>Ga0213920_1001217_pt1 | contig 14853 bp, 8 predicted proteins | sample McNCre1117MG_FD_161054 | JGI IMG/M metagenome (GOLD analysis project Ga0213920, IMG submission 161054) | Freshwater microbial communities from McNutts Creek, Athens, Georgia, United States - 11-17 MG | ecosystem: Environmental > Aquatic > Freshwater > Creek | place: USA: Georgia | collected...
ATGCGCGCTTGGACGAGCCGTAGCTCGAATGCGAGAGGAAGGCCACCTTGGGCACGATGCCAAAACGCTGCACCTCTTGCGCCGCCATGAAGGCGATTTCGGCCAGTTGCTCGGCGCTGGGGTCTTCATTCACATAGGTGTCGGTGATGAAAAGCGGGCCCTGGTTGGTCATGAGCGCATTCACAGCCGCGTAGTTACCCACACCGGCGCGTTTGCCCAGGATGCTGTCGATGCGCTCCAGGTGCGTCATGTAGGTTCCAGCCAGGCCGCAGATCATCGCATCGGCGTCACCCAGCGAGACCATCAGCGAGCCGATGATGGTGTTGGAGCGGCGCACGGCGGCCTTGGCCACGGCGGGTGTGGCGCCGTTGCGCTTCATGAGCTGGTGGTAGTGCTCCCAGTATTGGCGAAAGCGTGGATCGTCTTCGGGGTTGACGTTTTCAGCATCCACCCCCAGGCGCATGCGCAGACCGGCTTTTTCAATGCGGGCGCTGATGACCGAGGGGCGGCCGATCAAGATCGGGTGGGCCAATTTTTCGTCGATGGCCATCTGGGCGGCACGCAGTGCACGCTCGTCTTCACCGTCCGCATAGGCCACGCGTTTTGCACTCTGAGCGACTGCTTTGGCGGCGTTGAAGATCGGGCGCATCAGGATGCCGGTCTGCGTCACAAAGCTCTGCAGCTGCTGGCGGTAGGCGTCCATGTCGGTGATCGGGCGTGTGGCCACGCCCGAGTCGGCTGCAGCCTGGGCCACGGCGGGGGCGATGCGCAAAATCAGGCGCGAATCAAACGGCTTGGGGATCAGGTAGTCGCTGCCAAAAGTCAGGTCTTGCCCGGCGTAAGCGCTGGCCACTTCTTCGCTGATGTCCGCCTTGGCCAGGTCGGCAATCTGGCGCACGCAGGCCAGCTTCATGGCCTCGGTGATCTTGGTCGCGCCGCAGTCGAGTGCGCCACGGAAGATGTAGGGGAAGCACAGGACGTTGTTGACCTGGTTGGGGTAGTCCGAGCGGCCGGTGGCGATGATGCAGTCCGGGCGGGCGGCCTTGGCCAGCTCGGGGCGGATTTCGGGCTCGGGGTTGGCCAGCGCCAGGATGATCGGCTTGTCGGCCATGGTTTTGACCATTTCCACCGTCATCACGCCGGGGGCCGAGCAGCCCAGGAACACGTCCGCGCCCTTGACCGCATCGGCCAGGGTGCGGTCTTCGGTCTTTTGGGCGTAGCGGGCCTTGGAATCGTCGTAACCGCCGGGGCGGCCTTCGTAGATCACGCCCTTGGAGTCGCACACAAACACGTTTTTGGGGTTCACGCCCAGGCCCACCATCACATCGAGGCAGGCCAGCGCTGCAGCGCCTGCGCCCGAGACAGCTACCTTGACTTGGGCGATGTCCTTGCCCACCAGTTCCAGGCCGTTGAGCATGGCGGCGGCCGAGATGATGGCCGTGCCGTGCTGGTCGTCGTGGAAGACCGGGATGTTCATGCGCTCGCGCAGTTTTTGCTCAATGTAGAAACACTCGGGGGCCTTGATGTCTTCGAGGTTGATGCCGCCCAGCGTAGGCTCCATGCTGGCGATGATCTCGACCAGTTTGTCCGGGTCGCGTTCGGCCAGTTCAATGTCAAACACATCGATGCCTGCGAACTTCTTGAACAGGCCGCCTTTGCCTTCCATGACCGGCTTGCTGGCCAGCGGGCCAATGTCGCCCAGGCCCAGCACCGCAGTGCCGTTGGTGATCACGGCCACCAGGTTGCCACGCGAGGTGTATTCCGCTGCCTTGGACGGGTCGGCAGCGATGTCCAGGCAGGGGTAAGCCACGCCGGGCGAATAGGCCAGCGACAGATCGCGCTGGTTGGACATGGGCTTGGTCGGGTTGACCGAGATCTTGCCGCGTGTGGGCATGCGGTGGTATTCGCGTGCGGCGTCGCGCAGGGCTTGTTCGGCGGGGGAGAGGTGGTCGCTCATTGTTGTTGTCTCGGCTGATGAAGGGAAAGTAACTCAAGTGACAGCGTACCGCATTTGTAACGGTCTTTATCCTGTGGATTACCACCATAAAAAGCAAAAGGCCAAGCACCTGGCTTGGCCTTTTGTGTCCAGAGGCTGAAGGTCAGTGTGCTTCGGCCTGCTTGGCGGCTTCGATGGCGTCACGGTTGTCACCGCTGGCACCGTTGAAGAACAGGTTCAGGATCACCGCGCTGAGGGAGGCCAGCAAGATGCCCGACTCGATCAGTGGGTGCAGGTTGTGCGGCATCCACTGTTTGAAGTTGGGGGCGATCAGCGGGATCATGCCGATGCCGATCGAGATGGCCACGATCAGGGCGTTGAAGCGGTTGTTCTTGAAGTCCACACCACCCAGGATACGGATGCCGGTGGCGGCCACCATGCCGAACATCACCAGACCTGCGCCGCCCAGCACCACGGTGGGCAAGGACTCGACCAGTGCCGCCATCTTGGGCAGCAAGCCCAGGGCCACCAAAATCAAACCACCGGCCACGCACACAAAGCGGCTCTTGACGCCGGTCACAGCCACCAGGCCCACGTTTTGCGAGAAGCTGGTGTAGGGGAATGTGTTGAAGATGCCGCCGATCAAGGTGCCCAGACCGTCGGTGCGCAGACCGCGTGTGAGGGCGGCCTGGTCGACCTTGCTGTCGGTCATCTCACCCAGGGCGAGGAACATGCCGGTGGACTCGATCATCACCACGATCATGACCAAGGACATGGTCAAAATCAGCACCGGGTCAAACACCGGCATGCCAAAGTGGAAAGGTGTCACGATGCCGAACCAGTCGGCCTTGCCGACCTTGTCGAAGGTCATCAGGCCCATGGCGGTAGCGACCACGCCACCGATCACGATGCCCAGCAGCACCGAAATGTTGGCCACAAAGCCTTTGGCGTAGCGGGCGATCAGCAAGATCGACACCAGCACCAAAGCGGCCACGCCCACACCGCCCAGATCGGCGTATTTGGGGTTGGGCATCTTGGGCAGCAAGGCCAGGTCTTTGGGGATGGCGGGCAGCGTGGAGCCGGGCGCGCTGGCAGCGGCGGTGGCCGCATCCAGCCAGGCTTTGTGCTCGGGCGTGACCACGCTCGGGGCGGTGGGGCCGAAGGGATTGCCAAAAATCCAGTTGATGCCGATGCGCATCAGGCTGATGCCGATCACGGCGATGATGGTACCGGTAACCACAGGCGGGAAGAAGCGCAGCATGCGGCTGACCAGCGGCGCGATCAGGATCGAGATGATGCCCGCGCCGATGATGGAGCCAAAGATCAGCTGTGCGCCGATTTCGCCCGGGTTGGCGTTGGCCATGGCCACCATGGGCGCCACCGATGCAAAGGTCACCCCCATCATGACGGGCAGGCGAATGCCAAACAGCTGGGTCGCACCCAGCGACTGGATCAGGGTGACCAGACCGCAGCAAAACAGGTCGGCCGAAATCAGGTAAGCCACGTCTTGCGGACTCAGCTTGAGGGCGCGGCCCACGATCAGGGGCACGGCCACTGCACCGGCATACATCACCAGCACATGTTGCAGGCCCAATGCGGCGAGCTTGCCGCTGGGCAATTTCTCGTCCACGGGATGGATGGTTGAACTCATGGAGGAGGCTCCTTGCAATTAAACGGGGAGGGAAAATATCCCAAAGCGGCTAGAACTTTGCAGCTTTGTGTGCCGAACTGTATACAAAATATGCAGACCCCAGATCGGGAATAACCCTTGGATGGCGATCCCCTCACGGGGATCGCCAAGCCTCAATGGGGTGTGTCGTTTGGCAGATCAGCCACGGCCGCATCGGTCGCGCTTGAAGCGATGGTGGTGCCATGCGGCGCTTCATGCCCGGTGGCCGGGAACAGCCGACGCACCACCACAAAGAACACCGGCACCAGAAACACCGCCAGCACGGTCGCGGTGACCATGCCGCCCATCACGCCCGTGCCAATCGCGCGCTGGCTGGCCGAACCGGCCCCGCTGGCAATCGCCAGCGGCAGCACGCCCAGGATGAAGGCGAAGGAGGTCATGATGATCGGGCGAAAGCGCAGGTGGCAGGCCTGCAGCGTGGCCTCGATCAGGCCCTTGCCTTCGGCCTGCAGGTCCTTGGCGAACTCGATGATCAGGATCGCGTTCTTCGCCGACAGGCCGATGATGGTGATCAGGCCGACCTTGAAGTACACGTCGTTGGGCATGCCGCGCAGCCACACGCCCACCAGCGAACCCACCACGCCCAGCGGCACCACCAGCAGCACCGCCATCGGGATGCTCCAGCTCTCGTACAGCGCAGCCAGGCACAAGAACACCGCCAGCATCGAGAACGCCAGCAAGATGCCCGCCTGCGCGCCCGAGAGTTTTTCCTCGCGCGACTGGCCGGTCCATTCATAGCCAAAGCCCGGTGGCAGCTGGCCAGCCAGGCGCTCCATCTCGGCCATGGCGTCGCCCGTCGAGTAGCCGGGGGCCGCATCGCCACCGATCTTCATGGACGGGTAGCCGTTGTAGCGCACGGTCTGCACCGGGCCGGTCACCCAGCGCACGTTGGCAATCGCCGACAGGGGCACCAGCTGGCCTTTGTTGCCGGGTACCGTGAGGCGCAGCACGTCGTCGGGCTGCATGCGGGTGCGGGCTTCGGCCTGCACGATCACGCGTTGCAGACGACCGGCGCTGGGAAAGTCGTTGATGTAAGCCGAGCCCAGTGCGGTTTGCAGCACATTGCCCACCGCGTCAAAGCCCACGCCCATGGCGGCGGCGCGTTCGCGGTCAATGTCCAGTTGCAGCTGGGGTGCGTCTTCCAGCCCGTCGGGGCGCACGCCTTGCAGCACCTTGCTCTGCATGGCCATGCCCAGCAGCTGGTTGCGCGCAGCCACCAGGGCGTCGTGGCCCAGACCTGCGCGGTCCTGCAGGCGGAAGTTGAAGCCGGTAGCCGTGCCCAGTTCGGGAATGGGGGGCGGCGACAGCGGGAAGATGAAGGCATCGCGGATGCCCATCAGTGCGCCAAAGGCCCGACCGGCCAGCGCCTGTGCGCTGTGGTCCTTGCCAGGGCGCTCGTCCCAGGGCTTGAGCGGCACAAAAGCCAGCGCAGCGTTCTGGCCTGAGCCCGAGAACGAGAAGCCGAGCACGCCCACCACCTTGTCCACCTCGGGCTGGCCCAGGAAGAACTGCTCGACTTTTTCCATCACGGCTTCGGTGCGCTCGCGGGCGGCACCCGGCGGCAGTTGCACGTTGACGATCAGGTAACCCTGGTCCTCGTTGGGCAAGAACGAATTGGGCAGTCGCTGGTACATGAAAGCGGCGGCCGCCACGATGGCGCCATACACCAGCAGCCAGCGCCCCGCCTTGGGCAGGATACGGGCCACACCCGCCTCGTAGCCGTGGGTGGCTTGTTTGAAGCGGCGGTTGAAAAGGCCAAAAAAGCCCTTCTTGTGGTGGTGGTCTGGCGAGACCGGTTTGAGCAGCGTGGCGCACAGCGCGGGCGTGAGTGACAGCGCCATGGTGGCCGAGAACACCATAGACGCCACCATGGCCAGCGAGAACTGGCGGTAGATGTTGCCCACCGAGCCGCTGAAAAACGCCATCGGCACGAACACCGAGATCAGCACCACCGTGATGCCGATGATGGCGCCCGTGATCTGGCCCATGGCCTTGACGGTGGCCTCACGCGGCGGCAGACCTTCGTCGGCCATGATGCGTTCGACGTTTTCCACCACCACGATGGCGTCGTCCACCAAAATGCCGATGGCCAGCACCATGCCAAACAGTGTGAGCACGTTGATCGAAAACCCCATCGCCAGCATCACGCCAAACGTGCCCAGCAGGGCCACCGGCACCACGATGGTGGGGATCAGGGTGTAGCGGATGTTCTGCAGGAAGACCAGCATCACGATGAACACCAACACGATGGCTTCCACCAGGGTCTTGACCACTTCGTGGATCGAGATGCGCACGAACTTGGAACTGTCGTAAGGTACCTCGTAGCTCACGCCTTCGGGCATGTATTTTTTCAATTCGGCCATGCGCTCACGCACGCCGGTGGCGGCGGCCAGCGCGTTGCCCGTGGGCGAGAGCTGGATGCCCAGGCCGGTGGCGGGCATACCGTTCAGGCGAGAGGACGAGACGTAGGCCTGGCCTGCGACTTCGATGCGGGCCACATCTTTCAGGCGCACGCTGGAGCCATCGGCATTGGCGCGCAAGAGGATCTGACCGAACTGCTCGACGTTGGAGAGTTGGCCATTGACCTTGAGCGTGGCGAACTGGGTTTGCCCGGCCACGCTGGGCAGGCCCCCAATGCTGCCGGCCGAGACCTGCAGGTTCTGTGCGCGGATGGCGTTGTTCACATCGTTGGCCGACAGGCCCACGCCTTGCAGCTTTTGCGGGTCGATCCACACGCGCATGGCTTTTTCGGTGCCAAACAACTGGACCTGGCCGACGCCAGGCACACGCAGCAACTCGGGTTGGATGTTGCGCACCGCGTAGTCGCCCAGGGCCACCGGGTCCCAATTGGCGTTGCTCGACGTCAGCATCACGAACATCAAAAAGTTCGAGCGGGCTTTGTCTACCCGGACGCCTTGTTGCACCACAGCGCTGGGCAAGCGCGGCGTGGCCCGCGAGAGGCGGTTTTGCACTTCGATCTGGGCCACCGCCACATCGGTGCCGGGCTCGAAGGTGGCCGTCAGCGTGCCAGTGCCGCTGGCATCCGCTGCCGCTTCCATGTAGATCAGGCCGGGCGCGCCGTTGAGTTCCTGCTCAATGACCGACAGCACGCTGTCTTCCATCACCTGCGCAGAGGCGCCTGGGTAAATGGCGTTGATGACGATCGAGGGCGGCGCCACTGTGGGGTACTGGGCCACGGGCAGCTTGGTGATGGCGGCCGCGCCGAGCACCACGATGAAGAGGGCGATGACCCATGCAAAGATGGGCCGATCGATGAAGAACCGGGAATTCATGTGGGACTCCCGGGCTTATTTGGCTGCAGATGCAGGCGAGGACGCGGGCGCGGCGGGTACAGAGGCTGCGGCAGCTGGCGCAGAGGCCGCGGGAGCAGATGTCGCAGGCTGCCAAGGTACAGGCTTGACCGGCGCCTTGGGCCGGATCTTCTGGAAGCCGTCTACCACCACCTGCTCGCCAGCCTTCAGACCGTTGCTCACGATCCACTGCGGACCGGCCGGGTTGCTGGCATCGCTGAGCTGACCGCCCAGCTGCACCGGGCGCTTGCTGACCTGGCCTTCGGCGTCCACCACCATCACCGTGTCTTCCGACGTGCCACGGGTCACCGCCTGCTGGGGCAGCACCATGGCCTGCTCGCTGCGGGCCACCTGCAGGCGCACCTTGATGAACAGACCCGGCAGCAACTCCCCCTTGGGGTTGGGCACCTCGGCACGCAGCGTGACCTGGCCGGTGGCTGCGTCCACCGCGATGTCGGCAAACATCAGCTTGCCGGGCAGGCGGTAAGTGCTGCCGTCTTCGAGCAACACCTTGACCTGCGCCGAGCTGCTGCCCTTGAGTTCACCCGAGGCAATCGCGCGCTGCACGCGCATGGCCTCGCTGGCCGATTGCGTGAAGTTGGCCATCAGCGTGTCGACTTGCTGGATGGTGGCCAGCTGCGTCGCTTCGGCCTGGCTGACCAGGGCCCCTTCGGTCACGAGCGAGCGGCCAATGCGCCCGCTGATGGGGGCCAGCACCGAGGCGTATTCCACGTTCAGGCGGGCTTGCTGTACGGCAGCCTTGGCGGCGGCCACATCGGCTTGCGCGGCGCGGTGGGCGGACTGGGTGCTGTCCCAAGCCAGGGCGGTGATCATTTTGGACTCGGCCAGCGGGCGGTTGCGCTCCAATGCCGATTGGGCCTGCGCCAAAGCGGCTTCGGCCTTGGCCTGGACGGCTTGTGCGCTGTCGAGCGCCGCCTGGTAAGGGGCCGGATCGATGCGGTACAGGCTTTGCCCGGCCTGCACCACAGCGCCTTCGGTGAACAAACGCTTTTGCACCACGCCCGTCACACGCGCGCGCACCTGCGCGGTGCGGATCGGCTCTAACCTGCCCGAAAGCTCCACCTCGATCGGCACCGAGGTCGGCGCCACGCTCACCACGCCCACGGGGGGCGGTGGCATCTGGCCGGGGCCTTGTTGTTCCTTCCCGCAGGCGCTCAGCAGCAGGGCGCAGGTCAAGGCAATGGAGAGAGGGGCGACGGGCAGGGGCCGGGCAGCAGACCACAGGCTGGAGCGCATGGGGGAATCCTTGTCAGACAAAAAAGGCCAGGGCGGCTGTGGGGCACAGCCGCCCGGTGTTCGGGATGGAATTTACCCGCTTATTGTGTCTGCAATGTCAGCCTGCTGCTGTGGCCGGGTCATTGACCCAGCAGGAGTGTCAGGCCAGCAGGTCCAGCAAGGTCCGCGCAATCACCTTGGTCGCCCGGCGCACGTCTTCCAGCTGCACATGCTCGTCCGAGCGTTTGGCGTTGGACTCGCGCACGGTGCGGGGGCCGGCGCCGTAGATCACGCCAGGGATGCCGCGCTCCACGTACAGGCGCACGTCGGTGTAGAGCGGGGTGCCCACGGCGGGGATGGGCTCGCCGAACACTTCGCCGCCGTGCTTCTGGATGGCGTCGACCAGCGGCTGGTTGCCGGCCAGCGGTTTCATGGCGTTGGCCAGCAGCATGCGGCGGATGTTGACCTGCAGCTGCTTGCCGCCACGCGGTGGGTTGAAGGTCTTGGCCGCGTCCTCAATCGTTTTGCGGATCGAGGCTTCGACTTCGGCCGGGTTCTCTTCGGGGATCATGCGGCGATCCAGCTTGAAGACGACCTTGCCGGGCACGACGTTGGTGTTGGTGCCACCGCTGATCTGGCCCACGTTCAGATAAGGGTGGGTGATGCCTTCAACCTGGGAGGTGACTTTTTTGTACTCGGCATTGAGCGCGTGCAGGGCGTTGAGGATGTGCACCGCACCTTGCAGCGCGTCGGTGCCGCTGTCGGGGATGGCGGCGTGGGCCATCTCGCCTTCCACCGTCACTTCCATCTGCAGGCAGCCGTTGTGGGCGGTGACGACCTGGTAGCTGAAGCCGGCGGCAATCATCAAATCAGGCTTGGTCAGGCCCTTGGCCAGCAGCCAGCCGGGCCCCATTTCGCCGCCAAACTCTTCGTCGTAGGTGAAGTGCAGTTCCACGCCGCCCTTGAGCGGGGCGTTCAATGATTCGAGGGCACGCGTGGCAAAGGTGAAGGTGGAAAAGTCGCTTTTGCTCACAGCAGTGGCACGGCCGTACATGGCGCCGTTCTCGATCTCGCCGCCATAAGGTGCGTGCGTCCAGCCCTCGCCCGGAGGCACCACGTCGCCGTGGGCGTTCAGGGCAATGGTTTTGCCTGCGCCGTATTTGCGGCGCACGATCAGGTTGGTGATGGACTCCAGGCCGTAGGCTTTCACGTCGGCTGCGGGCACGGCGTGTTTTTCGGCGGCAAAGCCCATGGGCGCGAGCAGCTCGGCGGTGCGCTCGGCATGCGGTGAGTTGTTGCCGGGCGGGGTGTCGGTGGGCACCTGCACCAGGGCCTGCAGGAATTTCACCTGTTCGTCAAAGTGGGCGTCGATCCAGGCGTCGAGTTGTTGGTATTGCGTTTCGGTAGCGCTCATGACAATTCCTGAGAGAGTTGGTTCAAAACATGGGTGAAGGCGTCAACACACAGTTGCATGTCGTCGCTGGTGGTCGATTCGAGCGGGTTGTGACTGATGCCCGCGTTTTCGCCGCGCACGAACAGCATGGCTTGCGGCATGACCTCGTGCAGCTTCATCGCGTCGTGCCCGGCGCCGCTGGGCAGTTTGAACATCGGCACGCCCAAGGCGCTCACGGCGCGTTCCCAGCGGGCTTGCCATTCGGGGGCGCTGGGCGCGGCTGCGGCGCTCATGGTCAGCTCGGCAGTGTGGCGCACGCCACGGCGTTCGCAAATCTGAGTCACCAGAGCATCGCGCTGGGCGTCGGTGGGCGCGCGCATGTCCAGGCTGAAGCTGCAGCGGCCGGGCACCACGTTGATGGAGCCGTTGGGCACATTCAGCTGGCCAATCGTCGCCACGGAGTCTCCGTCTTGGGCGGCGCGCTGCTCCATGTACAGCGCCAGTTCGGCCACGGCGCAGGCGGCGTCGCGGCGGCGGTCCATGGGGGTGGTGCCCGCGTGGCTGGCGGTGCCGATCACTTCGCACAGGTAGCGCACGCTGCCGTTGATCGACGTGACCACGCCCAGCGGGATGTTCATTTCATTGAGCACCGGGCCTTGCTCGATGTGGACTTCGACAAAGCCCAGGTAGTTGGGCGCATCGCGCTGGATCTTGGGGATGTCGTCCACGCACAGGCCCGCGTGCTGCATGGCCGCACGCATGGTGATGCCGTCGGCATCTTGCTGATCAAGCCATTCGGGTTTGAAGTCGCCGATCAGCGCGCCCGAACCGAGGAAGGTGGCCTTGTAGCGCTGGCCTTCTTCTTCGGCAAAGGCGACGACTTCGATGCCAAACGGCAGGCGCTTGGCCTGCTTGTGCAGCTCGCTCACGCAGGCCATGGGCACGAAGATGCCCAGGCGGCCGTCGTATTTGCCGCCGTTGCGCACGGTGTCGTAATGCGATCCGGTCAACAGGTATTTCCCGTTTTCAGACGCTGGGTGGTAACGGCCCACCACGTTGCCTACGGCGTCGGTGTAAACCTCGTCAAAGCCGCAGTCGCGCATGTTTTGCGTGATGCGCTGGGCACACGCCCGGTGCGCGTCGGTCAGGTAGGTGACGGTGAGTTGACCCGATTCGGCAAAGCCGGGGTCCGAATGCTGGGCCAGCTTTTCCTGCCAGTCCCAGACCTGGTGGCCCAGCGTCGGTTCCACACCAAACTTGTCGTTCAGGCGGATTTCGACGATGCGGTGGATGTTGCGCAGGCACTCGGCCAGCTCAAAGTCCGGATGGCCGTGCAGGCGACGCTCGAAGGCGTCGATGATCTGCTGCTTGTGCAAGCCCACACCCCGCGGGCCACGCACCGCCAGGATGAAGGGGAAGCCGAACTTGGCGTTGTAGTCGGCGTTGAGTTTTTGAATCTTGGCGAACTCTTCGGGCGTGCAGTCGGTCAGGCCCGCCTTGGTCTGCTCATTGGTCGATTCGGCCGTCAGCGTCTTGCTGACCATGGCCTTGCCTGCCAACTCGGGGTGGGCACGGATCAGGCCAAGCTGCGCGTCACGCCCGGCGTGTGCCAGCACCTCGCACATGGCGTGCTTGAGGTGCGCCAGCGACTTGAAAGGCCGCTCGTTGAGTGCCTGCTCGGCGATCCAGGGCGAGTGCTCGTACAGGCCGTCGAGCAGCTTCGCGGCGTCTTCACGGCTGGCGTTGTTGAGTTGTTCCAAGGTCAGTGTCATGTGTGTCCTGGTGCTGTTTTTGACTTTTGTGGGAGCCCCGCCCTCGGGGCGATGGCTCACGGTCTGCGAGTATTTTTCGCGGCGGGGGCGCCGCTCCTACAGCTTGTTTCCTCATCCGGCATAAGGGTGTGTCGCTTTCCAGTGCCGTGCAATGTCGAGGCGCCGCGCCACCCAGACCTTGTCGTGCGACTGGATGTGGTCCAGAAAGCGCTGCAGCGCGGTGATGCGACCCGGACGGCCCAGCAGGCGGCAGTGCATGCCGATGCTCATCATCTTGGGCGCGTTGTCGCCATTCGGGTCGCCTTCGGCGTACAGCGCATCAAAGGTGTCCTTCATGTATTGGAAGAACGGGTCGGCGTGCGAGTAGCCCTGGGGCAGCGCAAAGCGCATGTCGTTGCAGTCCAGCGTGTAGGGCACGATCAGTTGCGGGGCTACGCTGCCATCGGTCTTTTTCACCTTCATCCAGAAAGGCAGGTCGTCGCCGTAGTAGTCGCTGTCGTATTCAAAGCCGCCGAAGTCGGCCACCAGGCGGCGGGTGTTGGGGCTGTCGCGCCCGGTGTACCAGCCCAAGGGGCGTTCACCGGTCAGCTTTTGCAGGATGTCCATGGCTTCTGCCATGTGTGCGCGCTCGGTGGCTTCGTCGATGTTCTGGTAGTGGATCCACTTGAGCCCGTGGCAGGCGATGTCGTAGCCCAGCTCCTTGAAGGCGGCGGTCACGTCGTCGTGCTTTTGCAGCGCGGTGGCCACGCCAAATACGGTGAGCGGCAGGCCGCGTTTTTCAAACTCGCGCAGGATGCGCCACACGCCGGCACGAGAGCCGTATTCGTAAATGCCTTCCATGCTGATGTGACGCTCAGGAAAGGACGCGGGGTTGAACATTTCGGACAAAAACTGCTCGGAACCTGCATCGCCGTGCAGCACCGAGTTTTCGCCGCCTTCTTCGTAGTTCAAGACAAACTGCACGGCCACACGGGCGCCGCCCGGCCATTGCGCGTGCGGCACATGGCGGCCATAGCCTTTGAGGTCGCGGGGGTAGGGGAGGGTGGAGTCGTAATTGCTCATGGACGGTACTCGATGGGTTCAGGCCAGGGCCAGAGAAATGTCGTGCGTGGGTACCTGTCGGTCAAAGGTCAGGCTTTGCTCGACGTGCAGCAGGTGTTCATGCATCAGTTGAACGGCTTGTTCGCCCTTGTGGGCGGCCAACGCAGCCACAATGGCTTCGTGTTCGTCGGTGGAGTGCTCGGCCTCGTTGCGCGACTGGTACATCAGCGTGATCAGCGCACAGCGCGAGATCAGCTCGCCCAGCACCTGGGCCAGCACCTGGTTGCCCATCAGCTCGGCCATGCGCACATGAAAGTCGCCCAGTAACTCGGTGCGACCGGGCACATCGCCCTGGGTCACCGCAGCGCGTTCCTGCACGATGTGTTCTTGCAGGGTGCTGATCTGCTCTGGCGTGACCTGTTGCACAAAAGCGCGGGTCATCTCGGCCTCCAGCATGCGACGCACCGCAAAGACCTGGCGGGCTTCTTCGACCGAAGGGGCTGCCACAAACGCGCCCCGAGCCGGTTCGAGCTTGATCAAGCGGTTTTGCGCCAGCTGGAAGAGGGCCTGGCGGACCAGCGTGCGCGAGACCCCAAAGTGGTCGGCCAGCTTTTGCTCCACCAGCTTGGCACCGGGCAGCAAGCGGTGTTCCACAATCGCCCGCGTGAGCGACTCGACGATGTGGTGCGTGGTCGAATTTTCCATGTCTGGTGAATTGGTTTTTGTTTTGGGGTGTGCCATGATAGCCATGGATTTCAAAATTGTATACACTTTGGTCGACTGGATGCGGATTGAGCCCGTCCACCTGCCAGAAACTGTTGAAAAGCGAGCAAAACCATGGGATTGAGTACACACGTTTTGGACACCATGCACGGCTGCCCCGCTGCGGGAATGCAGGTCGCCCTCTACACCACGCAGGGCGAGCAGGCCACTTTGGTCAAAAGCTTCATCCTCAACCACGATGGCCGCAACCCCGACGGCATGCTTTATGACCACGCCAGCCTGCGCAAAGGCACCTACCGCCTGGTGTTTGACGTGGCGGGTTACTTCAAGGCCAAGGGGGTGGAGCTGCCTGAGCCCAACTTCCTGAACAAAGTCAGCCTGGACTTTGGCGTTGCCCATGAAGACCAGCACTACCACGTGCCCCTGCTGGCCAGCCCCTGGAGCTACTCCACCTACCGCGGTTCCTGAAACAATCGGGATCTGACCCCCATTGATTAATCGGGGTCAGATCCCGATTAATTCGCAGCAAAGCTGCCATGCCAAGGCCCTGGTTCTTTAAAATCGGGGCCTACTGTTTATTTACCTTTCCCCGCACCATGACCCAAGTCACCAATACCGTGCGCTTTGTGCTCGACGGCCGCATTGTCGAAGCCCAGGGCGAGCGCCGCACCACCACTGTTCTGGATTACCTGCGCGAGCAGTTGCACCGCACCGGCACCAAGGAAGGCTGCGCCGAAGGCGATTGCGGCGCTTGCGTGGTCATGGTGGGTGAGCTGAACGCCGCAGGCACGGGTGTGGACTACGTGGCCACCAACGCCTGCATCCAGTTGCTGCCTTCGCTGGACGGCAAATCGGTCAAAACCGTCGAGAGCCTGAAAAAAGCCGACGGCACGCTGCACCCGGTGCAGGAAGAAATGGTCAAGTGCCACGGCTCGCAGTGCGGTTTTTGCACTCCTGGCATCGTGATGAGCCTGGTGAACCTGGTGCAGGTTTTGCCCATGCCCAACCGCCAGCAGATCACCGATTCGCTCAGCGGCAACCTGTGCCGCTGCACCGGCTACAAGCCGATCATCGAATCGGCCACCAAGGCCTGCGCCAAGCCCGAAGCTCTGAAGCTCGACGACAGCGCCGATGTGCCCCTGCTCAAGGAAATCGCCCGAGCCAAGACACCAACGCTGAGCCTGGACGGCGACATCATCGTGCAGCCCGTGGTGCGTACACGCAAAGGCAACGAGTTCGTGTCGCCCGCCACCTTGGCGGAAGTGGCTGACTACTTGGTCAAACACCCCACCACCACCTTGCTGGCAGGCAGCACCGAAATCGGTTTGCAAGTGAACAAGCAGTTCGCACGCCCCGACCACATCATGTACTTGGGCAACGTCAAAGAGCTGCGCCAAGTGAGCGAGACCGCCAAGGCCTGGCGCATCGGCGCGGCCGTGTCGTTGGCCACGGTGGAAGAGCTGGTTGCCAAGGCCTACCCCGACTTCGCCGAAGTGCTGCGCCGTTTTGGTTCGCCCCCCATCCGCTCCACCGCCACGCTGGCGGGCAACATTGCCAACGGTTCGCCCATTGGCGACTCCATGCCTTGCCTCTTGGCCTTGGGTGCCAACCTGGTGCTGCGCCGTGGCGAGAAGACCCGCAACGTGTTGCTCGAAAACTTCTACAAAGGCATGAAGCAAAACGTGCTCGAAGCCGGTGAGTTCATCGAAGCCATCGAGTTGCCCAAGCCCGTGGCGGGCCAAGTGTTCCGC
>Ga0213920_1001222_pt1 | contig 14790 bp, 15 predicted proteins | sample McNCre1117MG_FD_161054 | JGI IMG/M metagenome (GOLD analysis project Ga0213920, IMG submission 161054) | Freshwater microbial communities from McNutts Creek, Athens, Georgia, United States - 11-17 MG | ecosystem: Environmental > Aquatic > Freshwater > Creek | place: USA: Georgia | collected...
ATCATCGATCCATTGGACGGCACGACCAACTTCATCCACGGCTTCCCCTACTACTGCGTGAGCATTGCTTTGCAAGTGCAAGGCCGCTTAGAGCAAGCCGTCATTTACGACCCCACCCGCAACGACTTGTTCACCGCCACCAAAGGCCGTGGCGCGTTCATGAACGACCGCCGCATCCGTGTGAGCAAGCGCACCCGCTTGGAAGAGTGTTTGCTGGCTACGGGCTTCCCGTTCCGTCCCGGTGACGACTTCAACAAATACCTCAGCTTGATGGGCGACATCATGCAACGCACCGCCGGCCTGCGCCGCCCAGGCGCTGCCGCGCTCGACTTGGCCTATGTGGCAGCAGGTTTCAGCGATGGTTTCTTTGAACTCGGCTTGAAGCCTTGGGACATGGCTGCAGGCGCATTGCTGATCACCGAAGCCGGTGGCTTGGTGAGCAACTTCACCGGCGAAGGCCCTTACCTTGAGCACGAAGAGTGCTTGGCCGCCCCTCCCCGCATCTACGCACAGTTGGTGCCGCTCACCACCAAATACTCTAAGTTTGCAGGCGCAGACGACAAGCGTGCGGCCAGCACAGCGGCCAAGACCTTGAGCCTGTCACGCCAAGCGCCAGACGCGCCGCTGTAACTCGTTCCACACTTTCTGGCAGGCACTGCGATGCGTGATTTGTCTGGGCACACCCCCATGATGCAACAGTACTTGGGGCTCAAAGCTGACTACCCCGAGACGCTGTTGTTCTACCGCATGGGCGACTTTTACGAGTTGTTCTTTGCGGACGCCGAGAAGGTAACGCGCCTGCTCGACATCACGCTCACGCAACGCGGCCAATCCAACGGCGAGCCCGTGGTGATGGCCGGTGTGCCATTTCACTCGCTCGAAACCTACCTCTCACGCCTCATCAAGCTGGGTGAATCCGTGGCGATTTGCGAGCAAGTGGGCGATGTGGGCGCAAGCAAAGGCCCCGTCGAGCGCAAAGTGGTGCGCGTGGTCACGCCAGGCACGCTCACAGACAGCGCCTTGCTCAGCGACAAAACCGAAGCCTATGTGCTGGCCATTCACCAAAGCGACCGCGCCGGTTGCGGCTTGGCGTGGCTCAGCGTCACGCAAGGCTTGGTGCATTTGGCCGAATGCGACACGTCTGAGTTGCCCAACTGGATTGCCCGCTTGGCCCCCAGTGAAATCATTTACAGCGCCGAAGTCAGCCCCGCGTTTGAGCAACAGCTGAAAAACTTCTGCAGCAGCCTTGGTCTACCCGCCCAAGTGCGCCCCGCGTTTCAGTTCGATGCCGCTTTGGGTGGCCGCAAACTGCTGGAGCATTTGCAAGCCGCGTCACTCAATGCGTGGAACGCGCAAGACGTGGTGCAAGCCCATGCCGCCGCCGCCGCACTGCTGGCCTACGCCGAACACACCCAAGGGCGCGCCCTCACCCACGTGCACGGCGTGTACGTGGCGCGCAACGATGCGCTGATCGACCTGCCGCTCACCACCCGTCGTAACCTAGAGCTGACCCAAACCCTGCGCGGCGAAGACTCGCCCACTTTGTTCTCGTTGCTCGACACCTGCATGACGGGCATGGGCAGCCGCCAGCTCAAAAACTGGCTGCTCTCGCCCGAGCGCGACCGCACCCAAGCCATGCACCGCTTGGCTGCTATTGAAGCGCTGCAAGACAACCGCACGCAAAGCTACAAAGTGCTGCGCGACGCCCTCAAAGGCTCGGGCGATGTGCAGCGCATCAGCGCCCGCGTATCGCTGCGCCAAGTGCGTCCGCGTGAATTGGTGTCGCTGGGCCAAGCACTGCAAAAGGCGCTTCGCATTCAACCGCTCATTCCTACCTCACCAAAAGCGGGGGTGGTAGGCCGCTCTGCGGAGGTCAAGGAGGAGCTCGCGCAGCGAGCGGGGGACACGCAGCAGAGCGGTCTGCCGCCCACGCTTTTAGTGCAAATCGCCCAAGACATGGGCGTGCCGCCCGAATGCGGTGCACTTCTTGAGCGCGCTTTGCTGCCCGAACCCGCCGCGTTGGTGCGCGATGGTGGCGTCATCGGCCACGGCTACGACGCCGACCTGGATGAACTGCGCGCCATCCAAAACAACTGCGACGGCTTCTTGCTCGAACTCGAAGCCCGCGAACGCGAACGCACCGGCATTGCCAACCTGCGTGTGCAGTTCAACAAGGTGCATGGGTTTTACATCGAGGTCACACAAGGCCAAATCGACAAAGTGCCGGCCGACTACACGCGCCGCCAAACCTTGAAGAACGCCGAGCGCTTCATCACGCCCGAGCTCAAAGCCTTTGAGGACAAAGCCCTCAGCGCCCAAGAACGCGCCTTGGCCCGCGAGAAGTTTTTGTTCGAGCAACTGCTCGACACCTTGCAGCAATTCGTGCCCGCCCTCACCCGCTTGGCGCAAGCCGTGGCCACGCTGGACGCACTGTGCGCCTTGGCCGAACGCTCGCTCACACTCGGCTGGTGCGCGCCTGAGTTTGTCAAAACGCCGTGCATTGAAATCGCGCAAGGCCGCCACCCTGTGGTGGAAGCCCGCTTGGCCGAAACGCATGGCGTGGTGGCTGGCGGTGCTGCCAAAACCTTCATTGCCAACGACACGCGACTGGGCCACCTGCACCGCATGCAAGTCATCACCGGCCCCAACATGGGCGGTAAGTCGACCTACATGCGCCAAGTGGCCATCATCGTGTTGCTGGCCAGCATTGGCAGCCACGTGCCAGCCACGGCGTGCCGACTAGGGCCGATTGACGCCATCCACACCCGCATTGGTGCAGCCGACGATTTGGCCAACGCGCAATCCACCTTCATGTTGGAGATGACCGAGGCCGCGCAAATCTTGCATGCCGCCACACCGCACAGCTTGGTGTTGATGGACGAGATTGGTCGCGGCACATCCACCTTTGACGGCTTGGCCTTGGCCAGCGGCATTGCCACACATTTGCACGACAAGACTCAAGCCTTCACGCTGTTTGCCACGCATTACTTTGAACTCACCGAGTTCCCTGCCAACCACCGCGCCGCGGTGAACGTGCATGTGAGCGCGGCCGAGAGTGGCGCGAGCATTGTGTTCTTGCACGAAATCCAGCCCGGCCCCGCCAGCCGCAGCTACGGTATCCAAGTGGCTCGCTTAGCTGGCATGCCTTCTGCTGTACTCAACCATGCCCGCCATGCATTGGCCTCGCTTGAAGCGGGGGCCGATGCATCGAAGGTTCAAGTCGATCTGTTTGCGCCACCACCCTTGCAAGACGATGTGGGCCCCAGCCCTTTGCAAGCCAAGCTGGCCGAGATCGACCCCGACAAACTCAGTCCACGCGATGCGTTGGACGCCCTGTATCAACTGAAGAAACTTTTATGACCTACTGCGTCGGCATCAAACTCAAAGCGGGCCTCGTGTTCTTGTCTGACTCGCGCACCAACGCGGGCCTCGACCAAATCAGCACCTTCCGCAAAATGATCGTGTACGAGAAGCCGAGCGACCGCTTCATGGTGTTGTTGTCGGCGGGCAATTTGTCCATCTCGCAATCGGTGCGCGAAATTTTGCAAGTCGAGCAACTCAAAGACACACCCGAGAGCGAACCCATCACCATCTGGAACGCCAAGAGCATGTTTGATGCCGTGCGCGTTTTGGGCGCGGCCATTCGCCGCGTGCACGAGCGCGATGCAGCGGCCCTCAAAGCCTCAGGCGTGGACTTCAACGTGTCGCTCATCTTTGGCGGACAAATTGCGGGAGAAGGCATGCGTTTGTTCCAGGTGTACTCACCTGGCAACTTCATTGAAGCCACGGCTGAAACGCCCTACTTCCAAATTGGTGAATCCAAATACGGCAAGCCTGTGCTTGACCGCGTGTTGCACCCAGACACCCCACTGGACGAAGCCGCCAAGTGCGCGCTGGTGTCGATGGACTCCACCCTCAAATCCAACCTCTCGGTGGGCCTGCCCCTCGATATGGTCGTCTACGAAGCCGACAAACTTGAGAGCGACAAGGTTGTGTGCATCGATGAAAACAATCCGTACTTTCAGATGATGCACAACAGCTGGGGACAAAAACTGCGCGAGGTCTTTGACGGCATTGACGACCCCGTGTGGGACGGCACAGCCACCGCCACACCGCTGCTGCAACCTGCACAACGCGTGCAAGCGTTGAAAAAGATTCAAACCCCTGATGACAAACTCATCTGAACGGCATGACACAACCGCTCATTGTTTTTTCTCACGGAAACAGTTTTCCAGCCAGCACGTATCGCGTCATGTTGGACGCGGTTCGCGCGCGCGGCTTTCGTGTGGAAGCCATCGACAAATTTGGCCACGACCCGCGCTACCCCGTCACCGACAACTGGCCGCACTTGGTGCAGCAGCTGACTGACTTTGCTACGCCCTTGGCTGCGCAAAGCGGCCCCGTGTTTTTGGTGGGCCACTCATTAGGCGGCATCCTCAGCATGATGATGGCCGCCAAGCACCCAGAACTGGTTCGCGGTGTGGTGCTGCTCGATTCGCCCATGCTGGGAGGCTGGAAAGCCAAGCTGCTCAAAACCGTCAAACGCGTGCCAGGCGCTGAGGTGTTTTCACCTGCAGCCATCAGCCGCAAACGCCGCACCACATGGGCCAGCGAAGCCGAAGTGCTGGCACACTTTCAAAGCAAAAAAGCTTTTGCCAAGTGGCACCCACAAGTGCTCCAAGACTATGTGAAACACGGCACACATGACGAACAAACCGCACAAGGCACACGCCGCGTGCTGAGCTTTGACCGCGACGTGGAAAGCGCCATTTACAACGGTCTGCCCGACCACTTGGAAACCTATTTCAAACGCCACCCGCTCAAATGCAAAGCCGCCCTGATTGGCGGCTTGCAATCGCGTGAGTTGAAACAAGTCGGCTTAGATTTCAGCCGTCGCGTCACGCATGGCCGCGTGATGAAGATTGATGGCACGCATCTGTTTCCGATGGAGCATCCGTTGGTCGCAGCGGCGGCTGTGGAAACCGCGCTGCTAAACTTGATCGGTTAAGCCGCCCAAGTCACCGTGCCGGTCCACGCAGTGGCCAACACCACAATGCCAAACACAATGCGATACCAAGCAAATGGAATGAAGCTGTGGCTGGCGATGTAGCGCAGCAACCAGCGCACACAAATCCAAGCGCTGATGAATGAGAACACCAAGCCCACAGCAAACACGGGCGCATCGGCCAAGCTCAGCAGCTCGCGCTCTTTGTAAAGGCTGTACGCACCCGCACCGATGAGCGTGGGGATGGCCAAGTAAAACGAAAAGTCGGTGGCCGCTTTGCGCGACAAGCCCAGCAACATGCCACCAATGATGGTCGCGCCGCTGCGGCTAGTGCCGGGAATCATGGCGAGGCACTGCACCAAGCCCACTTTCAAGGCATCGATGGGGGACATGGCTTCCACTGTTTCAATGCGGGCGAGTTCAACGGCTTGCTCTTCTTCGTTCTCAGGCTTGGCTCGCCCCCAACCTTCGGCCCACAAAATGATGAAGCCACCGATGATGAAAGTGCTGGCCACCACCGTAGGCGTGAACAAATGCGCTTTGATGAACTTGCCAAACAACAAGCCCAACACCACGGCGGGCACAAAGGCGATGAACACATTCAATGCAAAGCGACGCGCCTCGACCTGCGTAGGCAAAGCCACCACGGTGCTGAAAATCTTTTGCCAGTAAACAATGATCACTGCAAAGATCGCGCCGGTCTGAATGGCAATGTCAAACACCTTGGCTTTGTCGTCATCCATACCCAGCAAAGCGCCAGCCAAGATGAGGTGGCCCGTCGATGAAATAGGCAAAAACTCGGTCAAACCTTCCACCACACCCATGGCGGCGGCTTTGAGCAATAAAACGATATCCATACAACTCCTTAAACTTGCTCAATTATCGAGGGTATGCCCGCCTAAAATCACGGCATGACGAAACCCGCCACCCCCGCGACAGAACAAGACAACAAGCCCAGCAACTTTTTGCGCCAAATCATCGAGAACGATTTGGCCCAAGGCACTTATGCCAGCCGCCGCTGGGCGGGCAGCCCTGGTGACGCAGCGCATCACGCCAAAGGTGAGCCAGACCCCGCCAAGATTCGCACGCGTTTTCCGCCAGAGCCCAACGGCTACTTGCATGTGGGCCATGCCAAAAGCATTTGCATCAACTTCGGTTTGGCGCGTGACTACGGTGGCGTGTGCCACCTACGCTTTGACGACACCAACCCCGAAAAAGAAGACACCGAATACGTCAATTCCATCATCGACGCGGTGCAGTGGCTGGGCTTTAGCTGGAGCCAACCTGGCAACGACAAGGCCTACCAAGCCAGCGACTACTTCGACTTCATGTACCGCGCCGCCGAGGCCTTGATTGAAGCGGGCCACGCCTACGTGGACGAACAAACGCCAGAAGAAATGCGTGTCAACCGTGGCGACTTTTCTAAGCCCGGCGTGAACAGCCCATTCCGCGCGCGTACCCCCGCTGAAAACCTCGCACGCTTTCGCGACATGCGCGATGGCAAGCTGGCCGATGGTGCAGCGGTGCTGCGCGCCAAGATTGACATGGCCTCGCCCAACATCAACCTGCGCGACCCCGCCATCTATCGCATTCGCCGCGCCACACACCACAACACGGGCGACACCTGGTGCATCTACCCGATGTACACCTTTGCTCACCCCATTGAAGACGCGCTGGAGCAAATCACCCACAGCATTTGTACGCTGGAGTTTGAAGATCAACGCCCCTTCTACGACTGGTTGATGGACCGCCTGTGCGAGTGCGGCCTGCTGGCTGCACCTGCACCCAAGCAATACGAGTTCTCGCGCCTCAACCTCACCTACGTCATCACCAGCAAACGCAAACTCGCGCAACTGGTTGTTGAGGGCAAGGTCAACGGCTGGGACGACCCCCGCATGCCCACCATCGTCGGCCTGCGCCGCCGTGGCTACACACCCGAGAGCCTGCAACTGTTTGCCGAACGCATTGGCGTGACCAAGAGCGACAGCTGGATTGACTACAGCACGCTTGAAGGCTGCTTGCGCGAGAGCCTAGAAAACACCGCACACCGCGCCATGGCTGTGCTGGACCCAGTCAAACTCGTGCTCACCAATTGGGACGAAGTGATGGGTGCGGGCCACTTAGAGCCTTGCACACAACCTGCGCTGCCACACGCCGAGGAAGGTGCGGAAGTGCCCACACGCCATTTCAAAATTGGCAAAGAAGTGTGGATTGAGCGTGACGACTTTGCCGAGGTGCCGCCCAAAGGCTACAAACGCCTTTACCCCGGCAACAAAGTGCGCCTCAAAGGCGGCTACGTGATTGAATGCACAGGCTGCACCAAAGATGCGGCTGGCAACATCACCGAGGTGCAAGCCACCGTCATCCCCGACACCAAAAGCGGCACACCCGGCAGCGCCACCGTCAAGGCCAGCGCTGCCATCACATGGGTGGGCGTGAACGATGGCCTGCAGGCTGAAGTGCGCATGTATGACCGCTTGTTCACAGACGCACAACCCGATGCAGGCGGCAAAGACTTCCTAGCCGCCCTCAACCCAGACAGCCTGAAAGTGGTGACCGCGTATGTGGAGCCATCATTGGCCGACGTGCCCGCGGGCGCGCACTTTCAGTTTGAACGCCACGGCTACTTTGTGACTGACCGCGTGGACCATGCGGGGGGTAAGTTGGTGTTTAACAAGATCACGGGGCTTAAGGACACTTGGGCGAAATAAATAGACAAGATGTTGTCCCCCTCTGCTGTGCATGAAGCTGTGGACAGCATCTTGGATATCTCTTCAAGCCGTTATTTCGTAAGGCTTCGCACGCAGTGCCTATTAAAAAGGCGCTCCAGCGTTTGGTCAGCGCTGCCTATTTTGCGTTTGATTTTCTGGCCTGCTACTCAAACAAAGCCCAAGCTCAAAACACTCTGAACATAGGCATGCAAAGCTAAAAAGCTTGCATGGCTTCAAAACGCGACACATCAGGTCATATTAGCAAATCTGCTAATATCTCAATAACTTCAAACTGGCAAATCACCTATTACAACGCGCGTGTTCAGCGCGATGTATGGGCCATGCCAGCAGGCATCGTGGCTGACTATTTGCGGTTGACTGAAGCGATGGCACTGTACGGCGCAGATCTTCGCATGCCGCATTCACGCGCCATGGGCGGCGGTTTGTTTGAGCTTCGACCGAAAGGGCCTGAAGGAATCGGCCGGGTGTTTTATTGCACGCAAGTGGGCAAGACCATTGTGGTGCTGCACTCGTTCGTGAAAAAAACACAAGAGACTCCAGACGCAGAAATGCGCGTGGCACGCAAACGATTAAAGGATGTGCAACATGGCTAACACCGGATACAAACCCGTGCCGCACGACGCGGCTTTTAAAAAGGCACTGCTCGCCAATCCTGAGGTGAAGAAAGCCTACGATGCACTGGAAGAAGAATATTCCACACTGCACGCCATGCTCGATGCGCGCTTAGCAGCGGGCCTGACCCAAGCCGATGTGGCTGCGCGAATGGGCACCACGGTGTCTGCTATTTCTAGGCTTGAATCGTCGTTGCGAAGCGAAAAACACTCACCCTCTTTTGCCACGCTGCGCAAGTACGCGCAAGCCTGCGGCAAAAAGTTGGTGGTGCAGATGGTTTAACAACATCAAGCACAAATACCCCCAAGCCAGCAAACCACCGCAGGCTTGTCTATGCTTCTCCCCGTAAAGGAACTTAATCAATGTCTACTCTTCTCGATAAATTGCAATGGCGCTACGCCGCTAAAAAAATGGATGCCACCAAAGTGGTGCCTCAAGACAAAGTGGAGCGCATCATCGAAGCGGCTCGCTTAGCGCCTACATCGAGCGGCTTGCAGCCGTTTGAAATTGTGTTGGTCACCAACCCAGAAGTCCGCGCCAAGATTCAAGCCAGCGCACACGGCCAAGCGCAGATCACCGAAGGCTCTCACCTCTTGGTGTTTGCTGCGTGGGACACCTACACAGCTGATCGCATCAACATGATGTTTGACCTGACCAACGCACAGCGCGGCGGCACAAACGAAGGTTGGGAAAACTACCGCCAAATGTTGTTGGCCAACTACCCTGCGCGTGATGCACATGTGAACTTTGAACACGCCGCGCGCCAAGCCTATATTGGCTTGGGTGCATCGTTGATCGCTGCAGCGTTTGAAGAAGTGGACGCCACGCCTATGGAAGGTTTCGACCCTAAGGCTGTGGACGAAATTTTGAACTTGCACGCACGCGGTTTGCGCAGCGTGGCCATCATGCCTTTGGGCTACCGCTTGGCTGAACAAGACTGGCTCGCGCCGCTCAAGAAAGTGCGCCGCCCACGCGAGCAGTTCGTGACCGAAGTGAAGTAATTACTTCTTCTCAACGGGATTGGCCGTCAACAACTGAGCCGAGTAAGCGCGCATGAATTCGCGGGCTTTCTCGGCTTTTGTATTGAGCCACGCGTCATACGCGCCTTCGCCCAAGATGACGGGCATGCGTTTTTCGTTGCCATTTTGTTGGTAACGGTGCAACAAGGCGTGGCTGTTGGCGTTGACGGTGAGCAGTGTGAAGCTGATGATTTCTGTGCCGTCTTTGGCCCAACGCTCCCAAATGCCCGCCACGCCCATGGGCTTGCCGTCCACACGGGTGATGCGCGTGGGCACGGCTTTGCCACTGCGCCAGTCGTCTTCAAAAAACGCCATCATGGGCACGATGCAGCGCTGGCCTGCCAGCCATGCATCGCGAAAGTTATTCGACGTGGTGACGGTTTCAGAGCGGGCATTGACCATCTTGGTGGAGCGCAGCTTGGCGTCGGATGCCGACTTGACCCACTGGGGCACAAAGCCAAACTGGCCCACGGCCAGTTCACGCACCGGCTTTGCATCAGGTTCAGCGCCTTCAGCCGCAGGCGCATTGCGCACAAACACACCCAGCTTGCGCGGCCACAGGTCGCGCTCAAAGGCAATTTCGGGGGCTGCCACATCAAAGGCATCGGGGTACATCGCGGCGTTTTGCACGCTTTCAAAATGGGCAGTCATGCAGCCATGGTAATCGCCTGATACGCTCTAGGCTTCGTTCGCTTTTCATGTGCCATGCTGATTCGTTTTAACAAGCCCTACGGCGTGCTGAGCCAGTTCACTCCCGAGGGGAAATGGCGCGGCCTGAAAGACTTCATCGCCCTGCCCGGCGTGTATGTGGCAGGCCGCCTAGACGCCGACAGCGAAGGCCTTTTGCTGCTCACCGACGACGGCCAGCTGCAAGCCCGCATTGCCGACCCGCGCTTCAAGATGGAAAAAACCTACCTCGCGCAAGTTGAAGGCATTGCCGATGACGCCGCGCTGCAAGCCCTGTGCAGTGGCGTGATGCTCAACGACGGCATGACGCTGCCCGCCCGCGCCCGCGCCGTAGAAGCGCCAACCTACCTGTGGGAGCGCGACCCGCCCATTCGCGTGCGGCAAACCAAGCCCACCTCGTGGATAGAGCTCACCATCCGCGAAGGCCGCAACCGCCAAGTGCGCCGCATGACCGCCGCCGTGGGCCTGCCCACACTGCGCTTGATACGCACAAACATCGGCCCCTACAGCGTGATGGACCTGCCGCTGGCGACTTGGCAAGAGACTGAATTACCATGATCCCATCTCAATCCGAGATAACAACAACGAAGGTGATATGGCCAAAGGCGAACAACACAGCAACAAAATGACAAAGAAGCCTAAAAAGGACACGTCACCTCCCAAGACCTCCACCTCGGATCGTCCCAACCCTCCCACCACTTACGTCGCGCCACGCGGCAAGATTAAGAACAAGTAATGTCTGCCACCGTTGCTCTCGCCACCCTTCGCATTGCACTGACCGATTTGCGCAACAACGCGCTGACCGACCGTGCTTTCATACAAACCGCCCGCTCGCAAGAGGCTTTGTTCAAAGCCCTGCCGCCCAAGTTTGAACAGGTGTGGCTTGAGCTGGTGGACAGGCTGGAATCCAGCGCTTTATTTGCCGAAGAAAGCTGCTCGTTCAGCCAAACCGATTTGCTAGACAACCTCGCGTTGGTGCTGGACAAGGCCGAAGCGAAATTAACCGCCTCGAATTAACCACCTCACCATGACTGCCCCTGAGAATTTTGAAATCTTCACCGTCAAGGTGGACCCCGCTGGCCTGCAATACGACGTAGAGGGTGACCTGTCGCTGCTCGAAGCCGCTGAGATGTCACGCATCGAACTGCCCAGCTCTTGCCGCAATGGCACATGTCGCACGTGCCTGTGCCGCCTTGTGAGCGGCGAAGTGACTTACACGATCGAATGGCCAGGCCTGAGCGCCGAAGAAAAAGCCGAGGGCTATGTGCTGCCCTGCGTGGCTAGACCCACCTCGAATGTGGTGCTGGAGCAAACACAGGCTCGCGCGACATAAACCCAACGCAACATGAACCCGATTTACGAAGACGAACACCTGCTGGTGTTTGAAAAGCCCAGCGGCCTGCTGTCTGTGCCGGGTCGTGGACCTGAGAAGCAAGACTGCTTGTCCAAGCGCGTGCAAGACATTTACACCGACGCACTGGTGGTACACCGCCTAGACCAAGACACCTCGGGCCTCATCGTGATGGCGCGCGGCATTGAGGCGCAGCGCCGCATCAGCCGTTTGTTTGAAACACGTCAGGTGAGCAAGCGCTACATGGCGGTGGTGGCAGGCAACCCACTGCTCACCCAAACGCATGTGCCTAACAATGAAGAAGGCTGGCGAGCCATTGAGGGCAACATCATGCTCGACTGGGAGCGTCGCCCCATTCACATCATTCACCCCGACGGCAAGCCCAGCCTGAGCCTCTGGCGCATGGTGCAAGCGGGCGACACCGCCAGCTTGATTGAGCTAGAGCCTTTCACAGGCCGCACCCACCAGCTGCGCGTGCACATGCAAAGCCTGGGTCACCCCATGCTGGGCGACTCGCTGTATGCACCGCCAGACATCAAAGCGCTCACACCGCGCCTGATGCTGCATGCGCAAGACATCGGGTTTCCCCATCCTTTCAGCGAAGAACCCCTGTTTTTCAGAGCGCCCGTGGCGTGGTCTGCGGCAAACCCCTATGTTTTAAGGCCTGCGGCGTAAGACATCTGTAGCCCAAACGGCGCAAACTGACTCAGTTCTAACTTTTATAACTGGAGACAGAGATGCGTGAAGTAGTTGTGGTCAGCGGTGTTCGTACGGCAATTGGTACTTACGGCGGCAGCCTGAAAGACATTCCCCCCACCGAGCTGGCAGCCCAAGTGGTGCGCGAGTCATTGGCACGTGCGCACGTGGAAGGCAAAGACGTGGGCCATGTGGTGTTTGGCCATGTGGTGAACACCGAACCCAAAGATATGTACTTGTCACGCGTGGCAGCCATCAACGGCGGTTGCGCCGAAGGCACGCCCGCTTTCAACGTGAACCGTTTGTGCGGTTCTGGCTTGCAAGCCATCGTGAGCGCCAGCCAAGCCATCATGCTGGGCGACTGCGACATCGCCATTGGCGGCGGCGCTGAAAACATGAGCCGTGGCCCTTACGCCTCTCTCAGCGCACGCTGGGGCGCACGCATGGGCGACACCAAGATGGTCGACATGGTGGTGGGTGCTTTGCACGACCCCTTCCACACCATCCACATGGGTGTGACCGCTGAAAACGTGGCCGCTAAATTTGGCATCACTCGCGAGATGCAAGATGCAGCAGCTGTTGAGAGCCACAACCGCGCCCAACGCGCCACTGAGGCTGGCTACTTCAAAGACCAAATCGTGCCTGTGATGCTCAAGAGCAAAAAAGGCGATGTGGCTTATGCAACAGACGAGCACTTCCGCCCCAACTGCAAGATGGAAGACATGGCCAAGTTAAAGCCTGTGTTCGTCAAAGAAAACGGCACAGTCACGGCGGGCAATGCATCAGGCATCAACGACGCAGCAGCAGCCGTGGTGTTGATGGAAGCAAAGACAGCACAAGCACGTGGCGCAAAACCATTGGCACGTTTGGTGTCTTACGCCCACACCGGCCTCGACCCAAAAATCATGGGCATGGGCCCTGTGTCGGCTTCTCGCCTCGCTTTGCAAAAGGCAGGCCTCACCACCAACGACATGGACGTGATTGAAGCCAACGAAGCCTTTGCAGCACAAGCCTGTGCCGTGAGTAAAGAGCTGGGCCTTGACCCCGCCAAAGTGAACCCCAACGGTTCTGGCATTTCTTTGGGCCACCCCATTGGTGCGACCGGCGCTTTGATTACAGTCAAGGCCATTCACGAACTGCATCGCATCAATGGCAAGTACGCTTTGGTCACCATGTGTATTGGTGGCGGCCAAGGTATCGCTGCTATTTTTGAGCGTCTTTAATCCTCAATGAACAGCCCAACCGACGACAGCTTTACCCAACGCGAAGCCAACCAGTTCGCACTGTTAAAACAACGTCGGTTTGGGCCGTTTTTCTGGACGCAGTTTTGCGGCGCGGCGAACGACAACCTGTTCAAGTTCGCCTTCACCGTGATGGTGACCTACCAGCTCAGCGTGAGCTGGTTGCCTGTCTCTTTAGCAGGCTTAGTGATTGGGGCGTTGTTCATCCTCCCCTATTTGTTGTTCTCGGCCACCAGTGGGCAGCTGGCTGAGAAGTATTCAGACACGACCATCATGCGATGGGTGAAAAACTGTGAAATCGCCATCATGCTGCTTGCAGCGGTGGGCTTTATGACCCAGCAAGCAGCCGTGCTGCTGGCGTGCACTTTTTTAATGGGCCTGCACTCGACCGTGTTTGGGCCCGCTAAATATTCGTACTTGCCACGCGTGCTGGATGAGCACGAACTCACAGGCGGCAACGGCATGACCGAGATGGGTACGTTTGTCGCCATCTTGCTGGGCAATGTGGCGGGCGGTTTGTTGGTGGCCATTCCTGACGTGGGTCATGCATCAGTGGCTGTGGCTTGCGTGGCTGTAGCGGTGTTTGGCCGATGGATGAGTGGGCGCATGCCACCGCTCACCGCGACCCACCCGGATGAGCCCATCAACTGGAACCCCATCACCGAAACCATCCGCAACCTGCGCTTGGCACGCGCCAACGCCAAAGTTTTTCAAACCGTGCTGGGCATCAGCTGGATGTGGTTTTTTGGCGCGGTGTTTTTAAGTCAGTTCCCTAGCTTTGCCAAAGAGGTGTTGCACGGCGATGCGCAAGTGGCTTCGCTGTTGTTGGTGTTGTTCTCAGTGGGCATTGGCGCGGGCTCGCTCTTGTGTGAATACCTCAGCCGTGGACGTGTGGAGATGGGCCTGAGCCCATTGGGCGCGATTGGCATGACGCTATTCGCCGTGGACTTGTATGTGGCGGCCAGCAACTTGCCAGTATCTGAACTCATGGGCGTCAGCACCTTCGTGGCACAAAGCGCGCACTGGCGCATCATGGCCGACTTGCTGCTGTTGAGTTTATTCACCGGCATTTACAGCGTGCCCATGTATGCGCTCATTCAAATCGAGAGCAAAGCGCACGAAGTGGCCCGAATCATTGCCGCAAACAACATCATCAATGCCATCTTCATGATTGCTAGCTCGCTCATTGCAGGAGCCATGCTGAGCGCTGGCCTTTCAATCCCCGACATCTTCTTGTGGACCGGCGTGGCCAACGCAGCGGTGACGCTGGCCATATTCATGGCCGAGCCCAGTTATTTGCACCGTTTTGCAGCTTGGCTGCGCGGGGCTTGACCCAGCGCAAGGGCTTGGCGACTTCTTACAATTAAGCTTGCAACCATGAAGCCCAAACGCCTTGGGATGATTCACAAGTAGCAAACCGGTACTCTGTTTTATTCGAAAGCTTTTA
>Ga0213920_1001224_pt1 | contig 14785 bp, 16 predicted proteins | sample McNCre1117MG_FD_161054 | JGI IMG/M metagenome (GOLD analysis project Ga0213920, IMG submission 161054) | Freshwater microbial communities from McNutts Creek, Athens, Georgia, United States - 11-17 MG | ecosystem: Environmental > Aquatic > Freshwater > Creek | place: USA: Georgia | collected...
CGCCCAGTTCATCAGGCGCACCTCGCCCGCATCGTTACGCACAAAGGTACGCACCAAACGCTGGACACTGCGTTTGCCTTGCAAATGGTCAAGCAAGGCGAGTAAAGGCCGTTCGCCAGCATCAAGGCTGATGAAGTCGACATAGTCAAACACGCGGGGTTCGGTCAACTCGCGCAGCTCGGTGTTCACAAAGCCACCGCCCAAGCCAATGTGCAGGTGTGGGTGGTGTGCTTTGATGGTCTGCGCCATGCGAAAAGCCGCATACACCGCACCCGGAAAAGGCACCGACAGCAGCACCAGCTGGGGCTGGTGCTTGGCAATTACTTCCAACGTCAAAGCTTGCAATGTGTTATCGACCAAGGTCGGGGGCGCAGCCAGGGCTTGAGCCAAGGGCTCAAACGTGGCTTGACTGCCCGCCAGCTGCTCAGCGTAGCGCACAAATTCAAAGCGACTGTCCACCGCATCACGCAGCACATCAGCCAGATCATTCAAATACAAAGTGGCCAAATGGCGCGCTCGGTCTTGCTGGCCCAAAGCACCAAAAGCCCAAGCCAATGGGTCGCCACTGCCCGCATCGTCATAGACGTCCAACGAGGCAAAGCGCGGACCTTCTGGCAAGAAATCACGACCTGCAATGCGGTGGCTCAACGTGGCGTCCCGCCCTTGCAAAAATGCAATCGTAGGCGCGATGGTGGATTGGTAGCGCAAAAAATAATCTAAAAAGTAATTCACGCTTGCGCTGCGCTGGGCCTCGGGTTGCGCCAAGGCGCAAGCTTGCACTTGGGCTAAACCACCCGGTGTGAACAAAGCCAGCACCAGCGCCAAAGCCAAATCCTCCTGCACAGCATCCACGCCCTGGGAACGCAAAAAGCCCGTCAGGTAGGCGGTGGACGGGTAAGGCGTGTTGAGCTGCGTCATCGGAGGGATGAGGCTCAAAACGCGAAAAGTTGGGGCTGGCAAGTGAGATTCAGACATGATGTGCGCCCATTATCGGTGCCCCTGTTGACCTCACAGACATCGGACGGGTGCCATCGGATATCTGTAAAAATCAATAACGCCTACAAAACCACTCAAGGTTATAGGTTTGATGCCGAACTCCAAAGGCGAACTATCTTTTTCCAACCCTAACAAGGATACCCCCGTGAGCCACATGATCCCTACCTGCGCCTGCTGCGGCCCGCTTCAATTGGCCGGCAATCCCTCACGCCGAGGCTTCTTAGCCGCCGGTGCTGCCACGGTGGCTGGTGGTTTGATGGGCATGATGCCCTTACAAGCCACGGCCGCCAGCGGCAATTACGAAGCCATGTTGGTCAACTGCATTGACCCACGCTTCACCACCCTGAGCTGGCAATACATGGGCCTACTCCAAGGCATTAGCCGCGACAAGCTGACGGACAACTACAGCCAATTTGTGATCGCAGGTGGCCCCATTGGCGCTGTGCACCCCAAGTTCTCGGCTTGGCACAAAGCCTATTGGGACAACTTGGACATCACCGTGTCCTTGCACCACATCAAGCGCGTCGTGGGCATCACCCACCGCGATTGCGGCGCCGCCAAATTGGCTTTCGGTGACGACAAGGTGGCTGACAAACACGATGAAACCGAAGCGCATGCAGAGGCTTTGAATGAGTTCCGTCGCCAAGTTCAAAAACGTCACCCCAAGCTGAGCGTCATCACCGGCGTGATGAGCTTGGACGGTCGTGTCGATTTGATTGGCTAAACCGCTAAAGCCCTAGCACCTTGAGCCGATATAAAGGGTTCAAGGTTGCTATGGTTTATGACCGCTCTCGCCACCAGCCCGAATTTTTAGGGTGCGCATGGACTCCAATTCATCGCCGAGAGCGGTCCCCTTTTATTTGCAAGCCACCTCATGCATACGGTAGTGCTTGATGTCATCAAAGTGAACCCGCGTCTTAATAAACTGCTTGGCAAACTCTGAATTACTTCCCTGAATGAATGCATCTTTCAGGGTATGCGTGATGAAGGGCATCTTTCCTGCCCCATCGCGGTAAAAAATACGCTCCGTCAGCTGAATCGTTTGCTCTTGGCAATTCAATTCATAGCTCGATTGCTCGGAGGCATAGTTATACAAGGTGACTTTCACCACGGCTTTCGGCGTGTGATTTGGCACTTTGGCATCGATCGGTAACTGCGTGAATGTACGCAAGATCTTCACCTTCCCTTTGTTCTCGACTGGCGAGAAGTAATACTCATTCGAGGCGTGGTTGTTGTTTGTGAAATACACCCAACCGGCCCAAGCCGAGGGTTGCCAAGCAACAGTGAAAAGTACAAGTAAATATTTAGACATAACGTGCTGTGATTTTATTTGCAAATGCTTGAACGCCTGCATGGCAGAACAACGGCGTAAATCGTGGAAAATCAGCCGCATGACTGACGCTACAACTCAACGCCCCGACCTGCCCGACCATCTGTCGGTTGATCCACGCAGCCCGCATTACGCACCCGCTGTGTTTGAACACGACATTGGTATTCGCCTCAATGACAAAGAACGCTTCGATGTTGAAGAGTATTGCCTCTCTGAGGGCTGGGTCAAAGTACCGGCCAACAAAACTTTAGACCGTAAAGGCAAGCCGTTGCTCATCAAGATCAAAGGCAAAGTCGAAGCCTTCTACAAATGAAAAAGACCCTGGTGGACGAGGTCGCATCATGAGTCTGTCGCGAATTCAAAAAATTGCGATTGCCTTGTTCATTGGCAGTTTCTTGCCTGCTTACCTGATGGCGCAGTGGCGTTACGACGCCAACATCAGTTCGATCCAAGACAAATTTGAACGAGAGCGCAACCTCCATCTCAGCACAGACAAACTATTGGTCAACTGCGAGCGTAACGAGAAGAAAGAAAACACGGCCTACGATGCCAACCATCGGATTTGCGACCAAGGTCTAAAAACGCACGAACTCACCTCGCAGGCGATGAGTGCGCTAGACCAAGAAAATACACACAGCCGTGTCTGGTGGTATGTCAATTTCTTGCTCTCAGTTTTGGTTTTAAATTTTTTGAGCTTTGCCATCTACAAAGGCAAGACCTTTTTAAAACGCGAAGAGGCTTAAGCTGTGTGCGCTTGCACTTAGCTTTTTCCATACCAAGCCGCCACACCCGCCCCCAACACAGGAGGTGCCAGTTCTGAGGTCATGCGCTGACCATCCATCAGCATCGGATGCGCAATCATGGGCGGCACGGCTGGATCGGTAGAGGTGAGTTTCATCCCGCGAGCCAGCACATGCGGGTGTTGCATCACCTGTTCCACATCCAGAATCGGCGAACACGGCACGCTCGCGCTATCTAGCAACTGACCCCACTCGGCCGTATCTTTCTGCATCGTCCAAGTCGTGAGCATCGGCACCAAAGTTTGGCGGTTTTGCACGCGCGCTGGATTTGTTTTGTAAGCAGGATCCGTGGCCACTTCTGGGTGTCCCGCGGCGAGACAAAAACGTTCAAACTGTCCATCGTTGCCAACGGCCAACACCATGTGACCATCTCGCGTCGGAAAAACCTGATAAGGCACGATGTTGGGATGCGCATTGCCCATGCGCGTGGGATGGGTGTGTCCCACCAACTCATTGCTTGCTTGATTGGCCAGCATGGCGACCTGCACATCAAACAGTGAAGCATCAATGTGGCGCCCTAACCCGGTGGTATTTCGTTCGTATAGCGCAGCAAGAATCGCGGTGGTCGCATAAACGCCGGTCATGAGGTCGGTCACAGCCACGCCAACCTTTTGAGGCTCGGCGCCTTTCTCGCCCGTGATACTCATCAAACCCGCTTCGGCCTGAATCGCGAAGTCGTAACCGGCTTTGTGTGACAACGGACCTTGCTGGCCATACCCGGTGATGGAGCAATAAATCAAGCGTGGATTCAATGCTTGCAGGCTGGTCGCATCCAGTCCGTATTTAGCCAGTTGCCCTACTTTGTAGTTCTCGATCAACACATCCGCATCTGCCACCAACTGTTTGATCTGCGAGATACCTTCAGAACTGGCGATGTCTATCGTCACCGAGCGTTTACCGCGGTTGGCACATAAAAAATAAGCGGCCACCCGTTGATCTCCCTCACCCCACCAAGGCGGCCCCCATGTACGGGTGTCATCGCCTACACCCGGGCGCTCGACTTTGATTACTTCAGCGCCATAGTCTGCCAACATCTGGCCAGCCCAAGGTCCCGCCAACACACGCGACAAATCAAGCACTCGCACGCCTGCCAGCGGCTTAGGAGCCGATGAGTGAGAAGAAGCAGTCATAGCCCAGCCCTGAGGTTAGTTGCTGAAGGCAGCGATACCGGTAATGGCACGCCCCAAAATCAAAGCGTGCACATCATGCGTGCCCTCGTACGTGTTCACCACTTCCAAGTTCACCAAATGACGCGCCACCCCAAACTCATCCGAGATCCCGTTGCCGCCCATCATGTCACGCGCCATGCGTGCAATGTCTAGCGATTTGCCACAGCTGTTGCGCTTGAGGATAGAGGTGATTTCCACCGCGGCAATACCTTCGTCTTTCATGCGGCCTAAGCGCAGGCACGACTGCAAGCCCAAAGATATCTCGGTCAGCATGTCTGCCAACTTCTTTTGTATCAATTGGTTCGCCGCCAACGGACGACCAAACTGCTGGCGATCCATCACGTACTGGCGTGCGCGGTGGTAACAATCCTCTGCCGCACCCAATGCACCCCACGCAATGCCGTAGCGCGCGCTGTTCAAGCAAGTGAACGGGCCTTTGAGGCCACGCACTTCAGGGAATGCGTTTTCTTCTGGCACAAACACCTCATCCATCACGATTTCACCCGTGATCGAGGCGCGCAAGCCCACCTTGCCGTGCACCGCAGGTGCGCTCAAGCCTTTCCAGCCTTTTTCCAAAATAAAGCCGCGAATCGCACCCGCATCGTCTTTGGCCCACACCACAAACACATCCGCAATCGGGCTGTTGGTGATCCACATCTTGGCGCCAGACAGGGAATAGCCCCCGGCCACCTTCTTGGCACGGGTGATCATGCTGCCGGGGTCTGAGCCGTGGTTGGGTTCGGTCAAGCCAAAGCAGCCAATCCACTCACCCGTAGCGAGCTTGGGCAAGTACTTTTGTTTTTGGGCTTCAGAGCCAAATTCGTTGATGGGCACCATGACCAAAGACGACTGCACGCTCATCATGGAGCGGTAGCCTGAGTCCACGCGTTCGACTTCGCGGGCCACCAAGCCGTAGCACACGTAGTTCAAACCCGCGCCGCCGTAGGCTTCAGGAATGGTGGGGCCGAGCAAGCCCAGCTCGCCCATTTCGCGAAAGATGGATGCATCGGTGGTTTCGTGGCGGAAGGCTTGCAACACGCGTGGGGCCAAGCGTTCTTGGCAATAGGCAGCGGCCGCCTCTTTGACTTGACGCTCGTCGTCTGTCAGTTGCAGATCGAGCATGAAGGGGTCTGACCAAGAAAAGCGATGACTAGAACTCATGATGGTGTCTTTCCAATACAAACATAGATGTCTGCATCCTAGGTTTGAAAGGATGCGTGATCAAACGATTGTTTTTCACTCAGTTATGCATTTTTGTATTATCTAGAGCATTCTCAAACCTAAAATTGCTCATGCGACGCAAACTCCCCTCCACCCAATCCTTGATCTGCTTTGAAGCCGCCGCCCGGCATGCCAGCTTCACCAAAGCCGCGCAGGAATTGGCGTTGACGCAAGGCGCCGTCTCACGTCAAGTGGCCGCACTAGAAGACATGCTGGGCGTGGCCCTGTTCAAGCGCGGGCAGCACGGCATGCAACTCACGCATGCGGGACAAGACTATGCACGTCAAGTCTGCGCCAGACTCGACGGCTTGGAACGTGACGCACTTGATTTGATGGGTGGTCAAGGGCAAAGTGAAAGCCTGACGTTGGCAGCCGTCCCCACATTTGCATCGCGCTGGTTGATCCCTCGCCTGCCCTCATTCACACAAACTTTTCCACAAAACCAAATTCACATCGAAACCCGCACGCGCCCTTTTATGTTCAGCGACACGGGCATGGATGCCGCCTTGTATGCAGGCACCCCCGCGCAAGTCGCTCAGTGGGCAGGCACGGAAGCTACAAAATTGTTTGACGAAGAAGTCATTCCTGTTTGCAGTCCGTCCTTACTCAAAAAAGAAAAGCCTCTCACGCCTGAACAATTGACGCACATGCCACTGCTTCAGCAATCCACCCGCCCTGAAGCTTGGCGCCAGTGGTTTGACGCACAAGGCGTGGATGCCCCTCGTTCGATGGCGGGCCCTCGGTATGAACTTTTTTCAATGCAGGTCGCAGCGGCTCGCGCGGGTTTGGGCGTATCACTCATGCCCACTTTGTTCATTTCGGCAGAACTCACCAGCGGGGAACTTGTCGTGGCTTGCAAACGCCCGATGACTGGCTTGCGTGCTTATTACTTGATCGAGCCACAAGTCGCTCAGCCGCGCGAAATACTAAGACATTTCAAAGAATGGCTGCGCCAGCAAAAACGACCCTAATCGTTTACTTTATTCAAAAGCCTCATTCGCTCTTTATATGTAAAGACCACATCAAGTCGTTCTTGTCACCTGAGTGATCGCCTCGTTAAATGTTCTATTGACAGGTCAATAGAACTGTTAGACCATCGGCAATCATGAGTACTGTAATGCCCTTGCCCAAATACCACCAGGTTTACTTGGTGCTACGTGAGCAATTGCACGAAGGCAAATTTTCCCAAGGTGTCCCCGGCGAGTTGGCTTTGATGGAACAGTTTTCTGTCGCCCGCGTCACGGTGCGTCGGGCCTTGGCCCAATTGGCGCAAGAAGGTTTGATCAGTCGTGAGCCTGGGCGTGGGACTCGCTCACTGGTGCAGCGTCGTCTCCCAAAAATGGAGGCAGGCGCTCACAAAACTCAGCAAGCACGCCTGACAGGTTTGCTGGAAAACCTGGTCAGCATGGGCTTACGCACCACTGTCAAGGTGCTGTCGGTACAACGTCTGCCCGCCCCCCATGAAGTCGCGATGACGCTGCAAATGCAAGACGGCGAGTTGGTGCAAAAAGCTGAGCGCGTGCGTTACACCAAAGAGGGGCCTCTGTCCCACATCACCACTTGGGTGCCCGAACGCATTGCCAGTGGTTTTGGTCGCAAAGAGCTGACACAAAAACCCATCCTCATGCTGCTCGAAGAATCTGGCGTCAAGGTGGGGCGCGCACAACAAAGCATTTCGGCCAAGCTGGCCGATGCCAATATGGCCCAACATTTAGACATTGCCGTCGGCTCGGCGTTGTTAGCCGTGAATCGCCTGATTTATGACACCGATGACAAGCCCATCCAGTGGCTACACGGCTTGTACCGTCCAGACCGTTACGAATACCAAATGCAGTTGTCCCGCGTGGGCAGCATTGATGCCAAGGTCTGGGTCAGCAAAGAGTTATCCGCCAACTTTCATTGATTTTTCAAAGGAGCACATCATGACTTCACGTCGTCAGTTTATGGGTCAATCGGCAGCTGCAGCTTCGGCTTTGGCCTTTCCATTGGTAGGCGGCGCACAGCCCAAGACTGTGAAGGTAGGTGTTCTGCACCCCGTCACAGGCGCACTTGCCTATTCGGGTCAACAGTGCCGTGAAGGCGTTCTGATGGCCATCGAAGATGTCAACAAAGCCGGCGGCATCAAGTCACTTGGCGGCGCCAAGATCGAAGCGCTTTTGGGTGATGCACAGTCCACCCCCCAAGCGGGCGCCGCGGAAGTTGAAAAGATGAACGAAGCTGGCGTGAGCGCCATCGTGGGCGCCTTTGCTTCTGCCATTTGTTTGGCCACCACGCAAGCAGCGGCCAAATACAACCTGCCCCATGTGGTCGACGTCGGTGTGGCCGATCAAATCGTGGAACGCGGTTTGAAAAACACTTTCCGCTTTGGCCCAGGCTACAAAAAATGTGCTGAAGTGGCGGTGGCTAATTTGCATGTGCTCAACACCTCTGCGGGCAAGCCTGCGCGCACCGTGATGATCATTCATGAAGAATCGTTATTCGGCACCGGCACCGCCAATTTGTTGGCACGCGAGCTGCCCGGGTATGGCTACGAAGTCAAAGAAATCGTCAAGCACGCCAACCCAACGCGCGACTTCAACAACATTGTGCTGCGCATGAAGCAGGTCAACCCTGACATCGTGATTCCTGCCAACTACTACAACGAATACGCCTTGCTGGTGCGCACCATGCAGCAGCAAAAGGTCACGCCCAAAGCAATTTATTCGGTCTTGGGTGGCGCGGCATCGAGCTACAAATTTGTCAAAGAATTCCCCGAGGCCGCCAACGGCATCATCGACTGCAACCACTGGTTCAACCCGCGCGACAAACGCTCACTCGAACTGAAAAAACGCGTCGAAGCCAAAGGTTTGTTCTTCAGCTATGAAGTCTTCATGGCTTACACGGCCATGCGTTTGTTGGCCGATGCCATTGAACGCGCCAAGTCCACCGACCGTGCCGCCATCATTGACGCTTTGAACAAGAGTACTTTCTCAGATCACATCATGCCGTACGGCACCACCCAGTTTGTCAACGGCCAAAACATGGGTGCCCAGCCTTTGATGACACAAGTGGTCAAGGGCGACATCAAGGTGATCATTCCTCGTGATTACCGTGAAGTCGAACCGATCTTTCCTTTGAAAGCCTAAGTCTCATTTCAGAGCCACGCCATGTTTGATCTCTCTATTTTGTTTGCCTCGGTGCTCAACGGCATCACCACAGGTGCTGTCTATGCGTTGATCGCACTGGGGTTAACCTTGATCTATGGCGTGCTGCACATCATCAACTTCGCCCATGGGGCGTCGTTGATGGTGGCTTTGTACGGTGTGTACTTTTTAAAAGAACAACTCGGCATTGACCCTTATTTGGCCTTGCCCATCATGGTGCCCGCAATGTTTGCGTTGGGCTACTTGTTGCAGCGCGGTGTGATCAATCGGGCCAGCCACGGGAAAGATGAAAACATCTTGCTGGTCACCTTGGGGCTATCCATCATTTTGGAAAACTTAGCCCTGCTATTTTTCAAATCCGACACGCGCAACATTGAAACGGCCTACACCTTGACCACGGTCAACATCGGCCCAGCCATGATTGCGTTGCCCAAGCTGGTGGCGTTTGCCGGGGCCTTGGTGGTGTCGGCGGTTTTGCTGGCCGTGATGCGCTACACCGACTTAGGACGCGCCATACGTGCCGTGGCCAAAGAAAAACATGGTGCCCGTTTGATGGGCATTGATGTAGACCATGTGTACGCCATGTGCTTTGGCATTGGCTTGGCCTGCTTGGGCGCCGCCGCTTGCTTTTTGTTGCCGGCCTATTACGTTAACCCCTTAGTGGGCAGCGGCTTTGTGCTGGTGGCCTTCACCATTGTGGTGTTGGGCGGTATGGGTAGTTTTGTGGGGGCCTTGGTCGGTGGTTTGCTGATTGGGGTGGTCGAGTCCATCGGTGGCCTGTACCTGGGCGAATCGCTAGGACAGGTCGGCATTTTTGCCATCTTCATTGCGGTGCTGCTGTTGCGTCCGCAAGGTTTGTTTGGAGCACGCGTATGAAAGATATCCGTGCCATTGCATTGTTTGTGTTGCTCGTGGGCAGCATTCCCTTCCTGACCGATTCAGGTGTGGTGCTCAATTTTGTGATGATGGCCCTCTACGCCTGCTTGCTAGCGCAAGCCTGGAATGTATTGGGTGGTTTTGGCGGTCAGTTCTCATTTGGCCATGCGCTGTTTTTTGGCACAGGCGCTTATGTGCAAGTCATGGCCCAGGTGCATGCCGGCTGGAACCCTTGGTTCACATTGGTGCTGTCAATGGCTTTGAGTGCGGCCGTAGGTGGGTTTGTGGGGGCTTTGTCGTTTCGCTACGGACTCAAGGGTTCTTACTTTGCCTTGGTCACCTTGGCTTTTGCCGAAGTGTTTCGCATCGTTGCGCTGTCGGTCCCCTGGACCGGCGCGGGCGTCGGCTTGATGCTGCCTTTGCACGAGTCGGTCAGCAATATGCAATTCGCCTCGCGCGCGGGTTATGTGTGGCTAATTTTGGGATTGGTCACCTTGGCTTTGTGCGTCACGGCTTGGTTGCGTCACTCACGCTTTGGAGCTTACCTACAAGCCGTGCGCGACAACGAAGATGCAGCGCGTGCGATTGGCGTCAATCCCTTCTCGGTCAAGCTCTGGGCCACCGTGTTATCAGGCGCCTTGATGGGTGCGGGTGGTGCCTTTTATGTCCAAGTGTTTCAGTACCTAGATCCTGGCTTGGCCTTTGGTCCGCACACCTCCGTCGAAGCTTTGGTAGGCGCCATTGTGGGCGGCATGGGCACCTTGTGGGGTCCGGTGGTGGGCGCCTTGGCTTTGCATGTCTTGGCTGATGTGACACGCAATATGTTTGGCCAGTTGCCCGGCATCAACATGGTGGTCTATGGCTGCGTGTTGGTGTTGATTGTGATGTTCCTGCCACGCGGTGTCGGTGGCATTGGGCAGCACTGGTTCAAGCGCACCCAAACCAGCACCTCAGACAAAAAGGAGAGCACATGAGCTTGTTGCAAGTGAGCCATGTCTCGCGCGCCTTCGGGGGGCTGCGTGCCGTGCAAGACGTCAGTCTGAATGTTCCCGCAGGGAGTTTGACGGCTTTGATTGGGCCCAACGGCGCAGGTAAAACCACCTTGTTTGCCCTGATGTCTGGTTTTTTAGTGCCTGACACTGGGCGTGTCACCTTTGACGGGGTAGACATTACCGGTCGTGCGCCACACCTCAACGCAGCTTTGGGCCTCACGCGGACCTTTCAAATTGTGCAACCCTTTGCCTCGCAAACCGTGCGCGAAAACATTGCGGTGGGAGCCCACCTTCAGCACGCCAAGCGCAGCGATGCCTTGCACGCGGCCGAAGCCGTGGCTGAGCGCGTCGGTCTGTACGCCCAACTCGACAAACCCGCGGGTGACTTGACCGTGGCTGGGCGCAAGCGCCTCGAACTGGCCCGTGCGTTGGCCACACAACCCAAACTCTTGTTGCTCGACGAAGTATTGGCAGGTCTGAACCCCCAAGAAATTCAAGACATGTTGCCCGTGGTGCGTGGCTTGGTTGCAGGGGGTGTGACGGTGCTGATGATTGAGCATGTCATGCAAGCCGTCATGAACTTGGCCGAGCATGTGTGGGTGTTGGCCCAAGGTCAACTCATTGCCCAAGGTGCGCCGAGCGAGGTGACACAAAACCCACAGGTGATCGAGGCCTACCTGGGCCACGGCACAGCCGCACGTTTGCGCAAAACACAGCAGGAGGCCGTATGAGCGATTTGCTCACGATCGAAGGCCTGCGTGCAGGCTATGGTGCCGTCGAAGTGCTGCGCGGGGTCAACCTACGCATCGCACCAGGCGAGCTAGTGGCCCTGCTCGGCAGCAATGGCGCTGGCAAAACCACGCTCAACTCGGTGGTGTCTGGCTTGGTGCCCACTTGGGCAGGACGTGTGGTGTTTGATGGACAAGACCTCACCGGAGCCCACTACCGTCAGGTGGTGCAAGCCGGCTTGATTCAGGTGCCCGAAGGCCGCAAAGTGTTCCCCAACCTCAGCGTCTTAGAGAACTTGGAACTGGGCGCTTTCACCCGCGCACGCGAACGCCGCGCCGACAATTTGGCGCGTGTGTTTGAAACCTTCCCAAGGTTGCGTGAACGCCAAGCGCAACTCGCAGGCACCATGAGCGGTGGCGAACAGCAAATGCTGGCCATTGGCCGTGGACTGATGGCCGAACCCAAGCTTCTGATCTTGGACGAGCCCTCCTTGGGTTTGTCCCCGCTCTTGGTGGAGGAAATGTTTGCCCTGATCGCCCAGCTGCGCGCTGGCGGATTGGCCATTTTGCTGGTCGAACAAAACGTGGGCCAGTCGTTAGAAATTGCCGACCGCGCTTATGTGATGGAAAACGGCAGTATCCGTTTCTCAGGCACATCGGCTGATCTATTGGCCAGCGACACCCTGCGTCAAGCCTACTTGGGCGTATGAGTTTGCGTATGAGTTTGCATGTGCCGCGCCAACGCTTTGTGTGTGTGTTGATTGTGCTGGCGTTTCTTGCTGGGGGTTCGGCTTGGGCGCAAGGCATGGGCGCCACAGCGCCGGTGCGCATCTTGGTTGGCGCGCCTGCGGGCGGCAGCACCGACACCATGGCCCGTGCCGTGGCCCATGCGATGGGCCAGCAACTGGGCCGCACCGTGGTGGTAGACAACCGCCCGGGCGCCGGTGGCAATTTGGCCGCCGAGGCAGTGGCCCGTGCCGCGCCCGATGGGCAAACCTTGCTGATGAGCTTCACCAGCCATGCCATCAATGCGTCACTGTACCCAAAGCTGCCGTTTGACCCTGTCAAAGATTTCACGCCCTTGACCATGGTGTCCACCTCACCCTCGGTGTTGGTGGCCCATCCCTCCTTACCTGCAAACAACGTGGCCGAGTTGGTGGCTTTGGCCAAAGCCAAACCCGGGCAATTCAACTTTGCCATTGGGGCTTTGGGCTCGTCACTGCATTTGGCGGGCGAAGCTTTCAAACTCAAAGCTGGTGTCTACATCGTGAACATTCCTTACCGTGGCACGGCACCTGCCGTGCAAGACGTGTTGGCTGGACAAGTGCAGTTGATGTTTGCAGCGGTCGGCAATGTGCAGCAACACATCCGCGCGGGCAAACTCAAAGCCTTGGGCGTGACCAGCTCACACCGCTTAAGCACATTGCCGGATGTGCCTGCCATTGCCGACACCTTGCCTGGCTTTGAGTCCAGCGCATGGTTTGGTTTATTCGGCCCCGCCAAATTACCGCCTGAAGTTTTACGCACTTGGAGCGATGCCGCGCGTCAGGCGGTGCAAAGCCCCGACGTACGCCACCGAATCGAAGCCGAAGGTGCCACGGCTGTGGGTAACAGCCCGCAAGAATTTGCCCGCTTTGTGGTGACAGATATTGCCCGCTGGCGTGACGTGGTGAAGTTTTCTGGAGCCAAACCCGAATGAACCACGCGCCCTCTCCTTTGCACACGCCACAAACCCTGGCGCAAAAACTCATTGCCCGTGCAGCTGGCCAAGCTCAAGTCGCCGTGGGTGAGGTGGTGACCTGCCAGGTCGACTTGGCCATGTTCCACGACTCCTCCGGCCCACGCCGTTTGAAACCCATGCTGGATGCCTTGGGCGCCAAGATTTGGGACCCCGCCAAAGTGGTGCTGGTGATGGACCACTACGTGCCTGCACAAGATGCCGATGCCCAACGCATTGTGCAAATTGCACGAGACACCGCGCGTGAGTGGCGCTTGCCCAATGTGATTGACTCTGAAGGCATTTGCCATGTGGTGCTGCCGGAACGGGGCCATTTGCGCCCCGGCATGTTGTGCGTGGGCGGTGACTCGCACTCGCCCACGGGGGGTGCTTTTGGCACCTACATGTTTGGCATTGGTGCCACCGAAATGCTGGGTGTGGTGGTCACAGGTGAAATTTGGGTGCAAGTGCCACGCACTTTGCGCATGCAGTGGACCGGCCAACTCGCCCATGGCGTGTGTGCCAAAGACATGATGCTGCACATGATTGCCCGCTTTGGCATGAACGGTGGCCAATACCAAGCGGTGGAATTTGCTGGCGAAGCCGTGATGGCCTTGGGCATGCAAGAGCGCATGACGCTCTCGAACATGAGTGCCGAAATGGGCGCGCAAGCCGGCCTGATTGCAGCCGACGACACCACTTGCGCCTACCTCCGAAGTGTGGGCGTCAACGAAGAAGCGCTGCAACAGGCACACACCTGGCACACCGACGCGGGGGCCGACTGCGAAGACTTTGCATTTGATGCATCTAGTCTGAGCCCCCAAGTGGCCGCTCCCCACAGCCCAGCCAACACGCGCGCCGTGGGTGACTACGCCGACGTGGCATTGGATGTGGCCTACATCGGTGCCTGCACTGGTGCCAAGCTCGAAGACTTGCGTGCTGCAGCCCAAGTGCTGCGCGGCCACCATGTGGCCCAAGGGGTGCGTCTGCTGGTGGCCCCCGCCAGCGCTCGCGACCAAGCACAAGCCGAGCGTGAAGGCGTGATGCAAGTGCTGCGCGATGCAGGCGCCCAAGTGCTACCCAACAGCTGCGGCGCCTGTGCCGGATACGGTGCCACATTTGAGGAAGGTGCGACTGTGATCTCCAGTACCGCGCGCAATTTCAAAGGTCGCATGGGCCCAGCCAGTGTCCAGGTGTACCTAGCGTCACCCTGGACAGTGGCAGCGTCGGCGCTACGCGGGCGCATCAGCGATGTGCGGGAGTTGCTATGACGACATCACGCGTATGGAAACTCGGTGCCGATGTCGACACCGATGCCCTCGCCCCTGGCGCTTATATGAAAAACGGCATCGACGTGATTGCCCAGCACTGCCTAGAAGCCCTGCGCCCTGACTTTGCGGCTGCCGTGCGTCCTGGTGACGTGCTGGTGGCTGGCCCTAACTTTGGCATTGGCTCCTCGCGCGAACAAGCCGCAGGCGCACTGGTGCACTTGGGCGTACGTGCGGTCATCGCCCCCTCGTTCAGTGGCTTGTTTTTTCGCAACGCGTTCAACCTTGGGTTGCTGTTGCTGACCTGCCCAGAGGCCGAACAGTTGCACGAAGGCGATGGGGTGGCCCTCGTCCCTGAAGGCGTGCAATGTGCCGACGGCACGGTCTTGCCATGCCAGCCAATTCCTGATTTTTTGATGGACATGGTCCATGCCGGAGGTTTGATGAATGTATTGAAACAACGTAGCCAAGGAACACCCCATGCGTGAACACCCCACAGCGGTGACCCTAGACCCCGTCACGCTCGCCGTACTCAAAGGTCGCTT
>Ga0213920_1001225_pt1 | contig 14783 bp, 18 predicted proteins | sample McNCre1117MG_FD_161054 | JGI IMG/M metagenome (GOLD analysis project Ga0213920, IMG submission 161054) | Freshwater microbial communities from McNutts Creek, Athens, Georgia, United States - 11-17 MG | ecosystem: Environmental > Aquatic > Freshwater > Creek | place: USA: Georgia | collected...
CGTGCGCGACTTGTTGTTGGGCCTCAAACCCAAAGACTTTGACGTAGCCACCAACGCCACGCCCGAGCAAGTGAAGGCCGCATTCCGTCGCGCCTTCATCATTGGCCGACGCTTTCGCATCGTGCATGTGGTGTACGGACGAGGCCGCGAGCATGAAGTGATTGAGGTGTCCACCTTCCGTGCGCACCTTGACAACGCCGATGCCGAGCAAGTCAAAGGCAACGAGCGCAGCAGCAAGCAAGAGCTGGCCAACATGAAACACGCGGTGGACGCCAGTGGCCGTGTGCTGCGCGACAACGTGTGGGGCCCACAAGACCAAGACGCGGCGCGCCGCGACTTCACCATCAATGCCATGTATTACGACCCCGAAACGGGCAACGTGATCGACTACCACGGCGGCATTGCTGATGCGAAGAAGAAAGTCATCCGCATGATTGGCGACCCAGCCACGCGCTACCGCGAAGACCCTGTACGCGTCATTCGTGCCGTGCGTTTTGCGGCCAAGCTCTCGGGCTTGGGCTTCAAGATGGAAGCCAAGACGGCCGCGCCGTTGAAGAAAGCCGCCAAGCTACTGGCCGATGTGCCACAAAGCCGCTTGTTTGACGAAATGCTCAAACTCTTGCAAACCGGCCACGCCTTGGCCAGCATTGAGCAGCTGAAGCTTCACGGTTTGGCCAAAGGCATTTACCCCTTGCTCGACATTGTTGTGCAACGCTCTGAAGAAGAGTTTGTGCAAACCGCGCTCAACGACACTGACCGTCGCGTAGGCGAGGGCAAGCCTGTGGCACCTAGCTTCTTGCTAGCCTGTGTGTTGTGGTCGGACGTGCGCGAAACTTGGGCGCAACGCAGTGCCAAGCAGCCATCGTTCCCCGCGCTGCAAGACGCGATTGACGAAGTGTTTGACTCACGCATTGGTGATGTGTCGGGCCGAGGCAAGCTTGGCGCTGACATGCGCGAAATTTGGATGATGCAGCCACGCTTTGAAAAACGCACAGGCAGCGGCCCTTGGACCTTGGTGGACCAAGCGCGTTTTCGCGCTGGCTTTGATTTCATGCGCTTGCGCGCCGATGTGGGCGAGGTGGATGAAGCCTTGTCTGATTGGTGGCAAGAGTTCAGCGTGGCCAGCGACAGTGAGCGTGAAGACCTGTTGCAGCAAGTGCGCCAATCTCAGCAAAAAGCACAACGCGCACCCCGCGTGCACTCGGTGCGTCGTGCCGCTAAGCCTACGGACGAGGCGACGGACGACCCACGTTTTCGTCCTGTGTCAGGCGAGAGCCATGAAGCTTCGGGTGATGCCCCCGCCAAAAAACGCCGTCGTCGTCGCCGCAAACCCACGGGCGATGCAGGTGGTGCACCTGCAGCCGAATAAAGCGAGCCCACGCCATGTCTACATCCTCCGTCATGGCGTGTGTGGCCTTTGGCGCCAATTTGGGCGATGCTGTGACCACGGTGCAGCAAGCCTTGCGCGATGTAGGCGGCTTGGCTGATACACAGCTGTTCAAAGTCTCATCTCTTTACCGCAGCGCGCCTCATGAGGCCCAAGGGCCTGACTTCATCAATGTCGTGGCCTTGGTGCACACCCAACTCAGCCCACTTAACTTGTTGCACGCCTTGCAAGCGCTGGAGCTGAAAAGTGGCCGTGAGCGACCTTTTAAGAATGCGCCGCGCACGCTGGACCTCGATCTGATTTTTTATGGGGATGTGGTTTTGGCAACGCCCGAGTTGACCTTACCGCACCCGCGCTGGCACGAGCGTGCATTTGTGTTGCAGCCCTTGGCTGAGGTGTGGCCAGAGCGTGTGAGTGCCGCACAGCTAGAGGCGGTGCAAGACCAAGCCATTCAACGCATGGTCTAAGCCCATGGACTCAAGATGAACCTCTCTGCCATTCCCCTTGCACTGCAAGCCGTTTTGCTGCTGGTGGCCGCCAATGTCTTCATGACCTTTGCTTGGTACGGTCATCTCAAGAGCTTGGCCAACTCGCCTTGGTATACCGCGGCCTTGGTGAGTTGGGGCATTGCTTTGATGGAGTATTTGCTGCAAGTGCCGGCCAACCGCATTGGTTTTCATGAGGCGGGCTTGCAGGTAGGGCAACTCAAAATCATGCAAGAAGTCATCACTTTGGCCGTGTTCGTGCCGTTTTCTGTCTTTTTCTTGAACGAACCGCTTAAGTTGGACTACTTATGGGCAGGTTTATGCATGGTGGGCGCTGTGTATTTCATCTTCCGAACTTGAGCGCGATTACACTTCTGCGTCATCTAATCGTCACATTCCAGCCATCCACAGGAGCTCCAAATGCTATTTGGAAAATTGTTGCCCACTGAAGGCAATTTTTTCGTCATGTTCAACCAGCACGCTGACCGCATCGTCGAGGCTGTGCACGCGTTTTCGCACTTGGTGGCCAACTACAGCGACCCGATCTTGCGCGACAAGTACAACACCGAAGTGGATAACGCCGAACGTGGCGCAGACCGTATCACGCACGAGTGCAATGTGGCCATCCACAAAACATTCATCACCCCTATCGATCGTGAGCAAATTCACTCTTTGATCAACACCATGGACGACGTGGCTGACTTGATCCAAGACACGGCAGAAACCATGGCCTTGTACGACGTGCGCGTGATGAACGAAGAAATCGTGCGCTTGACCGATTTGAGCGTGAAGTGCTGCGAACGCTTGCGCGATGCGGTGTATTTGCTGGAAAAAATTTCTGATCACGGCACAGCCGAAGCCGCTTTGAAGACTTGCGAAGAAATCGACAAGCTCGAGTCTGACGCTGACCGCGTGATGCGCAGCGCCATGAGCAAGTTGTTCCGTGAAGAGCCTGATGTGCGTGAAGTGCTCAAGCTCAAAGCCATTTATCAGTTATTGGAAACCATCACTGACAAGTGCGAAGACGTGGCCAACTTGATCGAGGGCATCGTCCTCGAAAACTCTTAATCACGGACTGACCATGGAAACCGTACAAACCGCCTTCTGGGTGGTCGCTTTGTTGGTGGCGTTGGCTTTGATGTTTGACTTCATGAATGGTTTTCATGATGCTGCCAACTCCATTGCCACCGTGGTGTCCACAGGCGTCTTGAAGCCCGCACAAGCTGTGCTGTTTGCAGCGTTCTTCAACTTCGTGGCCATTTTTATCTTCCATTTGAGCGTGGCCGCCACAGTGGGTAAGGGCATTGTGCAGCCGGGCATTGTGGATACCCATGTGGTGTTTGGCGCCTTGGTGGGGGCCATCACTTGGAACGTCATCACTTGGTATTACGGCATCCCTAGTAGCTCGTCGCATGCTTTGATTGGCGGCATCTCGGGTGCTGTGATTGCTAAAGCAGGTGCTGGCGCTTTGATTGCTGCAGGCATTTTGAAAACCGTGGCTTTCATCTTTGTGTCGCCTTTACTGGGTTTCACTTTGGGCTCGCTCATGATGGTGATCGTGGCTTGGATTTTTCGCAGCTTCCGTCCCTCACGCGTGGACAAGTGGTTCCGTCGTTTGCAGCTTATTTCTGCGGGTGCTTACAGCTTGGGTCACGGCGGTAACGACGCGCAAAAAACCATTGGCATCATTTGGATGCTGTTGATGGCCACGGGTTATGCCGAGGTTGACAGCGTATCGCCTCCGGGTTGGGCCATCGTCAGTTGCTATATGGCGATTGGCTTGGGCACCATGTTTGGTGGCTGGCGCATTGTGAAGACCATGGGTCAAAAAATCACCAAGCTCAAGCCTGTGGGTGGTTTTTGTGCTGAAACCGGTGGTGCGATGACCTTGTTCTTGGCCACTGCTCTGGGCGTCCCTGTGTCGACGACGCACACCATCACCGGCGCCATTGTGGGCGTAGGCTCTACGCAGCGCGCCAGTGCTGTGCGTTGGGGCGTGGCGGGCGGTATCGTGTGGGCTTGGATCTTGACAATCCCTGCCAGTGCCTTTGTGGCAGGCGTTGCTTACTGGGTGAGCTTGCAACTGTTCTAAGCTGTTTTCGGTTTTCCCATGACGCACCGTTTGGGTCACCAGCGGTGCGTTTTGTTTTGGGCGCTATAATGGCAGGCTTTTCAGCGTGTCGCAGGCCGGGTGGCTTAGCGCGTGTCTCAAACGTTGAAAGAAATTTCCACCCGAAGGATTCATCATGGTCGTCATCCGACTTTCACGCGGCGGTTCTAAAGCCCGTCCGTTTTTTAACATTGTTGTAGCCGACAAGCGCGATCGTCGCGACGGCCGCTTCATCGAGCGCATTGGTTTTTACAACCCAATCGCCAAAGGCCAAGCTGAAAGCTTGCGCGTTGCGCACGACCGTTTGAACCACTGGACCAGCGTGGGCGCTCAATGCTCTCCTACTGTCATCCGTTTGGTCAAGCAAGCTGCTAAAGCAACGCCTGCTGCTTAATCGATAAAGGCATTGCAATGACGCTGGGCCTTGAGTCCGCAGATCTACCTGCGGACGCCATCGAAGTCGGGCGCATTGCAGATGCTTGGGGCATCAAAGGCTGGTTCAAGGTCTTGCCCTACAGCGCTTCTCCGGAAGCGCTTTTTTCTTCCAAGCGTTGGTTTTTGCAGCCTGCTGAACGAGGTGCCAAAACCTTTTCAGGCACCGTGCTTCTGAAAATCAAAGAAGCCAAAGACCATTCTGATTCTGTGGTGGCGACCTCAGCCGAAGTGCCAGACCGCAACGCCGCAGAACTCCTCAAAGGTGCGCGCATTTTTGTCTCGCGTGCCAGCTTTCCAACTCCCGAAACAGACGAGTACTACTGGGTCGATTTGATCGGGCTTGATGTGGTCAACCGCGAAGGCGTGGCGCTAGGCGCTGTGCGCGAGTTGCTGCACACCGGTCCACAAACCGTGTTAGTGCTTGCTTACGAGGAAGAGGGCAAGGCCAAAGAGCGCATGATTCCCTTTGTGTCGGCCTACATCGACACTGTCGACTTAGCAGGCCGCCGCATCACCGCCGATTGGCAACCCGATTACTGACGTGTTCAGTCTCCAAGGCCATGGCCATGCGCTTTGACATCATCACCCTGTTCCCCGAGCTGTTTGAGCCGTTTTTGAAAATCGGCATCACACGTCGTGCCTACGAGGCGGGCTTGGTGGATGTGCGTCTGTGGAACCCCCGCGATTACGCCGAAGGTAACTACCGCCGTGTCGATGACCGACCCTTTGGCGGCGGTCCCGGCATGGTGATGATGGCCGAGCCATTGGCGGCCTGTTTGAATGCGATTCGTGCCGACCGTGGTCAAGGTCGCGATGTGGCCCCGTTGGTACTGTTTTCGCCCATTGGCGAGACCTTGCGGCATGCGGCGGTGCAACGCTTTTCTGACAGCCAAGGCGCGGTGTTGTTGTGTGGTCGCTATGAAGGCATTGATCAACGTTTCATCGACACCCATGTGGACGACCAAATCAGCGTAGGTGACTTTGTGCTGTCGGGGGGCGAAATCGCCGCTATGACCCTGCTTGACGCCGTGGCCCGCTTGCAGCCAGGCGTGCTCAACGACGAAGGCAGTCATCAGCTCGACAGTTTTAACCCCGCTTTGGATGGCTTGCTGGATTGCCCGCACTACACCCGTCCTGAGCAGTGGGAGGGGCAGGGTGTGCCTGCTGCGCTGGTGTCTGGCCACCACATCAACATTGAGCGCTGGCGCCGCGACCAGCGTTTGCTCCTGACCGCCCGCCTGAGGCCGGAGCTGATAGATGCGGCTCGTGCCGAGTCCAAGTTGACGGCGCAAGACGAGGCTGTTTTGAAGGCTCAAAACTCGCTATAATGGTGGGCTTTTCGATCCTCTGGTCGGCCGCTTCGAGCCTTTGTTGCAAGAAGCCTTTTGTGTAGCGCGATCAAGATCTTTAGAGGAAAACATGAACCTGATCCAAACTCTCGAGGCAGAAGAAATTGCCCGCCTCGGCAAAACCATCCCCGAATTCGCCCCTGGCGACACAGTCATTGTGAGCGTCAACGTGGTTGAAGGTACACGCAAGCGTGTGCAGGCCTACGAAGGTGTGGTGATCGCTAAGCGTAACCGTGGCCTCAACAGCGGCTTCACAGTGCGCAAAATGTCTAGCGGTGAAGGCGTTGAGCGTACGTTCCAAACGTACAGCCCATTGATCGCCAGCATCGAAGTCAAGCGTCGCGGTGATGTGCGTCGTGCCAAGTTGTACTACTTGCGCGACCGTAGCGGCAAATCTGCTCGTATTAAAGAAAAATTGGTCACGAAGTCGGCCGCTGCTTCTAAAGCCGCAGCAGCTGCTCAATAAGCAGGTTTCACCTTGCTTAGAAGCCACCCCAAGTGAAAGCTTGCGGTGGCTTTTTCTATGTCCAAACTTCCAGCCTTTGATCCCCAACGTGTGCCTGTGTTCCAAGTGGACACGCACCTGGCCGCGGTACCTGCGCAGCACCTTGCGCCGGAGGCTTTGCAAGCACGCTTTGCCAATCCGCCCGTGTGGCAGCCCGAGCTCGTGCGCGAGCGCAAGTTCATGGACCGCTCGCCCGCGCAAGCTGCGGTGTTGTTGGGTGTGGTGATGCGCAATGAACCCACGGTGCTGTTAACCCAGCGTCCCTCGCACATGTCTACACACGCAGGGCAGATTGCCTTTGCAGGCGGTAAGCGCGATGACACCGACGCAGATGCGGTCGCCACTGCCTTGCGCGAAGCGCATGAGGAGGTGGGTTTAGATGCACACCATGTGCAGGTGCTGGGTACCTTGCCCGAGTACGTGACTGGCTCGGCGTTTTATGTGACGCCCGTGGTGGCTTTGATTTCGCCAGCCATGACGCTGCAACTCAACACCCATGAGGTGTCCGATGCATTTGAAGTGCCCTTGTCTTTTTTGATGAACCCAGCCCATCACCGTTGGCACCGCTACGAGTTTGAGGGCGTGACCCGTGAATGGCTGTCTATGCCTTACCAAGACGGCGATCAACTGCGTTTTGTGTGGGGCGCAACGGCAGGCATGCTGCGCAACTTTTACCGCTTCTTGTCTGCATAAGTCAGCAAAATCGCAAGATCTGACAGCTATCATTCCAACATGAGTTTTCTTTCTTTGCTCCTTGCGTTGTTGATTGAACAAGCCCGACCTTTGGTGCGGGGCAATTGGGTGCACGGCACTGTGCGCACATGGGTGAACTGGATCAGCCAAACCTTGGATGCAGGCCACCCCCGTTTGGCGTGGACCACATGGCTGTTGGCCGTGGGTTTGCCTGCCGTGATAGCCACGGTGGTGCATTGGTTTTTGATCGGTGTTTTTGGTTGGCCCGTGGCCATGATTTGGAGCGTGGCGGTGTTGTACGTCACCTTGGGCTTTCGCCAATTCAGTCACCATTTCACAGATATCCGCGATGCTTTGGATGTGGGCGACGAGCGTTTGGCGCGCGAGCTGTTGGCCGAGTGGCAACACGTCGAAGTAGGCAGCTTGCCCCGCAGCGAATTGCTGCGCCACGTGATTGAGCATTCGGTGCTCTCAGCACACCACCATGTGTTTGGCGTGCTCACTTGGTTTTCTGTGCTCGCAGCCTTGGGTTTTGGCCCAGCCGGCGCAGTGATTTATCGCATGAGTCAAATGGTGTCTCGTGCATGGCAAGCGTCACCCAAAGCCACCAAAGGCTGGGTGAGTGAGACTTTGCAAAACGCCGCACGTGAAGCGTGGCGCCGTGTCGATTGGTTGCCCGCCCGATTGACGGCAGTGGCCTTTGCCGTGATGGGGAACTTTGAAGAGGCCATCGATTGCTGGCGCAATCACGCGCAGCGTTTTCCAGATGACAACGATGGTGTGGTGTTGGCGGCCACAGCAGGTGCTTTGAATGTGCGCTTGGGTGGTGAAGCGCTGCGTGCCGAAGACACCCCCGATGACAGCCTTGACAGCGAAAGCACCCCAGGTCGCGCCCCAGAAATGGCCCATTTGCCCAGTGTGGTGGGTTTGGTCTGGCGCAGTGTGGTGCTGTGGATGGTGCTGCTGGCCTTGCTGACTTTGGCCCGTTTGCTGGGCTAAAGCTTTAGCAACCCCTTGACGGGGTTCAGTAATTCACGGGCTGCGTGAGCTCGGCAAACAACATGCCGTACAGCTTGTAGCGCGAAGGGCTGATGGCGCCAGCTTCTACCGCGTCTTGCACCCCGCACGAAGGCTCGTGCAAATGCGTGCAGTTGTAAAACTTGCAATTCGCCACATGCGGTTTGAAGTCGGGCATATAGGCCGCCAACTGCATGGCATCGATGTGATGCACGCCAAATTCTTGAAAGCCAGGCGAGTCAATCAAGCCCGTTTTTCGCTCGGCATCGACCCAATGCCACGTGGTCGACGTGGTGGTGTGTTTGCCTGAGTTGAGGGCTTGCGAAATTTCTGCCGTGGCCACATTAGCGTTGGGCACAAGCGCGTTGATGAGGGTACTTTTGCCTGTGCCTGAAGGCCCAAGCACCAAGGTGGTTTTGTGTTGCAAACGCTCAGATAAATCGCCTAAATCACCCGATTTAAACGCGCCTTGCAAAACCGTGTAGCCCATCTGCACGTAGGGCTCCAAGCGCGCCAAAGCGCGCGCATGCAGTTCGGTCAAATCACGCTTATTGAGCACGATGAGGGGGGTGATGTGCTCGGCCTCGGCTGCAATGAGTGCTCGCGTGAGCTGCATTTCAGAGAACTCGGGCTCTGCTGCCAACAGAATCAACACTTGGTCTAAGTTGGCCGCAAACGATTTGGTGCGAATCTCGTCTTGGCGGTAAAACAAGTTGTGGCGTGGCTCTACTTTTTCGATGGTGCCTTCGTCCGAGCTGGCCAACCACTGCACACGGTCGCCCACCACCACTTGGCTTTTCTTGCCACGCGGGTGGCAAATGCGACGCTCACCATCGGGTGTTTCCACCACGCAGTGTCGTCCGTGGCTGGCCACCACCAAACCGGTTTGCTTCATGCGGCCATGCGCGCCAAGCGCTGTGAGGCGGGCGGGTGCGAGTAGTAAAACGCCACATACCAAGGGTCGGGTGTGAGGGTTGAGGCGTTGTCTTGGTAGAGCTTGAGCAGGGCATTGGCCAGTGCTTTGCCATCGCTGTTGGCCACTGCATAGGCATCGGCTTCAAACTCAAACTTACGTGAACGGCGAGCTGACAAAGGCGACACAAAGAACGTGAACAAAGGCAGCACCAACATGAACAACAACAAGGCCAAGGCGCTGTTGTTGCCGTTGAGGTTGGGCATCACGCCCAAGCCTGTGTAAAACCAAACTTGTTGCGACACCCAGCCCAGCAATGCAAGCCCAGCGAGACTGGTGGCAAAGCTGGTGGCCATCATTTTCAAAATGTGGCGGTGTTTGAAGTGCCCCAGTTCGTGGGCCAGCACGGCTTCCATTTCATCGCCATTGAGTTTGGCCAGCAGTGTGTCGAAAAACACCACCCGCTTGGCAGCGCCAAAACCTGTGAAGAAGGCATTTGAATGGGCCGAGCGGCGGCTGCCGTCCATCACAAAAAAACCTTTGGCAGTAAAGCCAGAGCGTGTCATCAACGCGGTCACGCGCTCTTTGAGCGTGGCGTCTTCTAACGGTGTGAATTTGTTGAACAAAGGCATGATGACGTTGGGAGCAATCCACATCACAAACAGTTGGTACACCACCAAGGCCGCCCAGGTGTAGAGCCACCACAGAGCGCCACCCGCTTGCATGAGCCACAGCACCAGCCAAAGAATGGGCAGGCCCAAGATCATGCCCACCAATAAACCTTTGAGCATGTCGCTCACCCAAAGCTTGGGCGTGGTGTTGTTGAAGCCAAAGCGTTGTTCAATGCCAAAGGTTTGGTAGAGCGACAAGGGCAGGCCAATCAAGCCACCAATCAATGTAAAGCTCACCACCAACATGATTTGTTGGCCCATGCCTTCGCCCACCCAATCCAGTGTGACTTGGTTGAGCAGGTCTAAGCCGCCGAGCAACGTCCAAGCCATCAGCGTGATGGCATCAAGCCCCAAATCCATCACACCCACGCGCGCTTTGGCCAAGGTGTAGTCAGCTGCTTTTTGGTGAGCCTCTAAGCTGATGGTGTGTGTGAAAGCCTGAGGCACTTGGGCCCGGTGTTGCGCCACGTGACGCACTTGACGGCCGCTGAGCCAAAGTTTGGTGAGCAGGTTGGCCACCAGCACAGCAGCCAGCGTCAAGGTCATCGCGAGAGAGGGATTCATCATGGGGGAGGAGTTTAGATGATGGGCGACAATCTAGCCCATGTCTGAAGTTGCAACCACTCCTGTTACCCCCGTCATCCCCAAGCTCGCCAAGTCAGACTTGAACTTGGTTTGGCTTGATTGCGAAATGTCTGGCCTTGATCCCGAGCGCGAGCGCTTGCTTGAAATCGCTGTCATCGTCACCAACCCCGATTTGTCGATCCGCATTGAGGGTCCCGTGTTTGTGATTCACCAAAGCGACGAATTGCTCAGCAAGATGGACGCTTGGAACAAAGGCACGCACGGCAAGAGCGGTTTGATTGACAAAGTCAAAGCCTCCACCGTGACTGAAGAGCAGGCGCAAGAGCAACTGATTGCTTTTATGAAGCAGTATGTGTCGAAGGGCGCATCGCCCATGTGTGGCAACACCATTGGCCAAGACCGTCGCTTTTTGAACAAATACATGCCCAAGCTCGAGGCTTGGTTCCACTACCGCAACGTGGATGTGAGCACGCTCAAAGAGCTGTCACGCCGTTGGAAGCCTGAGGTCTTGAATGCCTTTAAAAAGGCCCAAAAACACACGGCGCTGGCCGATGTGCATGAATCCATCGACGAGATGATTCACTACCGTGAACACTTCTTGAAACTTTAATTAGGTAAAAACCCGAATCCGTGCCATAATTGCGGTCTTCGCTACCAAGACGTGGCGAATTTGTACATCTCCCTTCATTCACCGGGCTCGCCAAATGAGTCCCAAGCACTGAATAAACCCCTAGCGGGTCAGAGCAGGTTCCGTTTGATGGTTGATGTTTTTTAACCTAGAACGGAGCAGCCGCACAACTTGCGGCGCTCACGTGCGAGAAAAAATCATGACTGACACTTTGAATGTGACAGGCGAATTTGCGCCTGCCGAAACTATTGCTATTGCCGCTCAAGACGCGGTGTCTACTGAAGGCGTTCACACCGCTGAAGTTGAACAAGCTGACGTGCCTAATGGCTTCGTCGAACTGGGCTTGGCCCCACAACTGGTGCAAGCCGTAGCCGACCTTGGCTACACACAACCCACCACGGTTCAACAAAAAACCATTCCTTTGGCTTTGCCATCCAACAATGCGGAAGCCAAGCAAGGCTTCATCGACTTGATGGTGTCTAGCCAAACAGGTAGCGGCAAAACAGCAGCGTTCTTGTTGCCTGTGTTGCACACCTTGATTCAACAACAAGCCCAAGCCGAAGCTGCTGACAAAGCTGCTTGGGACAAGCTCGTGGCTGATGCAGCCGCCAAAGGCGAAGAGCCACCTAAGCGCGCCAAGCGCAAAGATCCCACCAGCCCACGCAACTTCAAAGCCCCCACACCTGGCGCCTTGATCGTTTGCCCAACCCGCGAATTGGCACAACAGGTGGCGCACGACGCCATCGACTTGGTCAAGCATTGCCGAGGTTTGCGCGTGGCCAACGTGGTGGGCGGTATGCCTTACCAGTTGCAAATCGCCAAGCTGCAAAACGCTGACTTGGTCGTGGCCACACCCGGCCGTTTGCTCGACCTCCAACGCTCCATGCAAATCAAGTTGGACAAAGTTCAATTCTTGGTGGTGGACGAAGCCGACCGCATGCTCGACTTGGGTTTTGCCGATGACTTGGCTGAAATCAACCAACTCACCATCGACCGCAAGCAAACCATGATGTTCAGCGCCACCTTCGCGCCGCGCATTCAGCAGTTGGCCACACGCGTCATGCGTCAGCCTCAACGCGTGCAAATTGACTCACCTCAAGAGAAGCACACCAATATTCGCCAAATCTTGCATTGGGCGGACAACGCACAACACAAGCGCCGTTTGTTGGACCACCTCTTGCGCGACACCACCATCAACCAAGCCATCATCTTCGCCAGCACCCAAATCGAGTGCGACGGCTTGGCCAATGACTTGCAACAAGAGGGCTTCTCTGCTGTGGCATTGCACGGCGCGTTGAGCCAAGGTTTGCGTAACCGTCGCTTGATGGCTTTGCGTCAAGGCCAAGTGCAGTTCTTGGTGGCTACAGACGTGGCCGCGCGCGGCATTGACGTGCCCACCATCACGCACGTGTTCAATTTCGGCTTGCCCATGAAGTCTGAGGACTACACCCACCGCATTGGCCGTACCGGTCGTGCTGGCCGCCAAGGCTTAGCTGTGACGTTGGCTGAGTTCCGCGACAAGCGCAAAATTTTTGACATCGAAGCCTACACACGCCAGCAGTTCACGGCTGAAGTGATTCCTGGCATGGAACCCACACAACGCCTCGAGCAACGTGGCGGTGGCCGTGACTACGACCGCAAAGGCGGCGGCAAGTTTGGCGGCGGTGGCCGTGGCTTTGGTGGCAACAAGTTTGGCGGCCGCTCAGAAGGTCAAGGCTATGGCCGTTTCGAGCCACGTTTTGATGACCGTCGTCCTGATAGCCGTCAAGACAACCGCTTCGAAGGTCGCTCCGACAACCGTTTTGATGCACCTCGTGGCAATAGTTTCGAACCACGCCAAGGCGCACCTCGCGGCAACTTCGGTGAAAACCGTGGCTTTGAAGGCCGTGGTGGTGCTCCTCGTGGCAACTTTGGCGAAGGCCATGGCGCACCACGTGGCAACTTCGGCGCGCCTCGTAGCTTCGAAGATCGCGCACCACGCAGCTTTGATGACCGTGCCCCAGCACGTGGCCCACGCGCTCCGTTTGAAGCCGGTCGCACACCGTTTGACAAGCCAGGCCGTCCAGCTGGTGGCAAGTCGTTTGGTGGCGGTTTTGACGCTAAAAAACGCGCACCCAAGCCACGTACACCTCGTTGATGAGTAGCCGCTTCACAGCGGCCTCTTAAACGCATTCAGCCACCGCGTTGCACCTTGTGTGCAACTCCGGTGGCTGAATTGTTTGTGGGCTTCGTTTGAGCTTTGAATTAAGCCTTGAGCTTTTGCGCCACAAAATCCAAGCGGTCTTGGCCCCAAAACATCTCACCGTCAATCAAATAGGTGGGGGCACCAAACACGTGAGCGTCAATTGCGCTTTGGGTGTAGCCGTCGTAACGGGTTTGCACCTCGGGGGTGTTGGACAGCGGCAAGCATGCCGCATCTAAGTGTTGTTCGCTCAAGAGAGAGGCCAAGGTGGCTGCATCGGCAATGTCACGCTCTTTATGCCAAACAGCGGCCAACACCGCGCCTGTGATAGCTAAGGCAGCCTCTGCGCCGTGGTGCATGTCCACGGCGATGATGAGTTTAGATGCAGGGTCGCCACCCACAGGAAAAAACTTGGGGTGCAGGTTCAGTGGCAAATTCAGGGCTTGGCTAAAGCGCGCGAGTTCTACCAGTCGATACGCTTGGCGCTGTGGCGCACGTTTGCCCAGTGGCAAACCGCCTGAGATGGGAAACACCTTGCCCAAATCCATCGGCATCACACGCACCGTGGCACCTGCGGCTTTGGCCATTTGCACAAAGCGCTGATGGCCCAGATAGGTCCAAGGGCTCATCGGGGCGAGGTAGTAATCAACTGTCTTTGTCATGAATGTCTCCTGTAAAAATTCAAATAAACACAATCGACAGCATGGCCGCGTCATCAATTAAGTTGATGACGGCATAGGCGCTCAGCCGATACAACACCGAGAGCACAAACTCTCCGAACTCAATGTTGGACTGTTCTGGAAAAGCTTCGGTCATCTTCAATAGTGCGGGGGCAACTCATCGCGCAAGCTGCGAAACCCGCCTGTGCCACCGTCGGGAGTTTGCTGTCGCAGCTGGCTCACTTCGCGAATGAGCGCATCGATTTGTTGTTGCTGTTGAAAAATGGTTTGGTTGAGTTGCTCCACCAAGTCTTCGGTGAAGCTGGCCTTGATTTCAAGGTCCATCAAACGCTTGTCAATGTCGGTGTGTGGCATTTGGTGTTTTGTTATTTGAGTTTGGCCAATTCGGTACGCAATTTTTCGAGTTCGTCTTTGTAGCTCTGAGCATCGCCAAAGTCCACAAAGCCGGTGTAGTAAGGGTGAGCCGCCATGATTTTGCGGGCATGTTTGATGGGGCACCAATACTGCTCGGTGCGTGCCACCACTTCGCGTCCATAGGCCATCAGGCCGTTGCCATACGAGCAATACGCGCAGTTGATTTTTTCAATCAAGTTCAGATACGCCAAATGCGCGCGGTCGTACACAAAGTAGTCACTGCGCTTCACACGGGCAATGCCGTAGGCACGAAAACAGATGTGTTGGTAGATGGTGATGGACAGGTCTAGCAGCAGCATGGGCAGCAGCACCGAGTAAATCACAGGCGCCGTCACCACACTCCACAGGTTGGCGGACAGGAGGTAGGGCAGTATGCCGGTCTTGAATCGGCGTTGCTGCTCTAGCACCTCGTGCTCAAAACGCACCCGTGTTTCCTCGAAGTCGGCTTGTAGTTCAGCGCGCTTGCGCTTCATCTCTTGCTCGATTTCCAGCTCCATTTGTTGGATGCGATCCAACAATTCACTGATTTTTGGGTTCATAAATTACCTTCATTGCAAGGATTATGGGCGGTTACATGCGAAAATACATCGAACCTGTGGCCTAATTAGGGGCTGTAACTTTTTACTTGGAAAATTTCATGGGAAACAAAATCGTCACTGAAGCCGATCGCAAACGCGCACCAAAACCAATTCCACTGCCAGGCACTGTGCTGCGCACAGGCGGTCGTGG
>Ga0213920_1001227_pt1 | contig 14768 bp, 17 predicted proteins | sample McNCre1117MG_FD_161054 | JGI IMG/M metagenome (GOLD analysis project Ga0213920, IMG submission 161054) | Freshwater microbial communities from McNutts Creek, Athens, Georgia, United States - 11-17 MG | ecosystem: Environmental > Aquatic > Freshwater > Creek | place: USA: Georgia | collected...
GCTTTGTGCCTGCCATTGGCCGCTTGGACACGGCCAGCTTGGTAGCCGCCTACGCGGTGCTGCTAGCCAAACATTCCCTACTCTGGATCGTGGCAGGAGCAACCGCACATTGGCTGGGCTTAGTCACCAAAGCTGGGTTTGAGTTGCTCAGCGTTATTTTGTCGAGCCTGATGTGGATGGTGATTGCCTACGCCTTGATGTCGTGGTTCAGCGCAGCGTCTGATGCGCGTTATTTCTTAGCGCAATTGGTTGAGCCATTGCTCATTCCTATTCGACGCGTACTGCCTCAGATGGGCGCAGTGGATTTATCGCCCATTGCTTTGATGTTGTTGATTCAAATTGCTGAAATCGTGCTGCACAACGTGCAGATGCAAGTGGCTTTTTAAACATAAACAAAAATTCATGTCGCTCAAACACATTAGCTTGGCTGCTGTTTTAGCCGCATCCGCATTCAGTGCGAACGCACAAAGCGCGGCAACCCCTGCGACCTTACCGTCGGTCAACACAATTGCAACGCTGGACGTGCCGCGTTACATGGGCACTTGGTATGAGATTGCCAAGTTTCCTAACCGGTTCCAAGCCAAGTGCGTCGCCAACACCCGTGCCCAATATTTGACGCAAACCGATGGATCGGTGCAAGTACTCAACAGCTGCGTCACTGCCGATGGCAGCACCATCGATGCACTGGGGCTTGCCAAACAAGTCGGCAACAGCACATCACCCAAACTGCAAGTGCGCTTTGCGCCTGCCTGGCTGAGTTTTTTACCCATGGTGTGGGGCGACTACTGGGTGATTGACCTCGACGCAGACTACCAACTGGCCGCCGTGAGCGATGCCACGCGCGAGTATCTGTGGGTGCTATCGCGCGCACCGCAAGTCAACACAAAAGCGTATGACGCTTTGCTAGATCGCCTCAAAGCACAGCACTTTGATGTGAAGAAACTCGAACGAACACCACAACGCTAGAAAGAGAACCCATCATGCGAGTCAAACAAATCCTCACCGATGTGCAACTGGTCATCGCAGACCTCGAAGTGCATTTGAATGGCGAGTTACGCACCAGTCCTACCTTATGCGCACTGATCCCCGCGTCAAACGGTCATGACGAAAAAATCGTTCCTCTTAACACGCCCGATGGTCGCCCCATCTTTATGAATTTAGAAAATGCGATTCAGCCTGCGAAAGACTGATTGCATTGATCAGACTTTCGTCTTTTGACGAATTTCGTACAGGGTAAGCAAACCACCAGCGACGCCGCTCAGCGTGATCAAGCCAATACCTAACATCGACAAATGGTCTGGCACATGCTGGAACACCCACCAATCGCCCAGCATGGCGAAACCAATTTGCGCGTACATATAAGGCATGAGCGTGCCAGCAGGTGAACGCTCAAACGCCAAGATGAGCAAGAAATGTCCGACGCAGCCCGACAACCCCATTAACACCAACTCCAACAGAACCTGTGTGTCAGTGATGGGAGACCAAAACCAAAACAACGGAATTGATGTGAGGGCGGTCCCCACCCAGGTGGTGTAAAACTGAGTGGTCATGGCGTCTTCGGTACGTGCCATTTTGCTAGTGAGCAACTGAAACGCTGAGTTCACAATCACAAGCGCCAATGGAATCAGCAACGGCCAGCCAAACACCTGCGTACCGGGACGCACAATGATGAGTGTGCCAACAAAGCCCCCACAAACCAGCACCACACGACGCATCGACACATGTTCACCCAACATGCGTGCGGCCAACAAAGTCACAAGCAGAGGCACAGTCATCACAATCGCCGTGAACTCGCCCACGGGCATAAACTTCAAGCTAGAAAACGCCAAGCCCGTGACAGACAACAACAACACACCGCGTGTGATTTGCTGACGTGGATGGTTGGTTTTCAAAACTGCCAGCCCCTTTAAAGGCAACACCACGGCGGTGGTGAGTACAGCCTGAAAAAAGTAACGCCCCCAAACAGCCATCATCAACGGCACGACCGTGGTGACGCGTTTACTGGTGGTATCTAACGTGGCAAAACACATCACCGCCATGAGCAATAAACAAATGCCGAGTAATGCGGTGTACTTTTTTTGATGAGGCATCAGGTCTTGGTTTTGGCATGCCGCATGTTGTTGCAGCGGTCGTGACTGATGGCTAGGTTTTCTTGGTGGCTGTTGCCGCCTTCGCTCAAGGGCTGGATGTGCTCTAGCGTGGCGTCGGCATGCGCCACATGCTCACCGCACACCCAACACGGCACCACGCCATGCAACTGGCGTGAGACCGTTTTGTAGATTTTGTCGCGGGTGAGCTTGAGCCGACTCAAGGTGTTACTTCACCCAAGCGGTCAAAGTTTTGGCGTACGCATCAAAGTCTTTGATAGGGCGCTTAGCCACACCCGACGCTTCAGCCGCACGTGCCACCGCTGGTGCGATGCGTTGGATGAGGCGTGTGTCGAATGGCTTGGGAATGATGTTGTCCACACCAAATGCCAAATCCAAACCGGGGTAAGCGGCTTGCACTTCGGCAGTCACTTCCAACTTGGCCAAGTCTGCGATTTCGCGCACGCACGCAATCTTCATGGCTTCCGTGATTTTGGTTGCGCCGCAATCTAGAGCACCACGGAAGATGTACGGGAAGCACAACACGTTGTTCACTTGATTAGGGTAGTCAGAGCGGCCAGTAGCGATGATGCAATCGGGGCGCACGGCTTTGGCCAATTCGGGGCGAATTTCTGGCTCGGGGTTGGCCAAGGCCAAGATGAGTGGCTTGACGGCCATGGTCTTGACCATGTCTTGTGTCAACACGCCGGGGGCTGAGCAGCCCAAGAACACGTCTGCGCCATTGACTGCATCGGCCAAAGTACGCAATTCGGTCTTTTGTGCGAAGCGGGCTTTGGACTCGTCGTAGCCACCGGGACGGCCTTCATAGATCACGCCTTTGGAATCGCACACATAGATGTTGGAAGTCTTGACGCCCAAGCCCACAAACACATCCAAACAAGCCAAGGCCGCAGCACCTGCACCCGACACAGCCACTTTGATATTGGCAATGTCTTTACCAGCTAATTCCAAGCCGTTCAACATGGCCGCAGCAGAGATGATGGCGGTGCCATGCTGGTCGTCGTGGAACACGGGAATGCTCATGCGCTCGCGCAGTTTTTTCTCGATGTAGAAGCACTCGGGCGCTTTGATGTCTTCGAGGTTGATGCCGCCGAAGGTGGGCTCCATGGCAGCGATGATGTCCACCAGTTTGTCGGCGTCGTGTTCGTCAAGTTCAATGTCAAACACATCGATGCCAGAGAACTTCTTGAACAAGCAACCCTTGCCCTCCATCACAGGCTTGCCGGCCAATGCGCCGATGTCGCCCAAGCCCAGCACCGCTGTGCCGTTGGTGATGACGCCCACCAAGTTGCCTCGGCTGGTGTATTCATAAGAGGCTTGTGGATCTTTCTCAATCTCCAAGCAGGGATACGCAACGCCAGGTGAATAAGCCAAGCTCAAGTCGTGCTGGTTGTCCAGCGGATGAGTGGGCTCCACGCGAATCTTGCCCTTGGTGGGCGAGCGGTGGTATTCAAGTGCGGCGGTGCGTAATTCTTGTTCTGCTGGGGTCATGAGATGTCCGAACTGTTTTTATAAAAGGGGTCATATCCTAACGCGCCACCTTTAACCCCTATGCGCAACGGACTAGTACATACACTTACGCACTTTCCTCCTACTTTGTCACCTCCAGCTCACCCCATGCAAGCCCTGCTGAACGCCATTGCAACGATGGCCTTATCCACTGACGCACAACGCATCTTCCACGGCCGTGGCGGCTTGTATCCTGGCTGCGAGCATTGGGTGCTCGACGCCTTCCCGCCCGTGATGGTCTTGACCAGTTTTCAAGCTGTGTCTGAAGATGAACTGACCACCGTAGGCGCAGCCTTGTCGGCACGGTGGTCTCAAATTTCGCCTGAACAGCCACTGAACTGGGTGTTTCAATGCCGCGCCGAAGGCCACCTTGAAACCCGTTTGATGAGCGGTGCTGTGCCTGACCCACATGTGGTGACTGAGAAAGGCGCACGCTATCGCGTCCATGTGCTCAAAGGCCAAAACCACGGTTTGTTTTTAGACATGGCAAACGGACGTGAATGGGTGCGTCACATGGTGAGCCACTACGCACCCGATCTGCCACGTCTCAAAGTACTCAACCTGTTTGCCTACACCTGCGCCTTTTCGGTGGTGGCCATGCAAGCAGGCGCCAAACAAGTGGTGAACGTGGACATGAGCCACGGCGCGATGGCCATTGGCCAACAAAACCACGCGCTCAATGGCATCACCACAGGTGCGACTTTTTTGATGCACGACATTTTTAAAACGTGGGGCAAGATCACGCGCAGCGGGCCTTATGGACTCGTCATTGTCGACCCACCTAGCTACCAAAAAGGCAGCTTCATCGCCACCAAAGACTACGCCAAACTCATGCGCCGCTTGCCTGAGCTACTTGCACCCGGCGGCTATGCACTGCTGTGTCTGAATGCGCCCGAACTAGGCTTAGACTTTTTGCAAGACCAAATGGAAGAACTCGCGCCTGAACTGAAGTTTGTTGAACGCGTGGCCAACCCTGCGGTGTTTGCCGATGTATCCAGCGAACGCTCACTCAAGGTGCTGGCGTATCAACTACCCCACTTGGATTAACCACCGACACTGAACAAGCGACTGGCCATGTCCACATAAATAGGAATGCCAAAAATGATGTTCAACGGAAACGTCACCCCAAGCGACAAACCAAAATACAAACTGGCCTTGGCCTCTGGAATGGCATAACGCACCACAGCAGGCACTGCAATGTATGAGGCGCTGGCCGCCAACACCATGAGCAAAGCAGCGTCGCCGTGTGATAGCCCCAACAAGGCGCTCAGCACAAAAGCGATGCCTGCATGAAAGATCGGGGCCAACACGCCATACGCAATGAGCAAAGGCGAAGTGCCTTTTAAATGGCTGAGGTTCTTTGCGGTCGACAAGCCCATGTCTAACAAAAAGAATGCCAACATGCCTTTGAACAAGTCAATAGAGAACGGGGCCATCATGGCCTTACCCGACTCGCCTGAGACATAACCCACCAGCATCGCACCCAGCAACAAGAGCTGCGCACCGTCGGTGAACGATTCATGCAGCACATGCATGATGGGGCTGCTGCTGTGGGTGCTGGTAGCGTTGACTTGGCGACGCGCTGCATTGGCAAACAACACCGCCATGATGATGGCCGGCGACTCCATCAAGGCCATCGCAGCCGCCATGTGCCCTGAATAAGCAATGCCATGCGTATCAAGGTATTGCACAGTGGTGATGAAAGTAACGGCACTCACCGAACCATAGGTGGCCGCAATGGCCGCTGCATCAAACGGCGAAACCAGTCGCTTGAGCAGTTGGTAGCCCACCAAGGGAATCAGCGTTGCCAAGAACAAGGCCGCCAGCAAGCCCTCCATCACTTCTAGGGTGAATCCAGTTTTAGCCAGCGCAAAGCCACCTTTGAGGCCAAGCGCCATCAACAAGTAAAGCGCTAAAAATCTTGCAATTTGAGGTGGGATTTCTAGGTTGGAACGGACCAAGCCTGCAAAAATACCGATCAAGAAAAAGAGAATGGCTGGATCTAAAAAACTGCTCATATGAACTCCCTTCATAAATTTTGAATGTTTTTCGATCCCCTTAATAAATTTATGTTTAACGCCCCTCGCAACGCTCGTCACGTTTAAACCATGCGCTCACACATTTCTATCGTCAACGTCGACAACTGCGACACCTGGACCCGCTATCGCAACGGTTTGTGCAACAGCTGCGCGGCCAACTGCTGCACCATGCCCGTGGAAGTGAAGCTGCCCGACTTGGTTCGACTCGAGTTAGTGGACCCGTTTGAAGCAGAACATGAAGAGCCCAAGCAAATTGCCAAACGCCTGCAAAAGATGGGGATGATTGAGCACTTTAATTTCAAGAACAGCATCTTCACGCTGTCGCGCCGCGCCAATGGCGACTGCCAAAACTTGGATGCCAAAACACGGCGTTGCACCGTGTACGAAAAGCGCCCCAACACTTGCCGACTACACCCACAAGTGGGCCCCAAGCCCGGCTACTGCCCTTATGGCGCTGTGCGCTAACGCATCAGCGCATCGCGCCAGCAAGAAACACAGGTAGCGTTAAATAATTGATGGCCACAATGATGCGTTTGCCCTGCGTGGCAGGCACATGGTGGAGCAAATGGCCAGGAAAAAACACCAGCGTCCCGCTGCTCGGATTTACCGCGATGGTGTTGTTGAACACAATCGGCGCACTGCTATCGTCCATCTCCAAATACACCACGGCTGAATACGACGATGGAATATGCGTGTGCGGCACGGTGTAGTTCGACGTGTCGTAAATCGCGCACCAGCAATCGGCTACTGCCAGCTCGTAATTCAAAACCTCAAGGTCTGTTCCTAAATGCTGCTTGGACGCTTGTTTGATCTTGTCTGCCACGAGTTTGATCAAAGGCGTCAGTTGATCTGTCAACAAGTGACTTTTCCATGGACTCATGTAAATCGCCTTCACATTAGAAGGCGTGGAGTCTGGATGGTGTTGCCTGAGCTCTGTCACGGCCAACTTAGCTAATGCCAACTCTTGCGGGTGCGCCAACAGGCTGCATCCAAACACCGTCGCCTCTGTGGGCACGGCCAACTGCGTCATGTCAGAGATGGATGGAGCGGTCATAGCCATTCATCAAATCAAGTGGAAGGTGATTTAGTTTAGCAACTCAAGGCTCTCGAAGTGGGCGCAGCAAATCGCTCAAACCGTTGTGGTCAATTTCGTGCATGAGGTGAAGCAAGCGCCCTACCTCGCCCTTGGGAAAACCTTCACGGGCAAACCAATTCAAATAATTGCCGGGCAAATCAGCCAGCACTGTGCCTTGGTGTTTGCCAAACGGCATGCGCAGTGTGACTAGCTTTTGCAAATCTTCTGGATTCATCGCACCGCTTAATTGAGTTGATCCAACAATGCTTGTGTGTCTTTGATGATGGGCTGAGCCAACTGCAACAGCAAGTGCCCATCGGTGGCGAGTTGCGCCCAACGGTTAGAGGCCTCCAACACAGGGTGTGTGTGCAAATAGTCCGGCACTTCAAAATCAGGCGACTGCTGTTTGAACGCCAACAACATGCTGAGGTAGCCCGAGAAATACAAGCTGAACATCAAAGCGTTGGCGGCCTCTTGCGTGATTTCGCGGCGACCGACAAGTTGCAAGAACAAGGCTTTGGCGGTTTCTATCGTGGGGAGCTCGTTGGCACTGAGCTGGAACTCTTCGTCCAAGGTCTTGCATGCCTTGTCCCATTGCGTCGATGTATCTGTCATGCCAGCATTGTGCCTTTGCACTTTTTAGCCCCGCAGCGGCAAGTGTATTTAGCTCTGAGCTCGTCGGTCATGGGCTCATCACTCACAAGCCCGTAGTTGAACGTCAGTTCTTCTCCACGCCATACTTGTCTGCGCGTTTGGATGAAGACTCGACCATCTACCTCGACAGGCTCACAGTTAGGGCGGCACGAATGATTGATCCAGCGTGCGTCATTGCCACCGTAGAGGCCGTCAATCACCCGCGTGTCGTCGATGTGAAAGTAAAACGTGTGTTCGGGGTTGCTCGGGTCATGCGGATGGCGACGCAGCGCCTCGGCCATAGAAATGATTTCGCCTACGTACTCGATCACCCTCTCGCCTGCAGCCATGTGACACAAAGCGAACACGCCTTTGCCGTGCACACGGGAGGACAAGACTTCGATGCGAGGGTGATTCATTTGGGTCAAATTAAATTACCCCCTCACCAACTTATTCCACCGTCACCGACTTCGCCAAGTTACGCGGCTTGTCCACATCCGTGCCACGTGCACACGCCGTGTGATAGCTGAGTAGCTGCAACGGTACGACGTGCAAGATAGGCGAGAGCACGCCATAGTGCTCAGGCATACGAATGACGTTCACGCCTTCGCTGCTTTCAATCTTCGTGTCGCCATCGGCCAGCACGTACAGCACGCCGCCGCGGGCGCGGACTTCTTGCATGTTGCTCTTGAGCTTTTCTAGCAAGGCATCGTTAGGAGCCACTGTCACCACAGGCATGGCGCTGGTGACCAGTGCCAAGGGGCCGTGTTTCAACTCACCCGCAGCATAGGCTTCGGCGTGGATGTAAGTGATTTCTTTGAGCTTCAACGCGCCTTCAAGCGCGATGGGGTAATGCGTGCCACGGCCCAAGAACAAGGCGTTTTCTTTGCTGGCAAAGTCTTGCGACCAAGCGATGAGCTGAGGCTCTAGCGCCAGCACGGCTTGCAATGCGGCGGGCAAGTGGCGCATTTCTTTGATGTGTGCGGCTTCTTGTTCGTCGCTCAAACGGCCTTTGGTTTGCGCCAAGGCCAAGGTGAGCAAAAACAAACCGGCCAGCTGTGTGGTGAAGGCTTTGGTCGATGCCACGCCAATCTCAGCGCCTGCGCGTGTGACGTAGGCCAGCTTGCACTCGCGCACCATGGCGCTGGTGGACACGTTGCAAATGGTGAGCGTTTTGTCCATGCCCAAACTTTGCGCGTGACGCAGCGCAGCCAAGGTGTCTGCAGTCTCACCGGATTGGCTGATGGTGACCACCAAGCTGTTGGGGTTGGGCACGGATTCGCGGTAGCGGTACTCGCTGGCAATCTCCACTTGGCAAGGCACTTTGGCAATCGCCTCAATCCAATACTTGGCCACGCAACCGCTGTAGTAGCTAGTGCCGCACGCGAGGATAAGCACGTTGTCCACTGCTTTGAACACGCTGTACGCACCGTCACCAAACAACTCGGGCGTGATGCCTTCCACACCTTCAAGCGTGTCGGCAATGGCGCGCGGCTGCTCGAAGATTTCTTTTTGCATGTAGTGGCGGTACGGACCCAACTCGGCTGCGCCGCTGTGCGCTTGCACAGTTTTGACTTCGCGTGTGACGGCTTTGTGGCTGCGGTCTTGCACCCAGTATTTGCCGATTTGAATATCGACCACATCGCCCTCTTCGAGGTAGACGATTTGGTCAGTCACACCAGCCAAAGCCATGGCATCGCTGGCGAGGAAAGTTTCGCTGTGCTCTTTGCCCACACCCAAGATGAGCGGCGAGCCTGCACGTGCGCCGATGACGCGATGTGGTTCGTCTTTGTGGAACACGGCAATGGCATACGCGCCATGCAGTTGCACGATGGCTGCTTTGACGGCTTCAAACAAATCGCCGTTGTAGAGGCTATCGACCAAATGGGCAATGACCTCGGTGTCGGTTTGGCTCAAGAACTCGTAGCCCTTGGCTTGCAATGCAGCGCGCAGCTCGTCGTGGTTTTCGATGATGCCGTTGTGCACCAAGGCCACGCGGCCTAATTTGTTAGGCACATCGCCTGTGTACACACCTGCGCCAGCACCTGTGCCGTGGCTGAAGTGGGGATGCGCGTTGTGCACCGCAGGCGCACCGTGCGTGGCCCAGCGCGTGTGCGCAATGCCAGTGCCGCCTTCGATGTGGTCTGCTTTGACTTGGTCCATGAGCTCAGACACGCGTGCCGTGCTGCGCGCACGTTGCAGGCCACCTTGCTTGGCACCCAAGCTGGCCGAGTGCACCGCCACGCCGCAGGAGTCGTAGCCACGGTATTCCAGTCGCTGCAAGCCTTGCACGAGGATGGGAACGATGTTGCGAGTAGAAACGGCGCCGACGATGCCACACATAAAGAGCACTCCTAAATTGGGTTGCCCAAATATTAATCATCCCAAAAAGAAATTTCTTATTTATTTTTTTTAATATTTGAACGAAAATTCCATCATTAACTTAATTTGGAATTTAATTTCAATTAATTCAATCTTATGAAACAAGAATTTCTAGACGAGACAGATTTAAAGCTGCTCGACGCCTTGCAGCACGACGCCACGCTCAGCAACGTGGCCTTGGCCGAGCGCTTCAAAATTTCACCGCCCACCTGCCTGCGCCGCGTCAAGCGACTCACAGATGAGGGCTGGATTGAGCGACAAATAGCGGTATTGAGTTCCGACAAATTAGGCGCTGCACTTGGCCACGGCCTGACCGCGATGGTCGAGGTAACGCTAGACGCGCAAGGAGCAGAACACCTAGACGCCTTTGAGCAACGCGCCATGGCAGACGACGCCGTACAGCAATGTTGGCGCGTGTCGCCCGGGCCTGACTTTGTGCTGGTGGTGCAAGCCGCAGACATGCCCGACTACCTGGCCATCACGCAACGCCTGCTAACGCAGGATGCGAATGTGCGAAATGTGAAAGCGTTTTTTGCCACCAAGCGGGCGAAGTTCACCAGTACTTGGCCGGTTTTGCGCAACACATAAAAAAGGCAGCCTAGGCTGCCTTTTTTTTTAAGCCTTTGGCTTCTTCTCTGGCCGCTTGTAGTTGGCAATGCTCACTTGCTTGCCACGCGCCACGCTCAGTGCCCCAGCCTCGGTACTCTTGGTGATGGTTGAGCCACCACCCACCGTGCCGCCAGCGCCGATAGTGACAGGGGCCACCAACACGCAGTTGCTGCCCACATGCACATCGGCTTCGATGACGGTACGGTGTTTGTTGGCCCCGTCGTAGTTGGCGGTGATGCTGCCTGCGCCGTAGTTGACGCGCTCACCCACGGTGGCGTCACCCAAGTAGGCCAAGTGGTTGGCTTTTGAGCCCTTGGCCATAGTTGAGTTTTTGACTTCCACAAAGTTACCAATGTGCACCTCGGCCGCCAGCTGTGCGCCGGGGCGCAAGCGGGCGAATGGGCCAATGAGTGCGCCCTCGCCCACGGTCACGCCCAGTTTTTCGCCGTCGATGTGGGTGAAGGGGTGAATCACCGCACCAGCTTCAATGGTGCAGTTGGCAATCACGCAGTTCGCGCCAATCTTCACGCCTTGGCCTAACGACACGCTGCCTTGGAAGATGCAGTTCACATCAATCTCAACGTCTTGCGCGCAAGTCAAATGGCCGCGCACATCAAAGCGTGCGGGGTCGATGATGCGAACACCATCAGCCATGTAAGCATGGGCTTGACGCAGTTGAAACGCGCGCTCTAGCTCAGCCAATTGCGTGGGGCTGTTGACGCCCGCCACTTGCGCAGCATCGCTGATTTTGTGGGCCACCACGGGCACGCCATCGGCCTCGGCGAACTTGACCACATCGGTCAAATAAAACTCTTGCTGTGCGTTGTTGTTGTCCAAGCGCGCCAACCAAGGTTTGAGCAATTTGGCAGGCACAGCCATGATGCCGCTGTAGACCTCATTGATGGCCAGCTGCTCTGCATTGGCGTCTTTGTGCTCCACGATGGCATGCACTTGCCCGCTGGGGCTGCGCACGATGCGGCCGTAGCCTGTGGGGTCTGCAAAGTCGATGGTGAGAAGCGCCAGCTGTTTGCCATCGCAAAGGTCAAGCAAGGCTTGTAGCGTGTCGGCTTGCGTTAAGGGCACATCGCCCGACAAGACCACCACCACGCCGTCGTCGGCCAACAAAGGCACAGCTTGTTGCACCGCATGGCCCGTGCCGAGCTGGGGCATTTGACGGGCGAATTGCAAGTTGTCAGCAGCGTTGGCCGACAGCAAAGCAGGCTCGACTTGCTCTGCGCCGTGGCCGGTGATGACGATGGTGTGGCGCGCCTTTAAGGTACGCGCTGTATCGATCACGTGTTGCACCAAAGCCTTACCCGCCAGTCGGTGCAAAACCTTAGGCATACTGCTCTTCATACGGGTGCCTTTGCCGGCAGCCATGATCACCACATCTAACGCTGTCATGTCATTCATCCTTATCTTGCCAAGAATTATCCGCGAAGCCGCGATCGGCTTGGCACTTGTCGCGCTGGTAGGGTTGAGTGGCTGTAGCACCTTGAAGGTCGTTTACAACAGCAGCGATGATTTGATTTATTGGTGGCTCGATGGCTACGCCGATTTACAGGGCGAGCAAAAGCAATTTACGCGCGATGCGCTGACCGAGTTGCAACGCTGGCATCGCCAACAGCAACTGCCCGAATACGTGGCTTTGCTCAAACGCATGCAAACCATGGCCCTCAATGACGTCACGCCTGCTCAGGTGTGTGCAGTGACCGAGGACATGAAAGACAGCTTCGTTCGCGTGCTTCGTCACATCGAGCCCGCCGCGGCACAGTTATCGAGCCAACTCAGCACAGAACAACTGCGCAGCGTGCGCAAACGCTTTGGCAAGACCAACAAAACATGGAAAGAAGACTGGCTAGATCCCGACGCAGAGGAGCGTCTGCGCTACCGCACCAAGCAAGCCACCAATCGTTTGGAAGATTTTTATGGTCGCTTAGACAAACCACAGCGCGACGTGCTGCATCAGTGGCTGAGCGCATCGATGTTTGACCCCGCATTCAGCTACGCCGAGCGCGAACGCCGTCAAGCCGACACCCTGCAAATCTTGCAACGTATCGCGCAAGAAGGCAGCGCAGCTAGCAAACAAGAGCAAACACAAGCATTGCTCCGAGGATTGGTGGAGCGCAGCTTTAACTCGCCCAACGAGCGCTACCGCGCCTACAACCGTGAACTGTGGAACGAGAACTGTGTAGGCTTTGCCAAGCTGCACAACAGCACCACACCTGCACAACGCCAACGCCTGTTGGAAGCGTTGCGTGGCTATGAGCAAGATTTCAAAACATTGATGGCGCAAAAATAAGCGCCGTGGCAGCCGAAAGGTTTAGCCCATTGGCCAAACCACGCCGTTGTCATTGAGCAGCGCATCCAGCGGCATGTCGTGTGCCTCGGGCATCAGGTCGGGCAAGAAGCCATGGGTAAAGCCCAATCCTGCAGTGAATGGCTTTGGCTGCAAGGTGGCCAAGGTGCGGTCATAGAAACCACCGCCGTACCCCAATCGAAAACCACCCGGTCCGTAGCCCACGCAAGGCACAAACAGCAAAGTGGGCACCACCACTTCGGTGTCTTTGGGTTTAGGAATGCCATAGGCATCTTCTTCCATCGGACAGCCTGGATACCACGCGTGAAAGGTGAGTGTTTTGTGTGCCTTATCCACCACGGGCAAACCAATGCGGCGACGCTGTGGCTCGTCGAGCAACTCACCATCTTCTTTCCAGCGATGCAACACGGGCAGGGGGTCAAACTCCCCCTTGATGGGCCAGTAAGCACCAATCACGATGTCAGGTCGGTTGAACAACCAAATCCGCATCACGCGTTGCAACATATCGGCCCGTTCCAGCCTGTCGGGCAAGTTCAAACGCTCTTCAATGAGCTGCTGGCGCAAGGTTTTTTTGTCCACAGATAATCAGTGCATGAATGTTCGAGTCATTGTGTCATTGTTTGCCAGCGTTTTTCTTGCGTTTGGTGCCGTTCAACCCAGCTTGGCTGCCAATGCGTCTAACAACGCACAAGCCGATGCCGTCATCACCGACATGGCCCAAGCCTTCAAGCGCGGCGATCGCAAACGCCTGAGCGCCCTGCTGCCTCAAGCCAAAGGCCACATACTCGAACCTTGGGCGGCCTATTGGGAGCTCAAAGCCCGTTTAGACGAAGCCTCACACCAAGAAGTGCGCGCTTTCTTTGCACGCTACCCCGCCACTTACCAAGAAGACCGTTTGCGCAATGACTGGCTGTTGCTTCTGGGCCAACGCCGCGACTGGAGTACGCTGGCCGACGAACACCCCCACTACCGCATGCGCGATGACCGTGAACTGCGCTGCTACTTCCTAACCGTGGAGCTTCTGGAAAAAGGCGCTCACGCCAGCCCAACGATTGCCGACGAAGTGCGCAAAAACTGGATGAGCATGAAAGAAGCCGACGATGGCTGCACCTTGGCCGCTGACCGTCTTTACTTCAACAAACAATTCACGGCGCTCGACATTTGGCGCAAAGCCCGCTTGATGGTGGAGCACAACCGCCCACGCACCGCACGTAACGCGGTGCAAATCGTGGCGCCTGATGTCGCCAACGTGGTGCCTGACGCCATCAACAACGCAGAAAAGTTTTTAGCCAAACACATCGCAGCCCCTCAAAAAGTGCGGCAAGAGTTGGTGGTCATGGCCTTGGTCAAAGTGGCCACATCCGACCCCGACAAAGCCGACAAACTGATGCGCAATAAGTGGCAGCCTTACCTCACAGCCGAAGAGCGCCACTGGGTATGGGGCGTGATTGGCCGTCAGTCTGCCATGCGCTTAGACGACGATGCGTTGTCACACTTTGCACGTGTGGCCCATGACAAAGATTTGAATGACGACATGCTGGGCTGGAAAACGCGCGCAGCTCTGCGCGCTGGCAACACCCCAAAGTGGGCCATTGTGGAAAGCAGCATTGCGGCCATGAGCGCAGAAGCTCGCAAAGACCCTACGTGGGTTTACTGGTACGCACGCGCACTGTTAGCCCGCAAAAAAGTTACACCACAAATTCAGCAAGAAGCCAATGCTTTGTATGAAAGCATTGCCGGTGTGCGCGGTTTCTACGAACAACTCGCCCTTGAAGAGTTGGGCCGCAAAGTGACAGCCCCCGCCCGTCCACCTGCACCCACCGCCGAAGAAATGGAAGTAGCTCGTCGCAACCCATCGCTGCAACGTGCGCTCTACGCCATTGGCATGGGCTTGCGCAGCGAAGGCGTGCGCGAATGGAACTACGCCACCAACCTCGTCGATGCCCAAGGCAAAGCCGGCATGATGAGTGACCGCGAATTGCTGGCCGCCGCTCAACACGCGTGCGACAACCAAGTGTGGGACCGTTGCATCAACACCAGCGACCGCACGCGTGTCGCCATCGACTTTGAACAACGCTTCCCTATGCCGCACA
>Ga0213920_1001228_pt1 | contig 14760 bp, 16 predicted proteins | sample McNCre1117MG_FD_161054 | JGI IMG/M metagenome (GOLD analysis project Ga0213920, IMG submission 161054) | Freshwater microbial communities from McNutts Creek, Athens, Georgia, United States - 11-17 MG | ecosystem: Environmental > Aquatic > Freshwater > Creek | place: USA: Georgia | collected...
CGTTAAATAATTTTAATTTGTTTCTTACTATATCAAGCCTCGCAATTTGCGAGGCTTTTTTTATTTTTATCTGCTTCAAAATCTTTGTAACTTTGAGCCTTTATAACTTTGTAATTACTCAAAATGAATTATATCCTTTTTGACGGTCCCGCTCGAACTGCCCTTTTACCTTTTACTTTTACTCGCCCAGTGGCGGATATTTTAATAGGAATTCTAACGATTCGTCAAAAATGGGAAATGTATTTGGGATCCACCACTACTACTTTGACCGAAGAGTATCTTTCAGAAAAATACCCTATGGTGGAGATGGAGCAAAATGTAATGATTAATGCCTCTTTTTTGCCTAATGCTACTTTGGTTGAAATGATTCAAGGTTTAAAATCCAATCAAGCCATTTTCAAAGGAGATGAGGTAATCGCTTTTTTTACCAATGATGAACAAGAGCAAGTTGATTTTGATACGTATGAAATAATCGATTATTCGGAGAATTGTTTGACGGTTCAAAATACCTGGGATATTTTTGCTAAAAACGATGCGGCACTTCGTGCCGACTTTGAATTGGTAACTCAAGATAGAAAATCGCAACCTATTCCTAAGTCGGTCAATGTAATTGCTCCTGAAAACATTTTTATTGAAGAAGGTGCTAAATTGGAATTTGTCACTTTGAATGCCTCAACAGGTCCTATCTACATTGGTAAAGATGCCGAAATCATGGAAGGTTCTGTAATTCGTGGGCCATTTGCTTTATGCGAAGGTGCGGGAGTAAAATTGGCTTCTAAAGTCTATGGTGCTACTACTGTTGGGCCGTATTCTAAAATTGGTGGTGAAGTAAATAACTCGGTTTTATTTGCCTATTCTAACAAAGGACATGACGGATTTTTAGGCAATTCGGTTTTGGGCGAATGGTGTAATATTGGTGCGGATAGCAATACCTCGAATTTGAAGAATAATTACGAAGAAGTGAAATTATGGAGCTATGAAACGGAAGGTTTTGCTAAAACGGGTTTACAGTTTTGTGGGCTAATGATGGGTGATCATAGTAAATGTGGGATTAATACGATGTTCAATACCGGAACGGTAGTGGGAGTGAGTGCTAATATTTTTGGAAGTGGTTTTCCACGCAATTTTGTCCCGAGTTTTTCTTGGGGAGGTGCGGCAGGATTTACGACTTATACCACTAGCAAAGCTTTTGCTACAGCTAAATTAGTGATGAGTCGTCGCAATGTGGAGTTTGACGAAAAAGAACAAGCCATTTTAGAACACGTTTTTGAAGAAACCAAGAAATGGAGAAAAGAATAACCGCTTTTTGTCATGCTGAACTCGTTTCAGCATCTCTTTTCATAATTTATTAGTATTATTTATAGATTCCGAAATAAATTCGGAATGACAAAATTCCTAATTTTAGGCGAGTTTTTTTTTAACTTATTTTATCTTAATAAAATGCTCTTTCAATTTAATTTCTTTGACTCGTTTGTCGTTTGGACTTCTGCGATACATCAAAATGTCTTTTTCGGTGTTAGAGGTAATGAATTGTAACTTTGCTAATAGTCCTGATAGTCCAACTTCTCTTCGTTTGACCACCGTAGTAAAATTGTCACTTTGAATTTCATTTTCAAATAAATGATTCAATTCGTTCAAGGAAATATAACGGTGTCTATTTTGTACTAAATAGTCTAAAATGCGTAATTCGGCATTATCTAAAGTATCCAGTGACTTGCCTCTGTAGTAAAAGATAGAGTTTGTGGTGTGAAATGTAATTCCGTTAAAAGGAACAAAATGAGACTTTCTTTTGTTGAAATAGAGTATCAAAATTAGTATGAGTAGTACGACTAGTATAACCGTAATTAAAGTTATTGGATTTAAGCTTAGGTACCAAGGCAAAATAAAATCTTGTTGGTCGACCTGTTTCCCTAAAAATTCTTCTAGTGGAGTGCGGAATACATATTTACCACCATCCGCATTTTTGTTGAGATATACTACTTCTTTTGTTTTGGCATCAAAGTAAGGATAGGTTACATTCTTTGTATTTCCTTTAAATGAGATAATTGTATTGTTCTTAAAATCGATTTCATATACATAAGTATAATTCAATAATGGTATGATGTATAATTTTTCATTAGCAGTGAAACTACCCGATATACCTTCTTTAGAATTCAGATTGATTGTAGTATTAAATTTCCCTAATTCAGACCATTGCATAGTAGGGAGATGCAATTTATAAACGATTGGTTCGCATGATTTCATCTGTAAGAAATGATCAGGATCTTTTTCATAACCGCTGAAAATATATAAATCATCTTGTAACACTAAGCCTAGACTATATTGTCTTGGGCTTGGAGGTATACCAAAAGTTTCTATTTCATCCCATTCTTTAGATTTAAAACTGTATTTAGTTAGTAAGTTTTTAAATGTAAATAAGCCATACCCTCCAAAAAAATAAATTTCGTTCTTGTATACAAATCGAACACTATTGATTTGATTGCGATGCAAAAACGAATGGTCAATACGCACAATTGAATCATTACGCCATTCTAAAACAGAACCGCATCCATCATGCACTAAATAGTTTTTAGTGCCTATTTGGAAGGGCGAGTAAGACTTTAAATTGTCTAAATAGGGACTGTGTAAAAAAGTTTTTTGTCGTAAAGGATTTCCTTTGTACAAAAGAGAATCCTTTAAAATTAATATAGTTTGTGATGACTTTGCTTCTTTAAAAAGTAAATGCTGGTCGCTTCTATAAATAGATTGTGCTTGGCTAGTACTTAAAGCTAATAGTAAAATAAATAAAAATCGATTCATGTAATAAAAGGATTGGGGATATTTTTTTTCTAAAGTAGGAATTATTTTTCAAATTATGATTAAGATTTATTTCATTTCTTTATAATAAACAAAAACCATTCGCTTGCCATCCGCGTTATCAAAGTTGGTTAGTAGTTCCATACTTTTAACAAATCCCATAGTATTTTCTTTGATAGATTCAATAGTTTCTACAGCTGAAGTAGTTGGTTTATCTGTGGTTTTATTTTCGGTGGTTTTAATCACCAAGTCTGATGAAATAGTAGAACCATTAAAGAAGATATTGGCTTGCGACTGTCCTTTAACTTGAGCCACTCTATTCATAATAGCTTCATTTGGATATTTACCTTTTTCTAAGGATAAAACCGAAATAAAGTATTGATGGTCATAATCATCAATCACTTTTACACCCTCAAAAGGTGTGGTATTATACATTCGTTTTATAAAGTTGGTTACTGATATTTTATCGTCGTTAATGCTTTGGGAATAACTAAAAGCAGAAAAAGTAATAATAAGAGGAAATAATATTTTTTTCATTTAAATCATTTTTGAAATTATGAACCCTATATTATTTTCTCTTATTACTTTATAATAAAAGTTCCACTTATGTTTTTTTTGTTTTAAAATATTTAGTCTTTTTTCAATTTCTTCATTTGAAGGTGGATTTGTAACTATTGCAAAAGATATTTTTATTGTCGATTTATTATTTTCCAGTTTTTCTAATTTCTCTAAATCTCCAATAATACCTACTTTCATTCCACCATCAGTAAAGCTAGTATAGAAATTTAAATTTCTCCTGTTATTTTGTTTATTATGATTATCTATTGCTAAATGTTTTAGCTCAATTAAAACATTTTTTTCAAATTGATTAATATAAAAATCAATATGTTTTCTTTTATTTTCATTAACTAGATGCTGAAATTTAAATTCAACAATACTATTGTTAGACTTAAACTTGTCAAGTAAACTTAAAATAATTATTGAAAAATAATTTTCTACTCTTGCATTTTCATTTATTATTATTGGAAGATGGTTTTTACTTTGATTTGTTATTCCATCTATTAATTTTTCAATTAAATTATCAATTGCCACATTTTTCATCACTTTAATTTCCCTTTACCTTCTCGTGAACTTTATTATAATTTGCTATAAACATATGATAATATTTAATAGTAAAATCAACATTTTATTTTATTAATTTGTAACATATTTTATTGGTTTAATTATTACATTTTGACCGTCGCGACATTTTGTGAGATAATTTTTATAATTTTTATCAATGAAATTATATATAGGGATTTTTAAATTATTAATAAAATCGGAATATAATTCATCAATTAATCCTAAATCTTCTGAAATCACATAAGTGTATTCATTTGATTTGTCTTCTTTAGGCAAAGTAGAACTTAAATAATATTTATATTCATAAAAGCTCATGACACCTGTCCTCTTTAATTTAATATACATTAAGAGTGATTCTTTTGCTGATGGAATAGACCAATTTGTTGATTGAGACTTATTAAACTTATTCATCATTACACCTGTAGTTTTTTCTCCTGCCTTAGCAAATATTGAAGTGTTATCAAGACTTGTTCCGAATGAATCATTTGTAGGATTATTAGATGCCCAAAGTAGATTTCCAATATTATTTACTATTCGTTCACCATCTATAGCATTAATTTCATAGGGAGCAGCGATTATTTTAACACCATTTATCTCGTGCAATAAATAGCCACCGTCGCTAAATTGAGAAATAATTCCTTTATTTTTAACTTCAAAATTTGTAAGTTTTTCAATCTCATTTAATTTATAAGGTTGATCCCATGAAAAAACCACTATTTTTTCTTTATTCCAAGGAAAAGTAAAAAACACTTGTGTATCACTGTTGGTTTCATCTCCGTTTTCAATGTTTGATTTTTTATTGTAGTAATTCCCTGTATATTGAATTTTTGAGAACATTTTTTTGCCATTTTCATAATCTAACTCATTTTGATATTTGTTTTCTCCTTTTGCAAAAGGAAGTTGGAATCTAGTAGGATCATCATATGTATGTGACATCCTCCAACTTAATTCCGTGTTTTGATCTGGACCATCAATTGTATTTACGTTATTATTTACTCTGTAATTTCCTAGATAGAATTCCCATGATTTAAAAATATTTGAAATTGTTTGAAAGGAATATTCATTTCTTAAATTGAACTTATAACCATTTTTATCATCTAAGTAAAATATAATTTCGTATATCTTCTTATTGATTTTTTTATAATTTTCTATTTCATTATTATCCATAGACAGACCTTTAAGTGATTTTATCAAGTAAAGAACGATTTTTTCATAATTATCGTTAGAATATACAGATACTGAAATAGGTAGTTTGTATAAATTTTCATTAACAAATTGAGGAGAATTCCCTACATCAATCTTATATTCAAAAGAATTTTGTAACGTTTCATGAACTATACCTAAAATTTCCGTCGCCGACTTCAACTCATTTTTTTCATTTAATTTTTGTAATTTCATATTTAAACCAAATACTCCTCCTTTAAACTCGACAACAACACCTTTACTTTCAGCAAACGATGTTAATTTAGCAATAGAAACTGTTGTGTTTAAAGTTGTAGCAAAGCCAACAAGCGGAATCTCAACTTGTGAAATAACATCATATTTTTCAACATTTCCACTTGCAACCGAAACAATTTCGTCTTTTACTAATTTGTCGTTTAGTATTTCCGTTTTAGAAGATATAAATGCACCGAAAGCTTGTTCAATTGCTGAGCGCAATGCATTTAACTTAGCTTCCTCTAATGTCTTTCCTGTTCCTGAAACGGTTAGTGTTACTGTTTTGTCATCTGAAGCGGTTTTATTTATATTAGAAACTTTACTGTCAGTTGTATTTGATTCTGTATCACTGTTTGAATTTGAATCAATTGTTTCTTTCTGTGATATTTTATTTTCAACTGGTAATTTTACTTTTAACTTTTCTAAGTACTCATTTGCTCCTAAAATTGCTTTTTCTTTATCTGCAAAAAATTTTTTAGACGAATTTTTTGCAAAATCTAAAAACATTTTAGCTTTGGAATATGCGGATGGAAAATCATTCAACATTTCATATCCATTCATGCTCATTTGTAAACAATAAAACTCTTTTTCTTCGTCTAAATCTCCAAATTCTTTATTCAATAGTTTTTCAATAATTAGATTTGCCTCCGTATACTGTTTTGAATTAAATAAGTTGACTGCATTTTTATATTCTCTATTTTGACTAAACGAAATCGTAGAAATTAACAAGAAAACTAGGGTAATGATTTTTTTCATAAACTTTTTAATTAATAATATTTAATTTATTCTTTAATACATCTAACATAAAACCCAAAACTTTCTTTGCAGCAAAATTGTGCTGATTCTGAAACAAATCCATTAATATCGCTTCCAAACCAACCATTACTTAGATGATAATTAAAATTTTCTGGGTCATTTGTCCAAAAATAGATTTCTTCCCCAACTCCTGTAAAATTACCGCCATCGAAATATCCGCCTGGTAAGGCATTGAAACTGAATTTATCATTTCCATTTCCATCTTGGCCTTTAAATTTTTTCCAGCCAGTCTTTGATTTTAATTGAAAACCAACAGTTTTTGGTGAATTATATACATTCTCTTTTATTTCTGAAAAAAAAATAATTTTAGTTGTGTTTTCAAGTGTTTCAATATCTGAATTATGAGGAATTCTGTATCCTTTAGGGGCTATACCTCTATTGTCATTAACTGCAACCCAATTATATAGTTTACCATATTTTTTACCATTTAATGCATTAAATTTATAATAGCACCATACTGGTTTACCGGCTTTACAATTTTTCTTCCATTCAATAAGTGTCTTTGCTTCCTTAATGACATCTCCATTTCTAAATGTAGATACATCTAGATTATTTAACATCCAGTTTTGTGTTCCAATTTGTATAGTTTTACTTTCTTGTGAATAGACATTAAAACTTAATGTAACTATTAGTATGTATGTAAAATATTTCATGATTTTTTTGTTTTAAATTTCGGAATACAAGTATGATGAGAATATTGACTAGATTTCAATATTGTTATAATGAAGTTTTCTGCTTGATTGATTGTGTTGAATGGACCAATCCACACTCCATTTCGACCAGCTTCTAATTTTGTATCTCTCCCAGATCCCCAAGCACAAAACCCACAATTATGTGTGTGAATTTTTATGTCTTTTGAATTTTTATTCGGATCATTATAATAAATAAAAAAGCCTCTTTTTCTTACTAATATTTTATCTTTTATATCAGATGCGCACAATGAAATATCTAATGCAGTTAATTCTTTTTTACTCATTTTTATCTCAAAATTAAATTACTGTAGGTTATTGTTCTAGGTTGATTCTTAGCATATTCTACTGCTATTTCTTTATACGCATTGATTTGTTGTTTTTCCAAAGCAATTTTGTCGTTGTATTTCTTTAAAGCCAATTTGAACCTAGCTTTTTCATCCACTTTGAGTTTTGCTTCAATTTGTTTTGCAAAATTGGATACATCGGTAAAGCAGTTTGCATTTGGATGAACCTCACTTAGAATTTCAATTACTTCTTCTGCCTTATTTTGATTTTGTTGTCCTGACCAAAGTAGTTTCGCTTTAGCTAATTTGGCTTTGCAATCGGTATCAATTTTTTGTTGAAATAGGATGCCAACTATTTCAGAAGTTTTGAAATAACAATCTTTGCATACTTCTGGAACAAGAGCCAATTTATAAATAGCCTCATCATATTTTTCTTGCTTGGCTAATGTTTCTGCATCTTTTATGATAAAGTCACATTGGGTCGTGTAGTAACTAATAATTTTATTTTTTCCTTCTTCTAAAAATGCTGTGATATCCTTATTTTTCGGATTAATATTTTTAATAGCATCAATCAACGACTTGTTTTCATTAGTTCCAACTCCTTTTATGCTTACAACCATATTAGAAAAAACAGTGTTAGATATAGCATCGCCTACAAATAAGGTTACATCAATATTTTGAGCAATCATCTGTGGTGGCCCTGGAATAATGTCTTTTGTGCCAACATTTAAAACGGCCGTAATAATAAATCTTGGATTAGCTGAACTTCCACCCATGCCATTGTTAGTAGTAATTTGATTTAGCTTGGTTTCCAATGCTTTTTTAGCTTCGGTAGGAATAGCATTGTTATCAGGTAAATAGGTATTCAAAATTATTCTGCCAAAATCGTCTAATTTAACTTGTGCTTGAGTTTGAAATTGAAATGATAATAAGAATGTTAAAATAAGTAATATCTTCTTCATAATTGATTATTTTTCTCCTAGTACTAGAATTGCTTCTCCAAGTCCACGAGTCATTAACTTTACTTCAAAATTATACGGAGCCGCTTTTAAGAATTTCTGAAGTTTCTTCCCAAAATCACGAGCATCTAATGCTTTATTTTTGTCATCAAACAAAGGGATTCGTACTTGCTCAAAACGGATGATGTTTTCAGTAGCATCACTTTTATTAAAACGACCTTTAACTGTATTTTCGTCCATCCATTTAGTGATACGATCCGTAATTTCTTCGCCACTTATTTCGGTTTCCATATTTTTATCCCAATTATTCCATCTCTTTATCGTTAGCTGAACTTCTCGTCCATTAGCAAACATATCATCAAAATGAGATTGCAATTGTGCTGCAAATGGGTCAATATTAGCTAAAATGGCATTTTGCAGTAATACGGGAACGATATCAGTAGTGTTAGGAGTTCCATTACCTGATGAAGCTGCAATTCTTTTACTTGTATAGGCATCAAAAGCTTCTAATACAAACGAAACAACTTTGCCAGAATCAGTTTTAGTTACCTTCCACCAAATTTGGATTACAATATCTGCTTTGGCTTTGTTTTTTAATTTATCCAAAGGACTTTCAGCAATTGCGGAACCAGTTGCTGTACTAGATGTCATGTTGTCTTCGGCACTTCTAGCTTCAATAGCTTTTAGTTCCTGTTCGGCATCTTTTAAAGGAAATCCCCTGTCAATCATTAACGAACCTATTTTACTAATCACCTGACCAATTTCAGTATCCTCTTGAAAAGCTTGTTTGTAGTTTGGTACTTTTTGTTTGGTTCCTTGATTGTCAAATGTGGTCATGAAAATACGTTGTTCACACCAGTTATCACTTGGCAAAATTATTAGGGTTGGTTTTTTTGCTTGTGCAAAAAATGTAGTTGAAATAGACAAACAGGCTACTAGCAACAAAAACGATAGTTTTTTATTCATGGTTAGAATCCGTTATTTAGAGATTTAATAATTTGTTTTTCTTCTAGGTACTTTCTCAGCTGGTCTTTGTTTACCATGATTTCAAAACCAGTTGCGTTTTGTTCATTGGTAGCATTTCGAACAAAAGTTTTCCAAACTCCTTTATTAGAAAAAAAGTTAGATTCGATTTTTTTGAAATTTTCAATGTCTGTTGGTTGTCTCAATAATGCTTTCTGAGTCTGACATTGAGTAGAAGTATAGCCAGAATAGAGAATTGTTTTTAAGGCATCTTTGTTAGCGGATTCAATTTGATATTCTAAAGGCTTGATTAGGTTTGTTATTTTCAGTTTAACGTAACCTTCATTTTCGATACTAACACAGTTGATTTGATATAACTCTTTTTTTGTAGAACAATTGACAAAGCAAAGTAGCACTAACGCAATTGAGTAGTTGTAAACTATTTTCATAAATGTGGGGAAATTATAGATTTATAAATTTCACCATATTCAATTAAGTATGTTAAACAAATACACGAAACCATACTTTCGTGTATTTTAAATGTATTTAAAATAGTGTATTTTAATGTTTTAAGTAAATTTTTCGAAGTGTAATAAAGAACTACTTTAGGATATTTTTAAATGGATTTTCATCTGTTTTAACACTAGTTTTATCTCAGTTTGTAGTATTTCTACTAGTGAAGTTTCAAATTTAGTTAGCAGGAACTATGTGTAGTGCTAGTTGATTTCTCACCTCATTAATAACGGTAATGAATTCGTATTTTAATTTTTTAGGAATGCGTTTTTCGATAATCATATTATTCTTCAATACAATTTGCAATCGGTAGCTTTTAAAGTCAAGCGAGTTAATTACAATAAAATTGATACTGAAGATAAGAATTGAAAAAACAGACAATTCTAGATTGAGGTAGCGTAAACAAATAAGGGTAAAAATAAAGTACCCAATGAGAAAGCTTTTGAGTACAAATTGACGTTGGTGAACACTAATGTGAATTTTAGCCACATCAGTAAATGGAATTTGTTCTTTCTTTTTTGATTTGGGATTTAAAACGATGCCATTGGTTGCTATGCGTATTAAAGCGGCGGTGTCTTTTGAAATCATAATCGGTGGGGTTTTGATTGTGGTATTTATAAACCTTGTCAATAGGTTGGTTTATCTTATGTAAATTTCTGAATTAGTGCTTGCTCTTCTTAAAATAATGCACGAAACAATATTTTCCAGTATTTTTATTTATTTAACTATTTGAAAATCAGACTATTTTTAAAATGTAGATTTTGAATATTTGGGTTGTTTTAAATGTCTGTTTCTATTGTTTTATTGATATTTAGTTTGTTTTTACGTGGTTTTGGTAGTCCGGTTAGCGGCAAATGAAAAATAAAATTGTATCCAATAGGCTTTAAACAACGAGGTATTTGAATTATATTTGCGCCTTCAAAAAAGGGCGGGTCGAATTACCGATGAGTCCAAAAAATCAAATCCACACACATGATTACAGTAAACGATATTTCTGTGCAATTTGGCGGGACTACACTTTTTAGTGAAGTTTCTTTTGCTATTAATGAAAATGACAAAATTGCCCTTATGGGTAAAAATGGAGCGGGAAAATCGACGCTTTTAAAAATAATTGCTGGACATAGCAAACCTTCTACAGGTTCTATTTCGGCTCCAAAAGAAGCGGTAGTGGCTTATTTGCCTCAACATTTATTGACTACGGATGGTGCTACTGTAATGGAAGAAACGTCTAAGGCGTTTGGTGAAATTTTCAAAATGAAAGCCGAAATTGATGAAGTGAATGAGCAATTAACCGTCCGTACCGATTATGAAAGTGATGAGTACATGAAGTTGATTGAACGTGTTTCGGATTTAAGTGAGAAATATTACGCGATTGAAGAGGTGAATTACGAGGCCGAAGTAGAGAAAATTTTAATTGGTTTGGGATTTGTCCGTGAGGATTTTACGCGTCAAACTTCGGAGTTTTCTGGAGGTTGGAGAATGCGTATTGAGTTGGCTAAAATTCTTTTGCAAAAACCCGATTTGATTTTGCTCGATGAGCCAACGAATCACATGGATATTGAAAGTATTCAATGGTTAGAAGATTTCTTAGTGAATCAAGCCAAAGCAGTAGTGGTAATTTCGCACGATAGGGCTTTTGTAGATAACATTACCAATCGAACTATAGAAGTAACTATGGGACGTATTTATGATTATAAAGCCAAATATTCTCATTATTTAGAATTGCGAAAAGACCGTCGTATGCACCAACAAAAAGCCTACGATGAGCAACAAAAAATGATTGCCGATAACAGAGCGTTCATCGATCGTTTTAAAGGAACGTTTTCTAAAACTGATGCGGTCCAATCTCGTGTGAAAATGTTGGAAAAATTAGAAATCGTTCAGGTGGACGAAGTCGACACATCGGCATTGAAATTGAAGTTTCCCCCAGCGGCTCGTTCAGGACAATATCCAGTTATTGTCAAAGAATTATCTAAATCGTACGGAGATCATGTAGTGTTTAAAGATGCTAATTTGGTTATTGAGCGCGGACAAAAAGTAGCCTTCGTTGGTAAAAATGGGGAAGGAAAATCGACTATGATTAAAGCCATCATGAAGGAGATTGGTATTGATAGCGGTAGTGTCGAAATTGGTCACAATGCTCAAATAGGGTATTTTGCTCAAAATCAGGCGGCTTTATTGGACGGGAATGCGTCTATTTTTGAAACGATTGACGATATTGCTGTTGGCGATGTACGAACTAAGATTAAAGATATTTTAGGAGCTTTTATGTTTCATGGCGATGATGTAACTAAGAAAGTAAAAGTGCTTTCAGGAGGAGAAAAAACGCGTTTGGCAATGATAAAATTATTGTTGGAGCCTGTTAATTTGTTGATTCTAGATGAGCCTTCTAATCACTTGGATATGAAAACCAAAGATATTATCAAAGACGCTTTGAAAGATTTTGATGGCACCTTAATTTTAGTATCACACGACCGTGATTTTTTAGATGGATTAGCTACTAAGGTTTTTGAATTTGGAAACAAAAGAGTAGTGGAACACTTTGAAGATATTGCTGGTTTCTTGGCACACAAAAAAATGGAAAATCTGAGAGAAATCGAGAAGTAGTTTTTAAGGTAAGCTCAATGTCATTAGGTTGAAGTATAATTTGTCATTTCGACAAAAGGAAGAAATCACATCACAAGAGCACTGATTAAACTCCTTTGCCTCTTATTTTAAAGGCTACGTATATAAATTATCCTTATTTTTACCCTAAAGTAATAGGGTTCTAAATAATGGATAATACAAAGACTTCAGTTTATTTCATGCCTGGATTAGCGGCTAGTTCGTTAATCTTTGAGCGCATTACTTTACCTCAAGATCTTTTTGAAGTGCAGCTTTTGGATTGGGAATTACCAATTGGAGAGGAATCTTTAACGGATTATGCTCGAAGGATGGCTCAAAAAATTACGGCGCCAAATCCTGTTTTGATTGGGGTTTCTTTTGGAGGAATCTTAGTGCAAGAGATGACGGTATTTTTAAATCCACAAAAAGTGATTATTATTTCGAGTGTGAAATCAAATTTGGAATTTCCTCGCCGAATGAAAATTGCTAAGACGACCAAAGCCTACAAATTAATTCCAACTTCGATTTTTTCGAATATGGAAAAATTGAGCGCTTTTTCTTTTGGTAAATCCATAGCACAGCGATTGAAATTGTACGAGAGATACCTTTCGGTTCGAGATGTAAAGTATTTAGATTGGGCGATTGAACGCATTGTATTATGGGATAGAACCCAAGTAGATAAAAGTGTAGTTCATATTCACGGCGATGCCGATGAGGTATTTCCAATACAGTATATATCGGATTGTATTGTGGTAAAAGGAGGAACGCACATTATGATTTTAAGTAAATACAAATGGTTGAATGAGAATTTACCCGCTATTATAGCCGGAACTTTTTCAGGATATAGTATAAAATAAAAATTGAATAAATGAAAAAAGTAACCAACAGCTTTCGTAAATGGAGCCTTTTGATTGGGGTAGTGCTAATTAGTGGTCTGTTTATTTTTGCTTCCAAATTAGAATTACCTGCAAACGGGATTGCTCGTTTTAATCCGAATTATTTTCCTGCCAAGATTGATTTCGCAGGAGAAGCAGTGCCGTTGCAAATTGCGGATGTCCAAGAACGTTTGGATAGAGAGTTATTAGTGAACAAGCACTTGAATGCGTCAACGCTTTTGATTTTAAAAAGAGCGCATCGTGCTTTTGCTGTCATTGAACCGATTTTAAAGAAAAACGGAATTCCAGACGATTTTAAATATGTAGCGGTGATAGAAAGTGGTTTAGTGAATGTAGTCTCTCCGGCTGGAGCCAAAGGAATTTGGCAATTTATGCCTGATACGGCTAAGGAAATCGGACTTGAAGTAAATGAAAATATAGATGAGCGCTATCATTTAGAAAAAGCGACTGAGGCAGCTTGTGCTTATTTTTTGAAAGCCAAAGAGAAATTTGGAAACTGGACTTTAGTGGCAGCATCTTATAATGCTGGTGGGACAGGAATCAAAAAGCAATTGGATATTCAAAAAGTAGCTAATTATTATGATTTGCTACTCAATGATGAGACATCACGTTATGTATTCCGAATTTTAGCTTTGAAACAAATTATGGAACATCCAGAACAATATGGTTTTCCAATTACTGAAGAGGAGCAATATAAAATTGTAGCTACAAAAAAAATTGCGATAGATAGTTCTGTAACTGATTTGGCCACTTTAGCAATTCAACAAGGGATTAACTACAAAATTTTAAAAATTCACAATCCGTGGTTGCGAACAATTAAGATTGTCAATCCTACGAATAAAAAATACCAACTGGAAATTCCTTTGGAAGGGTATTAAAAAAAAGAGGCGATATTCATCGCCTCTTTTTTTGTGTTATATTTTCTTCATTTGATCTTTCATCATACTGATTTGATCTTTCAGCATGTTTTGTTTGTCTAGTTTTTTTGCTTCATTCAATAAAGAGGTAGCTTCTAATTTTCTTCTTCTAGACATAGCAATGCCCGCTAGGTTTAATTTGGCCACAGCCAAATCCATATCCATAGACAATCCCAACTCAATCGCTTTTTTGAAATATTTCTCAGATTGATTGATATTGGTTTGCGAAAGCATAATTCCATGAAGGTAATTGAAATACCCTTGTTGTTTTTGAACTAAGGCACCTTCTGGGTTTTTGATTTTGTCTAACCATTTTTTAGCACCTTCAAAATCTTGTTTTCTTAACTTTAAGAAAGCGAGTAAGATGAATTCGTTTTTGAAATATAAAAAAACGGGAATAGCACTCACTAATATAAGGAAGATTCCGTTTCCGATGTTACTTTCAGTAAATTGCCAAATGCCTGTAGCGACAATAAGTCCGGCAAGGATAAGTTTGATATTTTTGTGAAACATAATAGGTTTAAATTTATGATTGCAAAGATAGTAAAAGGAATTAAAAATATTTTTATAAAACTACTTGCTAGAAAAAAAAGTCTTTGTATATTTGCACTCGGTTTTCGAATAACGGTTATTCAAAAACTAGAAGACATATAAATAAAGATTTTAAAGATACAAACCAATGAGCAAAAGAACGTTTCAACCATCGAAAAGAAAAAGAAGAAATAAACACGGATTTATGGACAGGATGGCTTCTGCTAATG
>Ga0213920_1001230_pt1 | contig 14730 bp, 14 predicted proteins | sample McNCre1117MG_FD_161054 | JGI IMG/M metagenome (GOLD analysis project Ga0213920, IMG submission 161054) | Freshwater microbial communities from McNutts Creek, Athens, Georgia, United States - 11-17 MG | ecosystem: Environmental > Aquatic > Freshwater > Creek | place: USA: Georgia | collected...
TTATCCCCGTGGCTCAGCAGGTGGCGGCCATTCCTGTCGATGCGGTTCTAGCCGTCTCTGGCGCAAAACTCACATGTTCAGCCAACTGCGGTGACGCAGCGATGTGGCCAATGGCCGCCGCGGTGGAGCGGCCGCTCGGAGGCTATACGCTCACCCTCAGCGGTGCCTCAAAGGTGACCATTACCGAGAGCCTGCCGCAACTTCAAAAGCTGGCGAATCTGGCACGCCTCGGAGTAGACGGCGCGTACGTAACCTTCGGGTAGCCGCCATTAAAAGCACCAATAAAAAAGTGCGGTCAACCAATGGGTTGACCGCACTTTCAATTTCTAAAAGGGCAACTATGCCTTGCCGCGCAGAATGGCGTTCTTAACCTCTGCGATAGCCTTGGTCACCTGGATGCCACGAGGGCAGGCCTCGGAGCAGTTGAAGGTGGTGCGGCAGCGCCACACGCCCTCGCGGTCGTTGAGGATGTCGAGGCGCACCTGGGCTGCTTCATCGCGGCTGTCGAAGATGAAGCGGTGAGCGTTGACGATGGCAGCCGGGCCGAAGTACTGGCCGTCGGTCCAGAACACTGGGCAGCTGGTGGTGCAGGCTGCGCACAGGATGCACTTGGTGGTGTCATCGAAGCGCTCGCGGTTCTCGGCGCTCTGTAGGCGCTCGCGCTCAGGGGCGTCGCCTGCGATGAGGAACGGCTTGACATCGCGGTATGCCTGGTAGAACGGGTTCATGTCTACGATGAGGTCTTTTTCAACCTCGAGGCCCTTGATTGGCTCAACGTAGATTGGCTGCGAGAGGTCTAAATCCTTGAGCAGGGTCTTGCAGGCAAGGCGGTTGCGGCCGTTGATGCGCATTGCATCCGAACCACACACACCGTGCGCGCAGGAGCGACGGAACGAGAGCGAGCCGTCGATTTCCCACTTGATCTTGTGAAGGGCATCCAAAACGCGATCGGTGCCGTACATGGTGAGGTCGAAGTCCTGCCACTTTGGCTCGGCGTCTACCTCAGGGTTGTAGCGGCGCACCATGATGGTGACGTTGAACGAGACTACCTCGCCCATTGCGGTCTGTTCGGTGGTGCTCATTAGTACTTACGCTCCATCGGCTGGTAGTTGGTAACGGTTACTGGCTTCCAGCCCAACTTGATCTTGTCGCCGTTCTTGTAGGCCATCGAGTGCAGCATGAACTTCTCGTCGTCGCGGTTTGGGTAGTCCTCACGGAAGTGGCCACCGCGGCTTTCCTTGCGCTCGAGAGCGGTGTAGGCCAGTACCTCTGCGAGGTCTAGCAGGAAGCCAAGCTCAACGGCCTCGAGGAGGTCGGTGTTGAAGCGCTGGCCCTGGTCCTGGATGCTGATGTGCTCGTATCGGGCACGCAATTCGGCAATCTTGTTGAGCGATTCCTGCAGGGAATCCGCGGTGCGGTACACCTGAGCGTTCTTGTCCATGGAGTCCTGCAGTTCCTTGCGCAGGGTGGCAACCTTTTCGGTTCCCTTAGACTCGCGCACGTGGTTGAGCAGAGCAATCACACCATCGATGGCGTTCTCGGGAACTGGAACGAAATCGGCGGTCTTGCTGTACTCAACGGCGTAGGTACCGGCACGCTTACCAAACACGTTAATGTCGAGCAGCGAGTTGGTTCCCAGACGGTTTGCACCGTGAACCGAAACACAGGCGCACTCGCCGGCGGCGTAGAGACCAGGTACAACGGTGGTGTTGTCGCGCAAGACCTCGGCCTTGATGTTGGTTGGGATGCCACCCATGGCGTAGTGAGCGGTTGGGAACACCGGCACTGGCTCGGTGTAAGGCTCAACGCCCAGGTAGGTGCGCGCAAACTCGGTGATGTCCGGAAGCTTGGCGTCGATTACCTCTGGCGGCAGGTGGGTGAGGTCTAGCAGTACGTAGTCCTTGTGCGGACCGGCACCGCGACCCTCGCGGACCTCGTTTGCCATTGCGCGAGCAACCATGTCACGAGGAGCGAGGTCCTTGATTGTTGGTGCGTAGCGCTCCATGAAGCGCTCGCCCGAAGCGTTGCGGAGAATACCGCCCTCGCCACGAGCTGCCTCGGAAAGCAAAATTCCCAGGCCGGCAAGGCCGGTTGGGTGGAACTGGTAGAACTCCATGTCCTCCAGCGGAAGACCCTTGCGGTAAATGATGCCAACGCCATCACCGGTGAGGGTGTGTGCGTTTGAGGTGGTCTTGAAGATCTTGCCGAAACCGCCGGTTGCAAAGATGATGCTCTTGCCCTGGAAGACGTGGATGTCGCCAGTTGCTAGGTCGTAGGCAACAACGGCCGATGGGCGCTCAACGCCATCGACGGTGTTCATCACTAGGTCTAGTACGTAGAACTCGTTGTAGAACTCAATGCCCAGCTTGACGCAGTTCTGGTACAGGGTCTGGAGGATCATGTGACCGGTGCGGTCGGCTGCGTAGCAAGCACGGCGAACCGGAGCCTTACCGTGGTCGCGGGTGTGGCCACCGAAACGACGCTGGTCGATCTTGCCCTCAGGGGTGCGGTTGAAAGGCAAACCCATGTTCTCGAGGTCGATTACGGCGTCAACCGATTCCTTCGCCAGGATCTCGGCTGCGTCCTGGTCTACCAGGTAGTCGCCACCCTTTACGGTGTCGAAGGTATGCCATTCCCAGTTGTCTTCTTCAACGTTGGCAAGGGCCGCAGCCATGCCACCCTGTGCCGCACCAGTGTGCGAGCGAGTTGGGAAGAGCTTGGAAATAACGGCGGTCTTGGCGTGGGGTCCTGCCTCGATGGCCGCGCGCATGCCTGCGCCTCCGGCTCCCACGATTACTACGTCGTACTGGTGGTTATGAACCTTTGGGGTGCTCAATTTATTAGCTTCCTTGGCCTTAGTTGCCGGTTGCACACACGCTGAGCGTCTTTGCCAGCGATGGGTCGATACATGGATCGAAGGTGGTGAGGGTGAGAGTGCCGAGAACCAGAAGCGCGAGGCAGGTTACGAGCAGGATCCAGTTGAGGGCCTTGCGAACGCTCTCGCGCTCCGCGTAGTCGTTAACGATTGTGCGCATGCCGTTGGTGCCGTGGATGAGCGCCAACCAGAGCCTCAGGCAGTCATATACCTGCCAGAACGGGTTAGCCCACTTGCCGGCAACGAATGCGAAGTCGACTGCCTTCACGCCGCCCTCTGGAAGAACCATGTTCACCAGCAGGTGGCCGAAGATGAGAGCAACGAGTACGGCGCCGGAGACGCGCATGTACATCCAGCCCCACTTCTCCCAGTTGGTGCCCTTGCGTGCGCGAGGGGCGTTTGGAGTTTCGATTACGATTTCCATGTTTTTCCTCGCTTAGTAGTTGAGCATGTGCATGATCTGCACAGGTGCGTAGCCAGCAAACAGAACAACTGCAACGATGATCACAATCCAGAACAGCAGGTTCTGGTACTTGGTTCCCTTGCGCCAGAAATCAACCGCGATGATGCGCAGGCCGTTGAGGGCGTGGAACAGGATGGCGGCAACGAGGCCCATCTCACCCAGACCCATGATGATGGTCTTGTAGCTACCCATCACAGAGTTGTAAGCCTCCGGGCTTACGCGAACTAGAGCGGTGTCGAGCACGTGCACTAGTAGGAAAAAGAAAATGGCAACACCGGTAATACGGTGCAATACCCAGGACCACATTCCAACTTTTCCGCGGTACAGGGTGCCGGCAGGCATCTTAGGCACTGAATTCCTCCTTGAATGGGGCAGCCCAATTGCGGGCACAGTCCGTCTTTAAGTTTAGAACTAAAGCACGAGGCGTTTAGCCAGAATTCGGGGCATTCAACTATCGTTTTTTTATGAGCAATTCGCGCAAGCCAATCGAGCGTTTCCACGCCGTAATTCCAGCCGGTGGAGTAGGTTCGAGGCTTTGGCCACTTTCGCGCGCCTCGGCGCCGAAATTCCTGCACGACCTAACCGGTTCCGGGCAGACGCTGCTGCAAGACACCTGGGATCGCCTAGCCCCTGTTTCAGGCGGAAACCGCATCCTGGTTGTAACCGGCCTGGCACACCAAGGCGCGGTTGTAGAGCAGATCGAGGACCTCGAACTCAAGAACCTGGTGCTAGAACTTAGCCCTAAGGACTCCACTGCGGCGATTGTGCTGGCAGCCGCCATCCTGGCAAAGCGTGAACCAGATGTCATCATCGGTTCGTTCGCAGCCGACCACGTGATTCGCGAAACCGAGATTTTCCAGGATGCCGTGCGCGAGGCAGTGGAAGTTGCTGCCACAGGCAAGATTGTCACCATTGGCATCGAGCCGAGTTCGCCATCGGTGGCATTTGGCTATATAAAGGCAGGCGTAAACCTAGGCGTTGCCGGTGCCCCGAGCGCCTTGGCCGTTGAGAAATTCATTGAGAAGCCGAAGATGGCCACTGCCCGCAAATACGTGGAGAGCGGTAGCTACCTGTGGAACGCCGGAATGTTCATTGCGCCGGCCCAACTCTTGCTGGACCAACTGGCCAAGAGCGAACCCGAACTCCATGCATCGCTCATAGAAATTGCGGACGCCTGGGATGGCATGTACCGCGAATCGGTGATGCACCGAGTTTGGCCAACCCTCAAGAAGATCGCCATCGATTACTCGATTGCCGAACCTGCCGCCGAAGCCGGTTTGGTTGCGGTTGTGCCGGGCAAGTTCACCTGGCACGACGTTGGCGATTTCGCCGCGATTGCCGAACTGCAGTCCAACGGACGCCGCGGAAACCTGGCGGTTCTGGGCGACGCCAAGGTTCTGGCCGATTCCTCGAGTGGAATTTTGGTGAGCGACTCCGATCGCCTGGTTGCGCTCATCGGTGTTGAGGACATCATTGTGGTTGACACCCCTGATGCCCTGCTAATCACCACCAAGGAACACGCCCAGCGCGTGAAGCAACTGGTTGATGCCCTCAAGGCAACCGGCCACAGCGACCTCCTCTAGCAAAGCCTTGAGTTTGTAGTGCTCGGGTAGGCTCGAAGAATGAAGTTTCGGTTCACCGCCACAATCGCCGCGCTCGGTCTGTTGACCCCGGCGCTGGCTGGCTGCGCCGAAACCTATGTGTCGGCCACACCAACCCCGGTTGACTACAAGGCCTGCCTAGTTTCTAGCGACACCGGCTTCACGGATGGCGGCCTCAACCAGATGGCACAGTACGGCCTGCTACAGAGCGAGGCGCAGTACGGTGCAGGGACTTCATCGGTGGAGTTGAAGCGAGGAGCGGGAACCGCAGTGGTGGCCAGTGCCGCCCGCAAGCTGGTTTCCCGGGGGTGCAACCTTGTGCTCACCGTTGGCGCGAAGTCGGCCGCAGCCGTGATTCCGCTAGCCAACGGCAACCCGCAGGTTCGCTTCGCGGTTTTGGCTGCCAGTGCAAACACCGCCACCGATGGCTCCTTCACCGGCGACAACCTCGACCTAATTAAGTTTGATACCCGCGCCGCCTACCTGCAGGCCGGCTACCTGGCTGCGGCAAGATCCGTTTCTGGCAAGGTAGGCATTGTTGGCCTAGCCGGTGATGCCAACGCGGTAACCGACATCTGGTATTTCCGCCAAGGCGTTTTCCAGTACAACTCTGCCAGCGGCAAAAACGTTGCAATTATTGGGGCGGAGCGCGCCGAACCTGAAACCTGGAACCTCCTTCCAAAGGGCGCAGACAACTCGCTGGTCGCACGTATGACAAGTGAGGAAATCGCCGCTGGCGCCGACGTTTTGCTGCCAGCTGGGGCAAACGGCCTCGTTGTCTGTCAGGTGGCTGCTTTGTCCAAGGCCTTGGTAATTGGTAACGACTCCGACTGGACAACCCAGCCCCGCTACTCGAAAGTGGCGTCGGCGGTTCTGGCATCGGTGCAGAAGCCGGTGAGCGCGGCTGTTGTTGCCGAGGTCAACCGGGCCATGGGTGGTGCAGCGGCAACCAAGGGTGTGCCTACCGTCATTGGCTACACTGCAACCCTCACCGATGAAGGCTCTGTTGTGTGGGGCGCCGGTATTTCGGCCAAGCTGGGGCAGCTATTGCTCGACTACAACGCCGGAAAACTAAGCGTTGTTGAGCAGTGACGTTAACTTAGTTTCGCATTTGTAACGTATCCGTTAAAAAATCCTTCTATTGCTTGTGGCACCGATAAGCGGGAGTAGTCTGAACCCGTTGGGCACAATATCGTGCCCGGCCCAAAACAGGAGGAATTTACAAAGTGAGTCTTTTCACTCGTAGCACCGCAACGGTTGGCATGCTTGCAGCAGCCAGCCTCGCGCTGGTGGGCTGTGCATCGGCGCCAGCTGCAACCACCGCAGCTCCAATCAACTACAAGGCCTGCATGGTCTCGGACTCCGGCGGCTTCAAGGACGCCTCGTTCAACGAAGAGGCCTACAACGGTCTGCTCAACGCCCAGAAGGACCTCGGCGTACAGGTTGGCACCGTTGAGTCGCCAAACAACGCAACCCAGACCGACTACACCTCGGGTGTTAAGTCGATGGTTGACGCAAAGTGTGACCTCATTGTGAACGTTGGCTTCAACCTTGCAGTTGCAACCCGCGACAGCGCGAAGGTGAACACCAAGATCGATTACGCACTGATCGACTCCGCACTGAGCAACGACGACTACTCGCCACTGAGCCTCGACAACGTGAAGCCAATCCAGTACGACACCGCCCAGGCCGCATTCCTGGCCGGTTACCTGGCTGCTGGCACCACCAAGACCGGCAAGGTTGCAACCTACGGCGGCATGCTGTTCCCATCCGTGACCATCTTCATGGACGGCTTCAAGCAGGGTGTTGAGTACTACAACAGCGTTAAGGGCACCAGCGTTGAGGTTCTTGGTGCGCAGGGCACCGACAGCAGCAAGTGGGCTGCAACCGGTGACTTCAACGACCAGGCCAAGGGCAAGACCCTAACCGAGCAGTTCTTCGCTCAGGGCGCCGACATCATCCTTCCAGTAGCCGGCCCAGTGGGTATCGGTTCGGGCCAGGCAACTCTCGACCACAAGGGCACCCTTGTAATCGGTGTTGACAGCGACTGGTACGGCATCCCAACCCACAAGCAGTACAAGGCAAACATCCTCACCTCGATTGAGAAGAAGATGGCCGGCGCTGTTGAGTCGGTTATCAAGGATGGCGTTGACGGCAAGTTCACCGGTGGCGACGCCAACCAGTACGTTGGCACCTTGGCCAACGGCGGCGTGATGATCGCTCCTCAGCACGATGTTAAGTACCCATCGGGTATGCAGGCAGAGCTGGACAAGATCCAGGCCGACATCATCGCTGGCAAGATCAAGGTCACCTCGATCTACAGCAAGTAGTAAAACCGCCTGCGGGGGCTGCTGAAAGGCGGCCCCCGTTTGGCATTTAGCGTTGGCTAGACTTGCCAATGAGGCACCGGAAATCGGTGCGGTTTGGAACCGAAGCAATGAAGCTTGAACTTCGCGGAATCACAAAGCGATTTGGGTCGCTGGTGGCAAACGACGGCGTGAACCTGTTGGTTGAACCCGGGCAAATCCACTGCCTGCTGGGGGAAAACGGCGCCGGTAAATCTACCCTCATGAACGTTCTCTACGGCCTATATCAGGCTGATGGCGGCGAGATACTTATCGATGACAAGGCCGTGAAATTCTCCGGCCCTGGCGATGCAATGGCCGCCGGAATTGGCATGGTGCACCAGCACTTCATGCTGATCCCAGTATTTACAGTTGCCGAGAATGTTGTTCTCGGTCACGAGCCGGTGAAGGCTGGCGGAATCCTCGACCTAGCAGCCGCGCGCGCAAAGGTGAAAGAGGTATCGGACCGATTCGGGTTTGATGTAGACCCGGACGCCGTGGTTGGCGACCTTCCGGTTGGTGTACAGCAGCGCGTGGAAATCATCAAGGCGCTCATCGGTGACGCCCAGGTTTTGGTCTTTGACGAACCAACCGCCGTGCTTACCCCGCAAGAGACCGACGAGCTCATGGCCATCATGAAGCAGTTGCGTGACAGCGGCCGAGGCATCGTCTTCATCACTCACAAGCTGCGCGAGGTGCGCGAGGCGGCCGACAAAATCACCGTGATGCGCCTAGGCAAGATTGTGGGCAGCGCAAGCCCAACAGACACTGCGGAAGAACTGGCATCCATGATGGTGGGCCGCGCCGTAGACCTAGACGTTGCCAAGACACCGGCAAAGCCTGGCGAAGCCGTGCTGAGCGTAAAGGACCTGAGCGTTTGGGATGCCGCGGGTGCCAAGGTGCTCGATGACGTTTCGTTTGAGATTCACGCGGGCGAGATCTTGGTGATTGCCGGTGTGCAGGGCAACGGGCAGACCGAACTGACCGAGGCTATTTTGGGTACCCAGACCAAAACCCGCGGAACCATTGTGCTCGACGGCCAAAACCTGATTGGCTCGAGCGTGAAGGAACGCCTGGACGCCGGCCTCGGCTTTGTGCCGGAGGACCGCACCGAGGACGGCCTGGTGGCCGACTTCACCATTGCAGAAAACCTGATGCTAAACCGAAGCGACCGCGCGCCGTTTGCCAAGCGCGGTGTCCTGCAGCTGGGCTTCCTCAAAGACTTCGCGCAGCGCAAGCTGAAGGAGTTCGACGTGCGTGCGCAGGGAATCGAGTCAACCGCAGCGCAACTCTCCGGTGGAAACCAACAGAAGGTTGTTCTGGCACGCGAACTAAGCCGCAAGCTATCGCTGCTGGTTGCATCGCAGCCAACTCGAGGCCTCGACGTTGGCTCTATTGAGTTTGTTCACGAGCAAATTGTGGCAACCCGCGATGCCGGCACGCCGGTTTTGATTGTGGCCACCGAACTCGATGAGGCAACGCAGCTTGGCGACCGCATCGCCGTTATGTATCGCGGAAAAATCGTTGGAATTGTTCCACCTAACACCGACCGAGCGGTACTCGGCAAGATGATGGCGGGTATCCCAGCATGATTCGCAAAATCCTAAGAAGCAACGTTGCGCTTTCGGCGCTGGCGGTGCTGGTTTCGTTCGTTGTAGGCGGCGTGCTGATTGCGGTTTCAAACCCAGCCGTTCAGAGTACATCCGGCTACTTCTTCTCGCGCCCGGGCGACACCCTGAGCGCGGTGTGGAACGCCGTATTTGGTGCCTATGACGCACTGTTCCGTGGCTCGATCTTCAACTACCAGGCCTCGAACCCGGCGGATATGATCAGCCCGATCACCGAGACCCTGGCCTACGCAACGCCCATCACCATGGCGGGCCTCGGCCTTGCAGTTGCCTTCCGCAGCGGTCTGTTCAACATCGGTGGCACCGGACAGATACTCTTTGGTGCCATGTTTGCCGGTTGGGTTGGAATCAACGTGCACCTGCCCTGGGCGCTGCACTTCCCGCTCGCCGTGCTTGCCGGTGTTCTCGGTGGTGCGCTCTTTGGTGCGCTAGTTGGTTTCCTCAAGGCAACCACCGGCGCCAACGAGGTAATCGTTACCATCATGTTCAACTACATTGCCAGCCTGCTGCTGCAGTATCTACTGAAGACTCCCATTCTGCAGGCACCGCACAACATCAACCCAATCTCCCGACCCATTCTGGATAGCGCCAAGTACCCGGCATTCCTTGGGCCGCAGTTCCGTCTGCACGCCGGAGTGTTTGCCATGCTGCTTGCGGTGTGGTTGGTTTGGTGGCTGCTCAACCGCAGCACGCTCGGCTTCCAGTTCCGTGCGCTCGGCCACAACCCTTCGGCCGCCAAGGTTGCTGGCATCAATATTGGCCGCACCTACGTTTTGGTGATGGCGGTTTCCGGTGCGCTGGCTGGCCTGGCAGGAACATCTCAGATTCTTGGCACCGAGGGTTCGCTAACAACCGGTGTTGCTGCATCGTTCGGCTTCGATGCCATCACGGTGGCGCTGCTGGGCCGCAACAACCCGATCGGTGTGCTTGCCGCGGGTATCCTCTTCGGCGGTCTTCGCGCCGGCGCTGTAACCATGCAAGCCAGCCAGGGTGTGCCAATCGACATCGTATTCATCGTGCAGTCGATGATCGTGCTGTTCATCGCAGCCCCACCGCTTGTGAAGGCAATCTTTAGAATCCGCGATGAAAAGAAGGCGGTGGCAGCATGAAGCTGAGCCAGAAGAACGCGCGCATCCTCAGCGTGCTTGCCATTGTTGCGGTGCTTTTCGCCGCTTTTGCCCCGGCAACCCAAACCGTGATTCGCCTCCACGCCGATGGCGACGTGATTCAGATTGCAGACTTCGGCATACCGACATCGGTGGTTGCCTGGGTTTGCGCAGTTCTGCTGGTTGCACTAGCCGTGATTTCCTGGGTGCACTATCGCCGCGAACTCAAGGACCCAAAGGCGCTGGTGCCTGTGTTCGGCCTGCTGTTTGTGCTTCAGGTTCTCACGGTTCTTTATGCCGGCAAGACCCTAACGTTCACTGCGCTGTTGGCTGGTTCGCTGGCGCTTGCAGTCCCGCTGATTTTCGGTAGCCTCGCCGGCGTTCTGAGCGAACGCTCGGGTGTTGTAAACATTGCAATCGAGGGACAGCTGCTCGCCGGCGCGTTCGTGTCTGCGCTGGTGGCGTCGCTCACCGGCTCGATTTGGCTGGGTGTCTTTGCCGCCGCCATCGCCGGTGCACTGGTTGCCTGGGTTCTTGCGGTTTTCGCAATCAAGTATCTGGTGGATCAAATCATCGTTGGCGTTGTGCTGAATGTGCTGGTGGTTGGCCTAACCAACTTCCTGTTCTCAACCCTCATGACCGACCTCGGTGTATACAACTCGCCACCGCGATTCGAGACCCTGCCGCTTCCGTTGCTGGCACAGATCCCGGTGCTCGGCCCTGTTCTGTTTGACCAAACTCCTATCGTCTACCTCATGTACCTCGCGGTTGCGGCCGTGTGGGTTGCGCTGTTCAAGACCCGCTGGGGCTTGCGTGTTCGTGCCGTTGGCGAATACCCGAAGGCGGCCGACACCGTTGGCATCAAGGTGTTCCGCACCCGATACATCAGTGTGGTTATTGGCGGTGCCCTGGCGGGTTTGGGTGGTTCGTTCTTCACCCTCGGACAGGTGGGCGCGTTCGGCAAGGAAATGACCAACGGCGCCGGCTATATCGCGCTGGCAGCACTCATCTTTGGCCGCTGGAACCCGGTACGTGCAGCCCTCGCCGCTCTGCTTTTCGGTTTCTCGGAGAACCTGCAGTTTGGTCTGGCAATCATCGGTAGCTCGGTACCGAGCGAGTTCCTGTTGATGCTGCCATACGTGCTTACCGTTGTTGCCGTTGCCGGCTTGGTTGGCCGAGTGGTTGGCCCGGCCGCAGCCGGAAAACCGTACCTCAAGAGTTAGGTTGGCTTTGTCTATCAACTGGGATGAACTGAAGGCCGCGGCAGTTGCCGCCCGCCAAAACTCCTATTCGCCGTACTCCAAGTTCCCGGTTGGCGCAGCCGCCATCACCACCGATGGGCGCCTGGTTGCCGGCTGCAACATTGAAAACGCATCGTTTGGCATGACCCTATGTGCCGAGTGCTCACTAATCAGCGACCTCTTCCGGCAGGGCGGCGGCAAGCTGGCCTACTTTGCCTGCGTTGACGGCGATGGCAACACACTCATGCCCTGCGGCCGTTGCCGCCAACTCCTATTTGAGCACTCCGCTCCAGGCATGCAGCTACTCACCGTTTCGGGCATCAAAGACATCACCGATGTGCTGCCCGACGCCTTTGGTCCGGCGCAATTGAAGGAACACAAACATGACTGAGTTCAGCGCGGTTGAACTGATCATCGCAAAGCGTGAACGCGGTTCGCTCAGCACCGAGCAGATTGATTGGCTGATTGCCAACTACACCTCGGGCGTTGTTGCCGACGAACAGATGTCGGCGATGGCAATGGCCATTTTGCTCAACGGCATGGACCGGCGTGAGATTCGCGACCTAACCGCAGCGATGATTCGCTCGGGCGAGCGCCTCGACTACTCGGGCCTCGCAGCCCCAACTGCCGACAAGCACTCCACCGGTGGCGTAGGAGACAAAATCACACTTCCGCTTGCGCCACTGGTTGCGGTCTTCGGCGTTGCAGTGCCCCAGCTTTCGGGCCGAGGCCTGGGCCACACCGGTGGCACCCTAGACAAGCTAGAGTCGATCCCCGGCTGGCGCGCATCGATTTCGAACGCCGAAATGCACGCGCAACTGGCATCGGTGGGCGCTGTTATTTGCGCTGCGGGAAGCGGACTTGCCCCAGCCGACCGCAAGCTTTATTCGCTACGCGATGTGACCGGCACTGTTGAGGCGATTCCCCTGATTGCCTCCAGCATCATGAGCAAAAAGATTGCCGAGGGTACTGCCTCGCTGGTTCTGGATGTGAAGGTTGGCAGCGGCGCGTTCATGAAGAACATCGACCGCGCTCGCGAACTGGCGCAGGTGATGGTTGACCTGGGAAACGACTCGGGCGTGAAGACCAGCGCACTGCTCACCGAAATGAACACGCCTCTTGGTCTAACCATTGGCAACGCGCTCGAGGTGCGGGAATCGGTTGAGGTTTTGGCCGGTGGCGGCCCCGCCGATGTGGTTGAGCTCACCGTTGAACTGGCCAGCGAGATGCTTCGCCTAGCCGGCAAACCCGATGCTGATGTTGCGGCGGCGCTGAAAGACGGCCGCGCCATGGACAAATGGCGCCAAATGATTTCGGCACAGGGCGGAGACCCGCGCGCCGTGCTGCCGGTTGCAAAACACAGCCACACCGTTGTTGCAACAGAGACCGGTCACCTCACCAAGCTAGACGCCCTGGCTCTCGGTATCGCCTCCTGGCGTCTCGGCGCCGGCCGTGCCCGCAAGGAAGATGCGGTTCAGTTTGGAGCAGGTATCGAACTCCACGCCCAGTTGGGCGATAGGGTAGTGGCAGGTCAACCACTGCTCACTCTATTCACCGATGAACCGGAGCGCTTCGACTGGGCGCAGGCGGCATTCGCCGACGGCATCGAGTACGGCGAAAACGCGCCGAGCGACCGCAAAATCATCCTGGAAAGGCTCTCAAATGGCTAACTTCAACGTGCGTCACCTCCCAAAAATCTCGCTGCACGACCACCTGGACGGTGGCCTGCGCCCGCAGACCATAATCGATCTGGCTGCAGAAATTGGCCACGCACTGCCAGCGGACAACGCCGCGGATCTGGCCGACTGGTTCTACGAAGCCGCCAACTCCGGCTCGCTGCCTCGCTACCTCGAGACCTTCGACCACACCATCGCGGTGATGCAAACCCGCGAGGGCCTGACCCGCGTGGCCCGCGAGTTTGTTCTAGACCTAGCCAACGATGGCGTGATCTATGGTGAGGTGCGTTGGGCGCCGGAGCAGCACCTGCAGCGAGGCCTAACGCTGGATGAGGTTGTTGACGCAGTACAGGATGGCCTGGAAGAGGGCATCGCCATCGTGGACAAGCAGGGCGGTTTCATTCGCACCGGCCAGCTGGTAACCGCGATGCGCCACGCAGATCGCGGCCTCGAAATTGCCGAGTTGGCAGTGCGCCACCGCGACAACGGTGTGGTTGGGTTCGACATCGCGGGTGCAGAGGCCGGCTTCCCCGCCAGCCGCCACAAGCTTGCGTTCGACTACCTGGCCGGCGAGTTCTTCCCTGTAACCGTTCACGCAGGCGAAGCCGATGGCATTGAGAGCATCAAGGATGCACTGGTGAATGGCCGTGCGCTTCGTTTGGGTCACGGTGTTCGCATCGCCGAGGACATTCTGCTAACCGCCGAAGAGGGCGACAACGACTACGTTGTGCTTGGCCCGGTTGCCCGCTGGGTATTCGACCGCGGCATCCCGCTGGAACTTTCGCCAAGCAGCAACCTGCAGACCGGCGCCATTGAGAAGTGGGGCGAGGAGATCGAGGATCACCCGTTCGACATCCTCTACCAGCTCGGCTTCAAGGTGACCGTAAACACCGATAACCGCCTCATGAGCCGAACCACCCTCACTCGCGAACTCGAGCTCCTCGCGGATGCCTTCGAGTACGGTTTGGGCGACCTCGAGCAGTTCCAGATGAACGCCGCTGCATCGGTATTCCTAGACCGCGAAGAGCGCGAAGAGCTCATGGACATGATTGCGGAAGGCTTCAGCCGCGCCGGCAACGGCCGCCGCTAATGTCACTTATTTCGAAGGCGCTGGCCCCGGGTTCCATCGCAGTTGGTGTGAAATGCACCGATTGGGAGAGCGCGGTCCGGGCTGCCGGAGCTGGGCTGGTGGCAAGCGGCCGCGTTACACCCGCCTACACGGATGCCATGGTTGCGGCCGTACGCGACCTCGGGCCGTACATCGTTATTGCCCCAGGGCTTGCCATGCCACACGCGCGCCCAAGCGCCGACGTATTGCAAACTGGAATGAGCTTGGTGCTGCTTGCTGAGCCGGTTAAGTTTGGGCACGCCAAGAACGACCCAGTGCGGGTTTTATTTGGCTTGGCCGCGTTGGATCACGACAAACACCTCGAGCTCCTGAGCGAATTCGCGCAGCTGTTCTCGAGAACTGATTTTGTAAATTCACTATTAACTTGTGGTTCTGAGGCCGAAATTCGGTTGCTCTTGGCCGAGGATTTGGCAGACTAGACAAATGAAAATCATCGCAGTGTGTGGAGCCGGCATCGGCACCTCCGTGCTGCTCAAGATGAACGCCGAGAAGGTTCTTCGCAACCTTGGACTAACTGCAACGGTTGGGGCGGCCGATATTGAGACCGCACGAGCCAGCCGCGATGCCCAGATTCTGCTCACAACCCCCGAGATAGTGGACAAACTGCAGGGGCTACCGAGCGAAGTTATTGCCATCGAGCACGTATTCGACCTCGAAGAAATCTCA
>Ga0213920_1001231_pt1 | contig 14724 bp, 9 predicted proteins | sample McNCre1117MG_FD_161054 | JGI IMG/M metagenome (GOLD analysis project Ga0213920, IMG submission 161054) | Freshwater microbial communities from McNutts Creek, Athens, Georgia, United States - 11-17 MG | ecosystem: Environmental > Aquatic > Freshwater > Creek | place: USA: Georgia | collected...
TTTCAAAACGAATGTTCGTCCACCACGTAACAGCTAATTTACGACGCAAGATTTCCAAAGCTAATTCTCGCATCAAGGCAGGAGGAGCGGCTTCGTCCACAAAATGGAAACCGGTTTCGCCAGTTTGCTCTATCATTTCTTCCATTCGGTCGCACAAAATTCCTGCGGCAATCGGTTCGTAAATTTTAATATAATCTAACGAAATATCACAAAAAGTACATTTACCCCAATAACAGCCATGTGCCATGGTGAGTTTATTCCAACGTCCATCGCTCCACATTCGATGCATTGGATTCACAATTTCAATTACTGAAATGTATTTATCCAAAAGTAAATCAGAATAATCAGGTGTTCCTACTTGGGACTGTTTGTAATCCGGTCGAGAGGAATTATTTTTATACACCACTTGTCCGTTTTCCAACAAAAAAGTGCGTTTGAATTCAGAATTTAGTCCTGATTCTATATTCTCAATAATCAATTCAAGCGGTAATTCGCCATCATCTAAAGAAATAAAATCAAAAAATTCAAAAACTCGTTCGTCTGAAAGGGATCGCAATTCGGTATTGGCAAATCCACCACCCATTAAAATTTTGATTTCAGGATGATTTTCTTTGATCCATTGCGCGGAGCGAAAAGCAGCATATAAATTACCCGGAAAGGGAACTGAAATTAAAAATGCGGTAGGTTGAATCGTTTCTATTTTTGCTGCCAAAATCGAAAGCAAAACAGTATCAATATAAGTAGGTTCTTGCTGTAAGGCTTGGTACAATTCATCAAACGAATTGGCAGATCGTCCTAAACGTTCGGCATAGCGACTGAATCCAAAATTAGAATCCACACATTCTACAATAAAATCAGAAATATCTTCAAGGTACAACGTAGCTAAATGTTTCGCCTTATCTTGGGTTCCCATGGTGCCAAAAGCCCAATCCAATTCTTCTAATTGGGCAAAACGTGATGCTTCCGGGAGAAAATCTTCTTGACAAATTTGCAGTGCCAAAGTAGGGTTCTTTCCCTGTAGAAATGCAACAACCGAATCTATAGTTTTTACGTATTCGTCTTGTAAGGCAAAAATACGTTTGGCATTTTCCGAAAGCTCTTGTTTTTGAAATTTAGAATTGGAAACCTGAAACAAATCTTGTAGTCCTTTTTTCGAAAACAAAGCTAAGATGACTTCTATTCCTAAATCAGCTTGAACCGATGCTATATTTTTGGTGTTCAAAAAACCTTTGATATAAGCCGTCGCTGGATACGGCGTATTCAGTTGTGTAAATGGTGGAGTAACTAAGAATAGTTTTGTTTTCAAAGAAAAATATTTTATACAAAAATAGGCTTATTCTTATTCATTCACAAAAGTAATAATATTGAATTATTGGGATTAAAAACAAAACCATCTTAAGCTGCGAATACCAATTTACATATATCAAAAAATTATTTTTTTAGTGCTAAAAATCTGATTTTTTTTATATTTGTCTTAAAATATTTCTCCAATGAAATTCAAAATTTTATTACTCTTCATTTTACTTCAACAATATAATTTTCTTTTCTCTCAAGAAATAGCTCCAAACAATAATAAATTATTCGAAGACAAAAACGGTCGTCTAATCCAAAATTTAGATCTACAACAAGAATTATCAAAAATTAGAGAAGAGCAACTAAAAAAAGAAATCCTTAGTTTAAACGCAGGCGCTACACAACAAGCCGTTGAGATATGTACTAATGGAGGTTTCGAACAATATGAAAATATAAACGGAAACAGTTATCTTAAAAATTTTTTATACACAATAGGGGATCCTGCTGGTCCAACTCAATGCCATTCTATTAGCAATACAGCAAATTCCTATATTAATATCTACAACCCTAATGACATGAATATCATGGCTACTGGCGTTTCTTCAAATCTAATCGACCCATATTTAGGGGACATAAAAGCATTTGATCAATATGCTCTTAAAATTAATCATGAAAACTCATCTACTTATGGTTCCATAGTACAAGGCAAGAGATTTAAAACTAATAATGAAAATTATCTAAAATTTAATTACAAAGCCGTATTACAAACCGTATATGACGATAGTCACACAGACAACCAGCCATTTATAAAAGCACGAATTTTAGATAAAAATGGAGTTGTTGTAAATGAATTTTGCTTAGTAGGTGATGAAAAAAATTGCATTTTTACAAAATCCCCAAATCAAACCTCCTATTACGTTACTTTGTATACCTCAAATTGGCAATCTGGGTTATTAGATATTTCATCTATACCAAATAATGAAGAATTTACCGTAGAATTTATGGCTTCAAGATGCGGATTAGGAGGTCATTTTGGTTATATGTATGTAGATGATATTTGCTTATTACATTCTGACGAAAATTTACAAGGATCTGTAGAATTAGAACCTTTAAATAAGGTTTGCCCTAGTTTACCAATATCTGTATGTGGAAAGTATACTATCCCTAATTCTGGTGGGATTTCTGCATCTGTAAAAAAAATTACTTTAAATATATATAATAGCAATAAAGTTTCTATATATAACACGTCTACAACTTCAAATTTAGACACAACAAATAAAAACTTCTGTTTTACACTAAATGCTAGTGATTTTCTAAATAGCATCGATGCTAATTATAATGTAGGGGTACAAGTAGATTACGATGTAGTTGGAACTTCATGTGCAGGAACTTCATTTAATTCAGCTATAGATCCTGATGCAAACCCTGGTTGGGATATTTCGTTTTTAAACTGCAGCCCAAGTTGTGCTATTAATGTGACAACTGCTAAAATAGCGCTGTGTGACACAAATCATGATGGAATTGAAAATTTTGATTTATCTAATTTAAATTCTATGATAGTGAATTCTACTACAGGTTTAAGTTTCAGTTATTATAAAAATTATAATGATGCATTAGCTAACTTAAATGCTATTAGTAATTTTACAAATTATCCAAGTTCTAGTACTTCTATTTTTGTTAGAGTAACTAAAGACATCTCTTGTTATAAAATAATTTCTGCAAGTTTAGAAGTAAAAAATCCTACTACAAATATTACTGGTATTCTAAATGTTTGCTCAGGAAGTACTGTATTAACAGCTTCTTCAGGATTTTCATACCTATGGAGTACGAGAGAAACTTCTCAAAGCATTACGGTAACTTCTACAGGAAATTATTCTGTAACCGTCATTGATTCTTTTGGATGTATTAGCAATGCAAATGTTACTATCGAACCGAGTCAAACTGCCGTTTCTCCTATTTTACAGGTTACTCAACCCTCTTGTTTTTCCATCACAGGAAGTATAAAAGTAACTTCTCCTGCAGCACAATATAGCTTTGATGATGGTAAAACTTGGAGTACAACTGACACAAAAAATAACTTATCCCCGGGAACTTATTTAGTAAAAATAAAAACAACAAATGGATGTACTTCCTATTCTCAAAGTGTAACTATCACAGCTACTTCTACTTTGTATCCAAATTACACTTACACCAATCCTTTGTTTTGCGGAGACAAAGGGAGCATCACTATTACAACTCAATCTTCATACTATAGTTTTGATGATGGAACAACTTGGGTAAATAATTCTATTGCCACCAATCTTTCGCCCGGAAAATATAAAATTCGCACTAAAGACGCACAAGGATGTATTTCATCAGCAAACAATGTCCTCCTTAGTAGCAATACACTAGAAACTCCAACTTATACAATAACAGAACCTGCTTGTACTGAAAAAGGAAGTATAATCATTAATACACTTTCGGATTTTTATACTTTTGACGGAGGGAACACATGGGTTACTAACAACAAAACAAGTAATTTAAATGCTGGAAGTTATTCTATAGGAATTAAAAATGCATTAGGTTGTACTTCCAATTATACATATGTTTATTTATATGATTTTGAAAATACCTACCCTCAATATACAACTGAGCAACCTGTTTGTGGAAAAGATGGAAGTATTACGATTACTACAGAGGCAGACTCTTATAGTTTTGATAATGGATTAACTTGGACTGACAATAACGTTAAAAATTTACCTTTTGGAAGCTATCAAATAAAAATAAAAAATAGTGCAGGATGTATTAGTTCCAGTACTTATGTATCGCTATATCAGCCCTACCTGAGTCAGCCAGTTATTGATATCAAACAACCAAACTGTGGAGTAAACGGAAAAATCATTATCAACTCATTATCTGATTTTTATAGTTTTGATAATGGTCTTACTTGGACAACAAACAATTCTAAATCATTGCCTCCCGGTAATTATCAAGTAATTGTAAAAAATAGTATTGGTTGTATCTCTTATACAAGTTATGTTTATTTATACAATCCAAATATAGAGCCTCCTACCTATACTGTTGTTCAGCCTACTTGTACAACTTCAGGTAGTATTACAATAAATAGTACTGCTGATTTATATAGTTTGGATGGACAAACTTGGGGTACAAATCCCGTGTTTTCAAATCTTTCTCCAGGATATTATAACATTGCAGTACAAAATAACTTAGGATGTAAATCAAATGGTCTATATGTTTACATTAACGATCCTAAACTTCCTGAACCAGACTACACTGTTACCAATCCTAGTTGTGGAAACATAGCTAATATTACATTCAATACTATTGCAGATTCTTATAGTATAGATAATGGCGCAACCTGGAGTACCAATAATATTTTTAATAATTTAATAAGTCAAAGATATTACTATTTAATTATAAAAAAAGGCAATTGCACATCCGACATTATTTCCATTTATATGGATAACTCTCATTTGGCAGAACCAAAATATACAATAATCCAACCAAGTTGTGGAGCCAATGGAAGCATTACAATAAACACTACTGCTGATTTGTACAGTATAGATGGACAAACTTGGGGTACAAATCCTGTTTTCACGAACCTTCCTCCTGGATATTATCACCCCAACATAAAAAATACACAAGGCTGTACTTCTAACTCGAATTTTGTTACACTTAAAACTTATTATCTACCTAATCCTACCTATACCTATACGCAACCAACTTGTGGAAATGGAGGAAGTATAACTTTTACAAGCACTGCATCTCAATACAGTATCGATGGAGGTAATACCTGGAGTACCAATCCCGTATTTAATAATCTTGAACCAAATTCTTATTATCCAGTAATAAAAAATAGTGTTGGATGTGTGTCAAGCACTTACAACGCTTACATTACTTTATCTCCATACTATTTAGCAAATCCTGATTTCACATTAGTCCAACCAACTTGTGGCACTAACGGTAGTATTACAATTGCCACAGTTGCAGATACATATAGTTTTGACGGAGGTACAACATGGACTAAAAACCCTACTCTTTCTGAACTTACTTCAGGATTTTATAGGATTATTATCCAAAATACAATCGGATGCAAGTCTAACAGCATACCTATAAGTATTACCCCATATTATCTTCCAAATCCAAATGTAAAAGTAGTTCAGCCAAGTTGTGAAAATGGGGGCAGTATTACCATCACTACTCCTGCTGATAAATATAGTTTTGACGGAGGTACAACATGGACTACTAGTCCTATTTTACTAAATCCCACATCAACATCCTATAAAATTATGATTCAAAATGCTACTGGTTGCAAATCACAGTCACTATATTATTTTATTTATAAATATTATTTACCTTCACCAAATGTAAATATTATTCAACCAACATGTAGCGCTCCTTATGGGACCATAATAATAAACACTACTGCAGATCAATACAGTTTTGATAATGGTTTAACTTGGACTACAAATCCTATAAAAAAAAATGTACCTAGTGGTTATTATACTATGGTAATTAAAAACTCCTTAGGTTGTATTTCACAAGGCTCCTATTCTTATATTAATACACCGCCCAATATTCCAGCTGCACCTCTTGTCCAAATTGTACAACCATCTTCCTGTGGAGCAACTGACGGTAGTATTACAATAACGACACCTGCTATTAGTTATAGCTTCAATGATGGAAACAGCTGGACAACGAATCCAACAAAAATTAATGTAGGGGCAGGCACCTATATTATAAAAATCAAAACAAACTCTTATAGTTGCGAGTCATCAACAACCGTTGTAAATCTAAGCTCTGGCAATACAATTGCTGCGCCTGCTTATACTTCAACTCAACCAAGTTGTAGTTCTTCAAAAGGTTCTATCTCAATTACTACAAGTGCAGCAACATATAGTTACGACAATGGCTTAACATACGTCTTTTCGAATACTAAACCAAATCTTACACCAGGGACTTACTATATCAAAATTAAAAATTTAGCTGGCTGTGTTTCTGATGCTGCGTCAGTAACTATAGCTCCTTTGTCTGCACTTCCTGCTCCTAACTACAAAGCAGTTCAACCAGATTGTACAAACTTTAAAGGTTCATTATCTATAGATACCGTAGCCGATTTATACAGTTTTGACAACGGAATTACATTTGATACATCAAATACAAAATCTAATTTAACACCTGGAAATTATAATTTAATTATTAAATATAATTCTGGTTGTATTTCCCTAAGCTCCCCTGTTACAATCAATGCAGCACCTATTATTCCAACAGCGCCACAAATTGTAATTACAAATCCTATCAATTGTGATTCTACTTTAGGAAGTATAATGATTTCTACTGAGGCCAACTTATACAGCTTTGATGACGGTACTACTTGGAATACAAGTAATACCGCTAATTTATTGCCTGGGAATTATTTAATCAGAATAAAACATACAAATGGTTGTCCTTCAATTGTAAATACCGCAACTATTAATGCTCCTCCAAATGCTCCTTTAGCTCCAATTTTGAATGTCTTACAACCCGTGAGTTGTAGTAATCCATTTGGTTCTATTTCCATCACAAGTTTAGCTTCTAAATATAGTTTTGACAATGGTTCAAATTATTCAACCATTCCAATTTCTGGAAATTTAGTAGCAGGGACTTATTTAGTTCGTGTTAAAAATAATATTGGTTGCGAATCTATGGCAACATCTGTAAAAATTAATGTACCTAATGATTATCCTGCCAATCCTTCATTTTTAACTATCCAACCAGATTGTAATAATCTTAAAGGTACTATTACAATTATCGATACTGCTACAAAATATAGTTTTGATAATGGTGTTACTTGGATAACAAATAAAACACAATCAAACCTTGACCCAGGAACTTATTATATAAAAGTAAAAAATGATATTGGTTGTATTTCAAACTCGACCACAGTTGTACTAACTCCTTTTACAAATTTCACTACGAAACCTACACTAACCAGTACTCAACTTTTTTGTATTCAAAAAAATAGCACCTTAAACGATATAAACACAACAGGCCAAAACATAAAATGGTACGATACTTTAACTAATGGAAATTTATTAGCTAATACAACTTTATTACAAAACGAAACTACTTATTTTGCTTCGCAAACCATTAATAGCTGCGAAAGTGACAGAGTTCCTGTTAGCATCAATATCCAAAATACTCCAGCCCCTTTAGTAGATTCAAATCAAATTTTTTGTGCCAGTCAAAACCCTACTCTATCTTCTATCCTAATTACTGGAACCTCTATTAAATGGTATGATACGAATGGAAATAATTTGACCAATACTATTCTTTTACAAAATAACCAAACGTATTATGCTACTCAAACCGTTAATAATTGTGAGAGTAGTACTAAATCAACTGCAACTATCTCTTTAATAAGTATTTTACCCGCAACCAATTATTCAAAATCATTCTGTGATAACTTAAATGATGCTACTGAAGCTATAAATCTAATGGATTACAATACCAATTTAATAGCTAATCCTAATGATTATAGTTTCAATTATTACACCACTTTGATTGGCGCAGAAAACCAATTATCTACCGCTAAAATAACTAATCCTAATAATTTCAAAATCTCACTCGGAGAAAATAAAGTTTATGTTCGTATCAATTCAAACACACCCTGCTATGCAATTGCAGAACTAAAATTATCTCTTTTTTCAAATCCTAACATCTTGATTAATGACTTGATGCCTATATGCAAAAATAGCGCAATTACCGTCAATGCAGGGTCTAATTTTACTAACTACCTTTGGTCAACAGGAGACACTAACTCTTCTATTATTATAACTAGTCCTGGAGATTATTCCGTTCTTGTGTCTAAAGATTACAACTCTATTTCTTGCTCTAGTTCTAAAAATTTTGTTGTTAAAAAATCAACTTTGGCTACCATTTCTTCTATAGAAACTAGAGATTGGACAGATACAAATAATACGATTATTATTTACACAACAGGCACAGGCGATTATGAATATTCATTAGACGGAATCCAATATCAAGCTAATAACGAATTTTCAAATTTAGCTAATGGAAAATACACGGTATCTGTAAGAGATAAAAATGGTTGTGGGATTGTTACTGACACGGTTTATCTTTTAATGCATCCAAAATTTTTCACTCCAAACGGAGATGGCTACAATGATACTTGGAAAATAAAATTTTCAGATAATGAAAATGATATTGTAATAAAAATATTTGACCGTTATGGCAAATTAATCAAGGAATTAAGAGAAAATAATTCTTGGGATGGAACTTATTTAGGAAACCAACTCCCTGCAGATGATTATTGGTTTACAGTGATTCGCCCCAACATTGATTCAGAATACAAAGGACATTTTAGTTTAAAAAGATAAAAATTAAAACTGATGCTCTTTTTTACTAATGACCAGCAATGAAATCACAGAAATAACGGCAGCGGCAGAAAGATAATACCCCACAAAGTCCAAACCATAATTGGAAGCGATCCAAATGGCAATCATGGGAGCAAAAGCAGCACCTATAATTCCAGCTAGGTTAAATGTTAAAGAAGCACCTGAATAGCGAACTGTTGTTGGGAACAATTCCGAAAGAAAAGTTCCTATGGGTCCATAGGTAAATCCCATCAAAGACATGCCTAAACACAAAAAGAGAGCAACTAAAATTGTGCTTCCTGAATTTAAAAACAAAGAAAAGAACAAGCCAAAAACAGCAATAGCTGCCGAAGCATAAATTAACATCTTACGACGCCCTATTTTATCTGCAATTACTGCTGAAATAGGAATAAATGCTGCAAAAAATAGAACCGAAAACAACTGCATTAAAAGTGCTTCTTTATTTGAAAAATGCAATTCTTTAGTATTCCAATTCAACATAAAAACCGTCATCAAATAGAAAACCACAAACGTAGTCACCGCTGCAAAAGTCCCAAAAAACAATTCTTTTCGGTAGGATTTTAAAAGTGCTAAAAATGGAATTTTAACTTCTTCTTGCTCTTGTTTTGCGTTTTCAAATGCTACTGTTTCAGTTATTTTCAGACGGATGTAAAATCCAACCAAAACTAATAATGAACTAGCTAAAAAAGGAATTCGCCAACCATAATCCAAGAAATCTTCAGAACTCATTGTATTGGTCAACAATAAAAAAGTACCTCCTGAAAGTAGTAAGCCTATTGGTGCTCCTAACTGTGGAAACATTCCGTACCAAGCGCGTTTATGAGGTGGTGCATTTTCAATAGCTAATAAAACAGCTCCTCCCCATTCTCCACCTAGACCAACACCTTGCCCAAAGCGACACAACATTAATAAAATAGGAGCAACAATGCCTACACTAGCATAACTTGGCAAAAAACCAATACTCACTGTCGAAATTCCCATGGTTAATAAAGCCACCACCAAGGTAGTTTTTCGTCCAATTTTATCTCCATAATGTCCAAAAACTGCCGAACCAATTGGTCGCGCAAAAAAGGCTATCGAAAATGTAGCCAAGGATTGCAAAACCGAAGTAGTACTGTCTGTACCTGGAAAAAACAATTGTGGAAAAACTAATACCGCAGCATTAGCATAAATATAAAAATCAAAAAACTCAATCGTAGTTCCAATTAAGCTTCCAAAAAGTACATGTTGTAAGGAATTCTCTGGTTTTGATGTAGCACTCATTTAATTTGGTAATTATTAGTTTTCAATAGAGTATAAAAATGCTACTATTTTTCGAAAGCCGCAACTATTTAGTTCCAATATTTTTTTAGTATTTTTACTCCAAACAAAACCCAATATGCCAACTGACTGTATATCCTATCAAAATTCAGGCTATTTCTCCACGTTAATAAAAGATTATTTAGATCAAAAACCGAATCTAAGTAAGCTGTACAACAGGTTTCCAACAGCTGCCAATTTTGAAGCACAAATCCTTGAAAAGGGAAATAACTACAATCAGGGAAACCGAAAAATATTGGTTACCGAATTACAAAAGCAATATAAAAACACAACTACTTCTAAAGCAACCCAAAATAATATTACCGCTTTAGGACAATCCAATACGTACACTATCACTACAGGGCATCAATTGAATTTATTTAGTGGTCCCTTGTATTTTTTATACAAAATCATTTCGACTATCAATTTAGCTACGGAACTAAAAGCGAAATATCCAAATTCAAATTTCGTTCCCATTTATTGGATGGCTACGGAAGACCACGACTTTGAAGAAATTAATTATTTCAATTTCAAAGGCAAAAAATTTCGTTGGAACAAAAGCAGTTCAGGTCCTGTTGGTAGACTATCAACTGAAGGATTAGATGCTGTTTTTGAAGTTTTTTCTCAAGAGTTAGGTGCGAGTATCCATGCACAAAAAATCAAAGAGTTATTCCAAAAATCCTATTTAGAGCATTCCAATTTGGCTGAAGCTACTCGATTTTTAGCTAACGAACTTTTTAGCGAATTCGGTTTAGTAATATTAGACGCTGATGCTGCCGATTTAAAACGAACTTTAATTCCGTACATCAAAGACGAACTAGAAAACCAAACATCGTTCAAAGAAGTTACTGCAACTATTGAAAAACTAAACGAGTTTACTATTCAAGTTAACCCTCGTGAAATCAATTTATTTTACATTGAAAATGACTTGCGTGAACGAATCATTCTTGAAAATGGCAATTATAAAGTAAACCATACTGATTTATCTTTTTCAAAAGAAGAACTATTTCATTTAGTAGAAAACCATCCTGAAAAATTTAGTCCTAACGTTATCTTACGACCTTTATACCAAGAAGTACTACTTCCTAATCTTTGCTATATTGGTGGTGGCGGTGAAATTGCGTATTGGCTAGAACTGCAGTCTTTTTTCAATGCTGCCAAAGTTAGTTTTCCAATGCTTTTGGTTCGTAATTCAGCAGTAATAGCAACTGAAAAGCAACTAAAAAAAGTAGCTGCATTACAATTGTCTTGGTCTGATTTGTTTAGTAAACAAGAGGATTTGGTCAACAAAAAAACGAAGAAGCTTTCTGAAATTAATTTGGATTTATCTGATCTTAAAGAACAATTGAAAAAGCAATTTGATGCATTGTATACTATTGCTAATCAAACTGACAATTCCTTCATAGGTGCTTTAAAAGCACAAGAAATCAAACAAATTAAGGGAGTAGAACAGCTAGAAAAACGATTACTCAAAGCCCAAAAACGAAAGTTAGCCGACGTTTTAGAACGTATTACTCAATTGCAAAACGAATTATTCCCCAACCAAGGCTTACAAGAACGTCAAAGTAATTTTTCTGAATTCTATTTAGAAAATGGAGAGACTTTAATTCCTGCTTTGGTAGAAAAACTTGAACCTTTAGAACAACATTTTGAGATAATAGCGGTTTAAAATTTAATAAATCACCCAACCCTTAATTTAATAATTTCTATTTTTAGATTGATTTTGTTACAGAAATAACAAAAAAAGTAGTATTTTTGAAATCCAAATTTATAATTGCACAAAAAAAATGGCAACAAACAGAACTTTCACCATGATTAAACCTGATGCGGTTAAAAATGGTCATATTGGAAACATATTAGCAATGATTACGAATGCGGGATTCAAAATTGTTTCTTTAAAATTAACACAATTAACCGTAGCTGACGCGCAAGCTTTTTATGCCGTACATAGCGAACGCCCTTTTTATGGCGAATTAGTAGAGTTCATGTCAAGTGGGCCAATTGTTGCCGCAATTTTAGAAAAAGATAATGCTGTAAGCGATTTCAGAACTTTAATTGGCGCTACCAATCCTGCAGAAGCAGCCGAAGGAACTATTCGTAAATTATATGCTACTTCTATGGGAGAAAATGCAGTACACGGCTCAGATAGCGACGAGAATGCAGCTATTGAAGGTGCGTTTCACTTTGCTGGAAGAGAGCAATTTTAATTTAGAAAGTTAGATTTCTTAGATTATTATAGAATTCTTAGATTATTATAAAAGAGAAACCCACTTCAATGAAGTGGGTTTCTCTTTTTATCTAACTTTCTAACTTTCTAACTTTCTAACTTTCTAACTTTCTAAAAAAATCTAACTATCTAGAAATCTAATTTTCTAAGTAATCTATCGCAAAACTACCTCTTTAATCACCTCTCGTTGTAGCTCTTCGTTAATCATGGCTATAATCTTTGATTTACCGTGACTTAATTCCTCTCGTAAAACCGAAGAAGTTAATTCTACATACAACGTATTTCCTCTTAAAGCTACATTTTTAGTATAACTATTCACTCCATTTCCCATTAGATTTTGCCAAGCTTCTTTTACATCAATCTGATCCATTCCAGGCTGCAATTTATTCACTTGAATAATTTGCTTTAAGACGTCACCAACGGTACTTTGATTACTTAGTCTTTTTGCCATCACCCAAAATATTTATAGCCGTTGCTTTCTTGTAATGGTATTCTTTTTTTTGAGCATTTAGCAGTACTAATTCGTCTGCTGTCAAAGCGATAATCTCTTCGGTATATTTCATATAAGGAGTAGCGTAATCCAAATAGGCTTTATCCTCTTGAAAACGAACACTTACTTTTTCAAAAGTATCATCAACTAAAAAGGTGCCATCCAGTTGGGGTGTGACTTTTTTTCGGATACCTTGATTATTTTTATCCATTTGGAAATAATCATAATTTTGATTCGCTCCGTACTCTTTGTCTTCGCCTTTATCAAAAACTACTTTTTCAATTTCCCAATACCCATTAATTTTAGGGATATCAGCAGACTGTATTTTTTGCTTACAGCTTACAAAAACGAAGGATATCAATAGAGCTTTAAATAGATGCTTCATACTGTTATTTTTTAGAATTAACTCTTTTATATAAGCCTAAGAAGAAAAAAATCAATCCTAATACCAATGACAAATAATAGACAGGAACGCTTTGCTCACGAATTACATTCGCCAAAACAAAACAAATAATACTAATGAAATAAAAAGTGATAGAACTTAACTTTCCGAAAGAACTCATAATCTATTATTTAAAAAAACTATCTACAAATTCGATTTTATTGAACACTTGTAAATCTTCGATTCCTTCACCCACTCCAATGTATTTCACTGGAATTTGAAATTGGTCTGAGATTCCTATAACCACACCACCTTTGGCAGTACCGTCTAGTTTAGTAACCGCTAACGAAGTTACTTCTGTGGCAGCGGTAAATTGTTTAGCTTGCTCAAAAGCATTCTGACCTGTCGAGCCATCCAACACTAATAAAACATCGTGCGGAGCATCACCCACTACTTTTTGCATCACCCGTTTTACCTTAGTCAATTCGTTCATCAAATTTACTTTGTTATGCAAACGTCCTGCGGTATCAATGATAACAATATCAGCATCTTGAGCTACAGCAGATTGCAAGGTATCAAAAGCTACCGAAGCCGGATCACTTCCCATATTTTGTCTCACAATTGGCACACCTACACGATCTGCCCAAATTTGCAATTGGTCAATCGCTGCTGCGCGAAAAGTATCTGCCGCACCTAACACTACTTTATGTCCTGCTTTTTTGAATTGGTAAGCCAATTTTCCAATAGTAGTAGTTTTACCCACTCCATTTACACCCACTACCATTAACACATACGGTTTGGTTTGTATTGGAGTAACAAATTCAGTTGCCTCACCTGAATTGGTTTCAGAAAGCAAGCCTGCGATTTCTTCGCGAAGAATCTGATTCAATTCACCCACGCCTAAATATTTATCTGCAGCAACACGTGCTTCAATACGTTGTATTACTTTCAATGTGGTATTCACACCCACATCAGAAGAAATAAGGATATCTTCTAAATTATCTAAAACTTCATCATCTACTTTTGATTTTCCTGCTACCGCTTTGGATAACTTTGAAAAAAAAGTAGTTTTAGACTTTTCAAGGCCTTTGTCTAAGGATTCCTTCTCTTGTTCGTTAAGACTCTCCTCCTTCTTATCAGAAGAGAATATTCTTTTGAAAAAACTCATATTTCAATATTTTAATAAGAATGATTTGGGATTCGAAAATGGATTTAATTTTCGAAGGGTAAATATAGAAAATAAAAAAGCTACTTCCGAATGAAAGTAGCTTTTCTATATACTGTGAAAGTAAATTATTTCTTTTTCAAGAATTCATCAACTGCTTCAGGAGCCATAATAGATTCAACGAATGTATATGCACCAGTTTTTGGAGATTTAACCATTTTGATGGCTTTTGATAATCTCTTTGAAGCTGTTTGTAACGATGCTACGGTTTTCTTTGCCATGATTCAATGTTATTTGAAATTTAATACTACCTACAAATGAAATCACCTGAGATGGTATCTAATCTCTAATTATTATTTAATTTCTTTGTGAACTGTTACTCTTTTCAAGATTGGATTAAATTTTTTAATCTCTAATCTATCTGGAGTATTTTTTTTGTTCTTAGTTGTAATATATCTTGAAGTACCTGCA
>Ga0213920_1001233_pt1 | contig 14713 bp, 12 predicted proteins | sample McNCre1117MG_FD_161054 | JGI IMG/M metagenome (GOLD analysis project Ga0213920, IMG submission 161054) | Freshwater microbial communities from McNutts Creek, Athens, Georgia, United States - 11-17 MG | ecosystem: Environmental > Aquatic > Freshwater > Creek | place: USA: Georgia | collected...
GTTTGGTGTGGCGTAGAATTGGAAGCGGACTCCCCGTGCGGCGTCACCTCGGCCAACTCCCCCAGGATCGAAAGATAGCAAGGGTAACTGGGCTCTGGCGGGTGTGCGGGGAGTTCTTTTTATTGTCCGAGCGCAAAGGTAGGCTCAAAGGGTGGTCACTGCTCTTTACCGTCGTTATCGCCCCGAGTCTTTTGCCGAGCTCATTGGGCAGTCGCAGGTTACCGCGCCGCTAATGACGGCCCTGCGGACCGACCGCGTAAACCACGCCTACCTCTTCAGCGGCCCGCGCGGCTGTGGCAAAACCACATCGGCGCGCATCCTTGCCCGCTGCCTAAACTGCGCGGAGGGTCCAACTGACACCCCCTGTGGCGTATGCCCAAGCTGCGTAGATTTAAGCCGCGATGGTGGCGGCTCGCTTGATGTGGTTGAGATTGACGCCGCAAGCCATAATGGTGTCGATGACGCCCGCGACCTTCGCGAGCGTGCAATCTTCGCGCCAGTTCGCGATCGCTACAAAATTTTCATCCTGGATGAAGCCCACATGGTTACCCCTCAGGGTTTCAACGCACTCCTCAAGATTGTTGAAGAGCCGCCAGCTCACGTGAAGTTCATCTTTGCTACCACCGAGCCCGAAAAGGTTATCGGCACCATTCGCTCGCGCACCCACCACTACCCGTTCCGCCTGGTTCCGCCAGCGCAGATGCTGGAGTACCTAGAGTCGGTTTGCGAATCCGAAGGTGTCGATGTTGCCCCTGGCGTTATCGCTCTCGTGGTTCGTGCCGGTGGCGGTTCTGTTCGCGATTCCCTTTCGCTCATGGACCAACTAATCGCTGGCTCCGATGGCGGCCGCGTTGAATATGAACTTGCCGCAGCCCTGCTGGGCTTCACCCATGCGGAACTTCTAAACGAAGTGGTAGACGCCTTCTCGCAGCACAACAGCGGTGCCGTTTTCGAGGCCGTAGACCGCGTTATCCAGACCGGCCAGGATCCACGCCGCTTCGTTGAAGACCTGCTGGAACACCTGCGAAACCTGATCATCGTCATCTCCACCGGCGAGAACGCGCGCTCCGTTCTGCGCGGCATTGCCAGCGATGAGATTGAGCAGATGACCATTCAGGCCTACCAGTTTGGTTTGGCCGAGCTCACCCACGCCGCCAACGTGGTCGCTGAATCGCTCAACACCATGAACGGCGCCACCAGCCCGAAACTTCACCTCGAACTCATGTGTGCCAAGGTGCTCGTGCCGTCGGCAAACACCACCGAGGTTGGCTCGCTTGCCCGCCTCGAGCGTCTTGAGCGCCGAATCGGCCTTGGTGAGGCCGCAGATAGTGAGCCAGCGGTTCGAGTCTCCACTCCGCCTCCAGCCGTTCGCGTGGCTGCCGCTCCTGTAGGTGCCGCACCGATGGCCGCATCAGCACCAGCATCAGCATCAGTACCAGCGCCTTCGATGCCAGCCGCTGCACCATCCATGCCTGCGGCCGTACCGGGCGAACTCTCGTACCAGGTTGTGCTGCGTGAGTGGCCAGAGGTGCTCAAGGAACTCGCCAAGATTTCGCGCAGCACCTGGGTGATGGCGCAGGCAATCAAGGCCGCCGGCTATTCCGAGAACATCCTCACGCTTGAGTTTGCATCGGTGGCCGAGAGCGACACCTTCAAGAAGGCTCCAAATGGGCCAGGTCAACTTCGCCAGGCGTTCAACACAGTTCTTGGCGTAACCCCTCAGTTCAAGGCAACCGTTGCCGCCGGGGCGGCGCCACCAAAGGTAACCTCAAGCCTGCCATCCATGCCAGCGCCGGGTCCTGCATTCGCAGAACCAACCGCGCCAGCGCCAGCGCCAAAGGCTGCAGAGCCAGTTGAACAACCCGCGCCTAAGCCAGCGGAAAAACCGGCCGAAAAGGGCATGGGCAAAGTGCACCAGGGCGCAAGCTACGGCGAGCCACTTCTGCGCGAGATACTTGGAGCGCTACCCGTTGATGAAAGCAAGGCGGGTCGCTAGTGTACGAGGGAGTTGTACAGGAACTCATCGACGAACTAGGCCGCCTGCCGGGCATCGGCCCGAAATCAGCGCAGCGCATTGCGTTCTATATTTTGCAGGCCGATGCCGACCGCCCTCGCCGCCTGGCCCAGGTGCTAATGGAAGTAAAGGAGCGCGTGCGCTTCTGCGAGGTTTGCTTCAACGTAACCGAAGAACTCCGTTGCAATATTTGCCGCGATGCTCGCCGAAACCAAACCACCATTTGCGTTGTTGAGGAATCTAAGGACGTTCAGGCGATCGAGCGCACTCGCGAATTCCGCGGCCTCTACCACGTGCTCGGTGGCGCAATCAGCCCCATCGATGGCATTGGCCCAGACAACCTCCGCATCAAGGAATTGATGGTTCGGTTGGGTAACCCGGACATCTCCGAGGTGATCATTGCAACCGACCCAAACCTCGAGGGCGAAGCAACCGCAACCTACTTAACTCGCATGCTTAGCCCACTTGGCATCACCGTGAGCCGCCTCGCGAGCGGTCTGCCGGTTGGCGGCGACCTTGAGTACGCCGACGAGGTTACTTTGGGCCGCGCGTTCGAAGGCCGCCGAGTCATTAAGTAACAACAAAGTAGGGGGTGAGCAACCCCCTGTTTTGGGCTAGACTTTAAGAGTCTCGCCTGCGAATGACCCAGGCAAATCCCCACAAATCCTTCAAGGAGCGGCGCTTTGGCTCTTATCGTGCAGAAATTTGGTGGCTCGTCGGTTGGCGATGCCAGCAAGATCAAGCACGTTGCCCGCCGAGTCATCGAGACTCAAAAGGCTGGCAACCAGGTTGTAGTAGTTGTGTCCGCCATGGGCGACACCACCGATGAACTGATCGACCTCGCGCAGAGTGTTTCAAACGACCCATACGCGGCTCCGCGCGAGATGGACATGCTGCTCACCTCGGGTGAGCGCATCTCAATGGCACTGCTGGCAATCGCAATCAACAGCCTCGGCGCAAGCAGTCGCTCGTTCACCGGCAGCCAGGCCGGAATCATGACCAGCAGCAAGCACGGCGATGCCCGAATCAGCGAGGTCACCCCAGATCGCATTCGTGAGGCAATCGACGCCGGCGACATCGCAATCGTCGCTGGTTTCCAGGGTTTCAACAAGGACTCTAAAGACATCACCACGCTTGGCCGTGGCGGTTCGGACACCACCGCTGTCGCACTGGCCGCTGCCCTAAACGCGGATGTCTGCGAAATCTATTCCGACGTTGACGGCGTCTACACCGCCGACCCACGCATGATTCCGGCAGCCCAGAAGTTGGATGCAATCGATATCGAATCGATGCTCGAGCTTGCCGCAGCCGGGGCCAAGATTCTTCACATCCGTGCAGTTGAATACGCGCGCCGCCACAACGTGGACCTGCGCGTACGTTCAACTTTTAGCACCGATCCAGGAACAATCGTTTACTCAAACAAGCCAGCAGGAGCCAACATGGAAGAGCCAGTAGTTTCCGGCGTTGCCGCCGACAAGGGTCAGGCCAAAATCACCGTAATCGGTATCCCAGACGTACCGGGTAAAGCCGCAGAGCTATTCAAGGTAGTTGCCGAAGCCGATGCCAACATCGACATGATCGTGCAGAACACCCCAACCGGCTCCGATGTCACCGACCGCGTGTCCGACATCTCCTTCACCCTGCCGCTCGCAGACCTAGGTCGCGTTGCCGGTGCCCTCGATGGCGCCAAGGCAACCCTCGGTTTCCGCGAGCTGGAGCAGGACGCAGACGTAGGCAAGCTATCGGTGGTTGGTGCCGGTATGCGCACTCACTCTGGCGTTAGCGCAACTCTCTTCAAGGCCCTTGCAGACGCCGGTATCAACGTTGAAATGATCTCCACCTCGGAGATTCGAATCTCGGTTGTTACCAGCAGCAAGCAGCTGGACGCCGCAGCGCGCGCTGTTCACACCGCATTTGGTTTGGACTCCGCAACCGAGGCAGTGGTTTACGCCGGTACCGGCCGCTAACCAGCACAGATCTAAATCAAACCCCCAGGAAGGAATCTCGCATGAGCCGCAAGCCAAACCTCGCCCTCGTCGGCGCCACCGGTGCCGTAGGAACCGTAATGATCAACATCATTAACAGCCGCGAGAACATTTGGGGCGAGATTCGCCTTATTGCCAGCCCACGTTCGGCAGGCAAGAAGATCACCGTGCACGGCGAGGAACTCACCGTGGTTGCCCTCAGCCCTGAGGCATTCGATGGCATCGACATTGCCATGTTTGATGTTCCGGACGAGGTTTCCGAAGTGTGGGCCCCAATCGCTGCCGAGCGCGGCGCGGTTGCCGTAGACAACTCGGGTGCCTTCCGCATGAACCCGGATGTACCGCTGGTTGTGCCAGAGGTAAACCCTGAGCAGGCAAAGAACCGCCCGCTCGGCATCATTTCCAACCCAAACTGCACCACCCTCACCATGATGGCCGCGATGGGCGCACTCCACCACAAGTGGACCCTGAAGGAACTCATCGTCTCCAGCTACCAGGCTGTTTCGGGTGCTGGTGCAGCCGGTATCGATGAACTCGCCCGCGAGCTGGCCGTGGTTGGCACCGATGCAACCCTCGGCACCAACACCGGCGACGTAACCGCCGCACTAGCTGCAGCCGGAAACGACCTCGGCAACTCGCCTTGGGCCTACCCGATCGCTCTCAACGTGATTCCTTTCGCAGGTTCGCTAAAGGATGGCGGCCACAGCTCTGAGGAGATGAAGGTTCGCGACGAAAGCCGCAAGATTCTCGGCATCACCGACCTCAAGGTAGCTGCAAGCTGCGTGCGCGTTCCAGTTCAGGTTGCGCACTCGCTCACAGTTCACGCCACCTTCGCCAACCCGCTCACCCCGGATGAGGTGCGCGAGGTGCTTGAGGCGCAGCCAACCGTCAAGGTGGTTGACGACCCAGCTAACAACCTCTACCCAACCCCAAACATGGTGGTTGGCCAGGACCCAACCTTCGTTGGCCGCATCCGCCAGGCTCTCGACTTCGACAACAGCATCGAGCTGTTTGTGGTTGGCGACAACCTGCGCAAGGGTGCTGCACTCAACACCTACGAAATCGCAGAGCTAGTAGCCAAAGAGTTCTAAATAGATAACGCAAAGACCCTCGCAACGCCGTAGATGCGGAACTTGCGAGGGTTTTTGTTCTTTCCAGGAGTAGCCTAGACACATGCGCAAGGTTGTTGTTATGGGGGCGCTAGTAGCCCTGATGCTAGGTGCTGCCGGCTGTGCCGCGCAGCCAAATGCCTCGGGTTCGCCATCGCCAACCCAGTCATCAAACCAGACCGAGACACTGCCAACGATTGCACCTTCGTTGATTCCAACAACTGCGCCGGCATCGGTGGTTGATGTAGACCCGGCTAGCTTCTTACAGACCTCCGGCGACTACGTTTTCCGCGTTGGCAACGGTCCAACCTGGTGCACAATTAGCCCGAGTTTTGCACTCGCAATTTGCGAGCAAAACGAGATCTCAACCCGCTACGCTCCAATCCCCGTTCCATCTAGCTGCGATTACTCGTATGGCTACCAGGTTCAGCTGATGAGCTCAAAGCCGGCTGACGGCAGCCCGACTGCATTCTTCCCTTGCTCGGGCGGCGCCTTCACCGATCCAACCGGTGCGCCAACCCTGCACGATGGCCAGCGTCTTACGGTTGACCCATTCAACTGTTACGTTGCAGGAGATACCGCTCGTTGCGAAAACACTGAGGGCGCTTACATTGTTCTTGGCCCACGCGCCTGGGCTCTAGGCGAAGGCACGCTGCAATAGCTAACCGATAACCGATAGCTAGTTGCCTTTGGCAACTAGAGTAACTATTCGCACCTCGGGCCGGCAGGCAAAGCGCACCGGCGCAAAAATGCTGTGGCCAAGCCCAGCGCAAACATTCAGCCACAGGCCATCCCAGTTTGATAGCCCCTTGGCCGCGTGGCGGGGGAGGTCGCAGTTGGTGACGATTGCCCCGAAACCGGGAATGCAAACCTGGCCGCCGTGAGTGTGGCCTGCAAAAAGCACCGATGCGCCCGCGGCCCGGCTGGCTTCGATTGCCGAGAGGTAAGGCGCGTGCGTAACGGCAATAAGGGCATCAACTGGCCCGAGCGTTGCCGCGCTTTTGCCGAGCGACTCAAGGTCTCCACGGTGTTCGTGGATGTCATCGGTGCCAATGAAACCAAGCCGTGAACCGTTGATTGTTAAGGCGCCACCCCGATTGTTGAGATTCAGCCAACCGAATCCCTCAAAGGCGCAAACGAGCCGTTCGGTGTTGAGCGGGGTCTCCGAGATGCGCTTGGACGGCCCGGAAAAGTAGGTGAGCGGGTTTCTGAAGTGCGGCGCGAAGTAGTCGTTTGACCCATTCACAAACACTCCCGGTTTGGCGCCAAGCGGCTGCAGGGCGGCGATGGTGGGCCCAACGGCATCAACGTGTCCCAGGTTGTCACCTGTGTCGATTACGAGGTCTACATCGAGTTTCCCGAGCCTGGCGATCCAGGCTAGCTTGCGGCGCTGCCAAGGTGCCAGGTGCAGATCCGAGAAGTGCAAGACCCGGATTGGGGTCGAGCCAGCCGGCAACACCTGAAGCTGCACCGTCTCTTCGCGAATCACGCGCAGGTGACGCTCGATGAACACGCCCCAAATGCCAGCGGCCACGCCGAGTGCAAAAAGCACAACGAGCGCGGCCGTGACGTAGATCATGGTTGTTGGTTAGGGGCCGAGGCTAATGATTAGCAGAATCGCGCCGGCGCTCTGCGCTGAGGTTCCCGCTGCAGGGTTGGTGCCAACCACATAGTTCTTAGGCACTGTTGGGGAGTGAACGAAGTACTGAGCCTCTGATGGCTGCGGCGAAGACACCGCGCTGAATCCGGCTGCAAGCAGAGTAGCGCTGGCATCCGCCACGCTCTTGCCTGCGACATCCGGAACGATGCTGAGGCCACCGCGGCTCACGTAGATGGTGATTAGCGTGCCGGTTGCAACCACGTTTCCAATGGCGGGTGAGGTGGATGCAACGGTGCCGGCGGCCTGACCCGAGCTAACCTGCTTCACCGCAATCTGGCCGTAGAGTCCAGCGGCAAGAATGGTATTCACGGCCGCATCAGGGTTTTGGCCCTGGACGCTAGGAACGATGATTCCGGGGGAGTCGATCATGTCTTGGGTAGGCTGCGGCATGGTGGTTGCAGGAGGGTAAAGCTTGTTGGCCTTCTGCATGATGGTTCGCCAGATATCGTGACGCACCGTATTGGCTGCCTTGTGGTTCAACTGGAAGCTGGAGAGCGACTTCGCGCCCACAACGTTTCCAACCCAGGTTGAGGTGGCAACTGTTGAGCTAAAGCCACTCATCCAGGTGTGAACACCGGAGTCGGTGGTACCTGTCTTGGCTGCCAGGTAAGCGCCATCACCGGTGTTGGAGGCAGCCGCGGTGCCACTCATTACCGCGTGCATCGCGTAGATCATGCCGTGGTCTACATCCGGGGTAACCGACTGCGAGCAGGTGCTTTGCGGAACGGTGAGCGTGGTCTGGCTGGCGCGCTGAACCACATGATCCAAGACAATCGGGGTGCAGGTCATGCCGTTGTTTGCAATTCCGGCGAAGGCAGCAGCGATGCTCATCGGCGCAATTTCATTAACACCGAGGATGGACGACGGGTAGTAGACGAGGTCTGCCCCATCGGCGCGGTGAACGCCGAAACGGGCCGCGGTGTCACGAATGTCGCAGAGGTCGAGTTTGCTGGCCATGTTGGCAAAGGCGGTGTTTTCGGAGACCGAGGTTGCCTGAACCACGGTTGGGTTGGTTGGCTCCTTGGTGAGGTTATTCGGCTGCCAGTCACCCGCGATGGTGCCGCAGTTGGCCGAGAAGTCGCTTGCGTGGTAGTTGCGCACGCGGCCGTCTACCTTGTCCATCAGGTGGTGCCCGTTTGCCAGCCAATCGGCCAGGGTGAACACCTTGTAGGTACTACCAACCTGGAAGCCGCTGGAGCCACCGTAGGCCTTGTCGGTAGCGTAATCCACCGATGTGTGACCAGGCAGGCCCGAAGCGGTTTGGTCGTAGATGCGGTTTTCAACCAGCGCGAGAACACGGCCGGTACCAACCTGAACCGAGACGCTGGCCGAGCCAATCTGGCTTGGGTCGGTTGGTGGAACCCACTTCTTGATTGCTGCGTCGGCGCTTGCCTGCAGGTTTACATCGAGGGTGGTGTAAATGTCTAGGCCACCGCGGCGAAGCAATTGCTCGCGGTCGGCTTGGGTTGGGCCGAACTCCTGCGAGTTGCGGATGGTCCAAACCACGTAGTCGCAGAAGAATGCCGTGGTCTGGTCGGCTTCGCAGCCGGCCTTGGCATTGGTGAGGTGGAGGGTAATCGGGGTGGCCTTGGCGCGGTCTGCCGCCGCCTGAGAAATGTAGTTCTCCGATGCCATGTTGTCGATCACGTAGTTGCGTCTGTTTAGAGCGCGGTCAAGGTTTGCGGCAATGTCCGGACGGTAGTCGTTCGGGCTCTTAAGCATGGCTGCCAGCATTGCTGCCTGGGGAATGCTTAGCTCGGAGGCGTGGATGCCGAAGTAGTAGTTAGATGCCGCTTCGATGCCATAGATCTGACCGCCGAAGAACGAGAGATTCAGGTAACCGGCAAGGATGTCCTGCTTGGAAACTTCCTTTTCGAGCGCAAGTGCCATGCGAATCTGCTGCAGTTTGCGCTGTAGACCACCGAGGCCTGTGGCAGTTGCGTCGTCGATCGCCTTCTGGTTACCTGCCTGGTTGGCCGCCGTAACCTGCGCGTTCTTCACGTACTGCATGGTGATGGTGGACGCACCCGGGCCGTTACCGGCTGTTGCGATGTTGGTTGCAGTGGCGCGAGCCAGCGAGATCCAGTCAACGCCATCGTGCTGGTAGAAGCGAGGGTCCTCGGTGGAAATTACAGCGTTTTGAATGTTTTTCGAGATTGACGAAAGCGGCACGGAAATGCGGTTTTCCTCGAAGAACGACGCAATCTTTACATCCTTTGTGCCGTCCTTGGCAAAGATGTTTGAGGCATCGGAGGCATTCACCGGCTTGATGTAGTCGGGGATGTTTTCGAACAGGGCGATGCTGGTAGAAACGGCAAATCCGCCGAGCGTGACAGCGGGAGCCAGCAATCCGGTTCCCAGGATGCCCGCAATGGCACTTAATCCAATAAATTTGATTATGTTGCCAAACATTTGATTCGGCTTGTCACGCATTGTTCTAGGTTACCTAATAACACTGAAAGAGAGTTAAAGATGCAGAAATGGGAGTACCTCAGCACTCCATTGATGATCCACAACACAACCGCCATCCTGAACAACTTCGGAAACCAGGGATGGGAACTCGTTCAGATCATGCAGGGTCCTGAGGGCGGCCTAGTGGCCTACTTCAAGCGCCCACTCGCCTAACCACAAATTTCAGGCGCCGCCAGGCCGCCGCAACCGAAAAGAGAAATCATGTCCAAGATTGAACAGCGCCTAATCGAACTGGGCCACCCGCTACCAGAACTTGCAAAGCCAGTTGCCGCCTACGTGCCGGCTGTCGCTAGCGGAAACCTGGTTTTCACCAGCGGTCAGCTTCCGTTTGTAAATGGCAGCCTGCCGGTCACCGGCAAGGTTGGTATGGGCGATGAGCTGGTAGACCCAGCTGTTGCCAAGGACCTGGCGCGACAGTGCGTTCTCAACGCACTTGCAGCCACCAAGACAGTAATCGGCGACCTCGACCGCATCACCCGAATCGTAAAGGTGGTCGGCTTCGTTTCGTCTGTTCCGGAGTTCACCGGCCAGCCGCTGGTAATCAACGGTGCAAGCGAGTTCTTGGGCGCAGTGTTCGGCGATGCCGGTGCTCACGCCCGCAGCGCAGTTGGTGTGCCTTCGCTGCCGCTAGATTCGGCAGTCGAGCTTGAAATCATCGCGGAGTTTAACTAACCCCTGCCAAACAGGCGCTTCAACCAACCACCGATGCCACCGGCTCGTGCCTCGGCTTTTGCCAGGTGATCGAACTGGATGGCGTTGGTGATTGGTTCCACCTGCACCGCAGTGCTCACGCGTTCGGCGATTAGCCCCATGATGCCGGCGTCCGCAAGCGTTGTGGTGTCGCCAATGTCGCGCTTCTCCGCTACGTCGCGCAGCAGGCGACGCATGATCTTGCCCGAGCGCGTCTTTGGAAGTTCTGGCACAACCATCACCTCGCGCGGCTTGGCGATTGGGCCGATCTCGTGCGAAACATGCGCGCGTAGCACTGCCGAAACGTTGGCTGAATCGCCGGCCTCGACAATTTGATCGGTGCGCAGAATCACAAAGGCAACTGGGGATTCGCCCGTGATGTCATCGCTGGCGCCAACCACCGCGGCCTCGGCAACCCACGGATGCGAAACCAGAGCCGATTCAATCTCGGCTGTGCTCAGGCGGTGACCCGATACATTGAGCACGTCATCCACGCGGCCCAGCACCCAGATGTTGCCGGCTTCGTCCAGCTTGGCGCCGTCGCCTGCAAAATACTTACCGGGGAATCGGCTCCAGTAGCCATCGCGGTATCGCTCTGGGTTCTTCCAGATTCCGCGCAGCATCGATGGCCAGGGTTCAGTGATCACCAGGTACCCGCCGTGACCGTTACCCAATTCCACGCCTTCATCGTTGACTATTGCGGCCGAGATGCCGGGAAGCGCGTGCTGAGCCGAGCCGGGGGTTAGCGTTGTGATTCCGGGAAGCGGGCTAATCATGATCGCGCCGGTTTCGGTCTGCCACCAGGTATCCACAATCGGGCATCTGCCACCACCGATTACATCGCGGTACCACATCCATGCCTCTGGGTTGATTGGTTCACCAACCGAGCCGAGTACACGCAGTTTGCTGTGGTCGTATTTGTCCGGAACCTCTCGCCCCTGCTTCATGAAAGAGCGGATTGCTGTTGGAGCCGTGTAGAAAATGCTCACACCGTATTTCTCGATGATCTCCCACCAGCGCCCGGCGTGCGGGCTGTCCGGGGTGCCCTCGTAGATCACCTGGGTTGCGCCGTTTGCGAGCGGGCCGTAGGCAACGTAGGAGTGCCCGGTGATCCAGCCTACGTCGGCGGTGCACCAGTAAACATCGGTTTCGGCGTGGAGATCGAATACGTTGCGGTGGGTGAACGCGGCCTGGGTTAGGTAGCCGCCCGAGGTGTGCAGAATGCCCTTCGGTTTGCCGGTTGTTCCCGAGGTGTAGAGGATGAAGAGCGGGTTCTCTGCATCAAAGCCCTGGGCCTCGTGCTGATTGCTGGCCCCGGCCATTGCCTCGTGCCACCAGATATCCAGCTCACTGTTCCACACCGTATCCTGCGCGGTTCGCTGAACCACCAAAACATGCTGCACCGATGGGCACTTGCCGTTTGCCAAGGCTTCGTCTACGGCTGGCTTTAGGGCGCTCGCGGCACCGCGGCGGAAGCCGCCATCGGCAGTGATTACCAGTTTCGCCTCGGCATCTTCGATGCGAGTGTGCAGGGCCTCGGCCGAGAAACCGCCAAATACCACCGAGTGAATTGCGCCGAGGCGTGCAACCGCGAGCATCGAGATTACGGCCTCGGGAATCATCGGCAGGTAGATGGCAACGCGGTCGCCTTGGCTCACGCCAAGTGATGCGAACACGTTGGCAGCCTTTTTCACTTCATCGGTGAGTTGAGCGTAGGTGTAGGTCTGGACATCGCCCGGTTCACCCTCGAAGTGGATGGCAACGCGGTTGCCGTTACCAGCCAAGACGTGGCGATCAAGGCAGTTGTAGGCAACGTTTAGTTGGCCGTCATCAAACCAGCGAGCGAACGGGGCATCGCTCCAATCGAGCACGCGCTCGAAGGGTTTGTGCCAGTGGAGCTCGCGAGCCTGCTTCGCCCAGAATGCCAGGCGGTCGGCCGCCGCTTCCTCGTAGATTCCAGGTTGTGCAACCGCCTGCGCCGTGAATGCCGGGTCTGGCGCAAAGTGCCGATCTTCGGAGAGCAGGTTAGCGAGCGAGCCTTGGATGGTCATGCGTGTCCTCGTCGATGAGATTTTCCTTAAAACTACTCCAGAAAACTGAAAAAATTTCTGAGAATTAGTTTGTTTCCAAACCGTTATCGGTTAGTATTTTTATGTCGGTTCGCCGACCTGCGTTATAGCGATTCCCCCCAATCGCGTAGCGCCGCCGGTGGCTCTCCCCCCAGAGCCACCGGCCTCTTCTTTTTAACGGGTATTTTTCAGCTCTAAACCAGCGGTTGCGTGATGCTGGTTGGCCGGCCTGTGGCAAGTTCATCGCGGAATGATTCCAGTAGGGTCCGAAGTGGTGTTGGTCCGAGGCCGAGAATCTTTTTGGTGGCGGCATTAGCCAACGATGAATCCACCGGAACTGGGGCGGGGAATAACTCGGATTCCGGAGGCGGCCCCTGGCGCAGCAGTTCGGTATCCAGGCCAAAGACATCGCACACCAACTGGGCAAGCTCAAACCTGCCGATTGCGTCATCGCCCACGAGATGCAGGGTTCCGCCGGCACGAAGCGATACAACGCGCTCAACCTGTGCGCCAATCTCGGCGGCCAGCGATGGCGAGGTGACCTGGTTTACATTGGGGCCATTCCAAACCGTGAACGGCCTGCCCGAGCTTAGGTCTGTCACCAGGGCGTGCACGAAGTATCCGAAGCCCACATCCTGGCTTCGCGGCCCAGAATCATAGAGGCGGTGCTGGCCCATAACACCCGCGATGCGGCAGACTGCGCCAAGCCCCGGTTGCGCCACCCTCACCGTTTGCTCACCTAGGGCCTTGAGGTAACCGTAGAAATTCACGGCATTGCCCATGTTGGTCTCGGGGCTCAGATGCTCGGTTCCATCCATCACCCAATCGGTGGAGATATAAACCAATTGGGCGCCAGTGTTATTTGCAGCGATGGCCACCCTGTGCGTCATTCCCACAAACGAGTCAAAGGCGTATTCGCGGTCCTGTAGCAAACGGTTGAAGTCGTTCGCGATTGCGCAGTGCACAACGGCATCGCAGCCTGCGAGTGCTTCGGTCAACGATTCGACTGAGCCGAAATCAACCACCCTGCTCTGCCAAGGTGCTTCGGGCGCATCCCGCCTGCCGAGGCCAATGACGTTGTGCCCAAATTCCTGCAAAACCGCCGCGATGTTGCTGCCCACAAAGCCGGTGGCACCGGTCACCGCGATGGTTAGCTTGCCGTCGTTGCCCTGCGCCATTAGGCAACCGCCTTGGGGGTTCGGCCCTCGAGGACATCGCGGATTCCGGCGGCTGCATCCAAGTAGGTTTGGGTGGCGGCCTTGATGCTAAGCCCCATAACGTGCGGCGTTAGCAATACGTTTGGGTGATCGAAAACGGGGTGGTGCGGCGCCGGTTCTTCATCGAAGACGTCGAGTCCAAGCCCACCTAGGATGCCGGATTCAAGAGCATCCTGGGCGGCGTTTAAGTTGATAAGCGGTCCGCGACTGCAGTTGATCAGAACTGTGCCCGGCTTGCAACGGGCGAACATGGCCGAGTTAAACATGCCTTCATTTTGACTTGTTAGGGGTACGTGTAGCGTGATAACGCTGCTGGCTGCAACCAGTTCCTCGAGAGAATCGGCGCGAAGTTCATCGGGGATTTGAGTGAATGGATCGAAAGCAATCACTCGAGCGCCGAACGCCTGCATGAGTGCCGCAACGCGCTTACCGATCCGGCCATAGCCGATGATGCCGCAGGTTGCGCCGTCCAGATCTCCAAGGGGAAGTTGGTCGCGGTCATCCCAGTGGCCCTCGCGCACCAAGTTGGTGAGGGGGGAAAGCCGCTTGAGCAGGCCGAGGGCCAACGCGAGCACGCCTTCGGCAACCGCACCGGTGTTGCTACCCGGGGTTATCACAACCGGGATGCCGAGCGCACGCGCGGCTTCAACGTCTACCCGTTCGGTACCAACCCCGGTACGCGCAATCACGCGCAGGTTTGGCATGGAGGCGAGCAAGGCCGCATCAACGGTGTATGCGGCACGCACAATGGCACCCGCTGCTGCCGCGAAATCGGCCTCCGATGGCTGCGAAACCAGGTGGAGGTCTGGCCCCAGGGCGTCCCGGACAAGGTCTTCATCTACCTTGCCCAGAGCAACAATCAACGGCACTTTTAACCTCGGATTGCGGCGGTCACGCCATCGGTGTGAGAGATTTTTTGCCACAGGCCATCCGCGGCCGATGCCTCCGAGGCATCGACAACCTTGGCCGCGGCAACTGCGTCATGGATGTTCGAGTTGAGGTGGCGAGTGCCGAGGTAGGCCTCGAGGAACTTCTTGGCCTCAATCACCTTGAGGTCGTCGAAGCCCATCGAGGTGCCCGCGCCCGGCTGGAAGTGGCTGAAGTCGCCGAAACCCGGGCCTGCCATCACGCGCTGATAACCAACAAGGTCGCCGCTTCGGCCAATGGCAACCTCGAGTTCGTTCATGCGCTCGAAGTCCCATTTCAGCGAGCCCTCGGTGCCGTAAATCTCGAGGTTGTACGAGGCGCGCGGGCCAACCGCTACTCGAGATGCTTCAAGGGTGCCAACGGCCGCAGCTGCCTCGGCATCGCCTCGGAACCGAATGAGCATAGCTGCGTAATCTTCGTTTTCAACGTCCCCGAGTTCGCCGCCTTCGATTACATCGAAGTGCGTGCCCTTGCCCATTTGCTGCAGCGGGCGGCGCGTGTGAATGGTTGAGGTGAGTGCCGAAACCTGATCGATAGGTCCAGCGATGTACTGCACGAGGTCGACCAGGT
>Ga0213920_1001234_pt1 | contig 14704 bp, 27 predicted proteins | sample McNCre1117MG_FD_161054 | JGI IMG/M metagenome (GOLD analysis project Ga0213920, IMG submission 161054) | Freshwater microbial communities from McNutts Creek, Athens, Georgia, United States - 11-17 MG | ecosystem: Environmental > Aquatic > Freshwater > Creek | place: USA: Georgia | collected...
GGATTAACAATAGCATCCATGCCGTAGCAAATAGCAAGCGGTCTTTTAAGGAGTCGTAATGACAAGACAAGAAGCAAACCTGATCTTAGATCAAGTCAAGGTAGGGATACATCATCCTACATACATCATCAACCTAGCGTTGACCATCACAGGGGATTTAACATGAGACGTTATCCCCGCACACTAAACGAAGCCTTTCCCAACACTATGGAAAACGGCGCTTCAATCATCAAGTTTTACCACAAACCCAACGCAGTAGAAATTGCGATGACTGTAGTTAGCATTGTAGGTTTTGTAGTGTTGTTGTTAGATATTTTTTATTGGAGAAGTTAATGAACGAATTTAAATTGATTGTTACTGCCTGCGAAGACGCAATGAAAAAGTATGACCTAGAAAGCAATCTAGCTTTTCAATGTGGTTATTACAAATCACAAACCGAGCGCCTCTGTGCTGAAGTTGAGTTTCTCAGACAAGAACTTGAATCAACCATTGAACAAATTAAAGACATTGCAAAGGAATTAGCATGAAAGAAATAGCAACCGCCTTGGTTAAAGCACAAAAGGCATTTAATCCCGCATTAAAGCAGTCTGTAAACCCTCATTTTAAAAGCCGATACGTTGACCTAGCTGGGTGCGTAGAAGCCGTTATAGACGCTTTAAACGACAATGGCATATTCTTACTTCAGAAGACTTATGAGTGCGACAACGGCATTATCTTGGAAACCATCTTTATCCACGAGTCTGGCGAGTCTATGGAATGTGGCAGATTGCATTTCCCTGCGGTTAAGCACGATCCACAAGGTTATGCTAGTGCGTTAACTTACGCTAGACGTTATAGCTTGATGGCAGCTTGTGGCATTGCCCCAGAGGACGATGATGGCAACCAGGCAAGCAAGCCAAGGAATCTGCCCACTAAAAGCCATGTAGAACCTGAGAAGCTAGGTTTACTGATCGACAAAATGAAAGAGTGTGAAACTAAAGAACAATTGATTGCTAGTTACAAGATTGCATTACAGGCTTGCCATTCTGAGAAGCAATGGGAAGAAATGGTTGTTAAGGTTAAAGATGAAATGAAAGGAAAAGTAAATGAATGATTTACCTTGCCCAGTTTGCCCACAAGGTGAGCTAGAGATTACCGAGACTAGAAGACATTTACATTGTGCAATTTGTGGATTTTATAAATTAATTGAAGGAGATTTAGATGACTAAAGATCAAAAAGAATTATGTGATAAATTGTTAATGTCGTATAACAAATATGGTTTTAATTGGAACACAATTTATCTTAAAAAAATTAAAGAACTTGAATTGCAAAATAAACATTTAAAAGAACAAGTAAATGAATTAGTAGAACAAGGTTTTGAATTAAGAAATCTTTTAGTTGATTTAAAAAAGGATTCAAAATGATTGAACAACGTACAGAAGAATGGTTTAAGCAACGCTTAGGCAAAGTCACGGCTAGCAAAATATCCGATGTCATTGCCAAAACCAAGTCAGGCCCTAGCGCCTCAAGAGAGAACTACAGTACCCAATTGACTTTGGAACGGTTAACTGGTCAACAAGCTGAGTTTTATACCAACGCTGCAATGGAATGGGGTACGGCAACAGAACCCCAAGCCAGAAGCGCTTATGAGCTTTATAGGGAGGTTTTAGTGGACGAGGTAGGATTTATTGACCATCCCACGATTGCGATGTCTGGGGCTAGTCCTGACGGGTTTGTGGGGGAAGATGGATTGGTAGAGATCAAGTGCCCAGAAAGTAAAACACAAATGGAAACCCTGCTCAATCAGAAAGTGCCCACTAAGTATATGCCACAGATGCAATGGCAAATGGCTTGTACTGGCAGAAAGTGGTGCGATTTTGTAAGTTATGACCCAAGAATGCCAGAAAACCTACGCATTTTTGTGCAAAGAGTTGAGCGTAATGATGACTACATCAAGATGCTTGAACAAGAGGTAAGCGTGTTTTTAGCAGAAATTGACAAGAAAGTAGAAATTTTAAGGAATATCAAATGAGCAAACTATTAAAAGAAATCGTAGTAATCACAGGATCGTACAACAACAGTAATGGCGAAAAGAAGAACCGATACACCAAGATTGGGTCGATTATTGAGACGGCAAAAGGCCCAATGATCAAAATGGATTGCATCCCACTCAAAGAAGGCTCATGGGACGGGTGGGCATACCTTAATGACCCAAAACCAAAAGATGACGGTGGTGTACCTAACCCACAAAGAAGTAGAGCAAGCCAAATTGACAATTTTGACGATTCAATCCCCTTTTGATGGAGAACAGTATGCTTGAATTAACAGTATTTATTGGTGGATTTATAGCAGGCGCTGCAATGACCATTGTGGTTTCCATGATGGCCATTGAGTTTTACAAGAACGAAGTAAGGGGCAAATAATGCAGTCTTTCCAAGTTAGACAAGCTATTTTTGACGAATGGCACAAAAATAACCCAATTATTTGGAAGTATTTTGAACGGTTTAGCTTGGAAGCGGTCAAGAGTGGCCGTAAAAAGATCAGTCATTGGCTCATCATTAACAGAATTAGATGGGAAGTTTACGTCCTGACAACTGGCGAAGACTTTAAGATCAGCAATGACTTTATAGCCTTTTATGCCCGTTTATGGCGTAAACACTACCCACAATACAAGAATTTATTCAACATCAAGAAAATGATTGGTGAGCCTTGGCAGGAGGAGTTGATATGAATTTAATAACGCCAAAAGAGGCAATAGAGCAGCTTATGTCGATAGGATGGTCGCAAAGCAAGATTGCTAGGTATGCCAAATGTACCCAACCCCACATATCTAGGGTATTGTCAAGCCAAAGAAACAAGTGCGATTACAGGATTGCTGACAATCTGAGATTAACAATTAACAATTTAAAGCAATATCACGAGGTTTTGAATGACTAAAGACGAACCTGTGGCTTATATCAATGTTGAACAGCGCAAACTTGAATGGGCTAATGAATTTATAACTTGGAAAACGCCAACAATTGTTAATTTGCCAAAAATACCTTTGTACACCACACCACAACCAGCACAGAAGCCGTGGGTAGGACTGACAAATGAGGAAATTGAACAGGCTTACATGGATACTATGAATTTTCAAAAAATGGGAAAGGCTTTGGAAGCTAAATTAAAAGAAAAAAATACTTGACAAACCTATTTTGTGATATAGTGGAATGGCTACAAAAGGTAGTGTTTTTTGCAAAGAAACAAAGGAATTGATCATGGGTTATCCAAATATGGAAAAATTGCCAAAGGGTGCAAAGTCTTCTGACCGTACTGGTGAGAAGAAAGTTGGCGCATCAATGGTTGACAAGGAAGTGTTTCGTCCAGGCGCATCAGGCGAGAGAATCCCTAAAGGCGCATTGTCTAGCGACACAAGCGGTGAGCGTAGAGCACCTATCGCTGGTGGAGTTGGCATGGGTAAAATGGACGGCATGGGTTCTAGAGATTCATCACACATGGGCAAGCATGACGGTCGCTTGGGTGAGATGAAGGGTGGTTCTTCTGAGAAGAGCTGCTACGAACACGAGCGTTCAGAGTACAGATAAAGCGAAATGCCCCCAAGGGACATCAAGGGGGCACTTCTAATCACAACAACTAAACGGAGTTGCTATGACTGTTGAGCATTGTAAATCGTGTTTGTTCTATTTGGGACATGATATGGGGTCTTGCAGAAGATTCCCTACTTATCAGACCAGATCACAAAACGAATGGTGCGGAGAATTTGCAGAGAAAGCCATTGCACCTCCTAACGGGGGTGCTTTTTTAGCGCTTCCAGTTGTTGATGTTCCACAAATCAGCAAACCAAGAGGAAGGCCACGCAAAAATGATTAAGCCGTTAAGAGACAAGATATTTGTCAGACCCGAAAAGCGCATTAAATCTGAATTATGGATACAAAGCGCAGAAGCTGACACCGTTGGATACGTTACCGCAGTAGGTGACGAGGCAGCAGAAGAGGGGTTAAAAGTAGGCGATAAGGTTTACTTTGGCACGTTAGCCAAGGATTACAAAGACGAATATTTAAAGTACACTAACTTTAAGAGCAATGATGAAAACCTCATTGTAATGAGTTGGAAAGATGTTGCATTTGTAGAGGAGATCGAATAATGCCGTTAATCAAGTCAAAATCTGAAAAAGCCTTTAAAGAAAACATCAAGACTGAGGCCAAAACCAAGCCTATTAAGCAAGCCGTGGCCATCAGTTACGCTATTAAGCGTGAAGCCGAGAAAAAGGCTAAAAAGAAATGAAAAAGCACGACAAGCCCATTGAGCATAAAACCACAGGTAAGGGAAAGACTTACAACCCTACTGACAAGGGTGCTGGAATGACTGCCAAAGGGCGTGCTGAGTACAACGCCAAGAACAACGCTAACCTCAAGCCTCCTGCGCCAAATCCTAAGACAAAGAAGGATGAAGGTCGTAAAGCCAGTTTCTGTGCAAGGATGGAAGGCGTAGTAAAGAAAGCCAAAGGCCCAGCAGAACGGGCTAAGGCTAGTTTAAAGAATTGGAATTGCTAATGGCTAAAACTGGACTATACGCAAACATCCATGCCAAACAAGAACGCATCAAGCGTGAAAAGGCAGATGGTAAACCTGTTGAGCACATGAGGAAAGTAGGCTCAAAGGGAGCACCAACTGCCAAGGCATTTAAAGAATCAGCAAAGACTGCTAAGAAATGACTGAAGAAACTAAACCTTTTGGCAGACCAACTCTCTATGACCCAGCATATTGCGATAAGGTCAGAGAATACGGCGCTTTGGGTAAAAGTGTAGAACAAATCAGTACATATTTGGGTGTTTCGTTAAGGGTAATTTACGATTGGAGAGATCGTTATCCTGAGTTTCTGCACGCCTTGGATGATGCCAAAGCAGCAGAGCAGACTTGGTGGGAAGATCAAGCTCAAGCGTATATGTTAGAGAACAAAGATAGCCCAAAGCTAAACGCTAGCATTTGGTCAAGATCAATGGCAGCTAGGTTTCCTAAGAAGTATAGGGAATCGGTCAAACAAGAAATTACAGGCGAAAATGGAGCACCATTGCTAACGGCAATCCAAGTGTCATTTGTAGCGCCTAAAGATGTTGGCGAAACGGCCTAGCCCCGTGGGATGAAGATATTAAAGAGTGTTGTTCTCCTAACCCTGCTTCATGGGAACGCCAACAATGCAAGCTAATGTAGAGTTTCCTGTCAAACTGCAATGCCTGTTTAAGCCCGCAAGATATAAAGTATTGTGGGGTGGACGAGGAGGCGCTAAGTCTTGGGGAATTGCCAGGGCGTTATTGATCATTGGCGCTAATAAACCGCTTAGGGTGCTTTGTGCCCGTGAATTTCAGACATCCATCAAGGATTCCGTCCACAAGCTCTTGAGTGACCAGATCGTGGCCATGAACCTGACCGAGTTCTATGAGATTACGGATAGGACGATCAGAGGCAAGAACGGCACAGAGTTCAACTTTGTTGGCCTCAAGAACAATGTAGCCAATGTCAAGTCTTATGAGGGTGTGGACGTTTGCTGGGTAGAGGAAGCCCAAAGCGTGTCTAAGCGGTCATGGGATGTGCTAATTCCTACTATCCGTAAAGAGCAGTCTGAGATTTGGGTCAGTTTCAACCCTGAGCTAGAAACAGACGAGACTTATCAGCGATTTATTGTTCATCAGCCGACCAATGCGATTGTCCAAAAGATCAACTGGAACGACAACCCTTGGTTTCCTGAGACGTTGAGAATTGAGAAGGATACGCTGAAGATGCGTGATCCAGAGGCATATAACATGGTCTGGGAGGGCATTTGCCGTCTGACCGTAGATGGTGCGGTCTTTGCCAAAGAAATGCAAATGGCAGAGATTAACAACCAGATTCAGAATGTGCCTTACGATCCTATCAAGCCTGTGTTTACAGTTTGGGACTTGGGATGGGCAGATGCCACGGCCATTTGGTTTGTTCAGTTTATTGGCATGGAAGTCAGGGTGATTCGATATTTAGAGGATAGTCAAAAGACGATCAGCTATTATTTAGCCGAGATTCAGAAGTTTGGATACGTCTTTGATACCCATTATTTACCCCATGACGCTGCAAGCCGTAATCTAGGAACGGGCAAAAGCATAGAAGAAATAGTCAGGGCAACGGGCATGAAAGTGCAGATATTGGACAGAGTGCCGATTGCGGACTCGATTAACGCTGCCAGGACAATCTTCCCACGGTGTTATTTTGATAGGACAAACACGGCAGATGGTCTTCAATGCCTGAGACATTATCGGTATGATGTTGACCCAGACACCAAACAATTTAGTAGAATGCCATTACATGACCAATATTCTCATGGCGCAGATGCGTTTAGAATGTTAGGATTAATGGTGTCTGAACCAAGGAAACCAGTCAAACGTAAGCCTCAGATGGATATTCCAGTTGGTTGGATGGGCTAGACTCGAATAAGGACTTATATGGATGATTTTGACCCACGCATAACGGAAGCCAAGCAGTTCCTCAAGTTAGCCAATGATGCTGACACCAACAACCGAGCCGAGGCGTTGGAGGATTTAAAGTTTGCTGCTGGTGATCAATGGCCTGTGGAGATTCAAAACAGCCGTAACCTAGAAGCCCGTCCATGTTTGACCATCAACAAGATTGATGCTTATGTGCGCCAGGTGACCAACCAACAAAGGCAACAACGCCCACGGATCAAGGTTCACGGCATGAACAGTCAATCAGATGCCAAGATTGCTGAGATTCTTACTGGCATTTGCAGGCACATCGAGGTCAACTCAGACGCAGACCATAGCTATGACAATGCTTTTAACTATGCGGTCAGGTGCGGATTTGGTTACTGGCGGGTAAAAACTGATTATGTCCGTGAGGATAGCTTTGATCAGGAAATCTACATTGAGCCGATCCACAATCCTTTTACTGTTTACTTTGATCCTAACTCCACATTACCTGACGGTTCAGATGCTGAGAAATGCCTAATCACTCAGGTTGTCAGCAAGAAAATATTTGAAAAGATGTATCCAGATGCCGAGACAGGCGTTGGATTTACCCAAAAAGGCACAGGAGATACCAATGCCGAATGGGTGATGAAAGAGGACATTAGGATTGCTGAATACTGGTATACCGAGCGTAAAGCCGATAAATTGTGCTTGTTAAGCGATGGTTCTAAGAAATTCCGTAGTGATTTGCCTAGCGACAAAGACTTGTTAGCCCGTGGTTTGGTTGTGATCGATGAGCGTCCAACGCTTAAAAAGCAGATCAAGATGATCAAATGTACGGCTATGGAAGTGCTAGAAGAAGGCGATTGGGCATCCAAATACATCCCAATTATTCCTGTTTATGGCGAGGAATTTGTAGTTGACAACAAGCGCAAAAAGTATGGTTTGGTCAGGATGGCCAAAGATTCTCAGCGTATGTACAACTTCTGGAAAACTGCGCTAACCGAATCCGTAGCTCTAGCCCCCAAAGCCAAATGGTTGCTTGCAGAGGGTCAAGACGAGGGTCACGAGAACGAATGGGCGCAAGCCAACATCAAGTCTATGCCTGTGCTCAGATACAAGCAAAAAGACATTGAAGGCGTTCCAGCACCTGTTCCTACACGCATTCAACCCGAAGCTCCTCCTGCGGGCATTATTCAAGCAGCAGACGGCATTAATAGCGATATGCAAGCCGTTTTGGGTATTTTCGATGCTAACCAAATGGCCACGGGCAACATTTCTGGTAAGGCTTTGAACGGTCAGCAACAACAAATTGACCTGACAAACTTCCATTATTACGACAACTTAACCCGTTCCATCAAGCATACTGCTCGCATTATTTTGGATTTGATTCCCAAGATTTACGACCAAGCAAGGGTAATGCGAATCATTGGTGACGATGGTAAACCAGACTTAGTGGAAATCAACAAGCGCCAACAGGACGAGTACGGCGTGGACAAGATTCTTAACGATGTGACCGTTGGCGAGTACGATGTGGTGATGGACACAGGCCCAGGCTACAACTCCAAGCGCATTGAGGCGGTCAATAGCATGATGCCATTGTTGTCAGCCGATCCTAATCTGATTAACGTAGCTGGTGACCTGATCTTTAGGAACATGGACTTCCCTGGCGCTGATGTGATTGCCGACCGTTTGGCAGCATCTAACCCATTGGCGCAGATTGACGAGAAATCACCTGTTCCCCCACAGGTTCAGATGCAACTCAAGCAGTCTCAATCCACTATCCAACAACTTCAGCAACAGATTCAAGGTATGCAACTCATGCTCAAGAATCGTGCGGATGTTGAACAACTCAAGCAAGACGCTGAGACCAAGCGTGTGCTTATTAAAGAGACCAACAGGGCGCATGACATTGAATTGCGTGACCAAGAGCGTCATCGTGACATGGTTCTCAAGACCGATACACAAGCGCACGACACGGTTGTCAAGACACAGACACAACTTGAAATTGAACGCATGAAGGCAGATTTAGCCGTTTATCTTGCCCAATTGGACAGAATGAGCGAGAAAGCAGCCACGGTTGAAGCCATCGAGCGTGCGGTTTGACAAGTTAATGATTTAGTGTAATATTTACACAAACCTTACCCGTAAGGTATACGGGGTTAATTCTTAGGGTGACCTATGTCTGAAAAAGAAGCAGGACAAGTCCTGACTAGCGAGAACTCGGCCGAATTTTATGCTAACAAACTTGGTTTAGCTGACAGAAACGATGATGTGGCGGTAGAAACCGAGCCATCAGAAGTTGAAGAACAGAGTGAACAAGTAGAGCAAGAAGAAGCCAAACCTACTGAGGAAAAGAAACAGAACCCTAAATTAGAGAAAAGGTTTTCTGAACTGACCAAACAACGTGAACAAGCCAAGGCAGAAGCGCAAGCAGAACGCCAGCAGCGAGAAGCGTTAGAGGCAAGGTTAAGGGCTTTAGAGCAACAGGCTTCACCTCCACAACAGGCGAAGAACATTGATGAAGAACCGCAGCCTGGTCAATTCCAAGATGCGTTTGAGTACGCTAAGGCATTGGCGCAGTATTCGACAGAAAAGGCTTTGCAAGAGCGTGATCAGCAAGAAGCTAACAGGAAAGCTAACGAGGAAAGACAAAAGGTTATCCAATCTTGGTCTGAAAAGTTAGAAAAAGTGAAAGCCGATATGCCAGATTACGATGACATAGTGTCTACGGCAAACGTGGTGGTAAGTGACGATATTCGAGATTCAATACTAGAGAGCGATGTAGGCCCAAGAATCCTATATCACTTAGCAGAGGATTTAGAGTACGCACAGAAACTAGCACAAATGCCAACTCGAAAGGCTTTGATTGAAATAGGAAAACTGGAAAAGCTATATGAGAAAGGCGAAGTTAAACCAGAGCCAGTAGTGAAAAGTAAAGCTCCTGCCCCAATCCGACCATTAAAAGCGTCTGGTGGTGTTGCTGACATTCCCATCAACTCTTCTGGGGAATTTCATGGAACTTACCAAGCGTGGAAAGAAGCAAGGCGTGCGGGCAAAATCCGTTAATTTTTAATCAAAGGAAATCAAATGAGTAATAATCTCTTAACGATATCCAAGATCACCAACGAAGCGTTGATGGTTTTGGAAAATGAACTGACATTTACGTCAGAAGTTGATCGTAATTATGACGATCAATTCGCTGTGGTATAAAACCCTGCCTCAGCTTTAACTGTGTATTGAGGGGCCAAGATCGGCAACACAGTTAACGTCCGTAAAATGTACAGGTGTGCGGACGAAAAAGTTTCTCTGATTGACTTGGAGTCCTAGAAGTAGGTAACAAGGGGCAAGCGAAAGCAGCCTGAACGACTAAGTGAGAAACCTACGAAAGTAGATGCGATAGTCTGAACTGCGATATAACAAAGGAAGTCGCAGAGGGAAGTCCGAAGAGTCATCCCCGCCAGCAATGGTCAGTAACCGCAAGGTGAAAGTAACAGAGTGAGACCTGGAAGGTTTATTGGTACAACAGGCCCAGCGTTGAACGTTGAGGACTTTAACGAGACTTCAGTTCCCGTTACATTGTCCACACAATTCCACGTTGACACCCAGTTCACTACACAAGACTTGGCATTGTCCTTGGATATGTTTAGCGACCGTGTGTTGAAGCCTGCCGTTGCAGCTATTGCTAACAAGATTGACCGTGATGGTTTGGTTATGGCCAAAAACAACACAGCCAATATCGTTGGTACTGCTGGAACACCTCCCACAGGTTTGATCACATATTTGACTGCTGCTGCTTACTTGGACGCTGAAGGCGCACCTCGTGACGGTCGTAGATCATGTATCGTTGAGCCTTTTACATCAGCTACCATTGTTGACTCATTGAAGGGACTTTTTGTTCCCCAAGAGGCAATTGGCGAGCAATACCGTAAAGGTTTGATGGGTCGTGACTCTGCTGGTATGAACTGGAAAATGGATCAGAACGTTGTGAGCCAAACCTTTGGCTCATCATCTACTGCCGTTTTGTCATGCAATACATCAACTGCAACTGGTTTCCTGACCTCTGGTTGGGCATCAACTTCTACAATTGCTTTGTCTGCGACTACCGCAGCAGGTCAATTGAACCAAGGTGACGTTATCCAAATTGCTAACGTGTATGCGGTCAACCCCCAAAACCGTCAGGCATATGGTTCTAACAAGTTGAGAAACTTTGTTGTGACCGCTGCTGCGACTGTTGCTACATCTGGCACGACTTTGGTAACTGTTAGCCCCGCTATCATTACCGCTGGTCAATTCCAGAACGTGAGCGTAACTAATGCTGGTGCTTCTACGGTAACACCGTTCAACAACACAGGTACAGTTAGCCCACAAAACATCATCATGCACAGGAATGCTTTTACTCTTGCCGTAAACGACTGCGGCTACTTACAAGCAGCGTAAGTAGAAAACCGTCCCTGATTGACTTGGAGTCCCAGAAGTGGGTAACAAGGGCCAAGCAACCGAAAGGTGTGCAGGCTGAACGACTAAGTGGGATGGCAGCGAAAGCTGATGCGATAGTCTGAACTCAGTTATAACCCAAGAAGACTGAGAGGAGAATCCGAAGAGTTTCTCCCGCCATGAAAGTGGTCAGTAGGCGAAAGCCGAAAGTAACAGAAATTGAGCCGATTTAGAGCTTCCAGAAGGTGTGCATTTTGCAGGTAGAGCTAGTGATAAGGAGATTGGATTGTCAATGCGTGTAGTCCGTTAATGTTGGCGGCTTTTAGGTAAAGACCTAATAGAAAATTTTCTCTGATTGACTTGGAACTCCAGAAGTGGACAACAAGGGGCAAGTTTAAATACAGCCTGAACGACTAAGTGAGAAAACCCTTACGAGGGATGCGATAGTCTGAACTAGGATATAACAAAAGAAGTCCTAGAGTGTGACCCGAAGAGGAAACACCACACCGAAAGGTGGAGTAACAAGATGCAATACACGATTAATAACGATTCGATTCCAACACGTTTAGACGTGCTATATGGTTGGGCCCCACTCTATCCTGAGTTGGCTTGCCGTGTTGCCGCTTAATATTAACATTTAGGAGAAATTAACATGGCAAATCCAGGACCAGCAACCACAGTAAGCAATCATCCACAGGTGCTTGGCACAAACCAAGCGTTGCGTTTGATTGCGTCTGCACAATCTGTAAACTTGGCCGTGGCTGGTGACACAGCTTCGATCGTTTTAGATGTGTCTAAATTTGTGCCTACAAGCGTAGTAATTACCAATGGCTTAAACTCTAGCGGTGCAACAACCACTATTGCAACGGCTACTGTTGGTGTTTACACAGGCGTAGGTCAGACAGGTTCAACCATATTGACTACCGCTGCTTTAACTAGCAACACAGGTGGCCCTTATGTGACCATTACTGCTGCAACAAATCCCAACACCGCTATTTCTAACCCAACAAACATTTATGTTAACGTTGGTACTACGATTGCAGCGACTTGTGACGTATTTGTTTACGGCTACGACCTCACATTTTTACCTTAATCTGTGAGTAAATAAAAAAAGAGCCATTCTCAAAAGGGGTGGCTTTTTTTCTTTTTTAAGATACAATTAATTTGTCAAAAAGGAACAATCATGTCCAAAACTACCATTTCCCGTGGCAATGTGTTAGCAAACACAATATGCCAATTGACTTTACCTAGCACCACATTCTCTACAACAACGACTGAAGTCACTATTTCATGCCCTGGTGTTAAAGCCACAGATATGATCAACGTGTCAGTTGATGCGGCTATGGTGACAGGAGTTGGCGTAGCAAACGCTTACACCAATACTGCTGATCAAATCATAGTCCGCTTGTTTAACTTGACAGGTGCTTCAGTCACTCAGACTGCTGCCACTTTGTTGGTTAACGTAAGATCACCAGAAGATAGTCCTTTACCTGCTAACGTGGTGTAATCATGGCTAGTTCAACAGTACAACGTAATTCGGGTCTAACGTATGCGTTGTCAGTCACAAATACGGCACATAGCTCTACTTTGATTGATGACACAACCAATGACCAAATTAACTACTGTTCATTTCTAAATACGGGCGCTGCGCCTATGGCGGTTAAGTTTACAAACTATTCGCCTTGTCCTGCTCCTGTATTTCCTAGTGACGGAACACCTGGGGATTACGTCTTGCCCGCTGGCATGACCACTCCTCTTATACTAGCAACGCCAACAACGCCTTTTTACATGACTGCGGTCAGTAACAATGCGACTGCTGGATTGTTGTATGTAACGGCCGTTGGCGATCAAAGCTGACTATGGCAGACCCTAACAAAACCGTTGACCAAAATTTATTGCCTGTACAGGCGTACTTTGCGGTTGACGGCACGTTTCAGACTTTTATCGGTCAGGGTCAGCCTTTTACCGTCCCCATTTCTGGGCCACAAAGTAATCTTCAAATCACCAATAGCACACTAGACTCTAGTCCTATTGGGTCAAATAGCCCCTCTACTGGGGTTTTTACCAATATATCCACTACAACAGGCACGATCAGCACATCTCCTGTTAACAATACGGATATAGCAAACAAGTTTTATGTTGATACGGTTGCCCAAGGGCTTGGCCCCAAAGCAGCGTGTCAAGTAGGCACAACCACAAGCATCACATTAAGCGGACTGCAAACCATTGACAGTTACACCACGCTTTCTGGTGACCGTGTGTTAGTTAAGAATCAGGGAACATCGTCCCAAAACGGCATCTATATTGCATCAGCAAGCGCTTGGACAAGAGCTACTGATCTAGATGTTTGGTCTGAAGTGCCAGGCGCTTACACCATTGTATTAAATGGTGGTCAAACAGGCACAGGATGGGTTTGTACTGCTACTCAAACGGGTACGATTGGCGTTACTGCAATGCCTTGGGTGCAATTCTCAAATACATCCACTTATTATGCGGGAACAGGGTTAACCCTAGCATCCAATACGTTTAGCATTACCAATACGGGCGTGACTGCTGCGACTTATGGTTCTGCAAGCCAAACCGTGACGTTTGTGATCAATGCCCAAGGTCAGATTACTAGCGCAACATCACAGAATATTGCTATTGCTGCCAATCAGATCACAAGTGGCACGATTGACTCAGCAAGAATAAGTGGTTCTTACACAGGAATTACAGGCGTTGGCACGATCACGGCAGGCACTTGGAATGGGTCTACGATTGGCGTGCCTTATGGTGGAACTGGTGCAACTACGCTAACTGGTTACGTTTACGGTAATGGAACTGGGGCTATGACGGCCTCTACAACCATTCCTACAACATCATTAAGTGGCACGATTACCAATGCCCAACTAGCCAATTCAACCATCTCAGGCGTGGCTTTGGGTGGCAATCTGTACAGTTTGACCATCGGATCAAACCTGAGTGGCACAAGCTACAACGGATCGGCAGCGGTGACAATCACCAATACTGCGCCAATGGTTTATCCATCGGCAGGCATTCCTAGTTCAACAGGAACGGCTTGGAATACGTCTTATTCGACAACTGGATCGGGTACAGTTATTGCATTGGCAACAGGTGCTACGCTAAATAACCCAACGATCAGCAATTATGAAGCGTTTACGCCATCTGCTGCGCCACTTACACAGAAGGCCGAGTTTGGTACGATTCCACGGCTTATGCTTTAGCGTATTACAACAATACAACCAATAACATTGTCCACATTGGCCAAGAAATCCAACAACAGGTCAGAAACTCCACAAGTGCAACCATTACTAAGGGTTCTGTTGTTTACATTAGTGGATCAACTGGTCAAATTGGAAATATTATTCTTGCCGAGGCAAACGCTTACACGACTTCTCAAGTTATTGGTGTTGCCAATCAAGATATTGCAGTTAATACCAACGGATGGATTGTTACCCAAGGAACGGTAACTGAAATAGACACAAGCACGTTGACGGCAGGAAGCCCAATTTACTTGTCTGCCACAACGCCTGGCGCATTAACCCAAACTGAGCCAAGCACGCCAAATTATGCCGTCCACATGGGTGTTTGTTTGTATTCAAACGCTAACCACGGCAAGATTTACATCAATCCAATGAATAATTCGATTGATACGGGTTACATCATTGGTCAGGTTGCAATAGCTCAAGGAGGTACAAATGGTACGTCTACTCCTACTGCTGGTGCTATTGCCTACGGGACTGGTACTGCTTACGCATTTACTTCTGCTGGCACTTCTGGTCAAGTTTTAACCTCTGCTGGGTCAGGAACGCCAACTTGGTCTACTCCTACGGCTT
>Ga0213920_1001235_pt1 | contig 14704 bp, 15 predicted proteins | sample McNCre1117MG_FD_161054 | JGI IMG/M metagenome (GOLD analysis project Ga0213920, IMG submission 161054) | Freshwater microbial communities from McNutts Creek, Athens, Georgia, United States - 11-17 MG | ecosystem: Environmental > Aquatic > Freshwater > Creek | place: USA: Georgia | collected...
TCGCCAGTAGGTAACATAGAATCAAAAAGAGGTCAAGTACAGCCATTAGAGCGAAAGAATGACGTGTTTAATTTTCTTACGTTTCCACGTATAGCTGATGTGAACTTTGCCATCACTTGTCTGAATAACCGCCGGATAGGAGAACTCTTCTCCGGGCTCATTCTCTAAAGTCGCGATATCCTTCCAGCTTTTCCCATCTGAAGAAATAGCCACGCTGATAGGGGAGCGGCCTCTTTTTGTGGGATTGTAGACGATGACGTGGCGGCCATCTTTCAAGGTAACCGCATCGATTCCGGAATTAGGATTCACTAAACTGGAAGGTTCTAGGGCTGTCCAAGTGTGACCTTGATCTCCAGAAAAAGCTTGTAATACAAAGCCATTTTCAGAGCGGCAAACTAATTGTAATCGCCCATCTGGCAGGAATAAAATGGAAGGTTGAATCGCTGAAGTGGTCACGCCATCATTCAAAGGCCCCGTTCTGGACCAGGTTTTTCCTAAGTCGCGGGTGAATTCCATGTGCAATTTCCAATCGTCGTCTTCGGAGCTCGATGGGCATAATAAAGTGCCATCTGCGAGTAAAACGGCCTTATTTTTGATGGGGCCATAAATATCTTTAGGCAAACGTTCTGCTGCGGACCAAGTTTTTCCCCCGTCAAAAGAGCGTTTTAACATCCCCCACCACTCGTCTGGCGCTGGCCCGTCTTTGTAGAACAGGATTAATTCTTTCCCCGGAACTTGGAATAATACGGGGTTCCAAAGCGGATAACGACGGCCATCCCCCTGAATTCCATTCGCGATTTCCACCGGCGTTTCCCAACTCCCGTTCACATACCGACTAAACCAAATTCCCACATCTGGACTTTTTTCGTGCTTCCCACCAAACCAAGCACCCACTAAACCCGTCGGCGTTTCAGCTAACGTAGAAGCGTGGCAGGAGGGGTAGGGGGCAGTTTTGTAGATAAAGGCGGCTTTTTCCACTTGGGCTGTAGCACAAAAAGCCCCTAAGCTGAAAAGAAAGGTGTAAATGAATTTCATAGCTTACTAGGTTGTTAGCGGTAATATTATGAAATTATTCCTAATTTCGAATACCTTAATCCTATTTGATGAAACTGTTGACTTTTTTGCTCAGTCTTTTGAGCCTCACCGCATTAGCTCAAGCGGATTTTGAAAAAAGCCTGCAAAAGCGCCTCATTTTAGCCGAGGATGGAGCTACTATCGAGATCGAGGCAGGGCGTTTTCAGCTAACTAAATCCTTGTCTTTAGAGGGGAAAAAGAATATCACCTTGCGCGGAAAGGGCATCGACAAAACCATTTTGAGCTTCAAAGGCCAAACCCAAGGCGCAGAAGGCATCCGGGTTTCGAATTGCGAAAACATCGTAATCGAAGACATGACGACGGAGGATTCCAAAGGGGATTTGATCAAAACGATGAATGTAAAAGGAATCACCTTTCGTCGGTTAAAAGCGGCTTGGACGGGTGGTCCTAAGTCCACAAATGGCTCCTACGCGCTCTATCCCGTATTATGTGAGAATGTTTTGATCGACTCGTGCATCGCGATTGGCGCTTCGGATGCGGGCATTTATGTGGGACAATCTAAACATATTATCGTCCGTAATTCGGAGGCCTATGAAAATGTGGCCGGCATCGAGATTGAAAATTCCCTTTATGCAGATGTGTATAATAACAAGGCAATCGGGAATACAGGGGGTATTTTGGTGTTTGATTTACCGGATTTAGTCCAAAAAAAGGGCGGCCACGTCCGTGTCCACCACAACCTGGTGAAGGAGAATAATTTGAAGAACTTTGCCCCTAAAGGGAATATTGTAGGGAATGTGCCTCGAGGTACAGGGATGATGGTTTTAGCAGCGAGTAATGTCGAGTTTTTTGAGAATCAAATCATCAATAACGCCACCATCGGAGTCGCGATTATCTCGTATTATATGACCGAAAACGCTATCAAAGACAAGGATTATGACCCTTATCCTACGGCGGTTTCAATTCACCACAATACCTTCGAACGCAAACCTAGGAGAGTGCCTATGGACAGCCGTTTTGGCAAAATGTACCGCTTCGTTTTACGTTTCGGTAGTCACGTGCCTGCTGTCGTTTACGATGGAATTTTAAACCCAACGAAGGTGGGTCCGGATGGTAAATACCCGCTCCATTATTCGATTTGCGTGAAGGATAATGTGAACCAAAGTACGGCTTTCCTCGATGCAGAGCACGATTTCAAAGGTCTGCAACAAGGCAAAGATTTGTTCGATTGTGATTTAGAAAACGTTAAATCAGTGAAGTTCTAATGCGGATACTAGGCGTTTTATTGTTAGCGTTTATTGGGCTCATTTCGGCTGAAACGAATTATAGAGAAAACCTGTCTGATTACGGTTTTTTCAAAGGGACCTTAAAGGACCAAATCCCGGCTGACGGCGTCGTTCCTTACACCTTAAACTCCCCACTTTTTTCTGATTACGCCTCGAAATTGCGATTCGTAAAATTGCCCCCAGGCCAATCAGTCGCCTATAACCCCGATTCCGTTTTGCAATTCCCGGTGGGCACCGCGATCGTCAAAACCTTCTATTATCCCATCGACGAACGCAACCCGAAGAAAGGTCGCCGCCTGATGGAGACTCGCGTTTTATTGCATGAGGCGAAAGGCTGGGTGGCACTTCCTTATATTTGGAACAAAGAACAAACGGATGCCGTTCTTGAAGTGGCCGGAGGTAGTGATCAAGTGGCCTGGATCGATGCCTCAGGTAAAAAGCAGTCCTTCGAATACCAGGTGCCTAACATGAACCAATGCAAAGGCTGTCACGAGCGATCTGGTAAATTGACGCCCATCGGCCCTTCTGTGAGGCAGTTAGATGATGGCCAGCAATTGCAACATTGGGAGACGGCTGGCATCCTAAAGGGCCTGCCAAAAGACCACATTCCCGCTTTAGTCAATTATTCGAATACAACGGCTTCCCTTGATGATCGCGTGAAAGCCTACCTCGATATCAATTGTGCCCACTGCCATAATCCTACCGGCCCGGCCCGTTCTTCCGGCCTTTATTTGACTTGGGATTCCAAAGATCGCACCGCCTACGGTTTCCTAAAATCTCCTGTCGCGGCGGGTCGTGGCTCTGGGAATCTGAGTTATGACATCGTTCCAGGCAAACCGGAACAGAGTATTCTACACTACCGAATGGCCTCCCGTGACCCAGGGGTCATGATGCCTGAATTAGGAAGGCAACTCACTCACCACGAGGGGGTTGAATTAGTCCGCTCTTGGATTCAATCCTTGCAGTAAAAAAGAGGATTTGTTCCCTTTACGGATTTTGGAACATCTTCGAATCGTCTAAAATTTTCTTTTAAAGGCAATGTTTCTAGGTTTATGAAAACATTAAACCTTTAAAGAAATGAAAAAACTACTCAGCTCATTAGCGTTAGTTCTGCTGGTATCTGCAGCGACTTTCGCGCAAACGCGTTACACGATCGTAGCGTACCACAAATTACAACCAGGAAAAACCATCGATGATGCCATCGCGAATGAAAAGCAATGGTTACCTATTCATCAAGCGCGCAAAGCAGCTGGCATTATTGCCGATTGGATGATGTATGTGCCCTACAACAACATGACATCGGAAGGAATTGATTTTGATTACATAACGGTGAATGGTGGAACGGATTTGGACAAATTACACACCTATCCAATGGAATTGTTCGCAGACCTATTAAAGGCAGATCCAGGTTTTGAAAAATTAGCAGCTTCTACAGCAAAAACACAAACCATCTTACGTCAATCCATTTCTAAGCGCATCAATGGAACAGCTAAAGGAACGAATAAAAGCCAATTCTTGCTTTTTGATATGATGAAAGTAGGTGATGAAGCAGCTTATGAGGCTTTCGAAGCTAAAATGTTGAAAGTACATGAGGCACGCGTAGACGCTGGAAATATTTCTGGCTGGTCGCTGTATAAAGGATTATTCCCTTCTTCTACGGATGTTTCGGCGAATTATATAACGATCCAAAGTTTTGATAAATTATCAAGAGTGGATCAAGCCATGGATAGCTATCGGGTAGCCATTCCTAAGGCAATGGGGATGTCTCCAGAAGCCTTTATGAAAGATTTACCAGCAAAGCGTTCAATGACACATTCATTCATCGCAACGGTAGCAGCAGCAACTAAATAAACACACACATAATGAAAAAAATTATCATGATCATGGCTGTCGCTACAGCCTTATTTTCTTGCGGTCAAAAGCAAGACGCAGCCGCTACTTCTACAGAAGCAAGTGCAGATTCTTTAGGAGGCACCATGTCTTCTACGGATGAGAAATCGCAAATTATTCAAAATCAAATCAAGGCAGCTTTTGCTAATGACACGACTTATAAGTGGGATGAAATTGCAGATAACATTGCGGTATATTATCCTGGAGATACCATTCCAGACATTAAAGGCAAACAAGCTTATGTGGCAGATTTTGCATCCAATGGTAAACTTTGGGAAAATCCACACTTTACTTTCTTACGCGTGGTTACGTTGAAAATGAACAACGGAGAAACGTGGACAAACCTTTGGGGTACTTGGCATGTGAAAGGGCATTATACTGGAAAAGATATTGTCATGAACGTGCACCAAGCCTTGAAATGGGAGAATGACAAAGTGGCTCAAGAAATCCATTTCTACGATACGAAATTAATCGTGGACGAGTTTATGGCAATGGAAGCCGCTAAGAAGAAATAATAGAATTTTTTGTTGAAAAGGGTTTAGAAAAGGGCGGCGCTATTAGTGCCGCCCTTTTTTTTATTTTACGGCTTCTTCTAGATCAGAGATAATGAATTTAGACATCTGCAAGAAGGCATAAGTGGCCTTGGGTGCTGTCTCAGGATTGCTCATTAATTTTCCCAAAACCGACGGAACAATCTGCCAAGAAACCCCATATTTATCTTTCAACCAACCACATCTTCCCGGCGAACCACCATCGACTAAATGATCCCACAAGTGATCAATTTCTTCCTGCGTATCGACCATGACCATCATCGAAACTCCCTCATTAAAGTTATGTTGGTGTTCCATCGAACTCTCCATTAGATGGAATGGCTTGCCGTTTAACGTAAACTGAGAATACTTTACATTCCCCTCTGTGTCGTGCTCCCCTTTTTCATAAAGCGCTTTGTGCAGTATTTCAGAATTGGGGAAAAGAGACGTATAGAAATCGATGGCCTCGTTTGCCTTTCCATTATTGACACCGTTAAACATCAAATTAGGGGCCAACTTCGCGTGCGATTCGTGGTTCTTCATGATCTGCCAATTCACCCCAAATTGATCCGCGCACCAGCCATACAATGGGCTCCAAGGATAGGTATGTAGATCCATTAACACCTTTCCGTTTTCGGTTAATTTCGCCCAAACATGTCTAATTTCCGCTTCCTCCTCCAGATTGACAAAGAAGGAAATGGACGGATTAATCGGGTATCCCGGGCCGCCATTTAAGTGCATAAAACGTCTTCCGAAAAGGCGGTAATTTACCGCCATCGGGTTTTCAGAAAGGGGCTCAAAGTCTGAAAAAGTACTTTGATAAAAGTCAGCAGCCTCTTTTGCATTCTTGTCAAACCAGAGGCAGGTCGCAATTTCGTGTATCATAGTGGGTTAAATTTCGATAGAAATTTTGACTTTTCCGCCTAAACCTTTTTCCACAATATCATACAAGGTCTTCATTGTGACGTTGCTTCCGTCATTCTCTACTCTAGAAATGTAGGATCGCTTTTTGTTTATTATTGTCCCTAATTGTTCCTGGGTTAATCTTTTTTGCTCTCTTGCCTGGCGTAAAAGAAGACCAATTTTGAAAGATTCAAAATCCCTCTCTAGGCCATCTCTACGCTCGGTCCCTATTTCGCCATAGACCGAGTCTTTTATTTTTTTCCACGATTTAGTTTCCATTTTTTTCTTCGAAATAAGCAATTATCTGTCGGATTGTATCCATCTGAAATTGTAACTTTAAAGTTACGTTTAAATTTTGTATTTCCAAATGTCCACAGAATTCTTCACCGATTCGAACAGCTTCTTGGTAAAAATATATTAACTAAAAAAATAGTTAGAAATATTTTGTAACTAAAAATTTAGTTATACATTTGCCTCAACGAAACGTAAAACGAAACGCTAACCGAAACGCATTCGAAAACATGAAAAAACTAACACAAGCAGAGGAGCAGGTCATGCAGGTCATTTGGAATTTGCCGGAGGGCGGATTCTTGAAGGACATCATTGAACTGTTGCCGGAACCGAAGCCACACTCGAATACGGTGGCGACGCTGTTGAAGATTTTAGTGGAGAAGGATTTTGTCCAAATCACTAATCCGAATCGAAACAACTTGTATTCCGCGAAAGTCTCAAAGCGCGATTATTCGGGCCAACGAATGGCCGGTTTAACGGAATCCTTTTTCGACGGATCTTATGCGAATGTCGTGTCTTATTTAGTGGACAAAAAGCAGATGTCTATCGAAGACTTAGAACTCCTGTTGCAAAACTTAAAATCCAAAGGCGATGAATAAGACGGAACTATTTATTTACCTGCTGAAATCGATGATATATTCAGGGATTTTCTTTGGCTATTATACGCTATTCTTGAAGAACACGATTTATCACGCCTACAATCGCTTTTATTTGTTAGCGGCGATGGCCTTGAGTTTATATTTTCCGATTGTCACTATCACAATTAGTCCAATCTCCAAGGAAGAAGTGGCCGCCACACCCGTATTGAAGTATTTTATGTATGGTTCAACGGCTCCCGTTCAGGAAGTCATTATTCCATGGGAAATAGTTACAATGGGAGTAATCAGTGCTTTATTGGTCTGCTATTTAGTCTATTCGGTTATTCGGATTTTCCGATTGAAAGCGATGAATGCCAAAAAACAGATGGGCGATTTTACCTTCATCGAAACAGACTTAGAGGAGGCGCCGTTCTCGTTTTTCTCGAATCTTTTTTGGAAAAAATCCATCTCCATAGAAGACGAAAATGGCCAAAAAATGCTGCAGCACGAGCTCACTCACATTCGGGAGAAACACTCCTGGGATCGCCTTTTCTCACAACTGATTTGTTCTATTTTTTGGATGAACCCTTTCAATTGGATCATTCAAAAAGAGTTGCAAAACATTCACGAATTTATCGCTGACCGCGACGCGGTGGGCGCCGGAGAGGTGGATGCTTTTGCCAAAATGCTCTTACAAACCCATTACGGTAATCATTTTTTAAACCCGAGTCACTCTTTCTATTATTCATCCATTAAACGAAGAATTATCATGTTAACAACCTCTCAAGCCCCTAAATACGCCTACCTGAGAAAGGTGGCCGTATATCCACTAGTTGCGATTTCTTTGATTTTAGTTTCTTTCCGTCTAAGTTCTCAAAAACCAAAGCACAAGAAAGGAATGGCTACCCAGTACATGATTACGATGCGACCAGATTCCACCACTTTTTCAGATCCTAAAACAGGCAAAAAAGTGTTTTCCGTAGCCACTCGCGACATGCCACCTCCGCCGCCACCTGCTGCTGCGCCAGGTGCTCCTACACCACCCATGCCACCCGCGACACCTGAATCCATTTCTATTTCAAAATTAAATGGGAATATCGACTCAAGCTCCATCGTCATCAAAGGAATGCGCGATGGGAAAGAAATAACTGTGACTGTCAAAGGATCGAACAAAAACATTGCTCCTACTGATCAAGCTAGAGTTGTCTTGAAGCCCTCTTCAGGAGATAAAATCAAACCTCTCATCGTCATCGACGGAGTCATTACATCCGATATAAATTTGAATGATCTGAACCCGACTACCATCAAATCGATGAACGTCCTAAAAGGCGAAAATGCTACAACAAAATATGCTGAAAAAGGGGCGAATGGCGTGATTGAAATTACGACCAAAAAGCCTTAGCGCAAACGAGTTTAAAAAATGATTTATTATTCTGTAATAGCCGGTGATTTTCACCAGGCTATTACCGTTTTGGCCTATTTGTAAAAATTAAATAGAACCTTTACCTTGTGGATTAAAACCAAAAAACTGTGAAAAAATTCTTCAAAATCCTGGGCTGGACACTATTGACTTTTTTCGTTCTATTATTTGCCGCAGGGAGTCTATTTATATACAAAGTGAAAAACGGTTTTCCTGTTACGTACGAAACAGAGAAGCCAGCCATTTCGATTCCTTCAGATAAACCGGCAGTGTTATTATTCTCAAAAACAACGGGCTTTCGCCACGGCGAATCGATTGATGCCTCTAAGCCTGTGTTGAAAGATTTAGCCGCTAAAAATGGTTGGTTTGTGTACGAAACCGAAGAAGGTGGTGTATTTAATCCCGAGCAATTAGCTCAATTTGAGGTCGTGATTTTTGATAATTCCACAGGGCCTGTTTTGAATGAAGAGCAGCAAATTACCTTACAAAAATACGTGGAGAATGGAGGAACCTTGATGGGCATTCACGGTGCGGGAGACGATTCGCATCACGAGTTTCATTGGTACGAAAAGAACTTGTTAGGTACGAGGTTTTCACATCATCCTTTGAATCCGCAGTTCCAAAAAGCACAAGTGAGTCTACAGGACACGACTTTTTCTCCTGCCTTAGCTAAGTCTTTTGAGGGAAATGATGAATGGTATGTATTCTTCCATCAACCTACGAATGCAACGATTATCTATTCCATTGATGGAGACAAGATTTTACCCAGCGGGAATATGTTATGGATGAAGGACAAGAATTTTGGAATGGGCAAAAATCACCCGGTGGCATGGCATAAAAAAGTAGGGAAAGGAAAGACTTTTTATACGTCGATGGGTCACTCGAAGGAGGTTTGGGCGAATCCGGATTTTGTCAAATTAATCGAAGAGGCGATTCGCTGGGCCACTAAAAAGTAACTGGATCCGGACAATTTTCTGCATAAAAAGCCACATCTCGCTTAGAACAAACGCCTGGATAATCGCCGTGAAATCCTTGCAGGTCGCGGATGAGTTGAAAATGGAGGTGCGGAGGCCAGCCGCCATTTTCGTCAGAATTGCCTAGGTGGCAAAGCAGATCTCCCGCGGCAACGGGCATTCCCTCGTCTATTTCGGCCATATCTTCCATGCCTAGATGTCCGTACAAACTGTAGATGTTTTCAGCTGGATGGTAGAGGATAATGGTGGGGCCATAATTTCCGGAGCCGCGATTGACTTGATAGCTATGCACGATGCCTGCTAGCGGCGCGAAAACGGGGGTTCCAGCTGGTGCCCAAAGATCAATCCCTAAGTGAATATTCCTGAAATCGTCCGCGTTCGTCGCAAAATTTTCATGTGCTTCGTAGATGATGCGGTGTTCGAGGTAGCCGCCCACACCGTATTTGGCCCCTAATTTTTCTTCCATATACGCACAAAAAGCATCGATTTTCGAATAAATACGGCGTTTTAGCTCTTTATTCTTCGCACTTAGATCCAGCTTGATACTGTTTTCAGGCGTTAATGGCTCGTAAAATAGGCGGTTAATCATTCTTGAATTTATTTGCTTAAATTTAGTCAAAGATAAATGATGCGCCTTCTATTCACCCTGCTTCTTGCCCCCTTTTTCCTCTTTGCACAGCAAAAATATCAGTTAACTGGATCCGTCTTGGAGAAAGGAAATACAGCCATTCCCGGGGCTAGTGTCTTCATTGAAGGCACCACGATGGGGACGCAGACGGATGCGAATGGGCATTTTGCTTTGAAAAATATTCCGGCGGGACGGCATCGTTTGGTCGCTTCCATGGTGGGATATGTGCCCAAAATGGTCTTCGTCGATCTGCCTGGAAAAACGTCGGAATTGATATTTAGTTTAGAAGAAGACAACAAAACACTGGCCGAAGTGCGGGTAGTGGGCTCGCAGGACAAGACCTGGGAAAAGCAATTTAGGGCGTTTGAGAAGGGGTTTTTAGGGGAAAGTTATAATCGAAAAGAGGTCTATATCACGAATAGGGAAGTAGTTGATTTTTCTGAAAATGAGGACGTTTTTACCGCCAAGGCTGCGCAACCCGTACAAATTGTGAACAAGACGCTGGGCTATAAGATTACGTATTTCATGGACAATTTTGAGAAGACGAACAGTCTGACTGCGTATAAAGGTTTGGCGAGTTTTGAGAAATTAGTACCGGAAGATGCGCGGCAGGAGCGGAGGTGGCAGCGAAATCGGGTGGAGGCTTATGAGGGTTCGATGAAGCATTTTTTGAAGGCTTTGGTAGATAATCGATTGGAAGAAGAGGGATTCAATGCCTATTTATTGAAGCCGGAATACTTGAATAATTTGCGGAGGGGCCTGTTTTTTGACCGGAATAATGAACGGCATGTGGTCTTCAAGGCGGCTGACTTAGCCGGCCCTGTGACGACAGATGGCTTACGAACCCTAGAATGGCGAATTCCCATGGAAATTGTGTTTAATAAAAAGCGTGTGGCCAGACCCATCTTCATGGACGCGCCCTATCCCTATACGATTTTGATTCCAAAAGGCCTGATTCAAGTGACAAATTCGGGGGACATTATGAACCCTTATTCGATCGAAATGCGCGGAGATATGGGCAAAATAGGGATGGCGGACTTGCTTCCTTTGGACTTTGACATTACTCAACCTTAGTCTATTCATCGCCAGGATGTTATATAACGTCTACTAGACCAGCCTTAAGCACACTTTTTTACGTATTTTTCGTTTAGTGTAAAAAATTCAATCATGCGCATTTATACACTTCTTCTATCTGTTTTATTATTCAGCTGTAAAGACGCTTTAGATACGGTCGCTACAGACCCCTACACAGAAATAAAGAAAGCCCTTTCTATCAATCCGCTCGCTTTAGAGAATTATGCCGCACAAGGGAAACCAGCCTATGTGAACAAGGATAATACCGGGGCGAATGCCATCACGGATAAAACGGCTAGTCTGGGTCGCGTCTTGTTTTACGACAAGAATCTGAGTACGAACAATACGGTTGCCTGTGCGAGTTGCCATAAACAGGAATTTGCGTTTGGGGATACGGCCACGGCGAGTCTGGGCGTGGAAAATGGGCGCACGGTGCGGCATTCGATGCGCTTGATCAATACGCGCTATGCGAATGAGGCGAAGTTTTTCTGGAATGAACGCGCGGCAAGTTTAGAGGCGCAAACTACGATGCCCATTGTGGATCATTTAGAGATGGGTTTTAGTGGCCAAACCGGGCGCGGCACCATCACTTCGCTCATCACAAAATTGAATGGAATCGGCTATTACAAGGAATTATTCAAGCTCGCTTATGGCGATGCGACGATAACGGAGGCGCGGATGCAAACGGCTTTGGCCCAATTTGTCCGCAGCATTCAATCTTTCGATTCGAAATACGATCTAGGGCGTGCACAAGTGGGGAATGACGCGGCACCTTTTCCTAATTTCACTGCCCAAGAAAATGCAGGGAAGGCCTTATTCATCAATCCTCCCCTTTTTAACGCGGCCAGCGAACGCATTGGCGGTGGTTTTGGTTGCCAGGGCTGCCACCAAGCCCCAGAATTTGACATTGATCCGAATACGCGTAATAATGGCTTCATCGGGGTGATCAATAGCACCTCTGTCGATCTAGATAACACGCGTTCCCCCTCTTTGCGGGACATTTTAAATGCGGCTGGTACGGCAAATACACCCTTCATGCACACGGCTGCTCCCACTACGATTCGCCAAGTATTGAACCACTATAATTCCATTGCAGCTAATCCACGAAACACGAATTTAGACGCGCGTTTAAAGCCGAATAACATAGGCCAAAACCTCCAAATGACCCCTACTGAAATCGATGCGATGGTCGCTTTTTTACGTACTTTGACGGGAAAGGACGTCTATACGAACAAGAAGTGGGGGAGCCCTTTTCTGTAGATAATTGCGTATTATTGTCGGAATAAAATCATCCGATGAAAAAAATCCTCTTACTAATTGCGCTGCCAGTATTCGCTCAAGCGCAGCAAATCGACAAACTCATTACGCGCGCAGAAACCGAGCGCATCGAAACCTATTTAGCCTCAGATGAGCTGGCGGGTAGAAAACCGTTCACTCTCGGTATCGAAAAGGCGGCTAAATTCATCTCAGATGAATTCGAGAAGGCAGGTTTGCAGAAGACGAATGGTTCTTACTTGCAGCGTTTCCCGATGTATCAATCGAAGCTTATTTCCGTTTCCGGAGGTCTAGAGGAACAACCATTGGAGTTAAAACAAGTCGCCATTATTTCCAAAGAATCATCCATTGATATTGACGAGAAATCGGGTTTTGAGGTGGTGAGCATTAAGCAGGGTGAGAATTTTGGCCAAAATGCCTACCGCATCATGAGCGCAAAAAAACCAACGATCGCCTTCTTGCATGAGAGCTTTGCGAAATACATCCCGCGACTTTCTGGCAGAGGTCCGCTGAGAGAAAATCAATCCACGATTATTTTCGTTATTGCAAATACGATTCCTTCGAAGTTTAAAGTGAGCGCGACGCAGCAGGTAGAGAAACTACAACTATCAAATGTCGTAGGCATCCTGCCCGGCAAAAGCCGTCCGAACGAATACGTGATTTTCTCTGGACACTATGACCATTTAGGCATAGGCAAACCGGTAGCAGGTGATTCCATTTATAACGGTGCAAACGACGATGCCGCAGGAACCACAGCCGTAATGATGCTAGCAAAATACTACGCTAAAAAGCGCGACAACGAACGCACCTTGATCTTTGCGGCCTTTACGGCGGAAGAAAGTGGTGGACACGGTAGCGTTTATTTCTCGAAGCAATTCAATCCAGATCAGGTAATGGCGATGTTCAATCTAGAGATGATCGGTACAGAAAGTAAGTGGGGCAAAAATAGCGCCTACATCACCGGTTACGAGAAGTCATCGATGGGCGAAATTTTGAAGAAGAATTTAGTGGGTTCTCAGTTCACGTTTTATCCTGATCCGTACCTAGACCAAAACTTGTTCTACCGCTCTGATAATGCTACCCTAGCAGAACTAGGCGTTCCAGCCCATACGATTTCTACATCTAAAATGGACAGCGAGCCTAATTATCACAAGGCGAGTGATGAGGTACAGACTTTGGACCTCGACAATATGACCGAAATCATTAAGGCCATCGCGAAGAGCGCAACCAGTATTATTTCTGGAAAGGATACGCCTAGCCGCGTGGATACGACGAAACTTAAATAAACAAAAAAGCCGCTCCCTCGAAAGAAGGAGCGGCTTTTCAATGTAATCTTGATTACTTATTCAAGTTCGGGTTATTTTGAACCTCTTGAATTGGAATCTTCAATGTTAAACGAGTATCGTTGTAAAGGATAGGAGTACCTACAAATTTCAAGTGGTTTGAACCTCTTAAAACTGTTCCTTTATTACGCTTTAACGATAAGTAAGACTTTCCTTCACCCCAAAGCTCAATACGAGTCTGTAAGTAAATTTCATCTAACAATGCTTTACCCGTTAATGCATCGATGTAAGACGCATCAGGAACACGTAAAGACATGATCGCTTTCAAGGATTTTCTTGCACCTGCCTCATCACCTGTTTTAGCACAAGCTTCCGCATTTAACAAGTACATCTCCTCTACACGCATGTAGATATAATCCGCGTCGATGGTTCTTTGACCACCGATTACTTTGTTCGGGTGGTAGAACTTACCCATTGGCGCTAATTTGTCAGCCACAGAGAATTGTGCTTTTCTAACGTCAGTAGCCGGGATTAAGTCATATAGACCCTTGTCCATCCCTTTCACGTCTCCTGCCCAAGCGTAAGAATAAGTGTACTTATCCATTTGACCCCACCAAGAGATCAAGTTCAACTTAGAGTCAGTGGTGATATCCACACCCCACATCCATGGGTTAGTCGCTACGTTGTTAAATCCACCTAAAACTTCCGTTCCAGTCATGATTTTGAAACCACCGTTTGCGATGATATCAGCCGTAACCGTTTTCATCGCTGCGTTGTTTCCCATCGCACCGTGAACGTACGCTAACATACCTTTCGCTACGTTTGCGTTTACTTCTGCTTTAGAAGCTCTAGTGAAATCAGACAATAACGATTGAGCATCTGTTAAATCTTTGATCATTAACGCATATACGTCCGCTGCAGTGCTCTTAGGCAAGTTTGGATCTGTGGTGTTTGTGTACAATGGTAAGATTTTCTCTGTAGGCACGTACTCGTTTTGGTAGTATTGCGCTAAGTAGAAATAAGAGAAGGCACGCATTGCTTTCGCTTGTCCCATGTACCAACGACCTGAAGCCGTTCCTGGGATGGCATTGCTACCACCTAAACCATCGATTACTGTGTTAGCAGCAAAGATCAAGCGGTAGTAGAAACGCCATGCTTGGTAGTTATCGTCTACCGTATAATCTTGCGTAGTTTGGAATTCTGTAATCGTTCTAAACCAACCGTAGATAACTGACGTCAAAGCCATATCACCAGAAAGTAAATCTCCGTAGATATCGTATGATTTATGGCCAAAGTCATCGTGACCCGTCGTACCGCCAGAACCAGCGCCATACATCGTAGCATAAATACCTGCTACGTTCGCAGATTGTAAACCTGGATTTAAAGCAGAAGCTTCCGCGATTTGATTTGCTGAAATCAATTCGGTCGGTTCCGTCTGCAAAAATTCTTCTTTACAACTAACCGTTCCCATTAGAACAGCCGCAAATAAAAATTTATATACTGTTTTCATCTTTCTATTTCGTTTAAAAAATTAAAA
>Ga0213920_1001236_pt1 | contig 14651 bp, 17 predicted proteins | sample McNCre1117MG_FD_161054 | JGI IMG/M metagenome (GOLD analysis project Ga0213920, IMG submission 161054) | Freshwater microbial communities from McNutts Creek, Athens, Georgia, United States - 11-17 MG | ecosystem: Environmental > Aquatic > Freshwater > Creek | place: USA: Georgia | collected...
TGGCATGGTGGCCGTCATGTCGGTGTCGATGAATCCAGGGGCAACAACGTTTGCGGTGATACCGCGGCCGCCAAGTTCGCGGGTGATGCTGCGGGCCATGCCCACAAGTGCCGCCTTAGAGGCCGAGTAGTTAACCTGACCGGCATTGCCGAGTAGGCCAACCACAGAACCGATGAGTATTACGCGACCAAAACGAGCCTTGATCATGCCCTTGGTGGCACGGCGAACCACGCGGAATACACCGCTCAGGTTGGTGTCGATTACCTGCTCAAACTCTTCGTCGGTCATGCGCATCAGCAGGGTGTCCTTGGTGATGCCAGCGTTCGCAACCAGAACCTCAATCGGGCCAAGCTCAGCCTCAACCTTGGCAAAAGCTGCATCGAGCGAGGCGCCATCGGTGACGTCTGCAACCACGGATAGGGTTCCCGCAGGGCCCTCGCCCGAGCGAACGGTAACCGCAACGCGGTGTCCGGCAGCCACAAACTGCTCTGCGATGGAACGGCCAATTCCACGGTTTCCACCGGTGACCAAAACGGTTCTAGGAGTGCTCATGCTCATGCCTTTATCCGCCTGCTCGCGCTAACGGCAGGGCTTAGTTGATGCGGATTGGAACTAGGGCAATTTTAGCCGTAGCCTTGTTGTTAGGCATTTATTTACGTGGGAGTCATTTTGGCAAGCAAGCCTCAGTCGGTCACGTCTATCGGGGTTTCACCCGAGGAAGATCGCCGTAGTCGAATAGTCAAGTACTCGGTTGCCCAGGGCATCCGTGTGATTTGCATTGTGCTGGCGGTTGCCGGCGCTGGCAACTGGCTCACCTACGTGGCAGGCTTCGGTGCCGCCATTCTCCCCTATGTTGCCGTGGTGGTGGCAAACGCCGCCGATGGCAGCAGCTCGAAGGCAGCCCCCAAGGTCGAGGCCCCAACCATCGCGATTGCTGCAGACGCGTTCAGAAACGCGAGCAGCGGCAACTGATGAAGTGTTCTCGCGCCGGTTGCACGGCCAATGCCAGCGCGCTCGTGGTTTGGCGCAACCCCAAAATCCACACCGATGGCCGCACCAAGACCTGGTTGTCTTGCCCGGCGCACATTGAGTTTTTCCGCGAGTACCTGGACGCGCGAGGCTTCTTCCTGGAGGTTAGGCCGCTGTGAACGATGTAACGCGCGAGTACCTGCGCACGGGCTTCAGGCGTTGGATTCGCTGGATTGCCCTGGCCATTGTGTTTGCCATCGCCTGCGGGTTCTTGGCTAACTGGCAGTGGAACCGCCGCGTGCAGGTGCTGCAGGTGATCAGCCGCGTCAACCACAACTACAACCAGAAGTCGGTGCCGCTGGAACAGCTGCTACCAAACCTGTCGGGCTTCAATACTGCGGACCAGTACCGTCCCGTGCTGGTTTCTGGTCACTACCTCACCGATGGCCAACTGCTGCTGCGCAACCAGGTGAACGATGGCAACCCCGGATTCCACCAGTTGGTGCCGTTCGCGCTCGATAGCGGACGCGTGATCACTGTTGACCGAGGTTGGGTTTCCATCGGCCAGAAGCAAGACCTGCCCGACGCTGAGCCAACGGTTCAGGGCGGTCACATCCAATTGGTTGGTCGCCTCATGCCGGCGCAGCCCGCGGATTCGCGCAAGGCGCCGCTGTGGCAGGCCATGAGCATCACTCCCCCGGTTTTGAACCAGCAGTGGAGCCTGCCCAAGGGCGTGCTCTACACGGCTGCCTACCTGACCCTGGCGGTTGAGGCTCCGGCCCCTGTCGGCGGTTACCCGGTGCTGGCAACCCAGCCGGACATCACAGAGGGCAACCACCTCAGCTACGCGTTCCAGTGGGTGCTGTTTGCGGTTTTGGCGTTCCTGGCAATCGGTGCCAACATTCGCCAGGACATCATTGAGAAGCGTGTTGCCGAGGAGCCGGGATTTGTGGCGCCAGTGCGCAAGCGCAAGAAGGTTGGGCAGGCCGACATGGAGGCCGAGGACGCGCTGCTGGGAGCCGACGAGCGGTAAACCGCGATGTTGTGCTACCCCTAGCCCCGCGCTATTAGCTGAGTGTGATCAGGTCTAGGTAGGTGTCGCCCCAGAGGTCTTCGTCGCCGTCCGGCAGGATCAGCACGCGCTCCGGGTTGAGTGCCTCAACCGCGCCAACGTCGTGGGATACAAGAACCACGGCACCCTGGAACTGGTCTAGGGCGCGCAGAATTTCCTCGCGGCTGGCTGGGTCCAGGTTGTTGGTTGGCTCGTCCAGCAGCAGCACGTTGGCGCTGGAAACCACCAGCGATGCCAGCGCCAGACGAGTGCGCTCGCCACCGGAGAGGACCCCGGCGGGCTTATCCACATCGTCGCCGCTGAACAGGAACGAGCCGAGAACTTTACGGGCATCGGTGTCGTTGAGGTGGCTGGCTGCCGCCTGCATGTTCTGCAGCACGGTCTTGGAGAAGTCCAGGGTCTCGTGCTCCTGAGCAAAGTAGCCAATCTTGAGGCCGTGGCCAGGCTCGATCTTGCCGGTGTCTGGTTTTTCTAGGCCGGCCAGCATGCGCAGCAGTGTGGTCTTACCCGCACCGTTGAACCCGATGACAACAACCTTGGAGCCGCGATCGATAGCAAGGTCAACGGCGGTGAAAATCTCCAGCGAGCCGTAGGACTTGCTGAGGTTGGAGGCCATGAGCGGGGTCTTGCCACACGGAGCCGGCTCTGGGAACTTGATCTTGGCAACGCGGTCGGTCTCGCGCACGTCTTCCAGCCCGGACAGCAGCTTTTCGGCTCGGCGAGCCATCTGGTGCGCTGCCGCGGCCTTGGTTGCCTTGGCACCAAACTTTGCGGCCTGCAGCTGCAGCACGGCGGCCTTCTTCTCGGCGGTGGCGCGCTCGCGCTTGCGGCGCTCCTCGTCGGCCTCGCGCTGCTTCAGGTAGTTCTTCCAACCCATGTTGTAGACATCGATGACCTGGCGGATGGCGTCGAGGTAGAAAACCTTGTTTACGGTCTCCTCCACCAGCTCTATATCGTGCGAGATGACGATGAGCCCGCCCTGGTAGTTCTTGAGGAATTCGCGCAGCCAAACCACGCTGTCTGCATCGAGGTGGTTGGTTGGTTCGTCGAGCAGCATGGTCTCGGCGTTGCTGAACAGGATTCGGGCAAGCTCAACGCGGCGGCGCTGACCTCCGGAGAGCGTGCTCAGCGGCTGCTCCAGAACGTGACCCTTGATACCAAGGTTGCTTGCGATGGTCTCCGCCTCGGCCTCGGCCGCGTAGCCACCGGCGGCAAGGAACTGCGCCTCGGCGTTGCCGTACTTCTTCATGGCGGCCTCGTAAACCGCTTCGTCCACGCTGCCCATGTCTAGGGTTGCTTGCGCCATGCGGGCGGCAATGTCGCCAAGCCCTCGGGCATTGAGGATGCGGGTGCGAACCAGCTCGGTTGGGTCTCCCGAACGCGGGTCCTGCGGCAGGTAGCCAATCTCGCCGGTGCGGTCAACAAAGCCCGCAGTTGGCGCGCCCTCCCCCGCCAGAATCTTGGTGAGGGTGGTCTTGCCGGCGCCGTTTCGGCCAACCAGGCCAATCTTGTCGCCCTTTTCAACGCGGAAATTCACACCGCTCATTAGGGTGCGCGCACCGATGGTGATCTCCAGATCACGTGCACCAATCATCGGGGCTCCTGCTGTTTTGGAACGAATTATTGTTTGCCCCAGAACGGGTGTAAACCAAAGTGTCTAGTTTACAATCGAATAAATAAACCGCGGGTCCCAGAGTTGCGCCCCGAGACATTTACAAAGGAGAGAAAATGTCGATGACCCTTACCGTCAAGCCAACGCTCGTTGACCGCGTGGTTCCAAACTCGTTCGCTGCTGACATTGCCCTTGTTATTGGTGGCGCAGCATTCACCGCACTTATGGCTCAGGTGAGCATCACAGTTCCTGGCCAGGTTGTTCCATTCACCGGCCAGACCCTGGCGGTTCTGCTCACCGGTGCCGCCCTCGGATCGGTTCGCGGCCTGCTATCCATGGCACTCTACGTTCTCGCCGGTCTGGTTCTCCCTGTTTACTCTGGTGGCGCACACGGCATCGGCCAGCTTCTTGGCGCAACCGGTGGTTACCTCTTCGGCTTCATCGTTGCCAGCTACCTGGTTGGCGTGCTCGCGGAGCGCAAGTTCTCCAGCCACGTAGTAAAGATGCTCGTCACCTCGCTGGTGGGCACCGCCGTTATCTACGCGCTCGGCGTTACCGTGCTTTCGTACTCGGTCTTCGGTGGCGACTTCACCCAGGGCATCAAGTACGGCATGACCCCGTTCCTGGTCTGGGATGGCGTAAAGGCACTCCTAGCAGCCGGCCTGGTTCCTGGCACTTGGGCTCTGGTCAACAAGATCAAGGGCAGCAACTAGTTACTGTTTAAACAGAAAACCCCTCGCTTAATTGCGAGGGGTTTTCTTGTTGGTGCGGGTTTTGCGGTTGCGCCGGAGTTTTGGTTACTTACCGCCGAAAAGCTTGGCCAGGAAGCCAGGCTCCTTCTTCTCGGCCTCGTGGCCCTGGCAGCGCTTTGCCTTTGGCACACCCGCGAGGGCCTGCTCAATGTGCTGGCCGCAGCCGGCCCAGGTTGGCTTTCCGCACTGGCGGCAGGTTACTTGCTGGCACATAATGTGACCTTTCTCTAAGTTATGCCCGAAACTTTCGTTGGTCTTCGGATACCCCCTAGGGTATAGTAAAAACAGATGTAATTGCAAGCGAAAGGCACAAATGCAGTTGGAATCCAGTGACCTCAAGGCGGCACGCGACCGCCTCTCCCGCGTTCAGGGCCAGATTGGCGGCATCGTAAAGATGATTGACGAGGGCCGCGACTGTGCCCAGATCCTCAACCAGCTAGCCGCCGCGAACACGGCTCTAAGCCGCGCCGCATTCAGCGTTATCACCACCGCCATGGCCAACTGCCAGACTGGCGATGAAGGTGCAGCCGACCGCGCCGCCCTCGAAAAAGCATTCCTCTCTCTGGCCTAAAGAAAGCTACTCCCCCAATGAAGACCGTAATCATCGGTGGCGTTGCCGCCGGAATGAGCGCCGCCACCCGCCTTCGTCGTCTGCAGGAAGACGCCCAGATCATCGTGTTTGAGATGGGGCCAAACGTCAGCTACGCCAACTGCGGGCTGCCATACTTTGTCTCCGATGTAATCAGCGACCGCTCCGCCCTTCTGCTCCAAACCCCGCAGAGCCTGTTCAACCGGTTCCGCCTCGATGTGCGCGTGAGCCATAAGGTCACAGCCATCAACCCAGTCGCCAAGACCGTTACGGTTGAGAACCTGCTGACCGGCGAGAGTTTTGACGAGACCTACGACAACCTGGTGATTGCCACCGGTGCCCGCCCGCGTCACCTGGATATTCCTGGCATTGACCGCGCCATGACCCTGCGCGATGTGGTTGACGCCGACCGCGTCAAGGCCGCGGTTCAGGCGGCTGGGCCTAACGCCTCCGCCGTTGTGCTTGGCGCGGGTTTCATTGGCGTTGAGCTGGCCGAGAACCTGGCGCACCTAGGCGCCAACACCACCCTGATTCAGCGCGGCGGGAGCATCCTCAGCCAGTTTGATGCCGAGATGGTGGAGCCCTTGCAGGCGCACCTGGTTGCCAATGGCGTGAACCTGGTTGTCAACGCCACGCCGCACGAGGTGACGGCCAACAAGGTGATTCTTGCCGATGGCCGCGAGTTTGCCGCCGATGTTGTGTTCAGCGCCACCGGTGTTGTGCCCGATAACAAGCTGGCGGTTGACGCCGGCCTCAAACTGGGCGCAACCGGTGGCCTCTGGGTTGATGCCCAGCAGCGCACCAGCGACCCGCACATCTATGCCGCCGGTGATGCCGTGGAGAAGCAGGGCAGCCTGGTAGGTGCGCCTGTCATCGTGCCGCTGGCAAACCTTGCCAACCGTCATGGTCGCCTGATTGCCGACGCAATCGCGGGGCTCGACACCGCGGCTAAGCCTGCCATCGGAACCATCATCATTGGAGCATTCGGCATGGCCGCAGCCCTAACCGGCCTGAGTGAGCGGGCGGCCGTAAAGGCGGGCATCCCCCACCGCGTGATCCACGTGCACCCGGGCAGCCACGCGGGCTACTACCCCGGCGCCCAGCGCGTGAGCCTCAAGGTTCTGTTTGACCCAACCACCGGCCGCCTCCTTGGTGCGCAGGGTGTTGGTATGGATGGTGTTGACAAGCGCATCGATGTGCTGGCAACCGCCATTACCGCGGGCCTCACCGTGGATGACCTGATGGATCTGGAGCTGGCCTACGCTCCGCAGTTTGGTAGCGCCAAGGACCCCATCAACCACGCAGGTTACGTTGGCAACAACGTTTTGCACGGCGTGACGCCAAGCATTCAGTGGCACCAGCTGGAGCGCGAGATGGCCAACGGCCGCATTTTGGTGGATGTGCGCACCGAGGCCGAGAACGGCCGTGGAACCATTCCGGGGGCCATCAACATTCCGGTGGATTCGCTGCGCGAGCACCTAGAAGAACTAGTGGGCCAGCAGGTAGTTGTAACATGCCAGGTTGGCCAGCGCGGCCACACCGCCACCCAAATCCTGCGCGGCAACGGCATAGACGTAGTCAACCTCGATGGCGGCTATGTGACCTGGCGTGCGGCGATGGATGGTTTGGTCCGTTTTACTCAAAGGCCCTGAGCAATGCAAGGGTCTGCTGAAGGTTTGGTTTCCACTTCGGGTTTACAGTCTTCAAGCAGCTTTGAAGACTGGTTCTAGTATTTCAAACTCCACCGGCGTGAAACGACCTAACGCTCTCTGCCGGCGACTGCGATGATATTTCTTTTCAATCCAAACCACGATCGCTAACCGCAGCTCTTCCCTGGTAGCCCACCTTTGCTGGTTCAACACGTTCTTTTGCAGCAAAGAGAAAAACGACTCCATCGAAGCATTATCGGCACAGGCACCAACCCTCCCCATGGAACCAACCAGTCCGTGAAGCTTCAACTCAGTCAGGAAAGCATTAGAACGAAATTGAGAGCCCCTATCGGAATGCACCACCGTACCTTTAGGGTCACGTAGTTTGACAGCGTTTCGGAGCGCCGACACCGCTAGCTGGGCTGTCATCCTCGAATCGATTGAATATCCAACAATCCGATTCGAATACACGTCTTTGACAGCGCAAAGATACAGTTTCCCTTCAGTCGTTGGATGTTCAGTCACGTCAGTAAGCCATAACTGGTTCACTCCACCTGATTTGAATACTCGTCGAACCAGATCATCATGCACTGCAGGCCCTGGTTTCCGGTTCAAACCACGCTTACGTGAATGCAAAGAAAACAAGCCTTGTTGGCTACAAAGCCGCCAAATCTGGCGTTCGGAAGCTTTGAAACCTAGCCGCTGAACCTCATCAGCAAGGAACCGGTAACCATACATTGGGTCTTCGGCATGTAAATCAAACAACAGGTTCGTTAGGTGAGCGTCTTCCCAAACTTGGTTAGAGATTGGGTTCCTTCGCCACTTCATGAAGCCTTGACGACTGATTTTCAAAACCCTGCAAGTCACCTTGACCGGGATCCGGTCTTCGGCCAGTTCAAGGACCAGAGGGTAAATCATTTTGGGCTGGAATATTTAGCGAAATACGCTGCCGCCCGTCGAAGGATCTCATTTTCTTGTTCAAGTAACCGGATACGTTTATTGGCTTCACGTAACTCCTGGTTCTCGAGTTTCGTGGTTCCAGGTCGTAAGCCGTCTTCGATATTGGCTTTACGTAGCCAGTTATGGACAGTGGCTTCGCTGATCCCGAAATCTCTAGCGACTTGCGCTAACGAGTTCTCGTTCAACCTTGCTACCGCTACGACATCACGCCGGAACTCGGCTGGAAATGGTTTAGGCATAGTTTCATCTTTCCGCAAAGACAAGAATCTTCACAGTTCAGGTGGAAACCAAACCTTCAGCAGACCCTTCCTTAGTTTTTGAGCCTCGAGTTATCAGGTTGAAGTTGGTTGCTGATACAGATTTCTGACTACTATTTCAATGTCCGGTTTATCTATTTCTGCAGAGCTCTTTGACCGTGAGAAAATTGCTTTTTAGTGCCAATGCAGGTGTTTGATAGTCCCCGTCATCAGTCAAAGCAACGCGAAGTTGAAGTATTTCAACGCTGATATCTCTTAGAAGATTTTCTTGGGCTCCATCCGTCGCCAGTTGGGAATATCCCAAAAACAAAGCGCTGTTCGATTTGAGTTTTTCTGTAATGTCTTGGACCGTGGATGTGTCCCCTGCGCCTCCGAGCACAACGAGAACGTCGTCGGTGGCGAATAAGATGCCGGCACAATTTCCGTTGAATACGCGGTTGTTAGAAGCAGCTAAATTAGTCAAGGTTTTCGCGTTATTTTCAACGCCAATTGTCACTGCCCCGCCGATTGCGACGATAATGCAGCTGGCAATCGATAACGCAAAAAATAACAAAATGCGCTTACGCAGTAAGCGTTGCCGCATCGAGACGAAAGTTTCATCCGGGGTCCAGCCGGAGATCATCCTCTTTTGGCAATGTGTGCAAAAGTCAAACGAAATTTCAACTTCGCGTCCGCAGTGCGGACATGTATTAATTTTCATTTTCCCCCCTCCCAATTTTCAGCTGACGATTACTTGCAGCATCATTAATTTGCCGCATTCACCGTTGCCTATTTTGATGATACCTATTTGGTGTTTGATCGGAACGTTTGTTACTTGTATTAAGTTAACGTCCAGACAAGAGTTCGCTTCCTCGTCCTGACAATTTTCCAACCGAATTCTCGTGTCAATAGATTTAGGCAAACCAACCCTTACTTGCACCTGTTCCCCATCCCTGCCAGCCTTGGAGCATGGCGTCTTTTACTCGCACCCTTTCATCGCTGGCAGTTGCAACCACAGCGGCGCTAATCGCCGCAACCCTGGTGGCCCAGCCTGCAGCCGCAGCCACCTGCGCTTCGGGTTGGTCCTCCAACGCGGCCGGCAACTGCCAGCGCACGCTCAGCTACAACGGATCGCAGCCGGGCAACCTGCCAGCCGTTGAGGGAACCGCGCAGTATGTAACCGTGCCGGCGGGCATCACCAGCATGACCATGGTGGTTGCGGGTGCATCGGGTTCGCGCAGCGCCAGCGCATCCTTCACGGGTTCGCCCGCGGGTAAGGGCGGCCGCCAGACGGCAACCGTGCCGGTGGTTCCGGGCGACACCCTCACCGTGATTGTGGGCGAGCAGGGCTCCAGCGTGCCGCAATCCCCCGCCCGCGGCTGGCAGATTCTCGACACAGTCAACAACATCAACGTTGCATCGGGAGCCTTTGGCGGTGGCGGAATGCCAGCCAGCAACCAGGGTGGCTACGGCGGTGGCGGCAGCTTCGTCTTCGATGGTCAGGCCTCAACCACATCTAGCACCGGCGTTGGCAACCTGTTGGTTGCAGCCGGTGGCGGTGGTGGCGGCGGCTACGACTACCGCGTGGATGGCTCATATGGAACCATTGCAAAGGTTGGCGCCAATGCTGGCGGCAATGGCTCGGGCGTGACCGGCGCAACCAGCGGAGCATCGGTTGCAATGACCCTAGACACCTCTATCTGCGCGGTTCCGGCGGGCGGCGGGCAGGCCGCTAACCAGGCAGCACCCGGCGCAGGTGGTCACTCCACCATTAGCGCCGGCTGCATGTTTGGCCAGGCCGACGGCAACCCAGGCATGGGTCCGACAACCTTCCCAGATCCAGCCAACCCTGCCAACTGGTGGCTTTACCTTGGCTCCGGCGGCAACGGAACCGTTGGCGGCCAGAGCTTCCAATGGGGCTCTGGCTTTGCCGGTGCCGGTGGCGGCGGCTACAACGGCGGTGGCGCGGGTGGCACCATCGATGGTGACCTCACCGGCGGTGGCGGTGGCGGTGGAGTTGGCTACGTAACGCCAGCAGGAATCGCGGGCCTTAGCGAGACCGGCGTGATGGCCGGCGATGGCTCGGTAACCCTCAGCTACACTCCCCCGTTGAGTTCAGACTCCACGCTCTCGGCCCTCAAAGTTTCGGCCGGAGCCATCAGCCCGGTCTTTGCGCCGGCAACCCTGGCATATACGGCTTCGGTTGCGTACACGGTTTCGTCCACAACTGTAACCGCAACCCGCGCCAACTCTGGAGCCACCCTGGCGTACCAGGTTGGATCCACCACTGGTGCCTGGACAGCGCTCACCTCGGGTACGGCGTCGGCTGCAATCAACCTGCCGGTTGGCGCAACCACAATCTATGTGCGTGACACTGCCCAAAACGGCGTAGCCCAGAGCATCTATTCGGTGGCAATCACCAGGGCTGCGGCGGCAACCGATGCATCGCTCTCGGCTCTCAAACTTTCGGCTGGTGCGTTGAGCCCGGTCTTTGCCTCCACCACAACCGCGTATACGGCGGCCGAGCTATACACGGTCTCGAGCGTTACGGTAACGGCAACTCGCACCAACTCGTTTGCCACCATCGCGTATCAGGTGGGATCCACCACCGGTGCCTGGACGGCCCTCACCTCGGGCACTGCATCGGCGGCCATCGCCCTGCCGGTTGGTGTTACCAATATCTATGTGCGCGGAACCGCCCAGGATGGCGTCACCACCAAGACTTACAGCATCGCGGTTACCCGCGCGGCTGCCAGCACCGACTCCACTCTGTCGGCGCTGAAGGCTTCGGCGGGCACGCTGAGCCCAGTGTTTGCCTCGGCAACAACTGCCTACACGGTGGCCGAGGCCTACACGGTTTCTAGCGTCACGGTAACGGCAACTCGCACCAATGCGTACGCCACCCTCGGCTACCAGGTTGGCTCCAACGCCGGTACCTGGACGGCGCTGACCTCGGGCACCGCATCGGCGGCAATTGCCCTGCCGGTTGGTGCAACGGTGGTCTATGTGCGCGTAACCGCCCAGGATGGCAGCACCCGCGACTACTCGCTCACCTTCAACCGCGCGGCGCCAAGCAGTGTGAAGACGCTGTCGGCACTGAAGTTGTCGTCCGGCACCCTGAGCCCAACCTTCGCTGCGGCAACGCTCAACCACAGCACCACGTTGGCCTCAACCGTGGCATCGGTCACTGTGACCGCAACGGTGACCACCGGTTCGGGTGCAACCCTCAGCTACACGGTTAACGGTGGCACGGCAACGCCACTCACCTCGGGTACGGCATCGGCCGCCATTGCGATTCCGGTTGGCACAACCACCATTGCCGTCAAGGTGACCGCACAGGATGGAACCTCACAGAGTTACACCATCGCGGTGAAAAAGTAGGCCACTTAAACGTTTGAGCCCCACCAATCGGTGGGGCTCAAACATTTACACCATCAACTAGATAGCAAACCCGATCGCACGCATCTGCTCTTTGCCGTCCTTGGTGATCTTTTCTGTAACAAATGCGTGGTCAATTTGTTGATTTTCGACAAAACTATATTCAAGAACCGGATTAAGCGTCTCTCCGGCCCCAAATCCCCAATATTCAGCCTTATTAATGACCCAAAGGCATTTTCGACATTTGTTTGATCTACCTAATTCCGGACTTGAAGACACCATGTTTATGTACGCGAGCGCTATACCGAAAAGCCTAGGAACTTTTTGACTTAGTCTATTAAGTTGTCTTCAGGACTCGATATCCCGCCACAGAGAACTACCTAGCCGATATTAGGAAAATTACTACAAGCAGTAGTGGAATCACTACCCAAATAATGAGTGCACAACCTGTTCCAATAGCCCCGCCTACATTACCCGCGTACTCAATGCGCGAATTTTCATCCCGAATCTGGTTGATGTCTTTCTTCATAAACCGTGTCCCCCTAGTTTCCTAGTTACCTGACTACCTCTCAACGCTATCGAAAAGGTATCCTGGCATGCCAACTGTTATGAAGATATTTTTTGTTAAATTGCGTGACTGACGGGCAGGGTCATAATTGATCTCAACGCATGCCCCGAATTTACCCAACCAGCTTTCCCATTGGTATCGTTCAAATGTAAGTAAGTTGAAATCGCGTTAGGTGGATTCGTCGAGACCAAACTTGTCTTGAAAGTTGGCGAAGCAATCAAGCCGGTCCTTAAGGCTAACCCAACTAAAACACATACGAGACTTGTCCCTCGTTTGTAGATGCCTACTTCGGCTAGCCGCCATTGGGCTATACGACCTTCTTCTTGGTGCAACTTATTCTTGAGAACTATGCGAAACTTACTTCAGTAGGGCAGTCAAATTTGAGAATGAATTGGTTAAGTGTCCAAGCTTCATGGACTTTAGCTGCGATAAATAAGAGGGGAATAATGAGCGATACACCATTGACTTTGGGCGACCTAGAAGAGTTTTCAGATTCGTTGTGGGAACGGATCGATAATGATGACGAAGATGCAAAGTTGGAGCTTGGCAAACTTTTTACTGCGTGTGGTTTGCACGACTTCGCATTGACTCACTATTGGGAACTTTTGGATAGCGAAGGTGCTAATAAAATAACCGCCGCCTCTGAGATCGCTTGCACACTGGCATGGGTGCGAAAATTCGGTGCCTGCTCTGAAATCATCGCAGAAAACCCCGGTATTTCCGACAAAGCGCAAACTGCGCTCTTGGCTGGCGAAGAAAGTAACTGGTTGCGGAAACCATTAGGCGATTTCCTGAACGCTTTTAACTGGGTTAGGGACAATTTAAGTGTTTCAATGGAGAAATTCTTTAGCGAACCTACTCGTGGTCATCTGGGTGAGGCACTAAACATCCTCGACCTTCAATGGGTTTTGGCAAGCGACATTGAGCAGAATCCAGGCTCTTTGCACGCACTCCAAAGTGTCGACATGCGCATAGCTGGCGGGCTACAGATTCTCAAGCCTGTCGCCGATGTACTGCCCTCCCCAACAGAAGCAGCTTGGCAGTTACTAGACTTCTGCGCTGCCGCAATCAGTCGGTTGGCAGAATTTGAACCTGATGAAAGGCTGATGGAGCTGGCGACGACTGGTTTTGCAGCTACCAACAAATGGCTCATTCTTGATAGCGGACAAACCACCATCCAGGGCGTCCCAGCATTGGCAATAAACAATGTTTCATGGGCTATGTCGCAAACTTTGACCGATCCTTTCAGCATGTTTGCTGCATCTTCCCTCAACGGTATGACAGAGATTTAGGCTAAATAGAGTTTAAGAACCAAAAATTTGTGCAATCGAAAGCCAGATATTCGTTATCAATTGATTCGTCTTGGCTGGATTGATTTCCTTCATTTTCGCAGCCTATGAGCTCTGCAAGGCGCCACTCCAGGATTATCTACAGATCCCCTGAGGCCCTGATTTGCGCAAGATTATCGAAACCGGAATCATCTTCGATACCAAACATGTCCAGCAGCAGGTAAAAGGTTTAATCTATGAACTGGTGTGCTTTGAGCGTAATCGGGACAACGTCATTTTGAATCAAGTAGGCAAGAGGCAGGCCCATGTCCGAATAATCCATGAAGTCCTGCCACTCTTCAGAATTTAAATATTCGTCATCTTTGCGATCCGAGTAGATTTCGCTCAGGATTGAGATTTTGTTTTCTATACGGGTGTGCTTTTCCATGTTAACTTTCCCCCTAAAATGCTTTGAATCACAGTGTAATTACAGTCACAAGTCACAAGAAAATATTTTTTGTCGTTTCAAAATGTGCCCTTTTTGCCGACAAGTAGAGCAGATGCCAAAACTTCTCGCCATCTAGTCAGTTACACAACCCCGAATCTCGAAATAATTCAGCTAGATAGCAAACCCAATGGCGCGCATCTGCTCTTTGCCGTCTTCGGTGATTTTCTCAGGGCCCCAGGGTGGCATCCAGACCCAGTTGATGCGGAATGCGTCAACCACGCCATCGAGGGCGTCTGCGGTTTGCTCTTCCAGAACATCGGTTAGCGGGCAGCCGGCGGAAGTGAGGGTCATGTTGATTAGCAGGGCGTCATCGTCGACGCTCCACTGCAGACCGTAGATTAGGCCGAGGTCAAAGATGTTGACGCCAATTTCTGGGTCAATAACGTCCTTGAGGGCCTCAACCACCTCGTCGTACTTGGCGGGGTCCAGCTCGCGCGTGCCATCGCTGGTCACTGCCTTCTCTGGGTTGTAGTCCATTTGGTTGCCCAACTAGTTTGCGGCAGCGTCGGCTGCGCCAACGTAGCGGTCGTAACCCTCGGCCTCGAGGCGCTCGGCCAGTTCTGGGCCACCCTCTTCGGCAATCTTGCCGGCAACGAATACGTGAACGAAGTCTGGCTTGATGTACTTGAGGATGCGGGTGTAGTGGGTGATCAGCAGAACGCCCATGTCGTTTGCTTCCTTGGCGCGGTTTACGCCTTCAGAAACAATCTTGAGCGCGTCAACGTCCAGGCCGGAGTCGGTCTCGTCCAACACGGCAAACTTTGGCTTCAGTAGCTCCAGCTGCAGAATCTCGTGGCGCTTCTTCTCGCCACCCGAGAAGCCCTCGTTCACGTTGCGCTCGCTGAAGGCCTTGTCCATTTTGAGGTTGTCCATTGCCTCGCGGACTTCCTTGACCCAGGTGCGCAGGGCTGGTGCCTCGCCGGCAACGGCGGTCTTGGCGGTGCGCAGGAAGTTGCTGACCGATACACCAGGGATCTCAACCGGGTACTGCATGGCCAGGAAAACGCCGGCGCGGGCGCGCTCGTCAACGCTCATCTCAAGCACGTTCTCGCCGTCCAGCAGAATCTCACCCTGGGTAACGGTGTACTTT
>Ga0213920_1001237_pt1 | contig 14644 bp, 11 predicted proteins | sample McNCre1117MG_FD_161054 | JGI IMG/M metagenome (GOLD analysis project Ga0213920, IMG submission 161054) | Freshwater microbial communities from McNutts Creek, Athens, Georgia, United States - 11-17 MG | ecosystem: Environmental > Aquatic > Freshwater > Creek | place: USA: Georgia | collected...
TCACAAATTAATGAATACATCGAAATAGAAAAACCGATTTCCTATTTACCTTATTTTTGTCTTTTAGCATTCGCCTTTTTCACGCTTTTGTTGATCGAAAAATTACATGTTCGATTCGTATTTCGTCGCCTTGCTTACTATTCATTTTCGCTTGCTTTTATCGCACTAGCTTGTAAAACGAGCACGGAAGTGACTCCTATTACTCCCACAGTTCCCGTTACGACGATTCCTAAAACCACCGTTAGTTTTTTAGATTCTGCTTTTGCCCCCTTTAAACCTGCCCTAAGTACCTCCTCTGATGCCACTTATTTTTATGTGAATTCCAACGGAATTCCTAATCACAATATGATGATCGGGATTACAGCTTGGCAACAGCAAGTTCCTATTCCTCAGCCCTATTCGGGAACGAATCATTGGTCCATTCCCTTGCAACCGGAATATGCAACGACGCCTTTAAGCACGACTTCAAATTTTATGAAAGGGGCGGTCGCTTTAGCAGTGAATGGAATTCCTATTTTTAATGCGTTAAATAACCGCGGGGAGGACTCTTTTGCGATAGGTGAATTAGATCAGTGGGGTGGCCACTGCGGTAGAGGGGATGATTACCATTACCATGCGGCGCCATTACATTTATCTACGATAACCGGTTTGCAATCAATCGCTATTGCCTTGGATGGTTTTCCTGTTTATGGGGCCAAAGAACCGGACGGAAGCGCTATGCAAACTCTTGACACGAATCACGGACACGAATGGAAAGGTAGATACCATTACCACGGAACCACAAATTATCCCTATGTAATAGGCGCAATGAAAGGTAAAGTGACCTTAGATCCTACTACGCCTGCACCTGAAAACCAAATATTACCGCAAGCCTTTTCATCCCCTGTCAGACCGGCGCTAACTCCTTTGACTGGCGCAATCATTACGGACTTCACTGCACCCACTGCCACTAGTTACAACTTAACCTACAAAATTGGCACAAAAACAGGCTCAGTGAATTATTCTTGGAATACAGCTGGCTTGTTTACGTTTAACTTTACAGACGTAAATGGCACACAAACCACTAGCACCTATCAACGAAAATAATATGATGCCAATCATTGTAACAGGAGGGACTTTTGACAAAGAATAAAATGGGACATTTACTCGAGTCATAGTTAAGATCTAAAAATTAGACAACAGAATTCGATGAATGAAAGCGAAAAATTAAATGATAGTTGGACTTCGAGATGGAATGAAAGATATGGTCAATAAGCGTTTGCATATGGTGAAGAGCCGAATAATTATTTAAAAGAGCAATTAGAAAAATTGTCTGTCGGGACAATTCTTTTTCCTGCCGAGGGAGAAGGGCGTAATGCTGTTTTTGCCGCACAAATGGGTTGGGATGTCGTAGCCTTTGATATTAGCATGGAAGGCAAAAACAAGGTCCTTAAGTTAGCGGGAAAAAAAGAGGTACGTATTGATTATCAGGTTGGAGCACTCGATGTGTTGAATTTTATGCCCGAACAGTTTGATGCCATTGCACTAATCTACGCTCATTTCCCTGCGAAAATTAAATCCGCTTATCATCAAAAACTGGATGCCTTGTTGAAAAAAGGGGGGACCATTATTTTTGAATCGTTCAGTAAAAAACATTTGGCCTACGTCACGGCAAATGAAAATGTAGGAGGACCTAAAGACATCGATAGTTTATTTTCAATAGAGGAAATAAAATTAGATTTCCCGAATTATACGTTTGTTGAATTAGTGGAGAAAGACATTGAATTAAACGAAGGACTCTATCATAATGGCATAGGTTCCGTGATTCGATTTGTGGGACAAAAAATCTAATTTGAAAATGGCTGTACCATTTCACCTATTAAGGGAGCAAACAAAAAAGCCATCATTGCTGATGGCTTTTTTGTTGTTAAAAAATATCAAATTAGACTTTTTTATTTAATACTAATTTTACGGAATTTGCTGTGTCTAATACAGTCTTTTCAAAAGAGATAGGGCTCCAATTAAATGTATTTTTTGTTAAGGTAATATCTGCTTCTATTGTGTTTCCAATGAAAGGCAACATTCCTTTCGCCTCATCATCAAAATTTGCCATAAATTTCAATAAAAAAGTAGGAGCCAATGTAGTGCTAATTTTTTGATACCCATTTGCTTTTAAAATTTTGGCAATTTCTTGAAAATTATGTGACTCTTCCGTTGTCACAATAAATCGATTACCACTTGCTTTTTCATTTTCTAAAGCCTTAACATGTATGTAAGCAATATCCCTAACATCTGACATAACTGAATCTGCTTTTGGTAACATTGGAACTTTGCCAGTTATCAATTTTTTGAAAAAATCCATTGATTCAGACACTAAATTTCCTGTGAGAGTTGGCCCATAGATTGGCCCTGGATTTATCACCACTAACTCTAATTTTGAATCTCCATTTTGGTTTTGGATAAATTCCCATGCAGCTTTTTCAGCTAGTGTTTTACTTTTGAAGTAGGCAGTTACACTTTTTTCATTAACATCAGTCCAACTATCTTGATTCAATTTTACGATACCATATTGACCCCCTTGCATAGACGCTGTTGAAGAGGTTAGTATTACTCTTTTTACACCAGCCTTTTTAGCCGCTTTCAAAGCCCTTAATGTACCTTCTACGGCAGGTTTTATTAAATCGTTTTCGTCTTTAGGTGCTTTCACTATAAACGGAGATGCTACGTGCAAAACAAAATCACAACCTTCCATTGCTCCATCCCAACCTTCATCTTTCATCAGGTCGAGCTCGCAAAATTCTAAATTACCTTTAGGGTCTACCTCTTTTTTGATTCCATTTTTTACTTCGTCCGACTTAGATAAACTTCGCAATGACCCTCTTACAGCATACCCATTTTTTAATAATTCGGCAGCACAATGCTGACCAACAAAACCTGAAATTCCTGTTACTAATACTTTTTTCATATTTTTTGTTCATTAGAATTTTTAAGAATAAAGCAAATTTTGAAATAGATCATGTTAGAATTAAGAATTACATGCCTGGTATAATGACCACTCTACCTTCCTCTGATTGTAGTTCATCTATACGAAGTTGCTTATATGGTTTATACTCTTCAGAATTATACCAACCTTCAGCTGCTTCCATACTAGGAAATTGAAGCACTGCAGCCCAATTTCCATTCCAATCTCCCTCTTTAATATTGGGTGACGGAGAGCCAGCAATCATTTGACCACCATGTTTTAGTAATATTGGGATTGCAAATTGTGCATAGCGTTGATTTAGCTCTTCAAGGCTTTGAACTTTCATTTGTACCATAATGTAAGCAGGCTTTGCTGAAATGGGATTTTCTGTACTTGTTTCTTTATTTTCCATTTTTTTAAATTTTATTATTACTTTTGTTTTGAAAGCAAATATACAATTACTTTTGTTTTGCAAGCAATAATTTTATATAGATTGAAATGAAAATGGATTTTAGATGCGAATGTCCTATTTCCTCAGCCCTTGACATCATAGGGGATAAATGGACATTACTGATAATTAGGGATATGTTGTTTTCTCACAAAAAAACATTCAAGGATTTTTCCACTTCTAAGGAGAGTATTGCTTCCAATATCCTATCATCAAGGCTGAAATTATTAGAAGAAGTGGGCATCATTAGGAAAAATAAAAGAGAAGGTAATCTAAAGTCAAATATATATACCCTAACAGAGAGTGGCCTCGCATTATTACCTGTTATTGCAGAAATAACCTTGTGGAGCGATGAGAATGTTCGAAACCTAAATCCAGACATGGTTCAAGAAGATTACCATCATGTTAGAACGAATAAACAAGAATTTCTTGTAGAAGTAAAAGGAGCGTATTTGCGCAGTATTGAGATTGATTGAATGTTCATGAAATCTTGCACGAAGTTCAACGCTTTAATTTCTTGATAGTCACATACTCAATCATCGCATTATAGTTGCATCTTTCGTCGAAAAGGGGAGCAAGCCGATCAGAAATGATCGGTTTTTTGTTGTCCTTCAGCGAGATCAGTTTTGCATCTTTTGAGATACTCACTTAGGTTTGATACAAATCATTGACTGTGGTACATAAGTCCCGCCACTTATAATGGACATGACTTTTGCCTCGATCCCCCCATCATTATAGTAAACTGTTTTCGAACCCATGGCTTCAAGACGGGTAGTATAATTTTTTACGTTTTGAATGTCTGCAAGAAGAATTACGCCCCCTGGTTTTAAAACGCGATACATTTCATCCAATGATTTTAATTGTTCATTTTCAGGCTCAATATTGTGAATAACCCAATGAGACATGACTAAATCCATGGTTTCATTATCAAAAGGTAATTTACGGGCATCCGCAGTTAGAAGGTTTATTTTTTCAATAACTCCTTCCATAGCTGCGTTCCGCAAAGTGGAACTTTCATTATTTTCAGATTGGTCATTTGAATTCCAAATATCAATGCCAATGGATACCCCAGTTTTTAACCTCTTCGCTGCACCGATTAATAGTAGACCTTTTCCACAACCAATATCTAATGTTTGAGAAATGTCTTTCCACTTAATGTATTTCCCTGCCTCATTTAATAAAAAATCACGCGTTTTTAATTTTCCAATCCTAGAACTATAGGTCATATAGCTCGCCATAAACAGCCCGTATAAAGTAAGGATTAAACCCAAAATAAAACAAACCAAGTAGACTATAGGCAAATCTTTGAACCAAGTTGAACGAGGCCAAATCGTAAAACAAAGGAGCATTAATCCGACTATTGAAATCAAAAACATTCCCATTCTAATGCCAGGTGCATCTATGCCGTAATCTATTTTTCTACTTTCTTTCATAATTGTACCTATTCGTTTTTCATCCCATATAAAAACCTAGTCAATTTAGTTCTTCTGATCACATATTCATATAAAACGTAAATGACAATAGTTGAGCAGCAGGATAATAACAGGTATTTTGTCAAAACAGACACTTTCAGTTGAACAATCCAATAACCGACAGCTACGATAATTGTTTGATGAATGATGAAGAAAGGAAATACCGCCTGGTTTAGGTAGTTTAAGATAGTAGAGGAATTGTTTAGGTGCTTTTTGGCAAAACCTATGATGGTCAATATGATACTCCAAATTTGCAATGCATCTAAAAAAAAGTAAACTTGTGCATCCATCCCCTCTTTTTTAGGTAGCACGTTAGGTAAATAATACTGGATAAAAAGGAGGGCACTTGTTATCCCTGCAATAGTTAAAGTTGTTTTTCTGTAACGCTCACAGTTATCCCAAAATTGACTACTGCTTGCGAATAGATACCCTAAAATCAAATAGGTAATGGAAGAATTGAATACAAACCAATCTTCTACTAAACTTCCTTGTTCTGGATAAGCTAAATAAAATTCATAATAATTATAATACTGAATTAGGAAGACCAAAAAGAGTAGATACTTGCTTGATAATAGAGTTGAAAATTGGTCTTTGTATTTTTCAATAATTGGTACTTTCAAAATCGAAAACAGGGGGATTAATATTAAAATAAAAGATAACAAATACACCACAAACCACATATGGCTCCAGGTTAGAGAACCAGCTGGGTAAGGAACAAAATCCCAAACGGAAGGGTAAAACTCAAAGTAACTACCAGTTACGCGACCTTTTTGTACATATTCAACATATACCTGAACGGGTATAGTAAATAACATCGCAAACACCAAGGGGATAAAAAGCCTTCTGAATCTCTCTACGATGAATTTTAATATACTTCTAGTCTTCAATGAAAAATAGATCCCTACACCAGAAATGAAGAACAGTAAAGGCAATCTCCATTGATGAAACCACAACACAATACTCAATAAGAGGTCTGATTTCTCTTCATTCTTCACTTCCCAATTATAGTTTACAAATGGTAGTGCACTGTGAAAAAGGATAAGGAGTAAAAAGGCAAAAACTCGAATGGAATCGATAAAATATAAACGGTCTTTCATAAACTATTTTTGATGCTTAAAGATGCTCATTTTTATTTGATGGTTGCATCATTCGTCTCGTCGAAAATAGCTGTAAACAAAAGAGACCTATTAGGCCTCATTTTTATTTTAAAAAACGGTGTTAAAGCTTAATTGATTTTATCGAATACCGTTTTCCAGATACGCTCACCCTTCCAAATGTTTGATTTTGCTTTGGCCAAAACAGCAATAGACTTACCATCTTTGCTCAAGTTCCAAACCTCTGTCACATCGGTATAGGCTTCTTGTTTAACGTGGGCCTTATATGGAGTACCATTCATAAAATAGACAATGGATTTAATGGTCATCGTTTGTCCATCATCGGACAACTTTACAGAATACTTTTTTCTGTTTCCTTGGCTGTGATTAATTTGCCTTGTTTTCCCATCGAAGATCAACTTCTCCCTACTTTTAGCCGATGAAGCCTCCGAATCTAGATTTTCTACAGATAAAAAATCTGCCTGCTCTATGATTTGCATTTTTTTAGAAACCATCCGATCGGCCGCGTCGTAAGAGCAAAAGATATTGCCGCCTATACTGATGGACTCTTTGGCTTTCCATTTTCCAGAAAAGCTAGTCTCATTTGTACCATTTCTAGGCTGAGCTTGTACCGAAAAAAATAGTATGACTGATAGCAGAATAAGGAGCGAGGTAAAAGCGGATTTTTTATTTTTCATAAGTGAAATCATAAGTTATTTTTTTAAGGTTTTAATCCCCGAAGGAGGTAATTTTAAATGGGCGCTCTGTAATCTAAGGAACAAATTTCTCTACTAAAAAATTAACCACTTCCACCGCGATTAAAATGATAACGACCCATTCTAAATAGATGCTATTGCGGTATTGAAGTATGTCCTTAAATAGCTCCAGGTTTTCTTTCACAATACTGAGCTCTTCAGAAACACTTCGCGCGCGGTCTTGTAAATCGAGGTGTCGTTTCAATTCAATATGTAATTTGTCTAATCGTTCATTGTCCCATGTTTCTTCTGGAGAGTCGAAAATGTAGAGATTTTGGGCAATTAAATTTTTAAGCAAAAGCGTTTTTCCAATATACTTTTTCAAATTAGTACCCGTTATAGAAAGCTTTCCATTTCTTTCCAAAATTTGGGTATGCTGATTAGTATCTTCCAGTAATTGTGTCGTTAATTCCGCATAATAATCCAAGGTAACGGATTGAGAGATATATAACATCACCATCCGAATGACGTCTGAATTTGAATTCTTGATCTGAATTTTATTGTGGCTAATTTTATTATCGACCCCTCCTGTTTCTATTAAATGTTCTTCATAAATATTGGTCTCCACCCTATTTCTACAGGTAGCCTGTATTTGTAATTTGATTTCATCAAATTCTTCTTCACTTAAATTTAGATGGGATACAACGCCATATCGCAAAACATATAAATAGGTATTTTCCCTTATTTGGAAAAATAACTCGTCATTATCTGCATGAATAACCTCCCCTAAAGAGACTAGTTTTAGCCTTTTTATGTCAATATAATCTGCAAGTTGGTAGGATTTTACCTTCATGAGGAGTGCGTTAATGAATACTAATTTCGGGATAATGATTCAATTTAACCAACATTCAGCGTATTTTCCATTTGCGTCTGATGCCCCCTTAACAATTTACTATATTTGTCTTATGACAAAAGTAATTTTATTCTGCATTTCCATGCTGGCAATGGGTAGCTTAAGCGCCCAATCATTTCAAATTAAAGATTTATCAAGTTCAGTGGGTAGCTGGCAAGGGAAATTAACGTATTTGGATTATTCGTCAGGAAAGCCATTTACGATGTTAGCAAATATAAAAATCAGTTTAACGGCGGATTCGAGAGGTTATATAATGGCCTATGAGTACCCAAAGGAACCTCATGCGAATTCAAAAGATACGACGGCTATTGTGGGCTCGTTTTTTGGCAAAGATAAAATCGTCGAATTTAAACGAGATTCAGCTGAAGGATTTACACTGGTGACGGAAGTGGATGGAGAAGACGGGAATGAGAACACGAAGGCGATTTTAAGGCATCAATACTTGCTTCAAAAGAACACGTTTACCATCATCAAATCAGTGAAATTTCAGGGTACGGATAAATGGATAAAAAGGAATGAATACCTATTAACGAGGGCAGAAAATTAAATTCTTAATAGCCTTTCAAAAGCATTAGTGCGCTTCATGCCGCATCGGCTTTCCAAAATTTAATCTTCTTCTAACTGAAAATCACAATTTTGTTTAATCCATTCAACTGGGGTCATTTTGGTCACTTCCTTAAAGGCAGTGTAAAAAGTGGATCTATTTTTAAACCCAGATTCTGAAGCAATACCAGCAATTGTAATATTTAAATGGCTACTATTTTTGAATTTTTCAATCGCAAAATCCACACGTAATTTATTTCGTAAAACAGGGAATGGAATCTTGATGACTTTGGAGAAACATTCGGTCACTATGTTTTGCGGAATGTCTAAACTACGTGCAATATCGTGTTTTGAAAACTCAGGAGATAAATAGGGTTTTTCATTATGTAAATAGGCTAATACGCGACTGGCATCCGTAATTAATTTATCTTGATTCGCACCGGACTTATCTTCTTTCGTTGAGATATGATTCATCAACTTTAGGTAAAATGTTAAGTCCGAATTGTTGATATTATCGTACAAATAGCGCGGAAATAAAATGATGGATAGGGGAAGAATTAGGCTTAAAGAACTGATAAAACTGTTCCCTTCGAAAGGGAAGAAATGCACATAATTATTCAGTACAAATAAGATAGTAAGGGTATAATTAACGATAATGATGAAACATATTTGGACTAATAACAAATAGGATTTCTTACTCAGTGTTTGTTTATTTTTTGTTAGAATTTGTAAAAGATAAACAAGTACGAAAGCGCCAAAAGTCGAATTATATAAATCATTCAATCGATTAGTGGTTTCCCAAGAAACCCATAAAGATGTCTCCTTTTGGATCAGGCTACCTTGATATACACTTATTTGTTCGGTAATCGGTAACAGGTAGTAGGGGATTAAATTGATCGCATAAAGAACAGGTGGAATAAGTATCAAAAAAAGTAAGTAGTCGAATTTAGCCGGTTTTTTAATAATACTTTTTATGTAAAGTAGTAAAGAGGGCATAGGAAAAAACCCTATAATTCCACTCAATAACATCAATTTTAAGGTAATAGGCTCTTCATTAAATGCAGAGATAGGATTAAAAATAGCGAGTATTTTTATGCAGGAAGTTAGGATGGAGATAATGGCCCACAAAACACCCTTGCTTCTATTCAAATGGTTAGATAGTAACAGAATGATTACTATTATAACGAGAATGATGGTTGCATTTTGCATTAGTAGGACGTGTCAGAAAAGATAGAGCCACTCTAAATTCTAACTAAACTTAGTCATAAAAAAAATAAATCGGACATGCTAAGTAAAGTCGTGTTGTTTAAAATTGTTTTAATGCGACAAATTATTCGCATATAAATGATTGTAAACTTTTTTATTGATTCACTTTTGAGGTTGAATAGTTGTTTTATCCTCACTCATCTTTGAATCCAGTATGAAAAAGTCCACGTTAATTTTATTCTTTTTGGCCTCTTTTTTAGGCCTACAAAAAATCCAAGCACAAGCCAATGTCCAAGCCACAGGGATCTCCATCCAAGGAATTGCACGCGATGAAAATAACTCCGCCATTGCTAACATTGACCAGTTAGGTTTAGCCTTCAAGATTTACTACTTAGATGGTAGTAATAATGAAGTCACTATTCTGAATCAAACGGCAAATGTGAAAACGGATAACTTTGGCGTTTTCTCTTACGTGATGAGCATTGATAAAAGTTTATTTACGTCCATCAGTAATTCTCAAGCTTATTTAAAAGTTACCCAAGGAAGTGTGGTTTTTTCCAATGAAAAATTACAAGCCGTTCCTTATGCCATTCAAGCACAAAATGGAGTTCCCTCTGGAACTATTATGGCCTATGTAGGAGCCACTGCTCCTGAGGGTTGGTTATTGTGCGATGGATCTTCGTTTCCTGATAACGTGTACTATGCTCAATTAAAGGCCTTATTAGGTGGAACTAATACGCCTAATTTATCTGCTCGTTATTTAAGAGGTACTGGTGTTCAAGAAGGCAGAGGGGGTATTACTTTAAAGGGGACACAATATGACGAAATTAGACAGCACTCTCATGGAATAAATATCACGACCACTACGAACGGTAATCACGAACATAATGCAGGTAATGGATTCAATCAATTGATGAGAGCAGATAATCGTTTTTGGGTTACTTATGGATCTACATCTGATCCTTCGCCTACAAATCCACCGTCAAATCAGCCACAAAACAGAATAAATGTCTACGACCATGCGAATGTGCCTTTTGCTGGAGATCATACTCACCAAGTAACAGGAAATACTGTTTCTGCGGGTAGTGCTGATTCTGTATATGGCGATAACCGTCCCTATTCATACGGTGTGAACTACATCATTAAAATCTAATAGACTCTTCCTGGTAAGTTCTTTAAAAATAGTAAAATGAAAAAAGGTGTTCTATTTATCGTTTTCTTCTTGAGTGTTAGTGCTGTTTTTGGCCAAATACAAGAAAAATTAGGGGTTAAAAGCGTCATCGGAGCATCTGCTTCTCAGCGAGATAACCTCAATTACCAGCTAACACAAACCAGAAATGGCGTAAATGGGACCTTTACGATTAAAAGCGTAGGCGTTCAAGTGGGATTGCCTTATATGGGTGTGACCAATGTGCCTCAGACAAATAATCCTACACAGAATTACCGACTGGATTTAGGGTTTCCTTGGGGCATTCGCTACCGATATAGTACTTTTTCGGAAGATGCATTTACGGTTTCTAAAGGATATTATACGGATAAAGTTTCGATCAATTGGGGGATCAAAAATAATGCCGGACTCATCACGGATTTTGTCGTTTATCGTTCCACAGATATCACCGGATCGAGTCCAGATTGGGGAAATCCTATTGCCACTTTATCTTCTTCTGCCAGATCATATGATGATGTAAACACCGATGGCGGGAAATTATATCGATATAAAATTTTAGCAAGAGGCGTAGAAAGTATTCAGAATATATACTCCTCCTATATTATTGGAATTGGGTATAGAAATCCCACCGCAATTATAACGGGAAACGTGAGCTTTAGTGCGGGTAATCCCGTTAAAAACGTATTAATTTCTGCAACGCCTACAGGTAGTACATTAAACTTTGGGAGTTCCTTACGCATCCCTAGTACTACGAATGTAGCGGTGAATAGGTTACATAAAGTTTTAACGGATTCGCTTACTTTACAAGCCTGGGTAAAACCGGAGACTAATTTCAATAATGATGCAATTACGCTTTATGAAATTAGAAGTAATGTAGGCCAATCAAAATATTTTAAAGTAACGCTAGGTGTGGTAAATAACAGAACCACCCTGACACTTACGATTGAAGAACCAAACTTAGGTGACCACAATATTACCCTTAGCGATTATATCCCTAATGGGGAAGTGGACAACAAAGGAGCGGACGTACTAGTGCCTGTAAGTAATGTTAATGGGACATTTACGCACTTTACAGCCGTATTAAGAAACAATGTTATCCCCGAATTTTACATCAATGGAAGACTAATTACGGCTGCTTATGAGGCTCAAATGAACACTATTTTAGCGAATAACGCTACATCTGGGACTACCCCGCCTACGGTTGTTTTTACCAGCTCTAATATCGCCACGCGTTTAAATACTAGTCCTTCGGGATATCCCCAAAGTTGGACTCAATTTAATTTAGGAGGCGGTAAGACGGCATATTTAGATGAATTTAGAGTTTGGGAAACTGCGCTGACCCCTTCTCAAATTCTAACAGATTACCGCAGGTACCTAAAAGGAAATGAAGCCTTTTTACATACGTATATTACCGGAAATGAGGGAACAGGTTCGTATGCGTATGACCTTTCAGCTACCGGATTTAGTTTCCATGGGAATGATGCAAAATTAGATGATGCCACTTCTTTTGGCAAAATTATACCCACCAATACTCAGCTAGGTATTTTAGGGGTCACGGATCAATATGGGAATTTTGTTATTTCCGCCGTGCCTTATACGGGGAATGGAAATTCCTATACACTGGTTCCGTCTATAGGCAAACACAAGTTTAATCCGACGCAGCAATTAACCTATGCGGGAGTAGGTTCTACCGTCATCAATAATGTCAACTTTAAAGATATTTCTTCCTTCACTTTTAAGGGTATCGCCTTATACGATAGTAGAGGCGTTTTCCCTACTACGACTGATCCTGCTATTCGAGGTGACATTAAAGAAAATGAGGCATATAATGCCTATACAGTAGGTAATCGGAAATACCAAAAAGGGGAATATTGGGCGTATAAAAATGCGGCTGGTGGTATTGATAGTTTACGTCGTTATGCGGTTATCCCGGTTCCAGGTGCTTATATCAACATCGATAATACCTTAGCGATTGATGCGAATAATGTACCTATTTTAACGGACATCAATGGGCGTTTTACGGTGCAAGTTCCTATAGGGGATCACGCAATTTCCGTCTTTAAAAGTGGACATAATTTTAGTTTAGAAGGGAGGTATCCCGCACGCACTAGCTCCGTAATTAATGGTGAAAAAGTGTACAATAATACGTACCAAAATTTCTTCCAAGACCAGGATGAGCCTATCACTTTTATTGACACCACGAAGGTAACTGTAGTGGGTCGCGTAGTGGGAGGAACGGCACAATCGGATCAGATCATCGGGTTTGGGGATAAAGGTAAAAAAGTCTACACGTACGTTGATGCAGAGGGTGTCACTAAATCCACTTACTACACCTCCCTTAATAATATAGGGGTGGCTAAATTAACCTTAGGCTATATTCCAACGGGTGCAAGTAGTGTGACGCCAGAGTACAAGACAAGCTTTGAGACAAATGCAGAATCAGGGGAATTTCGCGTAAAATTACTCCCGCTAAGTTACAAGCTTTCACAAAATGATTTAGTCTTTAAGAGCGGTCAAAACCCCGGCAATAGACCTTTACTAGACGCGGATAAAACCATCAATTTTACCGCAATTAATGGCTTTCAAACACCCACCTTTACACAGGGTAATATCAAAGGAGAGCCTTATCAGGAAGTACTCAAGTTTGCGTATATGGCAAACCCAACGTTTAATGTACTCAGCCAAAGTTCCGAAAGTAGTATCGTTTCAGGCAGCAAAACCTATACCATTGCTGCAGACCAAGTGACGCCTATTTACAAGCAATTTGGAAATTATCAGGTTCAAATTCAGGGCCAAGAATCGTATTATAATTACGATAAAAGTCTAACAAATCCGGTTATTTCCACCGTTCCAGTGACGGGAGGTTCCATTATTGCAACAAATAATTTAGCCTTAGACAACTCGGAAACGACAGAGCTTTCCCCTACGGATCCGAGCATTTTAGTCTATTCCTTTAAAGGAGGAATGCCTAATACAGATGCAGGCAGCGGATACAAAAGGACCATTAATTTATTGTATCGATTGAATGGGGTTGATAACTCATTAACGGGCTATAAAACGGAAGGAATTTTGTTAGGGGGAGAATCTGATGGTTCTCAAACTTTTGTTACAGCCGGCCCACAATTACCTGATTTTGTTTTGCGTGATCCTCCTGGGTCTGGAAGTTCTGCGACGATCGAAAAGGGGTCTACTTTAAGTTTTACGAAAACGGCTTCCGCTGCTGCAAGTATTGCGGGCTCAGACTCGAAAACCTTGAATAATGGGGTGACCATTTTAACCACGGTGCTGGCTGGTCCGGCCGTTAAAGTAGAGGCCGAAAACAATAAAAGTATTGGTATTGGGTTTTCGCAATCGAGTGCCACGGGAGCAGAAGTAACGAATACCTATAGCTTTAACCAATCGATTTCAACTAGCAGCGATGCGGGCTGGGATGGAAGTGATGCGGATTTATATATTGGCTACTCCGCTAATCAATATTATGGAACCTACAATGACCTGAATGTAGATTCCGTTGCGAATGCATCTGACCCGATTAAAGTGGTTTCCTCTGGAGGCTCAACCGTTTCCCGAGTATATCCTAAAATCAAAAAAGCCGTATATTTTTCTGACGGCCCACAAAAAACGTTCTTTATCTATTCACAAGGAAGTATCATTAACGACCTTATACCGAAGTACCAAGACTTCATTGATCAAATTGATGCAGGAACATTGACGGAAAATCAAGGCGGAGTATTATCAAGAAAGTCCTATGTTAATTCGATTAATCTTTGGAGAAAAATTATCCAAAACAACGAAAAGCAAAAATACCTAGCCTTCAATGATCGGGATAAATTGAAGTCCTCTTTGTACGCAAATATTGAGGCGTTAAAAAATCCTTTGACGAATAGTTTATCTGCAAACGGACAACGATTAAAGGATTTATTGAATAAGTCATTTTATGAAAACATTTCGTTCGATGCGGGGGTAGGTGATTTTACGAAATCCTATTCTATTGAAAGAGTCGGGTCTAATTCCATCTCGTATGATGTGGAAGTGTCTGCCGAATTTAATAATGTCATTGCCGGAAAAGTAAACGATACCGGTTTTGAAATGTCTACAGGCTGGTCTAGTTCGGCGGGAGCGGGAGTTTCCAGTGGTAGCGAAAATGCCACAAGCACCTCGGTT
>Ga0213920_1001238_pt1 | contig 14634 bp, 15 predicted proteins | sample McNCre1117MG_FD_161054 | JGI IMG/M metagenome (GOLD analysis project Ga0213920, IMG submission 161054) | Freshwater microbial communities from McNutts Creek, Athens, Georgia, United States - 11-17 MG | ecosystem: Environmental > Aquatic > Freshwater > Creek | place: USA: Georgia | collected...
GACTAAAGCGGGGCTTAAGTGCACCGACGGTCGTACCATCATGCCAAATGCTTTCCAGCATCAGGACCAAATGCAGGTCCCGCTGGTTTGGCAGCACGGACACACCGATCCCGAGAATGTTCTTGGGCACGCAATTCTGGAGAATCGACCGGATGGCGTTTACACTTACGCCTTCTTCAATGATTCGCCTAAGGCGCAGCACGCCAAGGGCCTCGTCCAGCACAAGGACATCAATTCCCTCTCGATTTGGGCCAACCAGCTCATCGAGCGGTCGAGCAAGGTCATTCACGGCGTGATCCGTGAGGTCAGCCTTGTTCTGGCTGGCGCTAACCCTGGCGCCGTCATCGAAAATGTCTCGATTCGCCACTCCGATGGCGACGTGGAACTTCTCGATGAGGAAGCTGTTATTTACACCGGACTGGAACTCGACGAAGTCGATATTCAGCACGATGATTTTAACGAAGAAACTGAAATTGACGACGCCGTGCACGCCGACAATAGCGGCAACGGTGCTGACCCCACCATCCAGGACATCATTGATTCCATGGATGAGGACCAGCAGACGGTTCTTCACTACCTCGTCGGCGAGGCGCTTGCTTCGACTGACCAGGGCGGGAACCTTCAGCAAAGTGACATCAACGACTTCAACAATGAGGAAGGTAGTGACATGACCGGTAGCCGCAACGTGTTCGAAAAGGACGAGATCGCAGGTCCCGTTCTTTCGCACGAGGACGTGAAGGGTATCGTCGCTGACGCCACTAAGACGGGTTCTCTTCGTGAGTCCGTCATGAGTTACGCTCTGGCGCACGGCATCGAGAACATCGAGATCCTCTTCCCGGAGGCCACTCAGCTCACTTCGTCGCCCGAGTTCTTTGCTCGTCGCATGGAGTGGGTCAACAATGTGCTCGACGGTGCTCGTAAGAGCCCGTTCGCTCGCATCAAGACCGCTACTGCTGATCTGACGTTCGAGGAAGCTCGTGCGAAGGGTTACATCAAGGGGACCCTGAAGAAGGAAGAGTTCTTCAAGGTTTCGAAGCGAGTGACCGTCCCGCAGACCATCTACAAGAAGCAGAAGCTTGACCGCGATGACATCATCGACATCACCGACTTCGACGTCGTGGTGTGGATGAAGGGTGAGATGCGGATCATGCTCGACGAGGAACTCGCTCGTGCGATCCTGGTTGGCGATGGTCGTGAGCCCGGCGACGAGGACAAGATCAACGAGGAGAACATCCGTCCGATCGCCAAGGACGATGACTTCTACACGGTCAAGGTCCACGTCAACATCGACGACACCGACTCCTCGGTCCAGGAGATCATCGACGCGATCGTTCTGAACCGTCAGTACATGCGTGGTAGTGGTCTGCCGTCCATGTACACGACGGAGACGATGATTGCTCGTTTCATGCTCCTCAAGGACACCCTTGGCCGTCGTATTTACACGTCGCTCGACCAGCTTGCTGCTGAGCTTCGTGTGAAGGAAGTCGTGCCGGTTGAGGTTCTCAACACTGAGGCTGACATTGCCTGTATTCTTGTCAACATGGCCGACTACAACATCGGCGCCGACAAGGGCGGTCAGGTCTCGATGTTCGACGACTTCGACATCGACTACAACCAGTACAAGTACCTGATGGAGACCCGTGTGTCGGGCGCGCTTGTTCGCCCGAAGGCCGCTATGGTCGTTCACACGACGCTTTCCACCGCCGTTCAGGTTACCGCTACTGCTCCGACCTTCAACGACACCACTGGTGTTGTGACGGTTCCGGATGTCACTGGCGTCACCTACAAGAACGCGGACACGGACGCGGACATCAGCGACTCCTCGATCACCCTCGACGCTGGCGAGAGCCTGACCGTCGTGGCCGTGGCTTCGACCACCAGCTACTTCCTGACCACGAGTGAGGGCACCTCTTGGACCTTCACCATGTCGGCGTAGTAGTCCATATTTAAGGAGCTAAGATGACTCGATTCTGTGGAGAAGTCGGTTTCGGCGAATCCATTGAAGAACCATCTGGCTCTGGTGTGTGGGAAGATGTGATCACCGAGTTTACATATTTCGGTGACGTAATTCGAAACTCGAGAATGCTTCGAGAGGGCGTTAGCGTCAACGACAATATTACTGTCAATAATTCTATAAGTATTGTCGCTGACGCCTATGCTCGGGAACACTTCTTTAATATTCGATATGTGAAGTGGGCGGGGGTTCTTTGGCTTGTCACAGAAGTGGAAGCCAAGAGCCCTCGCCTAATTCTAAACCTTGGGGGTGTTTACAATGGGCCAACGGCTTGAGCTTCATGATATTTTGAAGGAATTGCTCGGAAGCGATCACGTATATTTTCAGCCTCCGCCATCGGTACAGATGGAATACCCATGTATTGTCTATCGTAGGGACTACGAAGTTAAGCGGTTCGCCGACGATATGCCATATTCTCGGGTAAAGCGATATCAGGTGACGGTCATTGATCGAAACCCAGATAGCGAGGTTCCCGATAAAGTTTCTCAGCTACCTCGTTCAAGTTTCGAACGGTCATACACTGCCGATAACCTGAATCACGACGTTTTCAGACTCTTCTTTTAGGAGGAACAATGGTACAGCTCGTTTGGGATGAAGTCGGCGATCGCACCTATGAAACTGGTGTGGATCACGGCGTTCTTTACATCCCCAACACCGAGGGCGTTTACGCCAGCGGCGTCGCATGGAACGGTCTTACGGCCGTCACGGAGAGCCCTTCGGGTGCTGAGGCTAACGCCAAGTACGCCGATAACATCAAGTACCTGAACCTGATCTCGGCCGAGGACTTTGGTGCAACGCTTGAGGCGTACACCTTCCCGGACGAGTTTGCTCAGTTCGACGGTCTTGTTGTTCCTACTCCTGGTGTTACGATCGGCCAGCAGCCGCGTAAGATCTTTGGTCTTTCTTACCGCACTCGTCTTGGTAATGACGTCGAGGGCGATGAGTACGGCTACAAGCTTCACCTTCTGTATGGTTGCAACGCAGCCCCGTCGGAGCGTGCTTACAACAGCATCAACGACTCCCCCGAGGCGATTACGTTCAGTTGGACGATCTCGACCACTCCGGTGCCTGTCACGGGCCACAAGCCCACGGCTCTCATCACGATCGACTCGACCGCTGTCGACACTGACGCCCTTGCAGACCTTGAGGCGTTGCTTTATGGCACCGCTCTGGTTGCGGCTAAGCTTCCGACTCCGGACGAAGTCATCGCTCTCTTCCCGTAAGTCGGTTAAACAAGAGGTGAAACATGCTTACGCTCACTATTGCTGGAACAGAGTTATACGACGAAGCCACCGAGACCTTTGTCGAAGGAATTGGCGACGTTGAATTAGAGCTAGAGCATTCTCTTCTATCAGTGTCAAAATGGGAGTCAAAGTATCAAAAACCGTTTCTAAGTAGTGAAAAAAAATCTCTTGATGAGATTCTTTATTATGTAGAATCGATGATTGTTACTCCAAATTACCCAAACGACATTGCAGAACGACTGTCGCAGTCTGACATGGTTAAGATTAATGACTACATTGAATCGTCAGAATCTGCTACAACTTTTGGTATTATGCCAGAACGCAGAGGGCGTGGAGAAGTCATCACGTCCGAGCTTATCTACTACTGGATGGTGGCGTTTCAAATTCCTTTCGAATGTGAGTTTTGGCATTTGAACAGACTCTTTTCTTTGATCAGAATTTGCAACATTAAAAACGCACCGCCAAAAAAGATGGGTAGATCTGAAGTGGCAAAGACCTACCAAGAAATCAACGCCCAAAGGAAAGCACAGTTGGGCACAAGTGGATGATGGGAGGTTAGATGACCAGACTTGCATGGGATCAAGTTGGGGAACGCTTTTACGAAGCTGGCGTTTCTAACGGAGTTCTCTACAAGGACGATAGAGTTGGAGTTCCGTGGAACGGTCTAACCTCTGTCGACGAAAAGCTTCCAATCGACGCGAGCCCAGTATATTTCGATGGTCATAAGATCAATGAAATTGTTACTGTTGGCGACTTTCAGGCATCCCTAAGCGCTTACACTTTTCCAGATGAATTTCTGGAATACCAAGGGACCCTTCAGGACCAAGAAGGATTCTTCATCACTGGCCAGCCCCCCAAGCGTTTTGGGTTGTCTTATCAGACAAAAATTGGCAGTGATGTTGACGGATTAAGCGCTGGGTACAAAATTCATATTTTGTACAATCTTCTTGCCACCCCAAATGCTATTAAACGAAATTCGATCGATGACAATCTCGATCCGATGGAATTTGATTGGGATATTTCTTCCATTCCAGAGGACATTGAAAATTTTCGCCCAACAGCTCACGTGATTTTGGACAGTCGAAAAACTGATCCTTATCTTCTACTTGACGTTGAAGATATTCTTTATGGGACAGATACTACGGATCCTTATCTTCCGTCCCTTAAAGGTCTTTCGGCCTTCATTCGTAAGTGGAACCGACTTGTTATCACTGACAATGAAGATGGCACCTGGACCGCTAGTTCTATCGTTCCAGATGTTATTACCATGCTAGATGCTACTAGTTTCCAAATCGTTACCGACAGTGCGGTATATTTGGATGCTGACACTTACGAAATTACTAGCAGCGACAAGAACGAGGAGGACGTATGGTTACCGTAACTGGATTTACCGCAGCACGGATGCTGGAAATTGAGCAGTCTGCCATTATTTCTGGCCACATTTCGGGAACCGGTCTTATCCTCGTTACTCGAGCCGGTGATGAAATTGACGCCGGAGAAGTTGTAGGGCCCACTGGGCCCGCAGGTCCTACTGGCGGAGCCGTATACGAAGTCGGGCACGAAATGACCTGGCCGGGTCTTCTGGCAAGGATTCCTACAGACTTTGTTCATGAAGACGGCCGACAACTTCTTAAATCTGGCTACCCAGTTCTCTATGATATCATGGGAGATTCTTGGAATATTGGCGGAGAACCGTCAACCCATTTCCGGATTCCTGATTCCCGAAACAAGGTGTTTGTCGGTGCTGGCGGGGACTACGCACTGGGTACTTATGGCGGGTCTAATACTCATACGTTGAGCGTTAATGAAATGCCTCAACATAATCACACACTTACGGACCCCGGTCACCTTCACGATATTCCCGACACCTTAGTCAATGTTGCCGCTGGAATCTACCCGATTTATGTGTTGGGTGGAAGTAGCAGTTTTGCAGGCGGAGCAGTTCGCCAATACACCGGAATGAGTGTCAACAACAAAGGCGGAGGCCTTCCTCACAACAACATGCAGGCCTTTGGGGCTAAGTACGTCATTCTCAAAGTTCAGTAGGGGCTGTGTTTTCGCTAAAATCCAGTGGATCTCTAGAAAAGACTCGCAAATACTTGAAGGCCATTTCGGATAATTCTATTTTTGATTGCCTTCATGATTATGGGCGAGAAGGAGTTCGGCTTCTTGAAGAAGCTACTCCGATTGACACTGGGGCAACGTCCAAAGGATGGACTTACAGCGTAGAACATAGTTCTGATCGTCATATTCTCAGTTTTAATAACGAATACATTGAAAACGGCCTACACATTGCTGTCATTCTCCAGTACGGTCATGGTACCGGTGGAGGAGGATACGTTGAAGGTTATGACTACATCAACCCAACCCTAGTCCCGTTTTTCGACAAAATTGTCGACGAAGTCATGAGGCAGGTGAGATATGCCGTCCATTGATGACCGGATTGTTAGTATTCAGTTCGACAACTCCGCGTTCCAACGCAACATTCAAAGCACGCTCGCCAGTCTTGGTCAGCTCGACAAAGCTCTTATGCTGACAAACGGCCAAAAGGGTTTTGAAAACGTAAACGCTGCTGCCAAACAAGTCGATCTTTCGGGTATTTCCCGTGGGGTTGATTCGATCAGTAGTAAGTTTAACGCTCTTGGTGCCATTGGGTTTACTGTCATCCAGACGCTCACACAGAGCGCCATGGGCTTTCTTAAGCAAGTCGGTGGGGATATTCTTGCCCCCATCATCGAAGGCGGCACAAGCAGAGCTAAAGCCATCGAGCATGCTCAATTCATGTTCCGTGGTCTTGGTATCGACGTCACTCAGGCCATGGACGATGCTAAGCAGTCAGTGCTTGGTACGGCCTACGGTCTAGGCGAAGCCGCAAATGCCGCAGCTCAGTTTGCTGCGTCTGGTATTGCTCTTGGCGATCAGATGAAAAGTTCGCTGCGTGGTGTTGCTGGCGCAGCAGCTATGACTGGCACTTCGTTCAGCGAGATCGCGTATATTTATCAGGGTATCGCTGGCGCCAACCGCGTCACGACAATGGATCTCATGCAGTTCTCTACTCGAGGACTGAACGTTGCCGCCTCGATGGCAAAGGTGATGGGCAAGACCGAACAAGAGATCCGTGACATGGTCTCTAACGGTTCGATCGATTTTGCCACGTTTGCTAAGGCAATGGACGATGCTTTTGGCGCCCATGCTAAAGCTGCAAATGAGACTTATACTGGTTCTCTTGCCAACATGAAGGCGGCCCTGAGTCGTCTTGGCGCTGCTTTCATTACCCCTCAGCTTGAGCACATGCGTGATTTGTTCAATGCTATTACGCCTAAGATTGACGAGTTTACAAAGGCCATTAAACCTGCCATTGACGCTTTCACCATCATTAGCGGCTGGGCCGTTAGTGGTCTCATTAAAGCTATCAATGGGATCGGTTTCGATCACCTTAAAGACACCATGCCCATTCTCACAGGCGGAATGGTTAACATTTACACGGCGGTCAAGAACGTTTGGACTGTCGCAAAGAATCTCTTCACCGAGATGTTTCCTGCGACGGCGATTTCAACCGTCCAAAGAATTGTAGATGCTTTTGTATATTTCTCTTTCTGGGGGAAGGACCTTTCCGAAAACACCTCGACTCTTCGTGGTATTTTCCAAATCGTATTCTCAACTCTGAGTATCGGTTGGACAATCATCAAAGAGGGCGCCAAATTCCTTTGGAATCTCGGCAAGAGCGTTGCTGCTATATTTAGTCCTGGGGTCACAGGGTTCATTGAGAACTTTGGCAACAAGTTGGCGAATCTTCAGGACGCTCTGGTTTGGGACGGTGGCATCAAGAAGTGGTTTGATGAACTGACCGTTTCTCTCCAAAAGCCTTTGCAGTGGTTGAAGAAGTTTCACGACGCCGTCGCTTCATTGTTTGACGGTTTTCGTAAGAGCGCTGCAGATGGGGTCACCTCAACCGCCGACGCCGTTGGAAAACGATTTCAAGCTTTGAGGGATCGTCTCGGTAATATTTGGGATCCTTTCATCACGGCAGCCGAAAAGATCTGGAGCGTTCTCGAACGAGTCGGTAATGTCGTTGGCGATTGGCTTAAGGGACTTTGGGACAAACTTGCCGCTGGTATCAGCTCGCAAGACTTCCAAGCGATTCTGGACGTGATCAACACAAGCCTTATTGGCGGCGTTGCAGTGATGCTTAGTCATTTCCTTAAGGGCGGCTTCAACTTCAACTTCATTCCTGGTATCGCCAACCTTGGTGGTACACTTACTGATCTTCGAGTTTCCTTGGCCACTCTTCAAGGTAAGCTCAAGGCCGAAGCTCTCATGAAGCTTGCTGAAGCAATCGCTGTGTTGACCGCATCTGTCGTAGTCTTGTCGATGATCGATTCCGCATCATTGACCAAGGCACTTGCGGCGATGTCAATTGGTTTTGGCGAACTTCTTGGTACGTTTGCCGCCATTCAGAAGATGGGCACCATCAAAGGCAAGGGTGGCGTTGACTTCCAGATGATTGCCGGAGGCATGATTGCCTTGGGCGTAGCGCTTCTTTTTCTGTCTAGCGCGGTCAAGAAGTTGTCTAAGTTGTCTTGGAACGACCTCGTCAAGGGTCTTGGTGGAGTCGTTGTTCTCCTCGGAGCTTTGGTCATTGCGTCAAAACCGCTTTCTGCTAATTCTAAAGGGATGGTGACGGCTGGCGTCGGCATTCAAGCCATGTCTGTCGGTCTCTTTATCATGGCGGCCGCGGTTCGAATTCTTGGGACGATGTCGTGGGAAGACATGATCCGAGGACTTACTGGCGTTATGACCAGTCTTGCCGGAATCGTCATCGCAATGCGTTTCATGCCTAAAGACGCCGCTCTTGTAAAAGCTGGTTTCTCAATTCTCATTGTGGCCACTGCCATCGCCATCTTGGGCGGTGCGGTTGCCATTTTTGCAAGCATGAATTGGGAATCGATGGGTAAAGGCCTTCTTGGTCTTGCTTTGGCTTTGGGGGGCGTTGTAGTAGCGCTGAACCTCATGCCTAAAGATATGGGGACTTCTGCAGGTGCGATTCTTGCGGTTGGGGTTGCTATTGCGATTATTGCTGGGTCTATGAAAGCCATTGCAAATCTTAGCTGGGAACAGATCGCTAAGGGTCTAGTTGGCATTGGCGTTGCAATGGGTCTGATGGTGGGTGCTTCTCTTCTTATGGAGGGAGCCATTCCGGGGGCCGGAGCAATGATCATCGTTGCAGGTGCTTTGCTCATCATGGCAAAAGCGATTAAGATCGTTGGTAAATTGAGCGTTGCTCAACTTGTTACTGGTTTGATTGGAATTGCGGCGGCTATTGCCATGGTGGCTCTAGCGTCTTTGGCCGCGGTCGAAGCTATTCCTGTCATTGCAGCTCTCGGCGCGGCATTGATTTTGCTTGGCGCCGGTATTGCTCTTATGGGTCTTGGGGCGTTTCTGTTTGCCAAAGCTATTGGGGTTATCCTTCTTGGTTCGGAAAAACTCATTACGAATCTCCCGAAGGTCCTTGAGGCGATTGCGATGTCAATCCCAATGTTCCTTAAGGGCATTGCCCAGGGCATTGTTGACATGATTTCAGTCTTCACCAAAGCCGCTCCCGCGATCATGAAGGCGCTTGGGATCTTCCTTGTATATTTGATTGACACCTTGATCAAATTGACCCCGAAGATCTTTGAATTTCTCAGTAAATTGCTCGACGGTATGATCAAACTCGTTTACCAATACACTGAACCTTTGATTGCAGCCGGGATTCATATTATTACTAGTTTTCTTAAGGGGATCTCCAACAACATCAAAAAGATTGTCAAGTTGGTCGCCGACATCATTACTAAATTCCTTGATGCTTTTGCGGAGGAAACTCCCAGAGTTGTCGATTCTCTTGTAAACACGATCACGACGTGGTTCTTGCAAACTGCCGAGGGCATGGGCGAAATTGCCGGTACTCTTTTGGTTGGCATTGGGATTGCGTTTGTTAACGGACTTCTTACCGGAATTGGCCAACAACTTGATGGTCCGGTTTTCAATTGGTTCTTGGAGTTGCCAGGGAAGATTCTTGGGTGGCTTGCTACGGCGGGTACTTGGTTGCTCCAAAAGGGCATTGATATTCTGACTGGTCTTTGGAATGGTCTGGTTGCAGGAGTGACTACTGTCTTCAACTGGTTTGTCAACTTGCCTGGAAATATTCTAACTTGGATCGGCGACACATTGGGTACGCTTAAGCAGATGGGTATTAACCTTCTTACTGGTCTGTACAATGGTATTACCGAAAAGGTTACGGACGTTGTTAATTGGCTTGCTGCGTTCCCCAGGAAAGTCATTGACTCAATTATTTCCAAGGGTGGAAAAGCGATTGATTGGCTTGTCCAGATGGGCGAGAACATCATGAAGGGCCTTTGGGAAGGCATGAAGAGTATGTGGAACCACGTAACTGGTTGGTTGAGTAATCTTGACCCACGTAACTGGTTCAACGACATTAATGTTGAAAAGGGCCACGCTGAGGTCAACCTGCTCCCCATGGGTTATATGGTCATGCAAGGCTTGCACACTGGCATGATAGAAGGATGGGCTGAGGTTACACAATGGTTGCAAACTCTTAACCCGTCTGAACACATAGACAATAATGTCGGTGCCGCAATGTCTAAGGCCATTTCTACCGCAGCTCTTAAACTCAGTGACCTCCCTGAATACCAGCCGACTATTACTCCCGTCCTTGACCTCACAAAGGTTGCCGCCGAAGCATCAAAGATCAACGGAATGATGGGCGTTGGAACTTTAACGCCCAACGCGTCGTTTAAGAACGCGCGAATCATTTCTGCCGATCATGCAAATCGACGTACTGATACTTCTTTGGACGTGCAGGCGACTAAGTCTGTGGAATTCCACCAGACGATCAATGCTCCAAAAGAGCTTTCTACTGCTGATATTTACACGAATACTCGTACTCAGATTCAGATGGCCAAAGAGGAGTTGAGCATCCCATGAGAATCACAAAAATTGAGATGCATTCTCCTACTCTTGAGGAGCCGATCGACTTCAGTCTGCAAGATGCTTCTCCACAATCTCGTTATCTCGTTCAGGATATTGCCGGTCTTGACGCAGAGCAGATCATTCCAAAGTTCTATGGTAAAGGGACGAGTACTGGACCCGCTAAGGATTCCAGTTTCTACAACATGTCTCTTGGTGGTCGAAACATCGTCATGAAAGTGTCTTTGAATCCTCAGTTCGTTATCGGCGAGGGTTACTCTGATATTCGTGACGAACTCTATCGCGCCATCTCTGCCACTAGAACTGGAATGGTCGATCTGCAATTCAAGTCAGGATCATCGGCGGTTGCTCATATTTCCGGATGGATCTCGAAACTTGAAGTCGATCACTTCACGCCTGCGCCAAACGTAAAGATCACAGTTAGTTGTATGGATCCGATGCTTCGAGGCGTCATGCCAGTTATATTTGACTCAATCGTCTCGAGCAATCCGATCCTCATTCCGGATAGTCTTTCGACTGCGCCACATGGGTTCTCCATGTGGTTTAATCTTCTTAGCGCCGTAGCCTCGCTTGAGATGTATGACGACCCCGAAAATCCGACTTGGGACTTCAAGATTACCCCAAGCGGTGGTTTTCATGTGGGGGACAAGCTATATTTCTCAAGCGAGTTCACGAACAAATACTTGTACATCATGCGTGGCGCCACTAAGATTGATGTCGTCGACAAGATTTTCCCGAATTCAATCTGGCCGATTGTCTTCCCTGGAGCAAACTATATTTGCTTCGACGCGCCAAGCGCGGTTGATTTCGGCGAGATTAGTTTTTACCCGAGTTACTGGGGGGTGTAATTGTGGATCTCTTTAAATACACCCCGGTTACCGGGCCAACATATTTGGAACAAGCAGAATACATCAACGGTTACGATAAGGTCTCGTGGGTTGAACGATATTTTACCCCCGGGGAATTTTCCATTGAAGCTTCTCTGAATTCAGGGCTAAAAGAGTTTCTTCCTGTTGGAACCTTTGTGTCTCATAACGACACGATGGAAGTCATGATTGTCGAAAATCATGAAATCGACGACAAGAAGGATGAAGATTCTACTATCAAGATTACTGGACGCGACGCGACGAGTTTTCTTGAGAATAGAATTGTCGGAACAAACATCGTTCGTGCTGGAAGTACTCTTTGGCCCTATATTTTGACCGGTGATGTTTCGTGGAACCAAGCGGTACAGTTGATTAATGATCACATCAATAGTCCTCCTTGTACTGCAAACGACGTGCTTCCTAACTTCACGGCAGCTACTTCTGTATCTGGAGAAGCTGCTGTTGTAACACGAATCATGGATTACAATACAGTTCTTTCTGAGCTCGCCAAAATCTTGGCGATCGATAACTGTGGCATCCGTACTATTCGTCGCAACACGTTCGGAAGCTTTGGCGGAAGTTCAGCCCACACCACCTTTGATATTTATCGAGGGGCAGACAAGACTTCTAAAGTCATGTTTTCTTGGGTAGCTGGGGACATCGACTCTGCCAAATACCTTTTTACCGATAAGAACTACAAAACGTCTGCAATCATGCGAGGACGTTGGACCCAAGCCGTATACGACCTTCCTGGATATTCTGGATACACCAGACGTATCATGTATGTCGATTGTACAGACATCGATCAGCATTTTACAGATCCACCTGTGGGAGACGATCTTACCTGGGCAACGATTGCGATGGTCGTAAGAGGTCAACAAGCGTTGACATCTCAAAAATCTATCGCTATTACTCAGGTTGATTTGTCAAATACAGGCGATTACCATTTTCGTCGAGACTACAACCTCGGTGATTTGGTGATGTTGGATGGTAACTACGGTCAAAAAGTTTCCATGCGTGTTACAGAATTCGCAGAGATTCAGGACGCGTTTGGATATTCGTCTCACCCTACACTTTCACTTCCTGGAGTTTAAATGATTGTCATTGCTGCCGCATTAGTTTTTTCGATATTTGTAGCACTAGCGTTGTTTTTCGCATTTCACCCGCTAGGGCGTAAAGAGTACGCGGGCAAAATCTACGTGAGTACGAACGAAGAAGGAAAGCGTATATTTCAGTTGGAGATCTCTGATGGCGACTTCGCGGATATTGAAATTCCGTCCGTAGTCGTCTTTGAGCTTCTTGAGGCCCCGACAGAATAAACATCTCCTATAATAGAGCTACAGGAGGAGAAAATCATGTTGGAATGGTTCAAGAAGAAGAAGCTCTCGGAGGTCGACGACGAAATCAAACGTGTCGTTAGTGACATGGCCACGTGTGACATGGATTCGGACGAGTACGCCACACGAATGAAGCACCTGGAAAGGTTGAATGGTTTGCGCAACGCAGAGGAGCGCACCAACCGTATCAGCCTGGACACGGTGGTAATCGTGGTGGGGAACATCGTGGGGATCCTGATCATCGTGAGCTACGAACAGACGCACGTCGTGACGTCGAAGGCTTTCGGGATGCTCTTTAACCGAAGGAGTTCCAGCTAGAGCGATCTAGCCGTAGCGAAAAGGGAGGGCCCTGGTAGAAAATACTGGGGCTCTCTTTTTTGCTCAAGAAATACATCTGCTTTAATAGGAAGCAGACTTAGGAGGAATAATGGACACGAAGCAGAAGCTGGCACTTGCGCTCGGCGCATCGATCGCCTACTCAGTCCTGGTCACCCGAAAGATCGTGAAGTTGGCGAAGGTCAACAACGCGCTCGTCGGGCAGATCAAGGAAGAGCAGGGGTTGGTGCAGGTCGCGCACAACATCATCTTCAGCCAGATCGTTAAGAATCTGGATCTGTAACCAAAGGAGGGCCTTAGTAGTAATACTAGGGTTCTCTTTTTGCATGTTTTGAAAAAAACATGGGGCTGTGTGCCCTCCTAACGCAAATCTAGAACAAGTTTGGTATGGGAGTGTCAAAATGGAAGTCGAACGTCTTAGAACGCAATCTAGAGGCCTCTCAGGCGAATTCGGGGTTTTAGCAGGGTCAGAACGGCCAAAATTTCCCGGGGGAAGTACCGGAAAAAGTAATCTGTACCTTTTGTCCTGTCTGTGCTGCAAGAAAAACATCTACTATAGTAGGATTAATGGCTTAACGAAAGGCAGTACCATGAATGAGAAGATCAAGGTCACAGCCCTCAAGGTCAAGAACCACGTGAAGCGCCAGAAGTGGGCGTATGCCTGGGGTTCGCTCGCCATCGCGGCGATCGTGCTCCAGCAGCGCAACATCAAGGAGTTCTACAAGTTCTTGGAAGAGAAGGGCATCGACCCGGTCGAGTTCTACGGAGACTTCTCCGTGGAGTCGGAATCCTGAAGAAGCGAGAGCTCTGGTAGAAATACTGGGGCTCTCCTTTTTGCAAAAAAAAAAAAAACATGGTCTATGGTGAAAGGAGGTGCGTTGTGGAAGTGATGACAAGCATTGCCATCAAGAAGACATGGCCAAAGCTCATGGGAGCGTCCATCATCGTCGGAATCATTTCGGCGGCAGGGACATATTTCACGGGCTTCTACATGTTCAAGAAGGCATTCGACGAAATCGAAATCACAGCGATGCCCGACTGACATTAAGGGGGGTCCTACATGGGCTCTCCTTTTTGCCCGCGCAAGAAATACACGCACTATAGTAGAGATGCTTAGGCATTCCGCTAAGTACCGTCCCGGGCATAACCCGGTGAAACCACAAATAAAAGGCCAAAGTGGATGAAGGCTAAAAGCGCCGAAGTGAATCGAAGCATCTCTATTCATTTTTGCCCCGCACAAAAAATACACGTCCTAAGATGAAGAGGTTCTGCCTGGCTGGCAGATAATGGATGATACGCAAGTAGTCTGCAAAGACGAACGTAGACAAGGTCCACGATCCACCTCTTCACTTTTTGTCCTAATCTAAGGAATACATCTAGTATAGTAAGAAGAGGAAAACTCCCAACCCCCCATTAACGGGGAGCATTCAAAGCCACGGGAGCAAGAATGAATCATATGGCTCACTCTTCTTATTTTTTTGTCAAGAAATACATGACCTATAATGAGAGGGGTGTTAAGGAGACGTAACTGTACGATACCGGTTCTTGGAGACGTAACTGTACGACACTGAGAACAACGCCTCTCTTATTTTTCAAACTAAGGAGATCATGATGGACGAAGAAATTGAACCAACACAAAGTGAACGTTTAAAGGATCACTTCCATAAGTACAAGCACGTCTATGCGTACGCAGCCTGCGGTGGCGTTATTGTGGTTCTGGGCGTTATGATTTTGAAGAAGTCACCGACGACTCAGATCATCAATACGGTTGCGCCCGTGTTTAACAATTCGAACGAAGTTCTAATGGGCGGATACCTACGCAAGATCGTTTACTGTCCAGAACTCAATCA
>Ga0213920_1001240_pt1 | contig 14630 bp, 17 predicted proteins | sample McNCre1117MG_FD_161054 | JGI IMG/M metagenome (GOLD analysis project Ga0213920, IMG submission 161054) | Freshwater microbial communities from McNutts Creek, Athens, Georgia, United States - 11-17 MG | ecosystem: Environmental > Aquatic > Freshwater > Creek | place: USA: Georgia | collected...
AAGAGTTTGGTTTCGAGCCCGATGCCAGCGTCTTGGCCGAGAAGATGGAAATTCCAGAAGACAAGATCCGCAAGATCATGAAGATCGCCAAAGAGCCGATCTCGATGGAAACACCCATTGGTGACGATGACGACAGCCATTTGGGCGACTTCATCGAAGACAGCGTCAACACCGCACCGATCGAAGCGGCGATGCAGGCTGGCTTGCGCGATGTGGTGAAAGACATCTTGGATGGCCTGACCCCACGCGAAGCCAAAGTGCTGCGCATGCGCTTTGGTATCGAAATGGCCAGCGACCACACTTTGGAAGAAGTGGGCAAACAGTTTGACGTCACGCGCGAGCGCATCCGTCAAATCGAAGCCAAGGCTTTGCGTAAGTTGAAGCACCCTAGCCGCAGCGACAAACTGCGCAGCTTCATCGACACGATGTAATTACGTCGTCGCGCCCCGCTTTATGCGAGGCAATAAAAAACCCCGCCAGTTTGCACTTGCGGGGTTTTTCTTTGACAGCAGACTTTATTCAGTCGCCAGGGCCATCACGCCAGTCGCCGTGTTGGAAATTGGGATGTGATAGTTTTGATGCACAGGCTTCACATGGTCACCCAATGCGCCACGCATGGCTAACCACATCACCAATTCCACGCCTTGCGTGCCGGTCTTTTCAACCAACTCGTGAATGCTGAACTGCGTGGCCCACTCGGGGTTCTTTTTCAGGCTTTCCATGAACTCCAAATCAAACGCTTTGTTGATGTGGCCTGCACGCTCGCCATCGAGTTGATGGCTCAAACCACCTGTGCCCAACACCACCACATTCAAGTCGCTGTCCCAGCTACGAATGGCATCACCCACAGCCTTGCCCAAGTTGTAGCAACGCTTGGCGGATGGCAATGGGAACTGCACGGTGTTGATACAAATCGGCACGGTCAGCACAGGGCATGTGTCACCCGGCCAGAACAATTTGAGGGGCAGTGTGAACGCATGGTCGACCAACATCTCTTGGCAAGTCACCACGTCAAATTCTTTTTCCACCAACGCGTTGATGATGTGCCAAGACAAATCAGGCGCGCCTTTAAATGGCGGCAAGGTGGGAATGCCCCAGCCCTCATCGGCGTTGTTGTATTGCGCAGCGGCACCCACAGCAAACGTGGGCATCTTGTCGAGGAAGAAGTTCAAACCGTGGTCGTTGTAAAACACCACCGCCACATCAGGCTTGACCTTGCCCAGCCACTCGTGAATGGGGGGGAAGCCATCAAAGAAAGGTTTCCAGTACGGGTCTTGCTGAATGCCTTTGGCGATCGCGCCACCGATGGATGGGATGTGTGATGAGGCGAGGCCGCCAACGATGTTTGCCATGGTCTGTCTCCTAGATATTTATTGATTGGCTGCAGCACGCAGCTTGGCTTTGAATTCTTCTTTGGTCATGCCGGTTTGGGCGGCGCCCAGGTCTTGCACGTCCAATCCCAAAATGCCAGCGAACTTGGCGAGGTAGTACACATTGCCGCCCGCAGCAATCAGGCCCAACACATTGCGTGTGCGAATGGCGTCGGCTTGCTGGGCGTTCAAACCGTATTGCGTCATATACGCCTCTTCATCGGCTTTGAAGGTGTTGCGGTTGTCCGCGCTGTTGAAGGAATAGCACATCTTGTTGAGGGCATAGCCTTTTTGGGCTTGGTCACCGTCAAACAAAGTAGTGCCAAAAATGGGTTCAGGTTTGTGGCTCATGGCGTGTCTCCGTGATTGAAGTCTTCAATGGAGCGAAGTGTGGTCTTCTTAACCCATAAAATAAACAAAGCAATACTCATTTATTCCATGAAAAAATTTAATCATTTGGATTTGGACGGACACCTGCTGTGTTTGCTCAACACGGTCATTGAGCAAGGTTCGGTCACGGCAGCGGCCAATGCGCTGGGCATCACGCAGTCGGCGGTGAGCCATCAGCTCGACCGCTTACGCGCCATCGTAGGTGACGCCTTGTTTGTTAAATCTGGGCGCGGTATTGTTCCTACGGCTCGCGCAGAAGCTTTAGCGTTGCAAGCGCAAGGGCTCCTGACCCAGCTAGAAAGTTTTATACACAGCGGTGCATTTGAGCCGGCACGCCTGAGCCAATGCTTCACCATCGCCGCGAATGATTTGCAGCGCGATTTGTTGCTGCCTGACTTGCTCAACCGCTTGCAAGCCCAAGCCCCGGATGTCACGTTGCGCGTGGTGCCATCAGATGTGCCCAGCGCCGACATGCTGCGTGCGCAAGACTGTCAACTGGTCATCAGCCCACGACCGCCAGACGCCACCGACATCAAACACAAACGCCTGTTTGCCGACCACTACCGCGTGTTTTACGATCCCAAAATGCGCAAAGCCCCACGCTCGCTCAAGGTCTATGAGACGGCCGAGCACATCACCGTGGTACATCAACCCAAGCGAAGTTTGGACATCGACGATTTCTTGCTCAAGCGTGGCGTCCAACGCCGATTTGCAGCGACCTTGAGTAGCTTTGCAGGCGTATCCGCCTTCGTCGCAGGCACTGAGCGTTTGGCCACCCTGCCCGGCTTGCTACGCCAGGGCTTGCTGCGCGGCTTAGCCGATGCCCCTGTGCCATTTGAAACACCCGAAATGCCCATGTATGCCATCTGGCATGTGCGACATCAACAAGACCCTGTTCATATTTGGCTTCGTGAACAGTTATTTAAGACGTGATGTCTTGAACAGACTCGTAAGATTTTTTCAATACACACTTGGTAGTTTGCACCTCTTCAACATGCTCAGCGAAGCACGCGTCAAAAATGCCCTCATGGGCATCACGGGCCATTTGCTCTACACAGAAGAAGTGTTTGTGCAATGCATTGAGGGCGCCCCTGCGGCGATCGCGGCCTTGTGGGAAAGCTTGCAGCGTGACCCACGTCACCACGACATTGAAGTACTGGCACGCGGCCCCTTAGAGCAACGTCGCTTCAGCGATTGGACCATGGCGTTTTCAAGCTACCCCAGCCTCAACCGCTTCAACATGCCAGGATTCTTTGCGGTAGACCGCAAAGGCATGAACATAGAAGCCGAGCGCTACGCGCAGGCTTAAAGCCCAAGCCTCAAGCGAACTCTTCGGTATCCACTTCCGAAGCGTTCAACGCGTTGTAACGCGGCCCCTTCACCGTCTGCTGATTGATGAGCGCTTCTAAGCGCTGCATCAGCTCAGGCGATAGCACTACATCAGCAGCCGCCATGTTGTCTTCAAGGTGGCGAATGTTTTGTGTGCCGGGAATGGGAATGAGCTTGCTGTCTTTGTTCAGCAACCAAGCCAAGGCCAGTTGCGCAGGTGTGCAGCCCACTTCTTGTGCGATGGCTTGGTAGGCATCCAACAACGGCAAGTTGGCGGCGTACATATCTGCGCCAAAACGAGGCATGGCGCGGCGAATGTCGTTGGCGGCCAAAGTGCCCACATCGCGCAAATCGCCACACAAGAAACCACGTGCCACGGGACTGAACGCGACAAAGGTCGCACCCAATTCTTCGCAGGCTTTGAGCACGGCGATTTCTGGGTTACGTGTCCACAGGGAGTATTCGGTTTGCACCGCAGCAATGGGGTGCACGGCATGCGCTTTGCGCAGCGTGGTGGCTGAGACTTCGCTCAGGCCAATTTCGCGAATCTTGCCAGCGCGTACAAGGTCGCTCAAAGCGCCCACACTGTCTTCGATGGGTACTTGTTTGTCCCAGCGGTGCAGATAGTACAGGTCAATCACATCGGTGCCTAAGCGCGACAAGCTGTCTTCACAGTTTTTACGCAAGGTCTCAGGGCGACCATCAATTACACGCTTCACACCATCAGGGAATGACACACCGGCCATACCGCCCTTGCTGCACAAAGTGATTTCGCTGCGATGCGCTTTGAGCGCTTGACCCACCAACAACTCGTTGGTGCCAAAGCCGTACAAGGCTGCTGTGTCAAACATCGTCACGCCGAGGTCTAGGGCGCGGTGAATGAGTGCCTCGCCCACTTCAGGCGCAGGCGGTGCGCCATAGGCGTGGCTGAGGTTCATGCAGCCTAGACCAATGGCTGAAACTTGGTAAGGGCCGAGTTGACGTTGTTTCATGCGCGTGTGTGGGTTCGTGTCCAAGCTGGCAGCGGGGCTGAGCGGTGCAGCACGTTGTCGTGCAACCATGTGGCGCTCTTGCGCGCACGCTCGGCCACCGTGGCTAAAGGTAATTGTTGGTAATCGTCGTTGAACACTTCAAAGCTGTAGTCGCCGCGATAGCCAATGCGGTCTAGCCGCAGCACCAAATCGGCCAAAGCTTCGCTGTGTACACCCTCGCCTGGGAACACACGGAAGGTGCGTGCGGTGGTCATGCGGTCCTCAAACGTAGGCGTTTCGTTCCACATGAAGTCCGACAGTTGCACCAAGAAAATTTTCTCTGGATCCAGGTCTTCAATCGCATCCAGCGGCGTGTTGGCTGCAAAGATGTGGAAGGAGTCAATGCCGATACCAAGGTTCGGGCAATCAGCGCGACACACCACATCCCAAGACGTGGTGAACTCGTTGACGGTGCGACCCCATGACAAACCTTCGTAAGCTACTTTGATACCTAAGGGCAAGGCCATCATGGCGAGCTTTTTCAAGTCGCGGGCAATGTGGTCGAGATCATCCGTGGCGTGACGTGAGGTGGACGAACACGCCAACAACACTTTGCTGCAGGTGGCCGCGCACATCTCAAGCATCGACTTGGCGATGTCAACTTTGTAGCCGTGTAAGTGACCCGACAAACCTTCAAAGTCGCGCAGCACTTGAAAGCCCGTGGGGCGCAAGCCACTGGCCTGCACCGCAGCCACTGCAGCAGGCACGCCGCCGGGGTGTGTGACCAAGTCACGCGCCATGAGCATGACTTGCGAGAAGCCTGCGTCTTTCATCGCCGAGAGTTTGGCTTCTAAAGAGCCCGCCATCGTGATGGTGTCCATACCAAAGCCGTCGAGTAGGTTCATACGAAGGCCTCTTTATTTGTCTTTGTGAACCAGCTCAAACGACACAGAACCTAGGGCGCTGCGTGTGAGCGCACCACGGTCTTCTGGGTGCAACTGGGTGGACTCGACGAACTCCACACCACGGGCTTTGAGTGCGGCCACTGCGGCGCCCACATCGACAGCGCCTAAGCCAATGCGTTGCAAGCATTCAGGTGAGTTGTCGGCATCCATCCAAGGATCGGGCTCGATCAGTTGCCACAAGAAGTTGCCACATGGACTCTTCATCAACTTGCCTTTGGGCAAGATGCCAAAGCGTTGGTCATCGGGCACAAAGCTGAAATCAAACATGTGTTCAAAGTAAGCCAACCAATCGGCGCTGCGTCCTGCGCCGATGTACTGCACCACACCAAAGTAGCTCATGCCAGCCGTGGCTTCTGGGTGCTGTTCGACGGTTGGAATCGGTTTGAAGTCGATGTCGTAAATCGAGAACTCTTGCCAACGATCGACAAAGTAAAAGCGGCTACCGCCTGGGCCATGAATGGCTGGAATATGCAGCTCCATCGCTTGCGCTTGGCTGGTCACATTCCATGCGCCCAACTCCATGCAGCGGGTGTGCGCTTGCAAGGCATCACGCACACGAAATGCCACAGCAGAAATGACAGGCTGACCATCGGTGGTGGCACTCACGCGCGCATCATCAGGGCTGGCATTGACGACCAAATTCATACCGCCTTGACGGTACAAGGTCACCTCACGCGAACGGTGACGTGCGACGGGACGAAAGCCCATGTTTTCTAAAACTTGGCCCAGCGCTTGCGGACGGCTTGTGGCGTACTCAATGAACTCAATGCCTTCTAAGCCCAAACGGTTGGGCATCTCTGGCACGGACTCGCGCTTCAAATCACGGTTGGTGGATGGCAAGGTCATCAAATACTCCAAGAAAAAATCAAACGCTCAAACTTCAGTAACTCAACTGCGCCACATCGCGCAGCACGTCGGCAGTCGTGGTGGGCAAGCCGAAGTATTCCAAGTAAGCGGGGATTTGTTCAAACAACATGTCTGAACCCACTTGCACACGACAGCCACGGTTTTTCGCGGCCTGCAAGAAAGCAGTCATTTCAGTTTTCATCACCACTTCGCCCACAAAGGCGTTGGGCGAAATACGCGACACATCCATTGGCAAAGCATCGCCTTCGTTCATGCCCATGGGCGTGGCGTTGACCACCAAGTCGTGGTCAGCGGGGTCGTTCGAGCCTGTGCGCACATCGATCTGAGGATAATTTTGTTTCAGGCGTTGACCTAAGGCCTCGGCAGATGCCGTGTTCACATCAAACAAACTGATAGCAGCAATGCCAGCCCCCGCAAGCGACGCCGCAATGGCGCAACCGACGCCCCCCGAGCCAACCACCAACACGCGTTTACCTGTCAAATCGAAGCCCTTGCGTTGCACGCCGCGCACAAAGCCAGCGCCATCAAACATGTCGCCGACCAAGCGGCCGTCAGGTAACTTTTTCACAGCGTTGCAAGCACCCGCCACGCGCACGGTGGCAGTGACTTCATCTAGCAAACCAACCGTCACCACCTTATGCGGCATGGTGATGAGTGCGCCACAAATGTTGGTCAGACTGAACACCGATTTCAAGAATACGGGATAGTCTGGCGTTTGGCAGCCCATGGGCACCACCACCGCATTGATGCCCGCACTGGCGAAGTACGGGTTGTAAATCATGGGTGACTTGAAGGTGTGTGTAGGAAAACCAATGTGGGCAATCAGCTGCGTGTTGCCATTGATAGAGATGCCGTGCTTGCTCATGATTTACTTAGAAGATTGAACGGCAGACACTGCTGCACGCAAAGCCAACAAATAGCTGTCAGCACCAAAGCCGCAAATTTGACCTTTCACAATTTCGGCGAACACCGACTTGTGACGGAACTCTTCACGCGCATGAATATTGGACATGTGCAGCTCAACAATTGGACATGTGAGGATGGCCAAAGCATCGCGAATGCCATAGCTGTAGTGGGTCCATGCCCCTGCGTTGATCAACACTGCGTCCACGCCATCAAGAAAGCCTTTGTGAATGCGCTCGCACATATCACCTTCGTGATTGGTTTGAAAACACTCAACCTGCGCGCCTAACTCGGCACCCAATTTTTGTAAATTGGCATTGATTTCGTCGAGCGTGATGGTGCCGTATTGCACTGGATCGCGCTTGCCAAACATATCGTGGTTTACGCCATGCAGCATCAAGACTTTCATATGCAGCTTTCTTTAAAAATCTTTATTCGATCAACAAAAAAGCTTCGCCGCACAAAGCGGCGAAGCATCATGAAACCAATTACTTGGACTTCTTAGCAGGTGCAGCTGTACGCACTTTGTCGATTTCAGCTTGTAACTCTTTCACCAAGTCTTGACCGACGGCCACGCCGTATTTAGCCGTGACTGGACGCATCTTGTCACGCAAGATAGCCATTTCAGACTCAGGCAACTGAGTCACTTGCATGCCATTTTTCTTCAGGTTGGCCAACAAGCTGGCTTCCAAATTACGTGCTGTTTCGCGTTGAAATTTGGCAGACTCAGTAGCGGCGTCAGCCACGATCTTTTTCTCAGCAGGGCTCAAGGTTTCCCAGAACTTTTTGCTGATCACCACAGACTGTGGGTTGTATTGGTGAGCAGTCAAAACCATGTGCTTTTGCACTTCGTACAACTTAGCACTGTTGATGGTGGGGATTGGGTTTTCTTGACCGTCCACAGCACCTTGCTCCAAAGCTGCATACAACTCAGGGAATGGCAGAGGCGTTGGGTTAGCGCCCAAGGCTTTCACCCAGTCCACGTTGATGGGGTTAGGAATCACGCGCAGTTTCAGGCCTTCGATGTCAGACACTTTGTTGATGGCGCGCTTGCCGTTGGTGATGTGGCGAAAGCCGAGCTCGTAGTAAGCCAAACCGATCAAACCTTTTTCTTCCAACTTGGCGTGCATCTTCTTACCAAAGGGGCCATCCATCACGGCATCAGCTTCTTTGGTCGTGGCAAACATGAACGGGAAATCGAACACACCAAAATCTTTAACTTGGCTAGCGAAGATGCCAGAGTTCATCGACGCCATTTCCAACGAGCCGCCTTGAATGGCTGACACGTTGGCTTGATCGCTACCCAAAGTACCGCCTGGGAAGATATTGACTTTGAGCTTGCCGCCAGAGTTCTTCTCAACGATTTCTTTGAATTTCTCCATACCTTGCACGATGGGGTGACCCGCTGTGTTCTGGTTGGCGAACTTGATGGTTTTCACTTGTGCCGAAGCAATGCCCATAGCGGCCATAGCCACTGTGGCGATCACGGTCTTGATAAATACACGTTTCATGTCGAAGTCTCCTTAAAAATTAATAGAACCAGTGTGCGGGAATCATCACCATTTGTGGGAACGCCACCATCGCAAACATGATGATGAACTGCGCCACCATGAATGGCATCACACCGCGTGTGACTTCGTCCATGCTGACTTTACCAACACCAGCAACGGCGTTGAGCACAGTCCCCACGGGCGGAGTGATCAAACCAATCGCATTGTTGATGATGAATAACACACCGAAGTACACGGGATCAATGCCGGCTGCCTTCACCACTGGCATGAGCACAGGGGTCAGCAACAAAATCGTAGGCGTCATATCCAACGCAGTACCCACAACCATGGTGATGACCATGATGGTCAACATCAACAATTTAGGGCTGTCGAGCAAAGGCTCCAACAAGGCCACCAACTCGGCAGGTAAGTTGGCCACAGTGATCAACCAAGCGGACACCATCGCGGCAGCTACCAAGAACATCACAATCGCGCTGGTCTTGGCTGAAGCCACGAACAAGGGATAAAGCGTTTTGAGGCTGAGTTCTTTGTAAACAAAAGTCGACACGATCAAGGCGTAAACAGCCGCGACCACAGCCGCCTCTGTGGGTGTGAAGACACCAAACTTCAAACCAAACACCACGATCACAGGCAACACCAACGCCCAAGTTGCTTCGCGCAAAGCAATACTGATTTCTCCAAACGATTTACGTGGAGGAACTTCGACTACTTCTTGACGAGCCAACCACCACCAAGTGATCCACAAAGAACCACCCAACAGCACGCCAGGCACGATACCGGCCATGAACAGCTTAGAGATCGAAACGTTGCCGGCCACGCCAAAAATCACAAAACCAATGCTTGGCGGAATCACGGGCGCGATGATGCCCGCAGAGGCAATCAAGCCAGCCGAACGCGCACGGTCATGACCAGCAGCCACCATCATGGGCAACAGCAACGAAGCCAAAGCAGCAGCATCAGCCACCGCAGAGCCAGACAAGGCAGCCATGATCACAGCGGCCATGATGGTCACATAGCCCAAGCCACCTTTGATGTGGCCTACACAAGCCATCGCGAAGTTCACGATGCGGCGTGACAAACCTCCCGCGTTCATGATTTCGCCGGCCAACATAAAAAATGGCACAGCCAACAGTGGGAAGCTATTGGAGCCTTCGATCAAGTTTTGCGCCAAGATTTGCGCGTCGAACATGTTCAGGTGCCACATCAGCGCAGCACCGCACAGCAACAAAGAAAAAGCGATTGGAATACCCAACGCCATGGCACCCATCAGGGAAAAAAGAAATACAGCGATCGTCATGGTCTTGTTCCTTGAATGGATTTAGTGGGTGTCACCGTGTGGGACTTCTTCGGACTCTTGAATCATCACCAAGTCTTCGTCACGAACTTGACCGGTGAGCAAGCGCAAAAATTCAACCGCGAGAATCAAGCCACCCAACACTGCAAACAAGATGCCGGGCAAATACACCCACGCCATGGAAGCTTCCATCACTGCACTGGTGCTGTCCAAGTTAATCACGGCTTGTTCGTAAGCACCTTTGAACAGGAGCCAACAAGCGAACAACATCAAAAGGTAAGACGCCCCCAAGCACATTTTTTTGCCAAAAGGCCCCAAGCGGCTGACCAACATGTCGGTGCCCAAATGGCCGTGTTCTTTCAGTGCCACGATGGCACCCAAGAAGGTCATCCACACAAATGCCCAACGCGACAACTCTTCAGACAAGGTGATGCCCGAGTTCATCGCGTAACGCAAAAAGACGTTGCCGAACACCAGCACCACCATGATGAGCAGGCAAAGAGCAATCGCTGCTTCAAGCACTTTGCAGCAGCGATCCAGAATGAAGTTAAACATATGGGAGATCCTTTAAGAATATAGGCCAGAACAAAATGTACAAAACAGTTACTTTATGACGGATCAGTGAAAACCCGCATTTCAATATGACATAACAAACTATCTGCTATGCCAAATTTGAATAACTTACAAAGCGCAGAACCATGTCGACCACGCTTTGGCGTCGCGCTGCCAAAGCTTTGGCGGTTTGGCCATTGCGCTTGAAAATCAAATCGAAGGTGTAACGGTTGGACACGTTGAAAAACGTCAACGCCGAAATGGAGGCATGGATGTCGATGGGGTCTAACCCCTTGCGAAACACGCCCGCTTTCACGCCGCGTTTGTACAGCGCTTCGATGGACTGAATGACCGAAACGTTCAGGTCTTGAATCAGTTTGCTCTGAGCAAGATAAGCACCACGCTGCATGTTCTCGGAAATCACCAAGCGCACGAAGTCTTGGTTGCTGTGGTGGTGGTCGAACGTAAACCCCACCAGAGCTTTTAGCGCCTCCTCTGGCGACAAGTCAGCCAAATGCAATGCGGCCTCTGTCTCGCGAATGCGGCGATAAGCATCCTCTAATACGGCAAGGTACAAGCCCTCTTTGCTGCCGTAGTAGTAATAGATCATGCGCTTGCTGGTGTGCGTGGCATCCGCTATGGCGTCAATACGCGCCCCGGCCAAGCCCTTGGCCGCGAACTCTTGTGTTGCCACGGCCATGATGCCCGCCATCGTCCGTTCAGGATCGTTGGTGCGCTTAGGCGTCTTGCGTGCAGAATGTACCGTTTCGTTCATTCGGGCAGTATAAAACGCGCAACGATGGCACGTGTCTCCTGAAGAACCCTAATACACGCTTGTGCATCTACACCTGCTTAAACTCTCACACACGCACGAAAACACCTCATGGCATTTGATACTTACTTTGTTTTGGCTGGACTGGCCGCGCTCTTGGTGGGCCTGTCCAAAGGCGGACTGCCCACCATCGGCATGTTGGCCGTGCCTCTGCTCTCTTTGTTCATGTCACCCGTGAAAGCCGCTGTGCTGCTGCTACCTATCTACATCGTCTCAGATGTGGTGAGTGTTTGGCTTTATCGCAAAGACTTCAGCAAGCCTAATTTAAAAATTCTCATTCCTGCTGGCGTATTGGGCGTGTTCATCGGTTGGCTCACGGCTTCGTTCACATCGGACAGTGCAGTGAAACTGATGATTGGTTGCATGGGTGTAGGTTTTTGTCTAAACACCTGGCTGCGCAAAACACAGCAAGACAAGCAACCGGTTGACGTGAAGAAAGGTTGGCTCTGGGGAACCGTGGCGGGCTTCACCAGTTTCACCTCACACGCAGGCGGGCCACCCTTTCAAATTTATGTGCTGCCCCAACGACTACCCAAAATTCAATTTGCAGGCACCGCCACACTGCTGTTTGCAGTGATCAACGCTGCCAAAGTTTTGCCCTACCAACTGCTGCAGCCCTACTCATACGACGACTTGATGCGTGCGGCTGACCTGATTCCATTTGCTTTGCTTGGCACCGTTGCGGGTGCTTACGTGACCAAGAAAATTGCCGACGTTTGGTTTTACCGCTTGGTCCAAACAGGTCTATTTATCGTCTCCCTCAAACTGATTGCCGATGTCGTTTTATGACTACCTCACACCCCACTTTGTCTAGGCATCTTGGGTTGCACCAATATTGCCAAGCAGTTTGTATGTGATGTGACAAATAGCAAGGCGGTGTCGATACACTCAGAAAACGGTTTTCACTTTCGGCAGCAGCGGCCACTACGCCAAGCGAACGGTTTGTTGGCTTGCTGCAGCCTGAGCAATCGCCTCGACCACCAACAGGTTTTGCAAACCGTCACGCGCAGTGACCAAAGGTGCTGCGCGACCTTGAATCACATCAATAAAGTGGCCCATCTGCAATGTCAATGGATCTTCACGATGCAAGTCGATGACACTGCACTCGAAGGGCTTGAACCAAGATCGGTCCTGCACTTTGGCATAAGTTTTTAAACGCATGGTGGGTACCGACAGGCTGCCCATCGTGCCCGCAATGACATAGCAATCTTCATCCGCATAGCTTGTGTAGGCTTTGTTTTCTTGGCTGGTTTGCTCCCAGCTGCGAGCAGACGCAGAAGTGTCAGACACCAAAAACGAGGCAAGAACCCCTGATGCAAAACGAAATGAAATAGAAGCGGTGTCTTCCACCGCAAAGCCACGCACCGCGTTTGACGTCAGAGCCTGCACTTGCACAATATCGCCGCACAATATGCGTAAGTTGTGAATTTCATGGATGAGGTTGATCAACACCGGACCACCACCCACTTCGCGACGCCAAGGCGCGTCGGTGAAATAGGCATCGGGCTTGTAAAACATGGCACTGCCCATGACGCTGACCAACTGGCCCAAACGTCCCGCATCAATCACAGCTTTGGCTTCTCGCATGATGGGGCTGTGCGCACGGTGATGGCCGATCAACACTTTGGCGTGATGCGCTTGTGCAGCTTCCACCAGTTTTTGAGCTTCTGTCACCGTGTGTGCAATGGGCTTCTCCACCAGCACCGGCACACCTGCTGCAATGCATTGCAAGGCTTGCGGCACGTGCAAAGCATTGGGCGTAGCCACAATCACGCCGTCTGGCGAAGTCGCAGCCAGCAACTCTTCCAACGTGGCGTACCAAGCCACGCCGTGTTCTTTGGCCAAGCCTTGGGCTGCCTCTGAGGGATCAGCAATCGCGCAAAGCCGACACTGCGGGTTCTGCGCAATCACTGCGATGTGGGCGCGACCAATCACGCCCGCACCGGCCACCGCCATGTTGCGCACAGACATGTTTAAACAGCCGTAGTGTCTGCCGCCGTCGCTTCAGCTGCAGTGGTCGTGTGCGCACCACCCAAGAACAAGCGTTCCATTTGCGGATCAGCCAAAATTTCAGCGGCTGATTTGTACAGTACCAAACGGCCAGACTCCAAAGCAATGGCGTTGTCCGAGTACTTGAGCGCACTCTTCACGTTTTGCTCCACCATCAGCACCGTGGTGCCTTGGTCGGCCAGTTTGCGCAACAGCTTGAACACGTCTTGCACCACCATGGGCGACAAACCAATGGAGGGCTCGTCAATCAACAAGACCTTGGGGCGCAGCAACAAAGCACGGCCAATCTCCAATTGCTTTTGTTCACCACCCGACAGCGATGAAGCCAGCGAGTTCATGCGCTCTTTCACGCGTGGGAAAAACTCCAGCACTTCAGGAATACGCTCATGCGTGGTCTTCATGCCCAGTGTGATGCCGCCCAGTTCAAGATTTTCATACACCGAGAGTTGGCCAAACAAATTGCGTCCTTGCGGCACAAAGGCAATGCCGCGTGCGAGCAAGTCTTTTTGTGTAGCACCCGTGATGTCGTCACCGTTCAAACGGATCTTGCCTTGGCGCGGTGTGAGTAAGCCAAACAAGGTTTTAAGCACGGTGGATTTGCCCGCACCGTTGGGGCCAATCAACAAAGTGATAGAGCCCTTGGGCACAGTGAATGACAGGTTGTTCAAGATCATGAAATCTTTGTAACCCGCCACCACATCGTCAAACTCAATGCACGGTGTTGTGTTGTTGTGTGTGTTCATGATCAGCTTCCCAAATAGGCATCGAGCACTTGTTTGTTGGCGCGAATCTCGGCCGGTGTGCCAATGGCCATCACCTTGCCTTCGACCATCACCATGATGCGATGGCACAGGTCCATCACAAAGTCCATGTTGTGCTCGATCACCACAAAACTTCCTTTGCGGGTCTTGTTCAATTCTTTGAGCAAGGTGCTGATGCCACCGACCAGAGATGGGTTGACGCCGGCGCAAGGCTCGTCGAGCAGCACCAAGTCAGGCTCGCTCATGAACGCCATGGCGATGTCCACCAGCTTTTGTTGGCCGTAGCTCAACTCGCCCGCTTTTTTGTCAGCCACATGCTTGATATGAAACTGATCAATCAAAGCATCGGCCTTGTCGCCCAAGTTGGAATCGCTGGGCGCAAACATGCGACTGAACATGGTGCCTTGATGCTCTTGCGCAGCCACGATCAAGTTGTCGCGCACGGTCATCTTGCCGAACACTTGCAGAGTTTGGAACGTGCGGCCAACGCCCAAACGGTTGAGTTCCAAAGGCCCAAGTTTGGTCACATCTTGACCGTTGAGTTCGATCTTGCCAGCATCCGGCGTGATCTGACCCAACATGCTGTTGAACAAGGTGGTCTTGCCAGAACCGTTGGGGCCAATGACACCAAAGATTTCACCTGGGCGAACTTCAAACGACACACCACCCACCGCTTGAATCGCGCCATAGGCCTTCTTCAAATCGGTGACTTTGAGAACGGGATGATTTGTAGAAACGGTCATGCTTTGACTCCTGATTGGCCCGCATCAGCGCGCACCGATGCATTCCCAACGACGGCGTGCGCCGATGCATTCCCAACTGCGGCGCGCGCCGCTGAGGCTTCACGCGACTGACGCTTGGCACGCATGCGATCA
>Ga0213920_1001244_pt1 | contig 14589 bp, 12 predicted proteins | sample McNCre1117MG_FD_161054 | JGI IMG/M metagenome (GOLD analysis project Ga0213920, IMG submission 161054) | Freshwater microbial communities from McNutts Creek, Athens, Georgia, United States - 11-17 MG | ecosystem: Environmental > Aquatic > Freshwater > Creek | place: USA: Georgia | collected...
TGGCCCTTACTTCACCGGTGGTGTAAAGCCGGTAAAGATCTGGATCGCTCTCGACAGTGCTCGTGCCGGAAAGCACGGTACGGGTGAGGCGAAGACCGGCGGCAACTACGCCGCGTCGCTGCTTGCCCAGAGCGAAGGTTACGAAAACGGCTGCTCGCAGGTAATGTTCCTCGATGCCGAAACCGGAACTCACATCGAAGAGCTCGGCGGAATGAACCTGTTCTTCGTTTACGCCGATGGTCACGTTGCCACGCCATCGCTGGATGGAAACATTCTGCACGGCATCACCCGCGACAGCGTTATTACCCTCATTCGCGACCGCGGAATCAACCTGGAAGAGCGCCTAATCACCCTGGATGAAGTTCGCGAAGGTGTTACCTCCGGCCAGATCACCGAGATCTTTGCCTGCGGAACCGCCGCGGTTATCACTCCGGTTGGCCAGCTCAAGAGCCGCGTCGAGAGCATCGGTGCCGAGGATGCCGAGCCGGGCCAGCTCACCGTTAGCCTGCGCGAAGAGCTCACCGGAATTCAGTACGGTCGCGTAGCCGACCGCCACAACTGGCTGGTAAAGCTAAGCGACTAAGGAGCGCCGCAATGCGTTACGCACGTTTCTCACACGAGGGCCGCGTTGCGTATGCGGATGTCACCGATGCTGGGCTCGCCGTTCTGAACGGCAACCCAATGCTTGAGCTGGCCGAACCAACGGGCGAGCACCTCGCGTTGGATTCGGTGCAGTTGCTTCCGCCATGTGAGCCGAGCAAGATCGTTTGCGTTGGAATCAACTACGGCGAGCACATCGCTGAAATGGGCATGGCCGCAAGCGCCGAACCCACCATTTTCCTCAAGCCGCCTAGCGCGCTGGTTGGGCACGGCCAGGCAATCGTTCTGCCGGGCGCGAGCAACCAGGTGGAACTTGAGGTTGAACTGGCAATAGTGATTGGCCACCGCGCTAAAAACGTGGGCGAGGCCGATGCCGCGAGCGTTATTTGGGGCTACACCATCGCCAACGACGTCACCGCTCGTGATCTTCAAAGCACCGATGCCCAGTGGATGCGTTCCAAGAGTTTCGATACCTTCTGCCCGGTTGGGCCCTGGGTTGATACCGAATGGAAGCCGAGCGAACAGCGCATTTGGAGCGAGGTGGACGGCGAAGTTCGCCAGGATTCAACCCTCGCCGCGATGATTGCCAACGTGCCTCGCATCGTGTCTTATGTCTCACACAACCTCACCCTGCTGCCAGGCGACCTCATTCTCACCGGAACACCGAGTGGTATTTCTCGCATTGAATCGGGGCAAAATGTGAGTTGCGGAGTGGGTGCCCTAGGCGTTTTGAGCAACCCGGTAGCCTAGGCCCGTTTGGGCCAGCGCGGGTAGACTTGAAGCATCATGTCTGCAATCACAGCACCGTTTTCCGTCGCCGAAGGCGCCGATGTCCGCGTTCGTTTCTGCCCCTCGCCTACCGGCACCCCGCACGTAGGCCTGGTTCGCACCGCACTCTTTAACTGGGCATACGCCCGCCACACCGGTGGCACCTTCGTGTTCCGCATCGAAGACACCGATGCCGAGCGCGACAGCGAAGAGAGCTTCGAGATGATCCTTGAGGCACTTGGATGGCTCGGCCTCAACTGGGATGAAGGCGTAAACGTTGGCGGCCCAAACGAGCCTTACCGCCAGAGTGAGCGCATGGGCATCTACGCCGATGTGGTTGAGAAGCTGAAGGCCAGCGGGCACATCTACGAGAGTTACCTCACCGGCGAGGAGATCGACGCGCGCAACGAAGCCGCTGGTCGTCCGAAGCAGCTTGGTTACGACAATTCGGAGCGCAACCTCACCGATGAACAGCGCGCCGCCTACCGTGCTGAGGGTCGCCAGCCTGCGCTACGCCTTCGCGTACCAGACCAGGACATCACCTTCACCGACCTCGTGCGTGGCGAGATTACCTTCCCGGCCGGTAGCTTCCCAGACTTCGTTGTGGTTCGCCCAAACGGCGCGCCGCTCTACACCCTGGTAAACCCGGTTGACGACGCCCTAATGCAGGTCACCCATGTTCTGCGCGGCGAAGACCTGCTGTCTTCAACCCCACGCCAGATTGCGCTCTACAACGCGCTCTACGAGGCTGGAATTGCCAAGTGGATTCCGCAGTTTGGCCACCTGCCATACGTGATGGGCGAGGGCAACAAGAAGCTTTCCAAGCGTGACCCAGCAAGCAACCTGTTCCACCACCGCGACCGCGGCTTCATCCCAGAGGGTCTACTCAACTACCTTTCGCTGCTTGGCTGGGGTTTGAGTGCCGATCAGGACGTATTCACCCTGGATGAGCTGGCTGCAAACTTCGATGTTCGTAATGTGAACCCAAACCCGGCTCGGTTCGACCAGAAGAAGGCCGACGCCATCAACGCAGCGCACATTCGCCTGCTTGGGGCAGACGACTTCAAGAACCGCTTGGTGCCCTACCTGCAGTCGGCAGGGGTTGTTGGCGGCGAACTCACAGCAGAGCAGGAGGAGATCCTTTCCGCTGCGGCACCGCTGATTCAGGAGCGCATCATCGTGCTCTCCGAGGCAGTGCCAATGCTGAGCTTCCTGTTTGCCAAGGCCGCGGACATCGTTGTTGAAGAAGATGCCAAGGCGGGGCTGCCGGAGAACGCGGGCGAGATTGCGGCGGCGGCGGCGAATGCCATCGGTGAAATTGCTGAAACTGAGTTCAAGACCGAAGCCATTCAGAACGCTCTTCAGGTTGCGCTCATCGATGGCCTGGGCTTGAAGCCACGCGTTGCGTTTGGCCCGGTTCGCACCGCCATCAGCGGTCGCCGTGTGTCGCCTCCGCTGTTTGAGAGCATGGAGATTCTGGGTAGGGATGAAAGCTTGGCCCGCCTAAACCAGTTTGCTCAGAGCCACTAGGTGGGTATAGAATAGGTGGTCGGTGCTGCTCTTGAGCGGCTCCGAAACCTGCTCTGGGGTATGGTGTAATTGGCAACACGGAGGTTTCTGGTACCTTTGTTCTTGGTTCGAGTCCAGGTACCCCAGCAATAAAAAGCGGTCCGATTTATCGGGCCGTTTTTGTTTTAACAGTGGTTTGGGACTGTCGATTATTCGCCCTCCAATCAAAATGTCGCACCCCACCGCTACATTTTGCTTAGGGGAATCGCTAAACACGTTAGGTGATGCAAATGTCAAACTTCCAGGTAACCTGCCCAAACTGCCACAAGGAATTTTCCATCGATGGCGCCGGCTATGCCGAGATCGTGAACCAGGTTCGCAGCCGCGAGTTCGATGCCGAACTGCACGCGCGGTTGGAACAGTTGGAAAAGACTAAGAAGGTGGAGCAGGAGCTAGCCACCACCAAGGCGGTTGAGAAGGCTGCCGCCGAGTTGGTTGAACTGAAGGCCAAGCTGGCCTCGGAGCGCGAGCTGGCCGACAACGCGAAGAAGCTGGCAGTTGCCGAGGCTCTGGCGGCGTCAAGGGCCCAGGTGCAGAAGCTGGAGGCCCAGTTGCAGGTGCAGAAGGCTGAGCAGCTTGCCGATGCCCTGCGAGTAAAAGATGTTCACGCAGCGGAGAAGAAGGGTCTAGAAGACGCCCTGGCTCAGCAGAAGGACCTCAAGGCAAAGCTTTCTACCAAGATGATGGGCGAGACCCTCGAGCTTCACTGTGAAAACTCGTTCAACTCCGTGCGCGCTATGGCATTTCCAAACGCCTATTTCGAAAAAGACAACGATGCCCGCACCGGAAGCAAGGGCGACTACATCTTCCGCGAGACTCACGAATCCGGTGTTGAGGTGGTCTCAATCATGTTCGAAATGAAGAACGAGGCTGACACCACCGCAACCAAAAAGAAAAACGAAGACTTCCTGAAGGAACTAGACAAAGATCGCCGTGAAAAAGGCTGCGAATACGCTGTTCTGGTTTCGCTACTCGAAGCTGACAACGACCTCTACAATCAGGGGATCGTCAATGTTTCGCACCGTTATCCAAAGATGTATGTGGTTCGCCCGCAGTTCTTCCTGGCGGTCATTTCGTTCCTGCGTGAAGGTGGGCTAAAGGCGCTAGAGGCCAATGCTGCTCTGGCAGCCGAAAAGGCGAAGTCCATTGACATCACAAATTTCGAAAACGACCTCGAGAATTTCAAGGACTCGTTCGGCAAGAACTACGACCTCGCATCGCGCAAGTTCCACGATGCAATCGAGGAAATCGACAAGGCGATCGACCGCCTCGGCAAGGTAAAGGATGCCCTTCTTGGCTCAGAACGCAACTTGCGCCTTGCAAATGACAAGGCGCAAGATGTGAGTATCAAGAAACTGACGCGTGGCAACCCAACGATGGCGGCAAAGTTTGCGGAACTTCCACCTGGAGCCGATGACTAGGCGGCCATTGGCTACGAGCTAGCCCAGCAGGCTTGAATCGAACTTCAAGCCATCCGTGAGTTGGGCTGCGGCAGCCATATTCTTCAAGCTACGGTAGGCCTTTGCGGTGTCGCCGATTTGCTCGTAGTAGCTGCACATGTTGTACCAGAAGCCGGCCGAGATGAAGCTCTTACCGTTGGTGGAGCCTAGCTCTTCGGCGAGGGCCAGGAATTCCTGCACCCTGTCGCTCTTCAAGCGCAGGAAGGCCTTGACAAAGCCCTCAACACCCTGAACATCCGGCTGGGAATCAAATACCTTGCGCCAAACCAGATAACCGTCCGCTGCCTCATTGAGCTTTGCTTCATCGCCGGCTAGCGAGTACGCGGTCGCCTTCACGAGGAACAGGCAGTTCTCCGCGTACTTCAGGCGGTAGCGCTCGATATCCGACTGCCAAACCGGTAGGCGGCCAATCACATCATTAGCTTGGGCAGTTCCTGCCTCAAGTTGCAAAACGGCCAGCTGAGTTTCCAGCGCATAAGTGAGGTTGTCGGCACGGTTGTTTTGAGCGTGCTTGAGCGCCTTCCCAAGGTGATCCGCGGCAAGTTCAAAATTCTGCTTTTGAGTTGCAACATCTGCCATCGCCCAGTCGGCAAACGCGAAACTAGTGATGTTCTCGCTCTCGGTTAAGGCAACGGCCTCAGTGGCAATCTCCATGGCTCGGTGATTTGCTCCTAGTTCAAGCAGCGGCCAAACGCCATTCGCGTAGAGCTCAATCTTGAGGTACGGAACCGCTTCCATCTGGTCGATGAAAGTTGCATTCACAAATTCAAAGGCCATGGCCGACTCCGCCATCTGCCCCGTCTGTTTGAGGAGACGAACCAACGCAATGCCGGCCTTTAGGCCAAACAGGCGGCTCAATTTATTTGGTAGTACTCGCCTAAACGTTGAAATAGCGTCGTAATAGTTGCCTTCAGCCGCGTCGCAGATCGCGTTGAGGTAATCCACTACTGGGTTGTCTTCCTTCAACGCCTTGACAGCCCTGATCGCCGATGGGTAGCGGTCGAAAACCTGCTGTTCGAGGTCAACATAGAAGTCAATCTGCTGCTGGGTGAGCCCTGCACCTAGGGTTGCGTAGCGCTCGCTAAGTGCGTTCAGAATGCGCGCACCTGGTTCGCGCTTGCCCTGCTCAATCAGGCTCAAGTAGCTCGTGGAGCAAATTCCATCACTCGCTTGATCGAGAGTCATATTTGCAGAGATACGCAAACGGCGGAGGTCATGCATCTGATTTCCTTTTGACAGGTAAAATTTTTGAGGTAAAGTTTCGTTTACACGTTCAAACTTAGGGGATTCAGTTGAGAAAAGCAGTAATTGCGCTTGTTTTAAGCATTTCGATTTCGTCACTTTCCGTGGCGCCGGCACTTGCCACCGCCACATCTGTGGGAATCAGCCCGCTTTCTTGCTGCGCTGATAGCGGCTCGGGACCTAAATAACCAATGGGTAGCTATGCCCCCGGTGATGTCGAAAAGTATTTGACAGACCAACTACCGGTGCACGAGATTGCGCTTCGTCGCGTGGTGGGAATCATTACCGAAGAGCTGGGAATTCAACCGGTTATCAGTTACCAAATCATTGCCTGGCCAATCCGGGGCAGGTATGGCATCTATGTGAGCGGCTGGAAAGACCATCTCAGCTTCCACGGTGGGCACTTTTTGGAGCCGCTAGCCGAACAATTCCCTCAGTGGTTCAAGCGCAAAGGTGCCACCCTGTGGTTCCAGCCAAATCCCGAACTTCCGGTTGACGTAATCCGTGCAGTGCTCCAGGCTCGCTTTGCGAGCATGGAAGATGCCTAAACGGTAAGTTCTTGCCCTACCTCAAGGTAGGTGAAGGTGCCTCCGTTGCTTTCCACCACCTGCTGCATGCGGCCATTATTTAGCTGATGACCCTCGCTGCTTAGGTGAATGTTGTGCGTGGGGAAGCACCGGCGAGGTTTCACATCGGCTACGAAATCCATGACTTCACTGATTTTGAGCCACGGGGCGCTCGAAGGGCAGGCCAACACCTCAACTGGGCGGTCTGGTCTGGTGAACGAATCGCCCGGGTAGTAAACCTGTCCGTTGATCAAAACCCCGGTGTTCTGTATTAGAGGTATGGAGCGGTGAATCTCAGCGTGGATCGCACCGAAGAATTCGAGCGTGAACGGGCCAGCAACGTGGAAGTCGCCGTGGTTCACCTCCACAGAGTGGAATCTAGCACCGTCCTCATTGCGCGCTAGCCGTTCGCAAACATCGCGGGGGGAAAAGATGGGCACGTTTGGGTTTAGCGCGAGAATGCGGTCCAGCTGCGCTTCAAAGGTGTGATCATCGTGCTGGTGGGTTAGCACGATTGCGGTAACCCCGGTGCGATTGTCTATTGGTTCCGTGTAAAAACCAGGGTCAAGTATTAGGCGTTGTTCGCCTTCGACAAACTCGAGGCAGGCGTGACCGTGCTTAATGATGCGCATGCTTTTAACCTAGTCTTGTTTGCTAGGAGTGAGCATGGAAACCAGCGAGCAGAAACTTTCATCCGTCCCAACGAGCGGCGGTTGGGGGCATTGGGTGTTGCCATTCTTGGCAGCGCTTTGCGCCTATTGGTCACCGATGTGGCAGCACACCTGGAACTACTCGGCCCCGAGTTTCCCAATGTCTGCCTTCGTTCCAGCCGCCGCTGGCCTTGGCGCACTGGCCGTCTTTTGGTTAGAAAATTGGGCCGAGTTTAGGGCTGAACTCGGCGCCGAAAACTGGGCTGACCGAGTTGGCTTGGCGGGTCTAGGCTTAGCCTCTGCAACCGCAGCAGTTGGTTACTCGGTTTGGCTGTTGTTTAGCCAGCCAATTGGGGTGCCAACCGACACCGACTACTTCTGGCAGGCAACAATAGCGATGGCAGCCCTAGCTTGGCTGCCGAGACCCTTCGCCAAAGTAAGGGACATAGTCACCCCTCCATCTCAGGCTCGCGCCCTGGTTATCTCCACTCTCGGTGTTGCACTGCTTATGGTCTTCATCTGGGGTTGGGCATCTAGATCAACTTTTAACTTCACCAGTGAGCGGGTCTTGGCCGCCATGTTTGCCTTGAGTCCATTTGCCGTTGCCTGGTCGCGGCAGCTTGCGCTCGCAGAGGCGGTCATCGGTGCGGCAAAGCGCGGTGTGACCGTAAACGTACCGAGCGCGTTTGAGCGCCTACGCACCCTGAGCTGGATCCTGGTGAATAAGACCGGAATCATCACAACTGGTGAGCGCTACTTCGTCTCGGCAAAACTCACCCGCAGGGGAGGGTTGGAGAGCATCGATGAGCTCATTGCTGTGGCTGCCGGTCTGGAGGTGGGCATTGATCACGCAATAGCGAGGGCAGTCTGCGCCGAGGCAGAGGCCCGCGAGATTTCGCCAGCGGATGTAAAGGACCAAATGTGGGTGCCGGGTATTGGAATCAGTGGGCGCCTAGCAGAGTTTAGGTTTACCGTTGGTGGTCCTGCACTCCTCACCCGGCAGAAGATTGACATCGATGTGCAGGATCTCTACGAGGCTGATGCGCTCAACACTGCGGGCAATACGGTCATCTATCTGGTTCGAGACGATGCGCTTCTCGGGTACATCGCAATCGGCGATGAGCCACATCGAAGCGCCGCCCGGGCAATTGAGAATCTTCACGGCATGCGCCACAAGGTAGGGCTTATAACCACCGATGCCCACGGCGTTGCAAAGCACGTTGCGGCGGCCGTTGGCGCCGACGACGTTTTTGCCGAAGTGCTCCCTCAGAACCGCGCGGCGCTTGTGGCAGACCTTGAAAATACCTTGGGCCAGCTTGCGGTGGTGGCAGATAGCCGCTATGACGCAGCAGTGCTTGAAGCAGCAACAGTCTCCATCTCGGTGAATGACGGTGATGGCGACATAGTGCTACACGGATCCGAACCAACCGGAATATCGGCAGCGGTATTTTTGAGCCACAAGTTGGGCCAAATTCAGCGCCGAGTTTTGGTAATTGGGTGGGTCGGAAACCTCACGGCAGTACTGCTTGGCGCCGGGATCTTCACCGGGCTGGGATTCGTGCCGGGAGCGGCTATCACATCGCTGGTGGCACTGGCCACAAGTTACATTGCCGCCGGTAACACCAGATCACTCAGGGGAGCCAAATAATGACCGAACTGCCAGTAGGCGTAGTGGTAAACCCAACCAGCGGAAAGGGGCGAGGAGCTGCCGTAGCCTCTGAGGTCTGGAAGGCGCTCGCCGTAACTCACACCGTCGATCTCAGTGGTTCGAGTTATGTACAGGCTCTGGCAAACGCCAAACGCGCAGTGCAAGACGGCGCCATCCGTGCGCTAATTGTGGTTGGCGGCGACGGCATGGTGCACCTAGGCGCAAACGCCTGTGCCAATAGCCCTGTGCCCCTTGGCATCGTTGCAGCCGGCACTGGAAACGATAGCGCCGCAGCACTTGGACTTCCGCTTACCAGCGCCGCGGAGGCTGTTGAGGTGGCGCTTGCCCATATCGATAATCCAAGGACAATCGACCTGCTGCGCGGGCGTACCCGCAATGCCATCGAGGACTTTTATTCGATGGGAACCGTATCGGCCGGCTTCGACGCACTAGTGAACGCCAAGGCCAACCGCATGTCCTGGCCCAAGGGGCCATCGCGCTACCAGGTTGCAATGGTGCTGGAACTTCTCAAATTTGGTGGAATCAGTTACGAGGCAACCATCGATGGCGTGACCCGAACTATTGATGCGATGCTTTGCGCGGTGGCAAATGCACCCGCATTCGGAGGCGGCATGAAAATCGCTCCGCACGCTTCCATCGTCGATGGCAAGCTTGACCTCTTCATCGTCCACAAGATTCCCCGCCTAACCTTGCTAAAGATTTTCCCTAAGGTGTACACGGGCGGGCACGTAAGCCATCCATCGGTGGAGTTTGTGGAAGCCACCAAAGTGCGGCTCGATGCGGGAGATATGCCGGCCTACTCCGATGGTGAATACGTGGGGCAGTCGCCGATCGAAGTGGAAATCGCTCCGCTCGCAATCCGAGTTTGCGCTCCAGCCTAAATCCGTGGCATAATAGACAGGTTGCTCAAACGGCCCCATCGTTTAGCGGCCTAGGACGCTGCCCTCTCACGGCAGTAGCAGGGGTTCAAATCCCCTTGGGGTCACGATACTCGCTCTTGGTTGACGAAAGTCCCGGGAGCGAGTTTTCTTTTAACCGCGATTTACTCCGTGTCTGGAGCTGAGAACCAGGATTGCAGCCACGGGAATCAGCGCCGCGATGGACAGGCCGGTGTAGCCGACGCCCGCCAAAATAACTCCGCTGAGTGCACCACCCAGTGCACCGGCAACCGACTGCATTGAATCCGACAGGCCCTGGACATTTGTCTTTTCTGCAGTGGAAAGCGATGCGCTCAGTAGCGCCGAACCCGAGACTGTTGCTGCCGACCATCCCAGCCCAAGAAGCAAAAGCCCGAGGCTGAGCGACACGCGATCCATGGAGCCGAACGCCGTGAAAAGCAGTGAAATCACAAAAACCACCTGCGCGAGAATGATCACTCGCAAGTGACCGAGGCGGTCGGCCAGCCAACCGAAGATGGGGCTGAAGCCCCACATGCCGGCCACGTGCAGACTGATGGTGAAGCCAACAATTACGAGGCTGAAGCCCATGCCCTCCATGTGGACTGTTGTCATGCTCATCACGGCCACCATAACCATGTGGCTAAGCGCAATGGCTGACACCGCAAAACGGGCTCGGCCGTTGCTGCGCAAAATGCCAAGGGCTACAGGAAGCGAAACCTTCGGGCGCAGGCCGGTCTTCGATGCGTCCAGGCCTCGCGCGGTGAGCAGTGGATCGGGGCGCAGGCCAATGAAGAAAGTGGTTGCCCCGGCCAGCTGGGCTGCGATGGTGATGAGGAATGGGCCGGTTAGGTGGGGCAGGTGGAACCAGGCGCCAACCATCTCACCAGGCTCAAACAGGTTTGGGCCAATAACCGCACCGATGGTTGTGCCCCAAACTACAAGCGCAAGGTCGCGGCCGCTGGTGCGAACCGATGGCAAATCTGTGGCAGCAAATCGCGCCTGCAGGCTGATTGCGCTCGAGGCTCCCAGGGCGATGAAACCGGCAAGCAGAAGTGGGAAGAAACCGGTGACTCCAGCGGCAATTGCCATCGCGGCACCGGAAATGGCGATGCCCGCACCCGTTACGAGCGCGACGCGGCGGCCGCGGTTGGACGCAAGGCGAGCCAGAGGGAAGGCCCAGAGTGCTGTGCCAAGTGTTGAGAAGGTGGCAGCAGCACCGCTCCAGGCGGCCGAACCCGAGAGCGCCTCGGCCAGCAACGCCCCGATGCTAAAGACCACGCCAACGCCAAAGCCACTAAGGAACTGGCCGGTCATCAGGGTTCTTAGAACGCGGCGTTGCAAGGTGGCTACATCGGTGTTGGTCATGCCTACAGCCTAGACCTGAAGCCTCACAAGGTAGAATTGGGGTTCACGAGTTTGAGGTGTTTTGATGACAAATAAGCCGCTCACGCTAGCCGAAAAGGTATGGCGCGACCACTTGGTAGTAGCCGGTGAAAACGGTGCTCCCGACCTTCTCTACATCGACCTGCACCTGGTGCACGAGGTTACTAGCCCACAGGCCTTCGATGGTCTGCGCATGGCAGGTCGTCCGGTGCGCCGCCCAGACCTCACCATCGCCACCGAGGACCACAACACCCCAACGCTCGATATCGACAAGCCGATTGCCGACGTAACCAGCCGCACCCAGATCGAGGCACTGCGTAAGAACGCCGCGGAGTTTGGCGTGCGGATTCACTCGCTGGGTGATGTGAACCAGGGAATTGTGCACGTGGTTGGTCCGCAGCTGGGCCTCACCCAGCCTGGAATGACCGTGGTCTGTGGCGACAGTCACACCTCCACTCACGGTGCTTTCGGATCGCTAGCCATGGGCATCGGCACCAGCGAGGTTGAGCACGTTCTGGCTACTCAGACACTGCCACTCAAGCCATTCAAGACCATGGCCATCAATGTTGAGGGCACGCTTCGCCCGGGCGTAACCGCCAAGGACATCATCCTTGCCGTTATCGCCAAGATTGGCACCGGCGGAGGCCAGGGCTACGTTCTGGAATACCGCGGCAGCGCCATCCGTGCACTGAGCATGGAGGGTCGTATGACCATCTGCAACATGAGCATTGAGGCCGGTGCCCGTGCCGGCATGGTTGCCCCGGATGAAACCACCTACAAGTTTGTGAAGGGCCGCCCGCACGCGCCTGAGGGCCAGGATTGGGACGACGCCGTTGCCTACTGGCAGACCCTAGCCACCGATGAAGGCGCCAAGTTTGACGCCGAGGTGTTCATCGATGCAGACAACCTGGACCCATTTGTAACCTGGGGTACCAACCCTGGCCAGGGTGTTTCGCTGCTCGAAACCGTGCCAAACCCGGCAGACTTCACCGATGCCAACGAGCGTGAGGCAGCGGTCAACGCGCTCAAGTACATGGACCTCGAGCCTGGCACCCCGATGCGCGCCATCAAGGTGAACACCGTGTTTGTTGGTTCTTGCACCAACGGCCGCATCGAAGACCTTCGCGCTGCAGCTGATATTGTTCAGGGCCGCACCAAGGCCGAGGGCGTGACCATGCTGGTTGTGCCAGGTTCTGCCAAGGTTCGCCTGCAGGCGGAGGCCGAGGGTCTCGACAAGATCTTCACCGATTTCGGCGCCGAGTGGCGCTTTGCCGGTTGCTCGATGTGCCTCGGCATGAACCCAGACCAGTTGGCTCCGGGCGAGCGCGCGGCCAGCACCAGCAACCGCAACTTCGAAGGCCGCCAGGGCAAGGGTTCGCGCACGCACCTGGTCTCGCCGGTTGTTGCCGCCGCCACCGCCGTGCGCGGTACGCTTTCGAGCCCAGCCGACCTCGAACCGCTGCACCCACTGACCACCGGAATCGCAACCCTGGGGAACAACTAATGGAAAAGTTTGAAGTTTTCACCGGCACCGCGGTTCCGCTGCGCCGAAGCAACGTTGACACCGACCAGATCATCCCAGCGGTGTACCTGAAGCGAATCACCAAGACAGGCTACGATGACGCACTGTTCGCGGCTTGGCGCGGCGATGCCGACTTCATCCTCAACCAGGAGCCGTACCGCAACGGTCAGGTACTCATCGCTGGCGCCGACTTCGGAACCGGTTCGAGCCGCGAGCACGCCGTTTGGGCACTGCGCGACTACGGTTTCAAGGCTGTTTTCAGCAGCAAATTTGCCGATATCTTCCGCGGTAACTCGGGCAAGCAGGGCCTACTCACCGGTCTAATCACCGATGAAGACACCGAGAAGTTGTGGGCCGCCATCGAAGCGAACCCAGGTGTTGGCGCAACCGTAAACCTCGAAGCTCGCACACTCTCGATTGGTGACCTCAGCGTCGATTTCCAGATTGATGACTACACTAGGTGGCGTCTGCTCGAAGGCCTAGACGACATTGGTCTTACCCTTCAAAACGAGCAGGCTATTGCAGAGTTTGAGGCCAAGCGACCATCGTTCAAGCCGAAGACCCTGCCGGCCAAGGGAGTCTAATGAGTCAAATCACCGTAGTCGGCGGCAAGCCGCTCCAGGGCCGAGTCGACCTCCGCGGCGCCAAGAACCTGGTAACCAAGGCAATGGTGGCCGCGCTTCTGGGCGAGTCCACCAGCGTGCTGAAGGACGTTCCTCGCATCTCGGATGTCGACGTAGTTCAGCGCCTGTTGCAGCTGCACGGTGTACAGATTGACTTCGCCGAAGACGGCACCATGACGCTAGACCCGAGTGGCGTAAAGAGCGCCCGCATGGTCGACATCGATGCCCACGCCGGTTCTAGCCGAATCCCTATTCTTTTCTGCGGCCCGCTGCTGCACCAGCTGGGTGAGGCATTCATCCCCGGGCTGGGTGGCTGCGATATTGGTGGACGCCCGCTGGATTACCACTTCGATGTGCTGCGCTCGTTTGGCGCCGTGATTGAGAAGTTGCCAAACGGCACTCGCATCAGTGCGCCTAACGGCCTGCACGGTGCCAAGATTTCGCTTCCGTATCCATCGGTGGGTGCAACCGAGCAGGTTCTGCTCACTGCGGTTCGCGCCGATGGCAAGACCGAGCTTTCGGGTGCGGCCGTTGAGCCAGAGATCATGGACCTCATCGCCATCTTGCAGAAGATGGGCGCAATCATTTCGGTGGATGCAGACCGCATCATTCGCATCGAAGGCGTTGCCAAGATGTGCGGCTACCGTCACCGCGCGCTATTCGACCGCAACGAGGCTGCCAGCTGGGCGGCAGCGGCGCTTGCCACCAACGGTGACATCTTTGTTGGCGGTGCAAGCCAGCAGGAGATGATGACCTTCCTCAACGTTTACCGCAAGGTTGGTGGCGCGTTCGAGATCGAAGACGACGGCATTCGCTTCTGGCACTCAGGTGAGTCGCTGAAATCGGTGGTTATGGAGACCGATGTGCACCCCGGCTTTATGACCGACTGGCAACAGCCACTCGTTGTTGCGCTAACCCAGGCCGAGGGCCTGAGCATTGTGCACGAGACCGTGTACGAGAACCGCTTCGGCTTCACCGATGCCCTCAACCAAATGGGCGCGCAGATTCAGCTGTACCGCGAATGCCTCGGTGGCACCTCGTGCCGTTTCGGGCAGCGCAACTACTTCCACTCGGCGGTTATTAGCGGCCCAACCAAGCTTCGCGGAGCCGACATCCGGGTTCCAGATCTGCGCGGCGGGTTTAGCCACATGGTTGCCGCGCTGGCAGCGGAGGGCACCTCAAATGTCACCAATGTGCAGCTGATTTCGCGCGGTTACGAGAACTTCCTAACCAAGCTGGGAAACCTCGGCGCCGACTTCACCTACACAGAGTAAGGGGCGGGACAATGGCAAAAAAGAAGAGCGCGCTCCCGATGCCAAAGTTCCACGATCAGGAGCGCAGCGCGGCACTGCTTAGCGTTGCGGTTTGGCTTGCTCCGCTGGTGCGAACCCTTTTCGGTTTGCGGATTCGCGGCATGGAAAAGCTGCCGAAGACCGGTGCCTACGTGTTGGTTTCCAACCATGTAACCAACGTTGATGCACTTGCCGTTGCCTACTTCGTCTATGCGAAGTTGCACCGCGCGCCACACTTTTTGGCCAAGGAGGGGTTGTTCCGCATCCCTGTGATTGGCAAGATTCTGCTCAACGCCGGCCAGATTCCGGTCTACCGTTCATCGGGCAATCGCAACGACGAACCGCT
>Ga0213920_1001245_pt1 | contig 14578 bp, 12 predicted proteins | sample McNCre1117MG_FD_161054 | JGI IMG/M metagenome (GOLD analysis project Ga0213920, IMG submission 161054) | Freshwater microbial communities from McNutts Creek, Athens, Georgia, United States - 11-17 MG | ecosystem: Environmental > Aquatic > Freshwater > Creek | place: USA: Georgia | collected...
GCATCAGGTGCGTGCGTCGAAGCTCAGAGAGCTGGATTCGGTGCTCCAAGGCGCGCAGGAAGCGATAGGAGTCCGCGAATGACTGGGCCTCTGAGCGACCAATGTAGCCCGCATCACGGAGTGACTGGATAGCTCCGATGGTGTCACGTTGGTGCACGCTCTCATCGGAGCGCCCGTGAACCAATTGCAGCAACTGCACGGTGAATTCGACATCGCGTAGGCCGCCCGGCCCGAGCTTGATTTGCCTGTCAACCTCGTTAGCGGGGATGTGCTCCAGCACCCTCTGACGCATCTTCTGAACGTTCTCGACGAAGTTCTCGCGCTTTGCGCTGGTCCAAACCATTGGGTTCATGGCGGCAACGTAGGCCTCGCCCAGTTGGCGGTTTCCAGCAAGGTGCCGCGCCTTGAGTAGCGCCTGGAACTCCCAGCTCTCAGCCCAGCGCTCGTAGTAGGCAACGTGTGATTCGAGAGTGCGCACGAGAGCTCCGCTCTTGCCCTCCGGGCGGAGATTTGGGTCGACCTGCCAAAGCATTGGCTCACTGCCTGTGGCGTCCATTGCGCGCATCATGCGGTTGGCGAGTTTGGTAGCAACCTCGATGGAACGGTGAGAGTCCATCTCGTCGTTTGCCGGACCGGCAACGAATATCACATCTACGTCCGAGATGTAGTTGAGTTCACGAGCGCCGCACTTTCCCATCGCGATGACGGCGAAGTTGGTGGAAGCCACCTCATGTGGTTCGAAGACACCAAATTCACGCGTGTGGGTGAGTTCGGCGCGAGCAACATCGATTCCGCACTCGATGGCTGCTCCCGCCGCGTCAGCGAGAGCCGCGGCAACCGGTTGGAGTGCCTGCCAGGGAGTCTCAGAGGCGAGATCGAATATGGCTATGCTCACCAACTCGCGACGGTAGCCATTGCGAATGGCCGACCAGCATGCGTCCGAATCGAAGGGCGAATCGGGGTTAGCCAGTTTGTCTTTCACGGCCTTGGTGAGCACCGGTGCGAGCGTCAGGCGCATGCGTTCGGTCATCGCGGCCTGGTCATCCAAAGCCTGGATGGGCTTCTCGAATAGCGATAGCGTCTCGCGATGACGCTTGATGTACTCCACCAGGGCCGTCGAGGCGCCAAGCACCAGGCAGAGCCTGTCCGCGGACTCGTTCTTCTTTAGCACGGCCTTGAGAGCCTTGGCGTCTGCCGCTGCAAGATCAAGGAGCGCATTTAAGGCCTGATCGGGGTTGCCTGCCTTAGCCAGCGATGCCAGAGCCAGTCGACCGCCGTCGCCAACAGCCTTGACCAGAAGGTCAAGTTTGCCGACTGTGGCGTCTAACTCGGTGAAACCTAATCGGGCAAGCTCGCTCAGCGAGCCACCACTCCTGGCGCTAGCCACGATGGTTAGAGCGTGCCGAGGTTTTGCTGCAACTCGTAGGTAGTGACCTGCCTACGGAACTCGCCCCACTCGCGACGCTTGTTAGCCAATACGTAAGAGAAGACTTCCTCGCCAAGTGTCTCGGCGGCGAGTTCGCTCTCCTCGAGCTTGCGGACCGCGTGGTCTAGGCTCTGCGGCAGCGGCTGGATGCCCATTGCGCGGCGTTCGGCCTCGCTCAGGTCCCAGACGTTGTCCTCGGTCTCCGGAGGCAGCACGTATTCCTCTTCGATGCCTTTGAGGCCGGCGGAAAGCAGCAGCGCGTACGCGAGGTACGGGTTGGCAGCCGAGTCGATGGCGCGATATTCGATACGAGTTGACTGACCCTTGTTTGGCTTGTAAAGCGGTACGCGGATGAGCGCCGAACGGTTGTTGTGGCCCCAGCAAACAAACGACGGAGCCTCGCCCCCGCCCCAGAGGCGCTTGTACGAGTTGACGTACTGGTTGGTCACGGCAGTAATCTCTGAAGCGTGACGCAGCAGGCCCGCGATGAAGTGCTTGGCGGTCTTACTGAGGTGGTACGGGTCGCTCGGGTTGTAGAAAGCGTTGGTGTCGCCCTCGAAGAGGCTCATGTGGGTGTGCATACCCGAGCCAGGGTGCTCGGTGAATGGCTTCGGCATGAACGTAGCGTAGACGCCCTGCTCGATCGCGACCTCCTTGATAACGGTTCGGAAGGTCATGATGTTGTCGGCCATCGTCAGTGCGTCCGCGTAGCGCAGGTCGATCTCGTTCTGGCCCGGACCGCCCTCGTGGTGGCTGAACTCAACCGAGATTCCAAGCTGCTCAAGCATGGAAACTGCGCGCCGACGGAAGTCGTGGGCGGTACCGCCGGGAACGTTGTCGAAGTAACCCGCGTGGTCAACCGGTACAGGGCCGCCGTTCAGGTAGTCGGCGCTCTTTAGCAGGTAGAACTCAATCTCCGGATGGATGTAGAACGAGAAGCCCATTTCGGATGCCTTGTTAAGGGCACGGCGCAGCACGTTGCGCGGATCGGCTGCCGCAGGCTGGCCGTCGGGGGTGAGGATGTCGCAGAACATGCGGGCGGTGGGGTCGATCTCTCCGCGCCAAGGCAGAATCTGGAAGGTCGATGGGTCTGGCATCGCCAGCATGTCGGCCTCATAGGTGCGGGCAAGGCCCTCGATGGATGAGCCGTCGAATCCGAGTCCCTCGGCAAAAGAACCCTCGGCCTCGGCCGGTGCAATGGCTACAGACTTGAGTGTTCCGGCTACATCGGTGAACCATAGGCGAATGAACTTTACGCCACGCTCCTCAATGGTGCGGAGGACAAAATCGCGTTGCTTATCCATCGAAAACCTCTCTCAAAAGTCTCTCTATTAGGCTAGTGGTTATGGCACCCATTCGCTTGGCTATGGCGCAGACAAATCCCATCGTTGGCGCGATTTCGCGCAACCTCGACGCCTGCTTTAACGCGGTTCGCGAGGCTGCGGCTGCTGGTGCCTCGATGGTCGTATTTGGCGAGATGGTGGTAACCGGATACCCAATCGAAGACCTGGCTCAACGTCGGTCCTTTGTACAGGCCGCCGAGGCTGCAGTTGCCGCATTCGCAACTCGTCTTTCCCAATCCAGTTTGGGAGATATTTGTGTTGTTCTGGGTCACCCCGCGCTGGCTGGCAAAAGCAACGGTTGGGCAATAGCCACTAACAGCGCCTCGGTCATCCTGGGCGGAGAGGTTATCGCACGCTACTCCAAGCACCACCTGCCAAACTATTCAGTATTCGACGAGTACCGTGTCTTTGTGCCTGGAGACCAGAGCCTCAGCTTCGATTTCGCTGGAACCCGATTCTCGGTTCTGATCTGCGAGGACATCTGGCAGGACGGCGGCCCTGTGAGCCGACTCAAGGAGGATGGCACCGAAGTTGCGCTCGTTCTCAACGGTTCTCCGTTCGAACTAGGTAAGGGTCAGACGAGACGCGATCTGGTCTCTAACCTGGCCAGCGCGCAGAACTGCTCGGTCATCTATGTCAACCTCGTTGGCGGTCAGGACGACCTGGTATTCGATGGAGCAAGCCTCGCGGTAGATTCCACCGGTGCCTTGGTTCGCGAGCTGCCGGCGTTCGAGTCTGGCATTGGCTTTGTAGATGTTGGCAATCGTTACCTCTACAGTTCCGACACCGCGATGGACAAAGCCACGGACCTGGAGCTCGCCTGGGGCGCGCTCGTTGTTGGCTTGCGCGACTATGTGGACAAAAACGGATTTCCGTCTGTGATTCTCGGTCTCTCGGGCGGAATCGACTCGGCCGTATGTGCCGCCATTGCGGCGGACGCCATCGGGGCCGATCGGGTGTACGGAGTCTCGCTCCCAAGTAAGTACTCCTCGGACCATTCTCGCTCCGACGCCTTCGATTCGGCCGAACGCATCGGAATGCACATTCGCACCGAGGCGATTGCCGACGTTGTTGCAGTAGCCGAAACCCAACTGGGCCTCGAGGGAGTTGCGGCAGAGAACCTGCAGGCTCGAGTTCGTGGCCTCATCCTTATGGGGTTGAGCAATCAGGAGGGACACCTGGTCTTGACCACTGGAAACAAGACCGAACTATCTGTTGGCTACAGCACCATCTACGGCGATGCGGTTGGCGGCTATGCGCCAATCAAAGACGTGCCGAAGATGCTGGTTTGGGAGCTCGCCAAGTGGCGAAACGCCAGGGCATCGGCGCTTGGCCAGACTCCCCCGATCCCGGAAAACTCAATCTCCAAGCCGCCATCGGCAGAGCTTCGTCCTGGACAGGTTGATCAGGATTCACTACCCGAATACGGCGTACTCGACGCCATACTCGAGCTTTACATCGATGACCGACAGAGTGTTGCGCAGATTGTTGAGCAGGGTTTTGACTCCAACATGGTCAAGCGGGTTGCAGGTTTGGTTGATAGGGCCGAATGGAAGCGTCGCCAGGGCGCCATAGGCCCAAAGATCACAGGCATGGCGTTTGGTCGCGACAGAAGACTCCCCATCACCAACGCCTTTAGGCAATAACGATTAACCTAGTTACCTAGGCAATCTCGCCACCTCACACAGAAAGAAATCATGGCTGCAGATCGACTCATTTCCAGCGGTTCCCCATACGAGCCAATCATCGGCTACTCGCGCGCAACAGTATGCGGTGACTACGTTCACGTTTCGGGTAGCACCGCAACCGTGGGTGGTGTGCTTCAGCACGAGGGCGACGCCTACGGTCAGACCAAGGTGGCTCTAGAGACCGTTATCGCTGGGGCACTTGCCGAAGTTGGTTACACGCTGGCCGACGTGGTTCGCACCCGTGTTTACTGCTCCGATGCTGCCGCCATGGACGGTGCGTCCAAGGCTCACGGTGAAATCTTTGGCGAGATTCGTCCGGCTGCTACCATGCTCGCCGGCCTCCAGTTTGTTAACGACAAGATGCTCGTTGAGATCGAAGTGGACGCCTGGAAGCGCAGCTAATGTCTTTCACACCCAAGGTTGTTCGCACCTCTACTCTCGCTGAATTCAAGCGCGATGGACGTAAGTTTGCCTGCCTCACGTCTTACGACCACCTGACTGCCGGAATATTCGATGAGGCGGGCATAGACGTGCTGCTGGTCGGCGATTCTGCAGCAGATAACGCTCTCGGCTACAAATCCACCCTTCCGATCACGGTCGACGAAATGATTCCATTCGGCCGCGCGGTTTCGAGTGCAGCGTCGCGCGCCCTCGTGGTTATCGACCTTCCGTTTGGCTCCTACGAGGCGAGCCCAGAACTTGCGTTGCAGACCGCGACCCGATTCATGAAGGAGTCGGGGGCAGCAGCGGTAAAGCTAGAGGGTGGCGTTCGATCGGTCAAACAGATTCGCACGGTCACGCAGGCCGGTATCCCGGTGATGGGCCACGTAGGCTTCACTCCGCAGAGCGTCAATAATCTTGGCGGTTTCAAGGTGCAGGGTCGCGGAGATGGCGCAGAGCAACTGCGCGAAGACGCACTTGCCGTGCAGGCCGCCGGTGCCTTTGCGGTGGTGTTCGAAATGGTTCCCGCCGATATCGCCGCATCCATCAGCGCCGAGCTGGAGATTCCCACCATAGGCATCGGCGCAGGTCACGGCTGCGACGCGCAGATCCTGGTGTGGACCGACTTCGCCGGACTCTCCGCTGGCAAGCCACGCAAGTTCGTGAAGCAGTACGCAAACTTGCGCGAGACTCTTCTGGACGCCGCAGCCAAATACCGATCGGATATCGAGTCGGTTTCGTTCCCTGGGCCGGAGCACGAGTTCGAATAGCCCTAGCGGTCTTCCTGCTCGTCCTCATCGGCCCATGCTTCCGAGCGACGCCTGAGCAGTTCGGGGGCATTCGCTGCCTCATCGGCGGTTTCGAACGGCCCAACACGATCCAAGGCCTTGGATACGAGGTCAAACTCAACCTGGCCTGTCCGCAGGTTGAACCACCACATCTTTTTCTCTTCTGGGGTGTCCGACCCTGCCCAAATCTCCATAGGTTTTAGACTAGTTGCATGCCAAGAAATGCGACCACGGGACACCTGGTCGCTGGCGCAATATCCGCAATGCGGTCTGTGCCAAGCAGTATCCCGCGCCCAGAGTATGTGGGTAAAAAGGCTCCAGCAAAGTACCTGGGCAGTTACGTGCAGACACCAGATCAGATCTCCAGGATTCGCGCGGCAGGCAAGATTGCGGCGCAGGCCATCGCACTGGTTGGCCAACACGCAAAACCAGGTGTCTCAACCGATGAGCTAGACCAAATCGCACACGATTTCCTGCTTGCTAACGACGCCTACCCCAGTACCCTCGGTTACCGCGGCTACCCCAAGTCAATCTGCTCATCGGTGAACGAGATCATTTGCCACGGCATTCCCGACGACACTGTGCTTCAGGACGGCGACATCGTGAACATCGACATCACGGCATTCAAGGATGGTGTGCACGGCGACAGTAACGTCACCTTCCTTGTTGGCGACGTGAAGCCCGAGGTGGCACTGCTGGTGGAGCGCACCAAAATGGCTCTAGAACGCGGCATCAACGCCGTTGCGCCCGGTCGTGAGGTGAACGTCATTGGTCGCACTATTGAGGCCTATGCCAAGCGATTTGGCTATGGTGTGGTGCGCGACTTCACTGGCCACGGCATCGGCGAGAGCTTCCACAACGGCCTTATCATCCCCCACTACGATTCCGCTCCTCACTACTCCGACGTAATGGAGGTTGGGATGGTGTTCACCATCGAGCCGATGCTCACACTCGGTACCCATCGCTGGGATATGTGGGACGACGGCTGGACCGTGGCAACGGCCGACAAGAGCATCACCGCACAGTTTGAACACACGCTGGTGGTTACCGAAACCGGCGCCGAAATATTGACACTCCCTTAGGCAAAGAGGTAATCATGGCACGCAAGGCAATTGGAATAGACATCGGTGGCACCGGCATCAAGGGGGCAATCGTAAACGTTCGCAAGGGCGAGCTTGCCAGCGAACGCGTTAAGTACGCCACGCCCGAGGGTGGCCGACCAGCCGATATCGCAGAGGTCGTGAAGCGCATCATCGATGACCTCCCTGGCTCAACGCGTGGTCTTGCAGTTGGCATTTGTTTCCCGGCTGTGGTGCAGCACGGACGCACGATGTCCGCAGCAAACGTTTCCCACGAATGGATCGGCTTCGATGCCGACTCGTACTTCGAGTCTGTCCTGAACCGCAAGGTTCACGTTCTGAACGATGCCGACGCAGCAGGAGTGGCCGAGATGAAGTTTGGCGCGGGTCGAGGAAACCGCGGCCTGACCATTATGACCACGCTCGGCACCGGAATTGGAACGGCGCTCTTCATAGGCGGCAAGCTGGTTCCAAACGCGGAACTCGGCCATCTTGAGATCGACGGAGTTGACTACGAATCCAAGGCGAGTTTTGCCGCCAAGGAGCGCGAGAATCTGGACTGGGGTGCCTGGGCCGAACGCCTCCAGAAGTACTACGGCACCTTGGAGCGACTGTTCTCGCCAGACCTGATCATCGTTGGTGGCGGTGTGAGCAAGAATCACGCGGAGTTTTTACCAAAACTTACCCTGCGCTCGCCTATCGTGCCCGCGGTGAAGCGCAACAACGCCGGCATCCTTGGGGCCGCCTGGATCGCAGCAGATCGCCACTACGAGGAATAGGCATCTAGTTTTCGCTGGGGCTCTAAGCAGAGTTTGTGGCTGGGTCGACCGATACGCCGGGTTCTGTCTGGGACGATCATCTATCTAGGCCACGCGTTACCGCGGGGCTCAAGCAACCTACCCGAGGACTCAGCTAGCCGCTTCAACGTCCTCTATCTGGTCTTGCTCCAAGCGAGGTTTACCTAGCCGGCGCTGTTGCCAACGCCGCTGGTGGTCTCTTACACCACCGTTTCACCCTTACCATCCGAGGATGGCGGTCTGCTTTCTGTTGCACTTTCTTGCGGGTTGCCCCGAGTGGGTGTTACCCACCGCCGTGCTATTTGGAGCCCGGACGTTCCTCGTCAACTTGCGTTGCCGCGATCGCCTAGTCGACCCAACCACATTCAAGACTACCCAGCGATGGGCGTTCGCGCACCTAGTTGGCGCTCAGGTGGTGTGTGGCGTTTACCGTTGTCACCTCGGCGGCCTCGCCGCCCCAGAGTCTGAGGATGGTTATGGAGCACGGCGAAATCTGCGGGCGCCAATAGCCGGCGATGTCGGCATCGAAGGCCACGCGAATGAAGCCGCGGATGGGCATGACGTGCGAAACCACGACCACGGTCTGGCCCGCGAACCGCTCGAGGATCTGGTTTCTGGCGACACGAATGCGGTCGTCAAATTCACTCAGTGATTCTCCTCCGGGCGGTGAGACTACCCAGGATCCGCGCCAGGCCTCGAACAGGTCCGGGTTCTGCGCACGTGCTTCATCGTTAGTCAGGCCGTCCCAGGACCCAAATGATATTTCACGTATTCCGTCGTGAACAATCGGGTCGAGTCTTAGTGCCTTGCCGATTACCTCCGCCGTGCCTCGCGTGCGGGCAATCGGCGAGGTAACTATTGCGGATGGTGGCTTTAGGTGCGCCCAGGGGCCAGCTGTGCCAATCTTGGCGAGCTCCAGGGCAACGGCTCGCGCATCCGATTCGCCAGCATCCGAAAGCTCTGGGTCTGCTCCCCCGCTGCCTGAGATGCGCTTGGATTCGGTAAGTGCGGTGCGCCCGTGACGCACCAGGATAAGCGTGGTTAGCGGCTTGGTTACGCCACCCGGCGCCCGCACCGAACTTGGCAGGTCAGCATTGAACTCGACCGTGGAAGCCACCGAGGCAGGTTGTTCGCCGCCGAAACCGACGGCGTGCAGGACCTCGGTGCGCTTGTTGTCCATCGCTCGGTTGGCGAGAGCATCGGCGCGAGAATTCTGTTCGCGCGGAATCCAGGTCCACCCCATCGGCCTGCCTGCCAGAATCTGATGAATCTGGATGGCGAGAGCCTGCATATCGGGGTGCTTGATCTTCCAGGTGCCAGACATCTGCTCGATGACAAGCTTGGAGTCCATGCGCACCTCTAGGTGAGCCTCTGGATCGAGTTTCAGCGCCTCACGCACTGCGGCGAGCAATGCTCGGTATTCGGCTACGTTGTTGGTGGCTACACCGATGTACTCCGCGATCTCCACGAGGATCTCGCCGGTTCCACGGTTGATAACCACCGCACCCGACCCGGATGGTCCGGGGTTGCCGCGAGAACCGCCGTCTGCCTCGATGATTAGGTTGAGAGCCAAGGTCTAGCGCACCAAAATAGCGCCACAGTCGGGGCAGGTTGCCACCTGATCGTGTGGAACCTTAGCGATCTCGGCGAGACTGGTTGCGCTCAGGCTCATGCGGCATGCGCCACACTGCGAGCTGACAAGTCTGCCAATCGGCGCTCCGCGCTTGGCCTTAACCTCGTATAGCGAAGTCAGTTCTTGGGGAAGTCTGGAGACCAGCTGGGAGCGAGTGGTCTTCGCCAGCTCGGCCCCCGAAGCCAACTTGGCTTTCGCCGCCTCGAGTCGTGCAATTACGGCTTTCAAGGCGATCTCGGTTTCGACTCTGCCGTCGTTTACGCCATCGAGGTCGCGCTGAGCCTGCTCCAGGTCTTCCATAATCTGAAGCTCTTGCTCCTCAAGCTCTCCCCTGCGCTTCTCCAGCGTCTTGAGTTCCTGCTGCAAGCCCTGTGCGTCTTTGACGACGCTCGTGGTGCGAAGCGCCGCCTGGTCCTTGGCTTCGCGCTTAGCAACCAACTCCACATCGGTCTCCAGGCGCTTTAGCTCCAGTTTCAGCCCATCGATGCGGTTGCTTGCCGCAATCAAACCGGAGGATGAATCACGCAAGCTACCCTGGAGTGCCACGTATTCTGGGTCATCTGCGAGCCCAATCAGGGCCGCACGGTCACGCTGCATTTGCTGATCCAGTGCGGAGATTTCCAGCAGATCCTGCAGTTGATTTTCGGTGACTTTCACGCGGATTCCTTTTGAGTTGAGGGTTGAGCTTTGAACTACTGGGTTATTACGAAGTCCCAGGGATCGGTGCGCAGGTCGCACACCTCAAAAACAAGTTCGGGATAAATATTACGCAGTTGAGCAGCGGCGGTTTCGAGCCAAACAAACTCGGCAGCCCAGTGAGAGACATCGATGAGTGCCATTTCACGGCCCACGATGCGCCGTTCGCGCGCATCTTGAGCCACGTGATGACGCAGGTCGGAGGTGAGATATACGTCGGCGTCCGAATCAAAGGCCGTCGAGATGAACGAATCACCAGCCCCTCCGCATAGCGCTACGGTCTCGATAATCTGGCCGTAGTCACCCGCAACCCTGATGCCAGAGGCTGTGTGTGGCAGGGTTCGGGCCACGCGGGTAGCAAACTCGCCAAGCGTCATCGGATCTGCAAGTTGACCAAGTCGGCCGTGGCCGATCTTGCCATCGCCAACTAGCGCACGAATTCTGGTGAGCCCCAACGCCTTGGCAAGTGAGTCGGAGACGCCGTCTTCAACGATATCGGCGTTGGTGTGGGCGGCAAATATGCTCAAACCAGACCGAATGGCTCCCGCGACGACCGCTCCCTTGAAGCTGGTCTCCGCAAGCGTCGTGACGCCACGCATGAGGTACGGATGGTGTGCCAAAAGCAGATCGCAACGTGCCTCGGTGGCGCAGCCCACAACATCGGCCGTCACATCAACTGAGAGCATGACGCGTGAGACGCTTTGCGAAGGATTACCCGTAACAAGACCCGGCGCATCCCAGTCTTCGGCGCCGGCGCTAGGCCAGAGCGTTTCGAATGTGCCGAGCAGTTTGGCGAGTTCAACCACTAGATCTCACCAGTGATGTTGACTAGCTCGGAGTGCCTCGCCTGAAGAGCAAGGAATTCGGACTCCTGATCGCGTATGGCGGGGATGGTCATTAGCGGGGCACAAAGTCCGACTAGGAAGGCGATCCAAACACCCATGTCCGCCTGCAGTCCCGTGAGCGAAAGGTGCAGCGGGCGGGCGATGTAACCGAGCCAAGTGAATCCAGGCACCGAGGAGTCTAGGAAACCAAAACCGGCAGCCACTGCCAAGAACCATCCCACCAGATTGATACCTCGCACCTTGCCGTAGAAGCCGTAGTTTCGAAGCAGTGAGACCTCGTGGTAGTCCTCTGTTCTTAGGACTGTGTCCATGCCAAAGATCGCCAACCAGGCCACTGTGGGAACGCCTGCCACTGGCAGAAGCGAAAGCGCATCGGCGATGAGTGGTTGCTCGGCCACCAGAAGGTGACTGACGAGGGCTGCAGCCGCAACGACCAATGAGCTCAGCAGCACAACCCACCAGCGCGTCTTGTTCAATCCAAAGCCACGGAACGAATCCGCAGAGCGCTTGATCTGGTGCGACAGCGCGAAGATGGCCAAGACGCCAAACAGTGAAGAAACAGCGAGCCTAACCTCGTGGCCAAGGCTGCTAGTGGCATACAGGTAACCAGCCGCCACAGCCAGCGAACCCACAATCACGAAGTTGAGAACGCCTGCGGCAAGCAGTTTAGGAGCGATCAATCGACTCTTTAGGTTTGGAGTTTCGTCAGTAGCGCTGGTACCCCAAACCACAGACAGGAAGATGATTACAACCGATGCAACGGCCAATGCGTGGCCGCTGTCAAGCGAGCCGATTTGACTGAGTGCGACTTTACCACCGGCGATGGCAAGACCAATGATGGCCATGACCGCTCCGATTGAAACTAATGAAACGAAGCGCGTAACGGGTAGGTGCGCGAGCGTGCCCAAGATGGTGAAAAGCGTTGACACGGCAAGCACGGCAACGAGGGCTAGCGAGAAGTTGTCCCAGCTGTAGCCAGCCAAAACAGTTTTAGAGTTCAAGATGTTGAAATTGCCTCGCAGTGCCATGACTGTTCCCACGGTGGCGAGCCCAGTGGCGGCAAATCTGGCAACGATGATCGCCGTGAGTGGAATGCCCGCGCCTCGCACGCCAAAGGCAGCACGTGAAGTAGTGGATTGGGGTTGGCGTCCGCGCCTTGCTGCCAGAGCAGCGGTTCCAAAGCCGAAACCGGCGATGGCGAGAGCAGCGAACGCACCAACAAGAATCGAGGCAAGCTGGTAGCCGTTTGATGCTGCGACAAAACCCACGACTGTGAGGAACAGGACGGTTCCCGTGCCGTTCCAAGTGGCCAGTAGATCAAATACCCCGGAGCGGCCGCTCGATGCTGCTGGAGTCTTGACTGGCGCATCGGATTGCGAGTCGTCCTGCACCAGAGCAACTAGAGCGTCATCGTCTTCGCCTCCGGAGTTCAGGATGACAGAGTCAACCAGTCCTGGGTCACCATAGTGATGCTCCTCGAAACTGAGAACCGCCTCCTCGGCGCTTGGAATTTCAGTGTTGGGTTCCTCCATGACCACGGTGGAGTCGGACTCGGGAGTTGGCGTCTCGGCGGTTGAAATCTCGGTAACGGTGTCTTTAACCGAAGGCGCCGCGTTATCCTCGTCAACCGACTCGACAGCGCTCTCGACCACTGCTTCCGCAGGCACTTCAGGCGCGGCATCGACGGGAACGTCGCGTGGGGCCGTCAGCGTCATCGGCGTGATGACCTCCACGTTCTCCGTGTCCGGAAGCGGGTTGCTGAAGGTGGGTATGAACTGACTCTTGGTCTCCGCCTCAACGTGGCGCGGCGTAAAGAGCTCGTCCGCGAGTACCTGAGGGGCGGCGGGTGCCGGCGGCGGCGTAACTGCGGCCGGCTGGGCGGCGGCGGTGGGAGGAGCCCCAAACAGAGCGTTTAGGTTGTTAACAATGTCTAGATCGCCGGCGACTGGAACGGCGTTTGAGACGGCTTGCGCATCGGCGGCATTTTCTGAAGCAGTAGCGGTTTCAGGGGCGACTGGTTCAGGCGTCGCGAGGTCCGCTGAGTGATGCTCAGCGATCTGCTGAACCACTTCGCTGGCGCGAAGCTCGTACTGGCGCTGGAGAACGGTCATGCCCTCGAGTGGACTCAGTTGAGCCAGCACCTGTTGGATCTGCTCGTCGCTGAGGACTCGATTTTGCCATTCGTTATCCGTCATAGGTGAATGCTAGCGGAGATGCAGAAATGGCACCCTCATTTGAGGGTGCCATTTCATTTGTGGGCCCTACCGGGCTCGAACCGATGACATCCACGGTGTAAGCGTGGCGCTCTACCAACTGAGCTAAAGGCCCTCGTTGCCGAGGCAACTTGAATACTCTAGCGCAAAAATCGCCGAAGCGAAAATTGGTGCCTAGAGCGCTGCTACGGCCGTGCGGTAATCCTCGAAGGATCGGGCCTGACCTGGCGAGGTTACAAACTTAGCTGTCACCACACCATCGGTGTTGATGACGAAGGTTGCACGAGTGGCCATGCCGCTCTCTTCTAGGAATACGCCGTACTCTCGCGATACGGCACCGTGCGGCCAGAAGTCGCTCAGGAGGTCGAAGTTGTAGCCCTCTTTGTCGGCGAAGACGCGCTGGGTGAATTTGGCATCACAGCTGATTGCCAGCACCTCAACGTTGTCCGACTCAAACATGGCGATGTTGTCGCGAATCTCGCAGAGCTCGCCCGTGCAGGTGCCGGTGAAGGCGTAAGGGAAGAACACGAGAGCCACGGCCTTCTTGCCCTTGAAACTGCTGAGGCTTACGGCCTCGCCGTTTTGGTTTGGCAGGGTGAAGTCTGGAGCGTTGTCGCCAACAAGTACGGTCATTGTCTAGCCTTTCAAGCTTTGATGGATCTGGGCTCAAGCGTATTGCCAGATCAAGGTTAGACAACCGTCAAATGTCGTCAATTGTTTCCTTGACTACGAATAAACTTGCTAGGTGGCTTTCACCCAAGCCAAGTTCAACCTTGTCATGCGCTCACAAAAGCGTTAACTACTGACGGAATTGAGGATTCGGTGTCGATTAACAATCAGGACGCCTTCGCGGTAAGCACTCCAGACATGGACCCACAGGAGACATCGGAGTGGCTCGAGTCCCTCGATGCAGTTGCCAGGGTTCACGGACGTGGCCGCGCTCGCGAGATCATGCTGAACCTGCTTCGTCGGTCGCACGAGCTCCAGCTGAACGTTCCTATTGTTCCGACCACTGACTACATCAACACCATCGCCGTTGAAAACGAGCCAGAGTTTCCTGGTGACGAGAAGATTGAGCGCACCTACCGCGCCTGGATGCGTTGGAACGCCGCGATGCTGGTACACCGCGCACAGCGTCCAGGAATCGGTGTTGGCGGCCACATCTCCACCTTCGCATCTTCAGCCTCGCTCTACGAGGTTGGCTTCAACCACTTCTTCCGCGGTCAGGACCACCCATCGGGCGGCGACCAGATCTTCTTCCAGGGCCACGCCTCCCCCGGACCATATGCACGCGCCTTCCTCGAGGGTCGCCTCAGCGCAGACCAACTCGACGGATTCCGTCAGGAGAAGTCACACGCCGGTGGTGGCCTAAGCTCCTACCCGCACCCGCGTCTGATGCCAAACTTCTGGCAGTTCCCAACAGTTTCGATGGGTCTCGGCCCAATCAACGCCATCTATCAGGCTCAGGCCAACCGTTATCTTGAGGGTCGCGGACTGAAGCCTGAGACCGACCAGCACGTCTGGGCGTTCCTTGGCGATGGTGAGCTGGACGAGGTTGAGAGCCGTGGCGCGCTGCAGCTGGCCGCAAACGACAAACTCGACAACCTCACTTTCGTCGTCAACTGCAAC
>Ga0213920_1001247_pt1 | contig 14563 bp, 8 predicted proteins | sample McNCre1117MG_FD_161054 | JGI IMG/M metagenome (GOLD analysis project Ga0213920, IMG submission 161054) | Freshwater microbial communities from McNutts Creek, Athens, Georgia, United States - 11-17 MG | ecosystem: Environmental > Aquatic > Freshwater > Creek | place: USA: Georgia | collected...
TAAAAAAATAAATACTATTACTATGAGTTCATTTGACGTAGTCATTATAGGTTCTGGTCCTGGCGGATATGTATCAGCTATTCGTTGCGCACAATTGGGTTTTAAAACAGCCATTATTGAAAAATATTCCACTTTAGGAGGTACTTGCTTGAATGTAGGTTGTATTCCTTCAAAAGCATTATTGTCTTCTTCACATCATTATTCAGAAATTGCTCATTTCGCTGAACACGGGATTGAACTTTCTGGTGATGTAAAAGTGAATTTAGAAAAAATGATAGCGCGTAAACAAGCGGTGGTAGATCAAACTTCGGGTGGAATCAACTACTTAATGGACAAAAACAAAGTAACTGTTTTTAATGGTTTAGGTTCGTTTGTTGATGCTACACATGTTGCAATTGCTAAAGCGGATGGAACTTCAGAAACCATTGAAGGAAAAAATATCATTATTGCTACAGGTTCAAAACCATCTTCTTTGCCTTTTATCAAAATTGATAAAGAAAGAATTATTACCTCTACTGAAGCCTTGGCTTTGAAAGAAGTACCAAAACACTTAGTTATTATCGGTGGTGGTGTTATCGGAATTGAATTAGGACAAGTATACCTTCGTTTAGGAGCGCAAGTTTCTGTAGTGGAATTCATGGACCGAATTATTCCAGGAATGGACAGTTCGTTGTCTAAAGAATTGACTAAAGTCTTGAAAAAACAAGGAATGAAATTCTATACGTCTCACAAAGTGCAATCAGTTGAAAGAGCTGGCGATGTAGTGACGGTTAAGGCAGAAAATGCAAAAGGAGAAATCATCACTTTAGAAGGGGATTACTCTTTGGTTTCTGTAGGTCGTCGTCCATACACTGATGGCTTGAATGCAGACAAAGCAGGAGTAAAGATTACAGATAGAGGGCAAGTAGAAGTAAATGATCATTTACAAACTACAGTGCCAAATATTTACGCTATTGGAGACGTTGTTCGTGGAGCGATGTTGGCTCACAAAGCGGAAGAAGAAGGAACAATGGTGGCTGAAATTATTGCAGGTCAAAAACCACATATCGATTATAATTTAATTCCTGGAGTAGTATATACTTGGCCAGAAGTTGCAGCTGTTGGACAAACAGAAGAGCAATTAAAAGCGTCTGGAGTAGAATTCAAATCAGGAAGTTTTCCTTTCAAAGCGTTAGGTCGTGCAAGAGCCAGTGGCGATTTAGATGGATTCGTGAAAATTTTAGCCGATGCTAAAACCGATGAGGTTTTAGGAGTTCACATGATTGGAGCTAGGACAGCGGATTTAATTGCAGAAGCAGTTACTGCTATGGAATTTAGAGCTTCAGCTGAAGATATTTCAAGAATGTCACACGCGCATCCCACATTTGCCGAAGCCATTAAAGAAGCGGCATTGGCAGCAACAGATAATAGAGCATTGCATGTTTAATATTGTTACGTTGAAATATAAAAAAGCCCGTTCATTTGAACGGGCTTTTTTTATTAGTTAGCAGAGAAAATTCCTTTGTAACTATTCCAATTAGTGTAAATCAAAAATAGATTCCCAACTAATAATACTAATGCAACAGGAAGATTTTCAGGAGCTAAAAAAGCATTGATAAACAAAATGTTTACCGATACGGGTAGTAATACTAAATTGAATAATTTCATGAATTTACCTGAAACATAAGACAATCCTGAAAGTAGTTCAACCACTTTTGCTAATGGAAATAAATACTTGGTTGCCATAAATCCAGACATTACGACTGCCATTTCTCCAGTTGGAGTAGGTTGTTCTCCAAATTTAAAGAAGTAAGAAAGTGAAGCGAATAATAAAAACAATCCTAATAGCACTCGAACAATAATAGTTGCAATTTTCATAATTATTTGGTTTTAAGGTTAGTATTTCAAAATTACTCATTTTGTGAATACAAAATGAAACGGCAATTAAATAATTTCAAAATGGTCGTATTCTAGGTTAATATTCCGTTTTTAACAATGAATTTTGTTGTATTTTTGGCATCCTAAAACACAGTATATTGAGAACATTAATTCATAAAACAATCGAAAATCCTATTGCATTTAAAAAGCAATTATTGGATTGGTCACAACAATTTCGTGAGATTGTTTTTATGGATAGCAATGATTATCCTCAAGAATTTTCAAGTTTCGATGCTATTTTAGCTGTAGATGCTTTTACCCTTATTCAAACCGATTATCACAATGCGTTTGAGGATTTGCAACAATACCAACAAACTACCAAAGATTGGTTGTTTGGGTATTTATCCTATGATTTAAAAAATGATAGTGAGAACTTGCAATCTACTAATTTTGATGGATTGGGTTTTCCTGATTTGTTTTTCTTTCAACCTAAGAAATTATTTCTATTGAAAGGAGATCAAGTCACGATTCACTATTTAAATTTGTGTGACGATGAGGTTGAAGAGGATTGGAATGCGATTCTTAAATGTAATCCAATTGAAACCAAAGAGAGTTCAGTTGTAACTGTTCAGCCCCGAATTTCAAAAGAACAATATATTGAAAAAGTGAATGCGCTATTAGCTCATTTGCATCGAGGTGATATCTATGAAGCTAATTTTTGTATGGAATTTTATGCTGAAAATAGTAGCATTAATCCGTTAGAAAAATTTGAAAGACTGAATTCGATATCCCAAACACCTTTTGCGGTGTATTTTAAAAACAATCAACACTATTTGCTTTCGGCTACTCCTGAACGGTATTTGAGAAAGGAAGGAGAGCATTTAATTTCTCAACCCATTAAAGGAACTGCTAAACGATTTCAGGATAAAACTGAAGATGAACAGTCAAAAGCAAATTTGGCTTCCGACCCAAAAGAACGTGCAGAAAATATTATGATTACTGATTTGGTTCGTAATGATTTATCTCGAACAGCCCAAAAAGGAACGGTTCAAGTGCAAGAATTGTGCGTCATTTATTCATTTGAACAAGTACATCAAATGATCTCCACAATTACTTCAAAATTAGATGATAAGTATTCAAATATAGACGTATTACGAATGACTTTTCCGATGGGAAGTATGACAGGCGCTCCTAAGATTTCGGTCATGAAAATTATTGAAGAATTAGAAGAAACCAAAAGAGGATTGTACAGTGGTGCCATAGGGTATTTTACTCCAGAAGGTAATTTTGATTTCAACGTGGTGATTCGAAGTATTCTGTATAACCAAGAGAAAAAATACATCTCGTTTTCAGTTGGAAGTGCTATTACTTCGCTGTCTAATCCTGAAAAAGAATACGAAGAATGTTTGCTTAAGGCCAAAGCGATGCATGAAGTATTGTGCTAAATTGCTATGAATTAATTACTTTTGAGCATGTTACAGCAATTTCAAAATCATTTGTCTATTCATTTTCCTTTTTTGAAAGGGAAGAAGCTCTTACTTGCTGTTAGTGGTGGATTGGATAGTATGGTTTTGTTACATCTTTTTCAGCAATTGGATTATGAAATAATGGTCTTACATTGTAATTTTCAATTGCGTGGATTGGAAAGTTTTGGTGACCAACAATTTATTCAAGACTATACAAGCCAGAACAATATTCCGCTGTCATTTACGCAATTTGATACAGAGACTTTTGCTAAAGATTATAAATTATCAACTCAGCTTGCTGCAAGAGAGTTGCGTTACAGTTGGTTTTACGAGCAACTTGAAATTCAAGAAGGCGATTACATTCTGACAGCACATCATGCTGACGATAATCTAGAAACTTTTTTTATCAATCTTTCAAGAGGAACGGGGTTAGACGGATTAAATGGAATTCCTGCCCAAAATGATACGATTATTCGTCCTTTACTTCCTTTTACAAGAAAAGAAATAGAAGAATATGCTGCGAAAAAAGACTTAAAATGGAGAGAGGATAGTAGCAATGCTTCGGATAAATACTTGCGAAATAAAATTCGTCATCATTTGATTCCGATTTTAAAAGAACTGAATCCTAATTTCATGAGTTCTTTCGAAAAAACACAGGGATATTTACAAGAATCAAAAGAATTAGTGGATGACGCTGCCGTTATGGTGTATCAGCAAGTTGCCAAAGAAAAAGGGGATGAAATTTACTTTGACTTGAATCAATTGTTGAAATTGTCGAATTACAAATCGTATTTGTACCAATGGTTAACTGAATTTGGCTTTACTGCTTGGGACGATATTTATGATTTGGCTACCAATCAGTCGGGTAAACAAGTTTTTGCACCACAATTCAGGTTGGTTAAAGATAGAGAATATTTGATTTTAAGCCCGTTACAAGAAAGTAAAGCAGAAAAAGAATTTTTGATTGAAGAAAACCAAACCAAAGTTAATTTTCCCTTAAATCTATTGTTTTCGAATGTAACTGAGATGGGAACTGTATCCAATTCGGCTATATTTGTAGATAAAGATACACTGCAGTTTCCATTGATTTTGCGTCATTGGAACGAGGGAGATGTTTTTCAACCTTTTGGAATGAATGGGCAATCTAAAAAAGTGAGTAAATTGTTCAAAGATGAAAAGTTATCCCTAATTGACAAGGAAAACATATGGTTGTTGTGTTCTGACAATCAAATTGTTTGGGTGATTGGTATTCGTCAGGATGAACGATTTAAAATAAATTCTAAAACAAAAACTATATTAAAAATAGCTATCGAATAATGAAAAAAATTATTGTTTTATTAGTGGTATTATTGGCTTTCGCCAAAGGAAATGCACAGCTGTTGAATCCAGTTAAATGGACTACTCAAATTGAGAAAAAAGCAGATGGGAACTATGTACTTACGTTCAATGGAGTAATTGAAACGGGTTGGCATTTGTATTCGCAATTCACAGCTGAAGGCGGTTCTTTGCCGTTAGAAGTGCTTTTTAAAAATCAAAAAGGGAATTTCGAATTGATAGGTAAAACCAAAGAAAGCAAAACAAAAACGGCATATAATGACATATTTGAAGTCAACGAAACTTTTTTTGAAAAAAAAGCTCAATTGACGCAAGAGATTCATTTAACCAATCCAAAACTTGCAAAAGTAGAAGTGAGCTTAAATTATCAAGTGTGTAAAGAGGCTTGTATTAATTTAGAGAAGAATTTCACGTTCATCATTCCTTCTTCATCAAAAGAAGAAGCCCCTGTGTTATTGATAGATACTGTGACCGCTCAGCCTGTAACTACTCCAGTATTGAATATTAAAGAGGTTTCGGATAAAAACCAATCGGATACAAACCCTGCTCCAGTTCCTGCTCCAGAAAAAGGATTATTGTCTATTTTTATTATTGCTTTTTTCTCAGGATTTGCAGCCTTATTGACACCTTGTGTATTTCCAATGATACCAATGACTGTAAGCTTTTTTACTAAACAAAGTAAAACAAAATCGGCAGGGATTAGAAATGCTATTTTTTATGGAGTTTCTATTATTGTGATTTATGTGTTTTTAGGAGTTTTAGTGACTTGGCTTTTTGGTGCCGATGCACTCAATGCGCTTTCAACCAACGTTTGGTTCAATCTTATTTTCTTTATTTTATTAGTTGTTTTTGCAGCTTCGTTTTTAGGAGCTTTTGAAATTATGTTGCCTAATTCTTGGGCAAATAAAGTGGATAGTCAAGCCGATAGAGGAGGAATGATAGGAATTTTGTTTATGGCTTTGGCTTTGGCAATCGTTTCGTTTTCATGTACAGGTCCAATTGTTGGAACGCTTTTGGTACAGGCCGCTTCTAAGGGAGGGATTGCTCCTATAGTGGGTATGTTAGGATTTTCATTGGCTTTAGCGTTGCCTTTTATGTTATTTGCTATGTTTCCAGGTTGGTTGAATTCGCTTCCAAAATCAGGTGGTTGGTTGAATACGGTAAAAGTAGTTTTAGGCTTTTTAGAATTAGCACTAGCATTTAAATTCTTGTCCAATGCTGATTTGGTTTTACAATTACATTTATTAGAAAGAGAAGTTTTCTTGGCAATTTGGATTGCTATTTTCGGAACCTTAGCTTTGTATTTATTTGGAAAAATTACCTTACCACACGATAGCCCAATGTCGCACATTTCTGTAGGTAGATTATCATTGGGATTGGTTGTATTGTCGTTTACTGTGTATATGATTCCAGGTTTATGGGGAGCACCTTTACAATTAATCAATGCTTTTCCGCCACCAATGGAATATAGCGAAAGTCCTTTAGGAATAGGGGGTAGCTCGGTTACTACTAATGCATCTGTTTCAGCTTTGCCTGATGGAGCTAAATTAGGACCGCACCAAATTGTAGTTTTTGATGATTATGAAAAAGGATTGGCTTATGCCAAAACGGTTAACAAGCCTATTATGTTGGATTTTACGGGTCATGCTTGTGTGAATTGTAGAAAAATGGAAAATAATGTTTGGTCTGACGAGCGTATTTTGACAATTTTAAAAAATCAGGTAGTTTTAATCTCTTTGTATGTTGATGATAAAAGAGCTTTGCCTAAAAACGAACAATTGGTTTCTAAAACGACAGGTGCAAGTATTGAAACTATTGGCGATAAATGGACTGACTTTATGATTTCTACATACAAAACGAATACACAGCCTTTGTATGTGCTAACTGATTTAGAAGGGAATTCTCTTAATTTGAAACAGCCAACTATAAGTTTTGTAAGTATTGATGAATATGAGGTTTGGCTAAAAGAAGGGATAGCAAAATTTAAGAAGTAAGAATGATATCAGATATTTAAAAACCGCAAATTATATAATTTGCGGTTTTTTTATATAAAAAAACACCCTAAGAAATTTTAGGGTGTTTAAAAAAAATATCAATAGAGTGTATATTACAAGAACTCTCCGTGTTGAGTAATATCTAATCCTAATTCTTCTTTGTCTTCACTAACTCTTAGAGGCGTAATTTTGTTTACAATAAAGAATAAAGCATAAGAAGCAGAGAAAGCAAATATAGATACCAATACTAATGCTTTTAATTGGATTAAAAACAAAGTAGCATCACCAAAAATTAATCCTTGATTATCACCTACAATTGGATTGATAGCTTTTGAAGCAAAAACACCAGTCAATAACATACCTACCATACCACCAACACCGTGACAAGCAAATACATCTAAAGCATCATCAATTTTTCCTTTAGGAAATTTCATCACCATAAAGTTACTGATCATACTTGCAATGATACCAATAGCAATTGCGTGAGGAATACTTACGAATCCAGCAGCAGGAGTGATGGCAACTAAACCAACAACTGCTCCAATACAAGCTCCCATTGCAGATAATTTATGACCTAAAATTTTATCTAAGAATACCCAAGCCATTGCAGCAGCAGCGGCAGCAACAGTAGTAGTTCCTAATGCTTGTGCAGCAAGTCCGTTAGCACCTACAGCAGATCCTGCATTGAAACCAAACCATCCGAACCATAATAAACCAGTTCCTAATAATACATAAGTAATACGTGCAGGGTTTACTTTTTGAACTTTTCTTTTTCCTAAGAAGATAGCGCCAGCTAAAGCAGCCCATCCAGCACTCATGTGAACAACAGTACCTCCAGCAAAGTCAAGAACTCCCATTTTAAAGAATAATCCATCAGGATGCCAAGTCATGTGACATAATGGTGCGTAGATTACTAATATGAACAATACCATAAATAATAAGTATGCCCAAAAACGAATACGCTCAGCAAATGCTCCAGTAATTAATGCTGGTGTAATGATGGCAAATTTCGCTTGAAAGAAAGCAAATAAAAGCAATGGAATTGTTGGGGCTAATTCCCAAGCAGTGTTAGCACTTACTCCATTAAAGAGCATGTTAGAGGAAGGATCTCCAATGATTCCTCCTATAGAAGGACCAAAACACAATCCAAATCCAACTAATACCCATAATACAGTTACGATTACCATAGCCATAAAACTTTGTAACATCGTACTAATTACATTTTTCTTTCCTACCATACCTCCGTAGAAAAACCCTAATGCAGGAGTCATAATCAATACCAAAGCAGAAGCAACAATCATCCATGCTGTGTCTCCAGTATCTAATTTTAATTCAACAATATGAGCTCCTAGTTTTGCTGATTCAACAACAAAAGAATTTGAGAAAAAAGTAAGTCCCAAAACAGTGATTAGAATCACACTTAAAACAATTTTACGCATAACTTTTAATTTTAAATTTTTGATAAAAGTATAAAAATATCACATTGACCCATAAAAAAATAGGGGGTAATTGTGCATTTTTATTAAATAATTAAATTACACCTATAATTTTTTAGGGTTTAATGTAATTTTTATCGGATATTTTGAATTTGATAATACAGATTTTAGTTTCAAAGAAGATTTTAGGATATTTAGTGTCATAAAAAAAGCCAATTACATTGTAATTGGCTCTAATACTTAATGAAAATTAAAAGAAATTATTTTTGATTGTATTTTTCTTTATAACGATCGTTTAATTTTGTTTGGTGAGTTTCTAAACTAATGGCTCTTCCTTGAATAAAAGCAGCTGATAGTTTATTAGTTCTCATGTCTAATGCATCACCTTCAGAAATGAATAACGTAGCATCTTTGCCAACTTCAAGCGTACCACAGAATGAGTCAATACCAAGTATTTTTGCAGTATTTGAAGTAATTAGTTGCAATGCTTGTTCTTTGTCTAAACCATAAGCCGCACAAGTTCCGGCTAAGAAAGGTAAATTTCTAGTAGCCATTCTTTCGTGTGCCCCACTATTTTCTAATCCTACAATTACTCCTTGATCAGTAAGTAGTTTGGCTAATTTATAAGGTAAATCAACATCGTCATCATCATTTTCTGGCATATCGTGTACACGCTTTAATAAAACAGCTATTTGATTTGTTTTTAGAAAACTACCTATTTTATAAGCTTCATAACCTCCAACAATAACAATTTTTAGGATTCCATTACTTTTAGCTAATTCAATAGCATCTACCATTTGTTTGGCTTCGTCTGCATGAATAAACAATGTCTGTTCTCCATTAAACAATCCTTTGGTTGATTCGAGAACTAAATTTCGCTCTTTAGGAGCAGTTGAATTATATGCTTTAGCATTAACGAAAAAATTATTGACCTCCTGGATTTGGGTTGTATAGTCTTTATTGGGTTCAATTGTCCCTGGTTCAAACCAAGATCCACTTCGTTTAAAACTTGAAGGAAATTCCATGTGAATTCCGTCATTTTCTTTGATTAAGGCATCACTCCAATGCCAAGCATCTAATTGGACTATAGAGGATGTGCCTGAAATCAAACCTCCTCTAGGTGTGATCTGTGCCATTAGAATTCCATTAGGTCTAACGGTTTCTACCACTTTAGAATCTGCAGTGTATGCAATTATACTTCGTACGTGTGGATTGAAGGTTCCGATTTCGGATTCGTCATCGGATGACTTAACAGCATCAATTTCTACTAAACCTAAAGTAGAATTTGGTGCTATGAATCCAGGATAGATTTCTTTCCCTTTAGCATCGATGATAGTTTCGTAATTTCCTTTAGCTACATTATTAGTATTGGTCACTACATCAATTTTACCATTTTTAAAACCAATCGCACTGTTTTCAATAACGGTTCCGTTGCCAACATGTGTTTTTGCATTAATGATTAGAATCGATTTTGTTTGTTTTGGAGCAGGTGTTTGTTGTGCTGTACTAACAAATGATATACTCAGTACCAATGTTAAAAGAACTATTTTTTTATGTATCATAATTATCATAATTAATTTGTGAATAAAGAGAATCTTACTACTAGTATTCCAGCGTGTCACAATGATATTCTTTGCGCTCTGCTTTTTTAGGTTCTTGTGTAATCATTCCCTTGTTTTTTTCTTCCAATAATTGACCAATAAGTATATTTCTTTCTTTGGTAATTGCTTTTCTTTGTTCTTCATCTTTTTGAAGATCATAGTAAGTTACTCCTTCAATTATTGTTTTTTCTGCTTTCGCATAGATAGATAATGGATTATTGTTCCACAGCACGACATCAGCATCTTTTCCAACTTTAATACTTCCTACTTTGTCATCAATATGAAGCAATTTAGCAGGATTTAAAGTCACAAATTTCCAAGCCTCTTCCTCTGAGATATTACCATATTTCACTGCTTTAGCAGCTTCTTGATTTAAACGTCTTGACATTTCAGCATCATCTGAGTTATAAGCTACAACAATACCTTTATTATGCATGATAGGTCCATTGAAAGGAATTGCATCATTTACTTCAAATTTATAAGCCCACCAATCAGAAAAAGTAGAAGCGCCTACACCGTGTTCTTTCATTTTATCAGCTACTTTATATCCTTCTAATATGTGTGTAAAGGTATTGACTCTAAAATTGAATTTTTCTGCTACGTTCATCAACATTAAAATTTCAGATTGTACATAAGAGTGACAGGTGATGAAACGCTCTTTGTTTAAAATTTCAGCAAGGGTTTGTAATTCTAAATCTACTCGAGGTGCTTTTCCTTTTTTAGCGCTATTGTATTTTTTCCATGCCAAGTCATATTCTTTAGCTCTTTGGAAGTAATCAGTAAATACTTGTTCTACACCCATTCTGGTTTGAGGAAAACGAGTAGGGTTGATGTTACCCCAATTGGATTGTTTAACATTTTCACCTAAAGCAAATTTGATAAATTTTGGTTGGTTTTTGTATAACATCTCCTCTGCAGAAAGTCCCCATTTCCATTTTACAATTGCAGAGCGTCCTCCAATTGGATTAGCCGAACCATGCAATAATTGTGAAATAGTTACTCCGCCTGCTAAATCTCTATAAATATTAGGGTCTTCTGAATTGACTACATCTTGAATAGTAACTTCGGCACTAGAATTATGACCACCTTCATTAACTCCTCTAGAAATTGCAATATGTGAATGCTCATCTATAATACCACTAGTTAAGTGTTTGCCCTTAGCATCAATTATTGTAGCTGTTGCATCGGATAAATTTTTACCAACGGCAGCAATTTTTCCATCTTTAATTAATATATCTGTATTTTCTAAGATGCCTTCTTTTTCATTTGTCCAAATCGTTGCATTTTTGAACAATAAAGTCTGTGCGGTTAATTTTTGTTGATTCCCGAAAGGAACATTTGGAAAAGTAACAGGCTGTACAGGGTTTATTTTATCTTCTTTGTTTGCATCAGGTTCTGGTTTAAATTCAGCCGTTTTATTTGCAGTCCAAATAACTTCGTTACCTTCTTTAATAATTGCTTTCCCAGTCAGTTGGGGTTTAGTATCTAAAAAGGCACTTAAACGAATGAAATTTGTCTTAATAGAATCAGCAGGTTTGATTACAGCAGTTAACCATTGATTAGCAATAGTAATTTTAGAGTTTAATTTTTTTCCTTCCGAATTGGTAATTTCAGATTTCGGACTAGTTATTTCACCACCTATTTTCCATTTTAAAACTTCATTTTCTATGGTTAAATCATACGAACCACGAATATCTTTCGCTGTCATATCGTTCACCACAAATCGATTTCCTTGAACCCAGTTTTCATAGATAACAGTTTTTTTGTCGAAATAATCTCCAGATGTAATAATGAAATTAGCTTGGCTACCATTGTTTAAAGTACCAATTTCATTGCTTTTACCTATGATAGCAGCAGGAATTGTAGTCAGAGCTTCCAATGCTTTGGTGGTATCAAAACCATATTGGACAGCTTTGAGTAGGTTAGTTCTGAAATTTTCTAATTTTTTCAAATTATCAGTGGTTAAGGCAAAAACTACACCATTGTCGGCTAATACTTTTAAGTTTGTGGGAGCTTGATTCCAAAAACGAAAATCTTTCAATTCCATTTGATTGGCTTGATTAGGATCAGAAACATCATAAGCTTCAGGGAAATTAATTGGAATGATAAATTTAGAATTGGTTTTTTTGATTTCTTCAATTCGTTCAAATTCATTTCCACTTCCTTTTAAAACATAATTAAGACCAAATTCTTTTGCGATTTTTGAAGCTCTTAAACTATTTAGTTTGTCTTCAGTAGCAAATAATTGAACTAGATTTTGATTTTCAATCAAGGCATCAAGAGAAATGTCTTTAGTGTCAGAGTTTCCTTTTTTATACCAATCCATATCTAAATACATTTGGCGAAGTAATGCCATCATTCCCATTAATGAACTAGGGTACGATTGTGAGCTTAGTGCGCTTTTGGTGAAACCAAAATGATTTGAAATTTTAGCTGCTAATAAGCGTTTGCTTTTTTCAAAATTATTCAGGGCTATCAATGTTCCTGTACCTCTTGCAATTCCGTCTTGAACATGGGTTCCAACCACACCAAATCCAGCTTTTAGGAATTCCTCTGCTTTAGCAGAATCGTATTTGTAATTCTCAAAAGCATTTACTTCAGATCGAATATGTTCATTCCAATAATAACCTGCGCGTTTTGTATCATACAATTCTCCTCGAGACATCGGAGTTAAGCTTTTTGGTTTTTCGATTCCAAAGCTTGTGTAAATATCTATGAAAGAAGGATAAATAGTTTTTCCTTCAAGATTTATTACAATTGTATTTTTTGGAAGAACGAGGTTAGTGCCAACATTTATGACTTTGCCATTTTGAACCAATAATGTTCCATCATTGATTATTTGGGTAGGGGTAACATAAATTTTAGCATTGGTAAACGCTGTTAAATTTTGATTTCTGTTTTGAACACCTTCATTATTAGGGAAATAATTTTGTGCCTGAGCTTTTGGCAGTAGTGTTGCCAATAAGATAATAAGTAGTATTTTTTTCATAACATGAATTTAAATATTTGTTAAATGTAGAAAAAAAAGTATTCGTAGAGTTCAGTTTTTCAATTTTAACATTTGTTATATTAAGTAGGTTTGTAAGTATTAATTTTAAATTATCAGTAAATTTTAAAACATAACTCTTTTTGTTTGAAATTGTATGTAGTTTTTATTTAATTTTAGAAAAAGATTAGATGGTATGTTGACAAAAGTTTTTGGGAGTGCTGTTTTTGGAGTAGAAGCTACTACAATCACTGTAGAAGTAAATATAGATAAAGGAATTGGCTATCATTTAGTAGGTTTGCCTGACAATGCCATTAAGGAAAGTAGTTATCGGATAGCAGCTGCTTTAAAAAATAATGGTTACACTTTGCCAGGAAAAAAAATTACGATTAATATGGCACCTGCTGACTTGCGCAAAGAAGGTTCTGCCTATGATCTGACTTTGGCTATCGGTATTCTAATAGCGTCTTCCCAAATTAAAGGTGATGAAATTGATCGGTATATCATCATGGGAGAACTTTCGCTTGACGGAAGTTTACAACCCATTAGAGGCGCTTTGCCAATTGCGATTAAAGCGAAAGAAGAAGGATTCAAAGGTTTCTTTTTGCCGAAACAAAATGTAAATGAGGCTGCTATTGTTGCCGACTTGGATGTATATGGTGTAGAGAATCTACAAGAAGTGATTGACTTTTTTGAAGGGAAAGGAACAATTACCCCCACAAAAATAGATACGAGAGCTGAATTTTATAAAACCTTGGAATTTCCAGAGTTTGATTTTTCGGATGTGAAAGGACAAGAAAGTATTAAGCGTTGTATGGAAATTGCAGCGGCAGGCGGACATAATATTATTTTGATAGGACCACCTGGAGCTGGAAAAACAATGCTTGCCAAACGATTGCCGAGTATTTTGCCTCCCATGACTTTGCGTGAAGCTTTGGAAACTACCAAAATTCATAGCGTAGCAGGAAAACTAAAAGAGGTAGGGTTAATGAACCAGCGTCCGTTTAGAAGTCCGCATCATACGATTTCCAATGTGGCACTTGTCGGAGGAGGAAGTTACCCTCAGCCAGGAGAGATATCGATGGCACATAATGGTGTTCTCTTTTTGGATGAGTTGCCCGAATTTAAGCGGGATGTTCTCGAAGTGATGCGCCAACCTTTAGAAGACAGAGAAGTGACTATCTCAAGAGCCAAATTTACAGTGACCTATCCGTCGTCTTTTATGTTGGTGGCGAGTATGAATCCTAGTCCGAGTGGTTTTTTTAATGATCCAGATGCACCTCAAACTTCTTCGCCTCACGAAATGCAACGCTATATGAATAAAATTTCTGGACCATTATTGGATCGAATCGATATTCATATCGAAGTGACTCCTGTTCCTTTTGAAAAATTATCGGATGATAGAAAAGCAGAAAGTAGTGTCGAAATTCGAAAAAGAGTTACTCAAGCCCGCGAAATCCAGTCTGCTCGATTCGAAGAAATGCCTAATTTGCATTACAATGCTCAGATGAGTACGAAACACATTCGTGAATTTTGTGCTTTGGACGATACCTCAAAAGACTTATTAAAAAACGCAATGGAACGTTTGAATCTTTCGGCTCGTGCGTATGACCGAATTTTGAAAGTAGCACGAACTATTGCCGATTTAGAAAACTCGCAAAATGTATTGTCCAATCATATTGCCGAAGCCATACAATATCGAAGTTTAGACCGTGATGGTTGGTTGGGTTAGATTGCTTCTGTTTCGATAGGTTCTATTGTATCTTCTTCGATACCAATAATGGAGTCATAAATTGCATATTGCATTGACATATTAAAAGGAATGGTAAAAAGAACTCCGATGCAAAATCCAATTAAACCAACTAAAGACCCAAAGAAGGCTACTACT
>Ga0213920_1001248_pt1 | contig 14562 bp, 15 predicted proteins | sample McNCre1117MG_FD_161054 | JGI IMG/M metagenome (GOLD analysis project Ga0213920, IMG submission 161054) | Freshwater microbial communities from McNutts Creek, Athens, Georgia, United States - 11-17 MG | ecosystem: Environmental > Aquatic > Freshwater > Creek | place: USA: Georgia | collected...
AAAAAATGCCGTTGCATCTAGAGCAAGAAGAAAGAAAATATTAGACCAAGCAAAAGGTTTCTATGGTAAGCGTAAAAACGTATATACCGTTGCCAAAAACGTATTAGAGAAAGGTTTAACTTACTCTTATGTAGGTCGTAAATTAAAGAAGCGTGAATACCGCACTTTGTGGATTGCACGTATTAACGCAGCAGTAAGAGAAGAAGGATTGACTTATAGCCAATTCATTAACTTACTTGCTAAGAAAGGTTCTGATTTGAACCGTAAAGTATTGGCCGATTTAGCAATGAACGAGCCAGCTACTTTCAAAGCTTTAGTACAATCAGTGAAGGGGTAATTTATCGGCTTTTCTAAAAGATAAAGCCTCTAAATTATTTCGCTTAAGATTTTTAAAATGCCCCCCATAAACGGGGGCATTTTGTTTTATATGAATACTGTTAAAAATCAGGCTCAATATCCGCTCAAAGAACTATTTTTGTGTTCTTAAACATAACAGCTAACAACCCAGCTTAAGCAATGAATAATACCTACACTTCCCTTGTAGAACAAACATTCCATTTTCCCCAAGAAGGTTTTGATGTAAACGACAATGGTTATTTGGAATTTAATGGGCTTGATTTAAAAGCAATCATTGAAAAACATGGTACACCTTTAAAATTAACATACTTACCTAAAATTGGTATGCAAATTAACAAGGCAAAAAAAATGTTTGAAGATGCTTTTAAAAAGCATAAGTATGAGGGACAGTATTTTTATTGTTATTGTACAAAAAGCTCGCATTTTTCCTTTGTAGTAGAGGAAGCTTTGTCCCATGGAGTACATTTAGAAACTTCATATGCTTACGATATTGAAATCATTAATCAATTGTATAAGCGTCGTAAAATAAACAAGGATATTTTTATTATATGCAATGGATTTAAGCAAAAGACCTACACAAGTAGAATCACCAAACTAATTAATAGTGGTTTTAAAAATGTAATTCCTGTTTTGGACAATGTAGAGGAATTACAATTTTATAAACGTAATGCAAAGCAACCATTCAAAGTGGGTATTCGTGTAGCTGCAGAGGAAGAGCCAAGTTTTCCTTTTTATACTTCACGTTTAGGTATTCGTGCCAAAGATATTTTAGAATTTTATGTAGACGAGATAGAAGGTTACGAAGACAAGTTCCAATTAAAAATGTTACACATCTTCTTAAACAAGGGTATTAAGGATGATATTTATTATTGGTCTGAGTTGAATAAAATTATTAACCTTTATTGTCAACTAAAGAAAATTTGCCCTGAATTAGATTCTATAAATATTGGGGGAGGTTTTCCAATCAAGCATTCTTTAGGATTTGAATATGATTACAACTTCATGATTAATGAAATTGTATCCAATATTAAAAAAGCTTGTAAAAAAGCAAAAGTACCCATGCCAAATATCTATACTGAATTTGGTAGTTATACAGTAGGCGAGAGCATGGCGCATATTTACAAAGTATTGGCCGAGAAAAAACAAAATGATAGAGAGTGTTGGTATATGATTGATTCTTCTTTTATTACCACACTTCCAGATACTTGGGGTATTGGAGAGAAATTTTTAATGTTGCCTGTAAACAAGTGGGAGAATGATTATCAGCGTGTGGTATTAGGTGGTATTACTTGTGATAGCCATGACTATTATGATTCAGAAGAGCATATTAATGAAGTATTCTTGCCAAAATTAAAGGATGCAGAAAAAGCCGATAAAGTAGAAGAGAATAGTGAGCCTTTATATGTTGGATTTTTTCATACAGGAGCTTATCAGGATCAGATTAGTGGCTATGGAGGTATTAAGCATTGTTTAATTCCTTCTCCGAAGCATGTGATTGTTGAGAAAGATGCAAAGACCGGAAAACTGGTTGATTGGGTTTATGCTAAAGAACAGTCAGCTCAAAGTATGTTAAAGATTCTTGGGTATTTAAGATAATTGCATTCTATATATTCAAATAAAAAGCCTCGAATTTAATTCGAGGCTTTTTTGTCGTGTTACTGTTCAGTTTTATTAAGCACATCCTACTTAATGCTAATTACAGTTTTAGGAGCAACAGTTACTTCTTTAAGGGGTAAGGTTAATATTAAGATTCCATTTACCAGTGAAGCATCAATACCTTCTGCATTGATTTTCTCATCTAAACTAAAGCTGCGTTTAAAACTCTTAACACTGAATTCTTTTTTAATAGACTGTTTAGATTTTAAATCTGTTTGTTCTGTGTGATTGTACAAAATAGTTAGTAATCCTTTTTCAATTTGAATTTGGATATCTTCTTTTTTAATGCCTGGAACATTTAATTCAATGCTGAAACTTTTTTCGTGTTCATAAATGTTTACTGGAGGGTAATATGCGTTCTGCGCAGGAAAAAAATCATCCAATAAATTGCCGAATAAAAAGGGGTTTTGTTTTAAAGTTGTCATATGCATGTTTTTATAGTTTTTTAAAAAATTTATTCATTTTCATAGCTTCAAACACCATTCCAGTCCATTTTTTTGAAATTAAAACGCCATTATGTCACTTTGTATCGTATAATTTAGCCAAAATGACGCAAAAACAAATTTGTGGGGCATTTTGAAAATCCCTAATTTTGATACAAATAGAAGAAGATATGTATCCTGTAGAGATAGTTTTACCAATGAAAGCTGAATTAGTTGATAATGGTTTTGAAGATTTAACGACAGCATCAGAAGTTGAGCGTGCAGTGAAAAGTGAAGGGACTACTTTGGTTGTGATAAATTCTGTTTGTGGTTGTTCAGCTGGTGCATGTCGTCCTGGTGTTTTAATGGCAGTAGCAAATGCAACAGTTAAACCAGATAGAATCACAACTAGCTTTGCAGGCTATGATTTAGAAGCGGTAAATAAAGTAAGAGAGTATCACTTACCTTATCCTCCTTCTTCACCAGCAATTGCACTATTTAAAAATGGAGAATTAGTAAGTATGGTGGAGAGACATCATATAGAAGGAACTCCAGCTCAAGTGATAGCACAACATTTAATTTCATTGTTTAATCAACATTGTAATTAATAAAAGATAATAAAGGATTTTTGTTTTTAGATGGGTTAGTAAAATACGGCCGCACTTTCTAGTGTGGCCTTTTTTTTAATCTTAAATGAAGAATTCTAAGTAACATTGCATTACTCAATACAGTCAAAATATGTATCCTAATTTATATTATTTAGTAGACGATTTACTGGGTTTAAAATTGAATGCACTAAAATTGGTTAATTCCTTTGGATTCTTTGTGGCATTGGCCTTTGTAGCATCGGGTTATGTGTTATTTAGTGAACTTAAAAGAAAAGAATCCTTAGGCGAGTTTGTTGCAATGGAAGAAACTTATTTAATTGGAGCTCCAGCTTCAATTACAGAATTAATTACTAGTTTTTGTTTTGGATTTTTATTTGGATTTAAAATTATTGGAGCATTCTTAATTGAAAATGCATTAAATAATACCCAGGCATTTATTTTATCACTTCAAGGCAATTTGGGCGCTGGTATTGCAGTAGGATTGGTAATGACGTATTTAAAATGGAAAGAGAAGGACAAAGTGAAGCTTGAAAAGCCGGAAACTAAATCCTATATGGTATGGCCCCATGATAGAGTAGGTGATATTGTGCTACAAGCTGCCCTATGGGGATTTATTGGAGCTAAAATATTCCATAATTTAGAAAACTTAGATGATTTTGCTAAGGATCCAATTGGGTCATTAATTTCATTTAGTGGTTTAACTTTTTATGGGGGTCTTATTCTAGCAACGGTTGCAATTATTATTTACATACGCAAGTATAAAATTCGTGTAATTCATTTTGCAGATGCAATGGCTCCAACAATGTTATTTGCTTATGCCGCAGGAAGAATTGGTTGTCATATAAGTGGTGATGGTGACTGGGGGATTCCTAATTTTAATCCAAAGCCATTTACTTGGTTGCCCAACTGGATGTGGTCTTATACCTATCCACATAATGTGGTAAATGAGGGAGTGGCTATCCCAGGCTGTATTGGTAACTATTGTAATCAATTACCAGTGCCTGTATATCCTACGGCTTTTTATGAAATTATAGGCACATTTATCCTATTTGGTGTGATGTGGATGATGCGTAAAAAAGTAAGACAACCAGGTATTTTGACAGGGTTTTACTTAATTTTTGCGGGTGGTGAACGTTTCCTAATAGAGAAAATTAGAGTTAACAATAAAATATATAGTTTGCCTTTTCAGCCTACACAGGCGGAATTAATTTCAACTATCTTAATTTTGTTAGGGATTATATTTTTGATTCAATCCCCAAAATGGTTCTCTAAAAATATTCCTAACACATAAATAAATTTATATGCCATCATTTGATATTGCGAGCAGTGTGGATGTACAAACCTTAGATAACGCTGTTAACGTAGTTAAAAAAGAAATTACCAACCGCTTTGACTTTAAAGGTATTCATGTGGTAATTGATTTAAATAAAAAGGACTATCTTATAAAGTTAGAATCAGATTCTGAAATGAAAGTGCAGCAAATTGTTGATGTACTTTTAAGCAGATCTATAAAGCAAGGAATTGACGCCAATGCATTTGATTTGTCAAAAGAACCACAGCCAAGCGGTAAAATCTTTAAAAAAGACGTTCCTGTAAGGAATGGTCTTAAACAGGAAGACGCTAAGAAAATAGTGAAGTTTATTAAAGACAAGGGGCTTAAAGTACAAACAGCCATCATGGATGACATTATTAGAGTGACTGGTAAAAAAATTGATGATTTACAGGAGGTTATAGCAGCTTGTAGAACAGAAAATTTTGGTGTGCCTTTACAATATATCAATATGAAGTCCTAAATAGGGCTTTTTAGACCTTAAAATTTGGCCAAAAGGCTGTTTTAGCCTAATTTTGCTGCCTATTCAATAATTGTACGGCAAAAACCGTGCTTCCTTAAAAATTCATAATAATGAAACAAGGTATCCACCCAGAGGGCTACAGATTTGTAGTTTTCAAAGACATGAGTAACGGAACTGCTTTTTTAAGCAAATCAGCTGCTCAAACTAAAGAGACAATCGTATTTGATGACGGTAATGAGTACCCAGTAATCAAATTGGAGATTTCAAACACATCACATCCTTTTTACACTGGTAAAAACATGTTGGTGGACACAGCTGGTCGTATCGACAAGTTCAACAAGCGTTACGCAAAGAAAAAATAAAAGAAGACTTTTTAAAAGTCAAATTTTATACAGTATTAAAACCCTTTCTTGCTTTGGTAAGAGAGGGTTTTTTGTAAAAGTTAAATATAGCGGTAGCATTTATACTTACCTTTGTTATCCTTAAATAGTCATGATGCATAAATTAGATATACTTGCCTTTGGTGCACACCCCGACGATGTTGAATTGGGATGTGGGGGTACATTGTTAGGTGCTATAGCCGAAGGTAAAAAAGTAGGTGTAATAGATTTAACAAAAGGTGAGTTAGGGACTAGAGGAACTACCTCACAAAGACTTAAAGAAGCTCAATTAGCAAGTGAGGTATTGGGCTTAACCATTCGCGAAAATTTAGGTATGGCCGATGGATTTTTTGAAAATGACAAGGAACATCAATTTGTGATTATTGAAACTATTCGTCGATTCCAACCTTCGATTATTTTTATAAATGCACCCGAGGATCGTCATCCCGATCATGGTCGTGCTTCCAAACTAGTAGAAGATGCTGCTTTCTTATCAGGACTTTCTAAAATTCAAACTACACATAATGGAGTTGCTCAAGAGGCTTGGAGACCTACGCAGGTTTTTCATTATATCCAATCCCGTAGTTTAACCCCTAATTTCGTAGTTGATATTAGTGCGCATATGGATAAGAAAATGGAATCTATCTTGGCACATAGTTCTCAGTTTTATGATCCTAATTCCATAGAGCCTGAAACTTTTATTTCAGGTACTGCTTTCTTAGAATTTGTAAAGGGTAGAGCAAAAGAATTAGGTCAACAAATTGGAGTACAATATGCCGAAGGGTTTATTACTAGAAAATTATTGGGAATTGGAAGTTTGGATGCAATCATTCAAAACAAAACTTAAAGTTAGCTAACAAAGCATACATAAAAATCAAATTCTTGATCAGCATAAAATATTATTTCACATCAAATTCTTTACTTTATTAATTCACTAATATGGCAATAGTTAAAGTAGGTTTAGTTCAAATGACTTGTAGTGCAGACGTTAATGCCAACAAGCAAAAAGCAATTGTAAAAATTAGAGAAGCTGCAAAGCAAGGTGCTCATATTATTTGTTTACAAGAATTATATACCTCACTGTATTTCTGTGACGTAGAAGCATATGAAAACTTTAAATTGGCAGAGCCTATTCCTGGAAAGACCACCGATGAGTTGTCTTTAATTGCAAAGGAATTAGGAGTGGTTATCATTGCTTCACTATTTGAAAAAAGAGCCGAAGGTTTATACCATAATACAACAGCTGTGTTGGATGCTGATGGAGCATATTTAGGTAAGTATCGTAAAATGCATATCCCAGATGATCCAGCTTATTATGAAAAATTTTATTTCACTCCTGGTGATTTAGGTTATAAAGTGTTCAAAACAAAATTTGCAACTATTGGGGTGTTAATTTGTTGGGATCAATGGTATCCCGAAGCTGCTAGAATCACTACTTTAATGGGCGCCGAAATGTTATTTTACCCAACTGCAATTGGTTGGGCAACTGCACAAGATGAAGCAACTAATGTAGAGCAATACAATGCATGGCAAACTATTCAACGAAGTCATGCAGTTGCTAATGGAGTTCCAGTTATAAGTGTGAATAGAGTTGGATTTGAACAAGATGGATTGATGAAATTTTGGGGTGGTAGTTTTGTGAGTAATCCATTTGGAACTTTATTATACAAAGCTTCACATGATCAGGAAGAAATTGCTGTCATAGATATTGATACTGAAAAATCAGATAGCTATCGCACACACTGGCCATTTCTTCGTGATCGCAGAATAGATTCATATCAACCCATTACTAAAAGATATATAGACGATGCTGAGTAGTGCCCCAACCCCTAAATCATTAGGCTATTATTTTCCTGCCGAATTTGCAAAGCATGATGCTATGTGGTTAAGTTGGCCGCATAAGGAAGAAAGTTGGCCAGGAAAAATTGATACTATTTTTCCATCTTACGTAGCGTTTATAAAAGTGGTCTCAAAAACCGAACGCGTTTGTATTAATGTTGTAGATGCATCTATGCAACAAAAAGCAACAGCTTTATTAACAGCAGGAGGAGTAGATCTATCACGTGTTCAATTTTATCTGCACCCAACTAACGATGCATGGTGTAGAGATCACGGACCTAGTTTTTTAATACGCGATAACAAAGAAGCACCAAAAGCTGTCATTGATTGGAATATTAATGCATGGGGTGGTAAATATCCTCCTTATGATTTGGATGACGTAATTCCAACGCATATTGCAAAGGCATTGAACCTTCCTGTTTTTTATCCAAATATTATAATGGAAGGAGGGTCTGTTGATTTTAATGGTGCTGGTACAGTATTAACTTCAAAATGTTGTTTGTTAAATCCAAATCGTAATCCTGAATTAAGCCAGGATCAAATTGAAAGATACTTATGTAATTACTATGGTGTGGAGCAAGTTTTATGGGTGTCGGAGGGAATAGTTGGGGACGATACCGATGGGCATATTGATGATACTGTTCGTTTTGTAAATGAGGATACGGTTGTGACAGTCATTGAGTCTAATAAGTCATCTGAGAATTACGAATTGCTTCAACAAAATCTAAAGGAATTAAAAGCAATGCGTTTGCTAACTGGTAAACAATTAAATGTAATTGAATTGCCTATGCCAGCAGACGTTATCTATGAAGATCAAATGCTTCCTGCTTCTTATGCAAACTTTTATATCAGCAATGGTCATATAGTGGTTCCTACTTATAGATGTGATCAAGATGATAAAGCAATGCAAATTATTCAATCTTGTTTTCCTACAAGAGAGGTTGTGGGGATAGATTCTACTGATATTATTTGGGGGCTAGGTAGTTTCCATTGTTTGAGTCAACAAGAACCTAGTGTAGACCAATAATTTTGAATTCTTTTCAACTATAGCAAAAAGAAATTATGAATATTAAATCTCTTCAATTGAGTTCGGTTTTTATCTTTTTAATTATTATAATTTCTTGTAATAGTTTTCAATATCGTGATACCAATCGTTTTTATAAGCAACAGACAAAACAGCTGGTTAAAGAAATTGTTGCAGAACCTTATGCTATAAAAGATTCATCAAATGCTCATGCTATTACTAAATGGGTAGGGACTACTAATTTTGATTTACGCAAGCCAAATTTTGTTATCATACATCATACGGCACAAAATTCTTGTGATCAAACATTAAGAACTTTTACTTTAGAACGAACCAAAGTGAGTGCACATTATGTGATTTGTAAGGATGGGACTGTGCATCATATGTTAAATGACTATTTACGTGCATGGCATGGAGGTATCGCAAAATGGGGTAATAATACCGACATTAATTCTAGTTCTATAGGAATAGAGCTTGATAATAATGGATTTGAGCCTTTTGATCCAAAGCAAATTGAAAGTTTATTAAATCTTCTTTCCATTTTAAAGAACAAATATAAAATTCAAGAAGCCAATTTTATAGGACATGGGGACATTGCACCTACTAGAAAGAACGATCCTAATATCAATTTTCCATGGGCTTTATTAGCCCAAAAAGGATACGGTATATGGTTTGAGCCTAATGGGTATGATGTACTTCCTATGCAAATTTCTATTCCATATGCACTTGCTTTAATTGGGTATGATGTTAAAGATACAAGTGCAGCTATACTTGCATTTAAGCGTCATTTTAGACAAGACAGTACTACTCTTATTTCGGAGGCAGATAAGTCGGTAATAGCCCAATTAATTCAAAAGAAGATGGGTGCTAAATAATCTTATGATTTATTTGATGGCTAACAAATGTTAGCGTAAATTTATACAAACCCAATTTGTATGGATTTCAATTTAAGTGAAGAACAATTAATGATCCAAAAAGCTGCTCGTGAATTTGCACAGCAACAATGTTTACCAGGTGTAATTGAAAGAGATGAAAAACAACAAGTCCCCAAAGCACAATTATTACAATTAGCAGAACTCGGTTTTTTAGGAATGATGACCCATCCAAATTATGGGGGTGCGGGCATGGATACTATTAGTTATGTTTTGGCAATGGAAGAAATTAGTAAAGTTGACAGTAGTGTTAGCGTAGCTATGAGTGTAAATAATAGTTTGGTTTGTTGGGGCTTAGAACATTTTGGAACCGAAGATCAAAAGCAAAAATATTTAGTACCCTTAGCGAATGGCCAAAAAAACGGAGAATTATATGTAGGCGCATTTTTATTAAGTGAACCTGAAGCGGGGAGTGATGCAACACACCAACACACGAGTGCAGTTGATAATGGGGACCATTATATTATTAATGGTATCAAAAACTGGATCACTAACGGTTCAACAGCAAGTGTATATTTAGTGATTGCACAAACCGATTACACAAAAGGACATAAAGGTATTAATGCATTTATAGTGGAAAAGAATACACCAGGTGTAACTGTGGGTATCAAAGAGAATAAAATGGGGATTAGAGGTAGTGATACACATGCTATTTCATTCGCAGATGTGAAAGTTCCAAAAGAGCATAGGATAGGTGAGGAAGGTTTTGGTTTTAATTTTGCAATGAAAACATTAAATGGTGGTAGAATTGGAATTGCATCTCAAGCGCTTGGTATTGCTAGTGGTGCGTATGAATTAGCATTGGCCTATAGCAAACAAAGAAAAACATTTGGTAAGCCAATTCATGAACATCAGGCCATACAATTTAAACTAGCCGAAATGGCAACCAAAATTGAAACTGCTAGATTATTATGTTATAAAGCCGCATGGGAAAAAGATAATCATTTGGATTATACTACCACTGCAGCTATGGCTAAGTTATATGCAAGTGATACAGCTATGTGGGTAACTACCGAAGCAGTGCAAATACATGGTGGATATGGTTTTGTTAAAGAGTTTCATGTTGAACGTTTAATGCGAGATGCAAAAATTACTCAAATTTATGAAGGTACAAGTGAGATACAGAAAATGGTAATTGGAAGAAGTATTACCAGATAGTTTAATTATATATAACTTATTAAACTTATCAGAGGATTTGTGTAATATTTATTTAAATCAAGTAGTTAGCTTTACATCTTATTTATGTTTAAATTTGTAAGCTGAGTTGTATTTTAAATTTTAGGTACTATGTCTGTAAATGTTGATCAATATCAAAAAATAAATACTGAGTTAGCAAGGAATAATGTGCAACTCATTGCTGTTAGCAAAACTAAACCTAATGAGGATATACAAGCTTTATACGATTTAGGACATCGTGCATTTGGCGAAAACTATGTGCAGGAACTTGTTGACAAAGAAGCTAGCTTACCCAAAGATATCCAATGGCATTTTATTGGTCATTTGCAGTCTAATAAAGTCAAATATATTGCTCCCTTTGTTTATTTAATTCATGGAGTAGACTCTGAAAAACTTTTAATAGAAATTAATAAACAAGCTTTAAAGTGTAATAGAGTTATAGATTGTTTACTACAAGTACATATTGCAACAGAGGAAACCAAATTTGGATTTGATGGCCCTTCTTTACACGAGTTGTTGGTAAGTGGTAGATTAGCCAAGTATACCAATGTCCGAATAAGAGGCTTAATGGGAATGGCTAGTTTCTCTAATGATATAACTTTATTGAGTAAAGAGTTTACAACTCTTAAATCTTATTTTGAACTTGCTAAGAAGGCATTTACACATGGTCAGTTTGATATTTTAAGTATGGGTATGAGCGCTGACTATGCATTGGCTATTTCAAATGGAAGTACAATGGTGAGAATTGGAAGCTTGTTATTTGGAGCAAGGAATTATACCATGTAGTATTTTAGCATAATAATTTTAAGGCAAATAATTATACACTAAAAAGAGGCTCAATATTGAGCCTCTTTTTAGTGTATAAGCAAATTTTAATACTATTTGTCTATTTTACTTTTGCATAGTCAAACACTATTTGCGTAAAAGCTTTCACGCCCACAATAAATCCAGACTCATCTAAGTAAAAGTCTGCTGTATGGTGAGGTGCAGCTTCTTTTGGATTCTTTCCTTTTGGTAATGCGCCTAAGTCAAAGAAAAAGCTTGGTGCTTTAGCTCCGTAAAAAGAAAAATCCTCAGCCCCAGTTGTCCATGTTGTTTCGGCAATATTTTCTTCACCACCTGCGGCTTTAATTAATGAAGGCAATGTTTTTTTAACTAGTGCAGGATCATTATAGGTTACTAAAGTTTTTGTTTCAATATTTACATCTACAGTTGCACCAGAACTTGCTGCAATAGTTTCGGCCGTATGTTTAATACGGGCATGAACTTCTTCCTGCATTTTACTATCTAAAGTTCTAATGGTACCAGATAGTTCGGCAGTTTCAGGAATAATGTTTGAACGAACACCACTATGAATGGTTCCAACAGTAATTACTACAGGCGCTTTTGTTAAATCCATTTGACGACTTACTATATGTTGTAATCCTTCAATAATTTGAGCTGAAGTAGCAATTGGGTCTACACCGCCCCATGGCATTGAACCATGACTTCCTTTTCCTTTTACTTTAATGGTAAACCAATCTGAAGATGCCATAAATGAACCTGGCTTATAAATTAATTTACCAACTGGAGTTTGTGCAGAGATGTGTATACCAAATACAGCATCTACTTTTGGATTGTCTAAAGCACCTTCTTTAACTAATAATGGAGCACCTGCTTCTTCACCTTCTGGTGCACCTTCCTCTGCAGGTTGGAATAAGAAAACAACTGTCCCTGGCATATCTTTTTGCATAGCACTTAATACTTTTGCAGTTGCCATTAAAATAGAAATATGTGAGTCATGTCCACATGCATGCATAACACCCACTTTTTGTCCTGCAAAATCAGTTACTACTTTAGAAGCAAAAGGTAAGGGTGTTCTTTCTGTTACTGGTAAAGCGTCAATATCAGCTCTAAGTGCTACAACAGGTCCTGGCTTTCCACCTTTTAAAATAGCTACTACACCGGTTTTTGCCATTGGATATTTTACTTCAACACCTGGTAAGGTTTTTAGATAATCAGCAATGTATTTACCCGTATTAAATTCTCTATTGGAGAGTTCAGGGTTTTCATGAAAATGTCTTCTCCAGCTTATTAGCTGAGGCTCAACATCCTTTAATAAGGTACTGTAATTTTTAGGCAAATCCTGTGCATTGCTTGCTAATGATCCAGTAACTAATAAGGCCAGTAATAGTTTACGCATGTGTGTTTATTTTATTTATGATTGATATTCTCCAAATACAGTTCTTAATGTGTCTGCTATTTCTCCAAGCGTGCAAAGGTTTTCTACTGCTTCTACAACAACTGGCATTAAGTTATCATTACCCATTGCAGCTTCTTTAATAGCATTCAAACAAGCAGCAACTTTTTCATTATTACGGGCTGCTTTCAATTTATTTAATTTATCTATTTGTTCTTGTCTAATTTTTTCATCAATTTTTAAAATAGGAATTTGAGTTGTAGATTCAGAAATAAAATCATTTACACCTACAATAATCTTTTCTTTTGACTCAATATTTTTCTGGTATGCATAAGCACTTTCAGCAATTTTGTTTTGCATAAATCCATTTTCAATGGCCATCACACTTCCGCCCATTTCATCAATTTTATGCATTAATTCAAGTGCTTCTTTTTCTAGTTCATTGGTTAAGTTTTCAATAAAATAGCTGCCAGCTAATGGGTCTACTGTATCTGCTACACCACTTTCAAATGCTACAATTTGTTGTGTTCTTAATGCGATACTAGCAGCTTCCTGTGTAGGTAAACCTAGGGCTTCGTCAAAACCATTGGTATGTAAGCTTTGTGTGCCACCTAAAACTGCAGCCAATGTTTGAATGGTAACGCGACTAATATTGTTTAAAGGTTGCTGAGCGGTTAATGTAGCACCACCTGTTTGTGTGTGAAAGCGAAGCATCAAAGCCTTTTCATCTGTTGCGCCTAAGTCCTTCATAATTTGCGCCCACATTTTTCTTGCAGCTCTAAATTTTGCAACTTCTTCAAATAAATTATTATGTGCATTAAAGAAAAAGGACAATCTTTTTCCAAATACATTTATATCTAAGCCTTTTGCTTGTGCCGCTTTTACATACGCTTTCCCATTACTTAGTGTAAACGCAACTTCTTGGACTGCTGTACTCCCGGCTTCTCTTATATGATACCCCGAAATACTAATACTATTCCACTTTGGTAAATGTGTGCCACACCATTCAAAAATATCTGTAATGATACGCATTGAATGTTTAGGAGGGTAGATATATGTACCTCTAGCAGCATATTCTTTAAGAATGTCATTTTGTATAGTCCCTGCTAGTTGTTTAATATCAATTCCTCTCTTTTTAGCTAAAGCAACATACAAAGCCAATAATATAAAGCTTGTGGAGTTAATGGTCATAGAAGTGCTTATCTTATCCAATGGAATGTCTTTGAACAAAACTTCCATATCGGCTAAGGAACATATGGATACACCTACTTTTCCAACTTCTCCATCGGCTAAACTATGATCAGGATCGTATCCAATTTGTGTGGGTAAATCAAAGGCAACACTTAAACCCATTACCCCTTGTGATAATAAAAAATGATATCGTTGGTTACTTTCTTCGGCAGTAGAAAAACCTGCATATTGACGCATTGTCCATAGTTTCCCACGATACATATCGGCTTGTACACCTCTGGTATAGGGGAATGTCCCAGGTAATAAATTGCCGTTTAACTGCTCAGGTAAATCGGCCTTAGTATATACTTTATGAATGGGTAATCCACTGTCTGTCTTTTTCACTTTGTCTATCATGTTTCAATTTACGAAAAATTCAATTCTCTTGGCACTAGATAATATTTCTATTTTCGAAATTTTAGATAAATGGCATATCCGATACTTGTCGTAATTTTGTGCTATAAACATATTTTATATGGCTACAGATACAATTTTAAGTACTCCAGTAAGTTTCACTGAAAGTGCTGTGGAAGAACTAACTAGATTAATGGGTGAGGAAGGTTTTGATCAACAACAAAGGTTGCGTGTTGGTGTTAAAGGAGGTGGCTGTTCTGGTATGACTTATGTGCTAGGTTTTGATGCACCTAAGGAGGGTGATCTTCAATTTGTGTTTGAAGGTATCCCTTGCTGTATGGAAGCTGCTCATCAAATTTACCTGTATGGTATGACTATTGATTGGCAAGGAGGGTTAAATAGCCGCGGATTTACTTTTAAGAATCCTAATGCTTCTAGTACCTGTGGTTGTGGCACTAGCTTCGCAGTTTAAAGCTTCTACAAATAGTGTAACGTCCTAAAATAGGTTGACTGATTTTAGGTAATAATTGAAGATACCAAGGGAGGATCACTTTGCAAAGTGATCCTCCCTTTTTTGTGCCATAACTTGGGTATTATTTGGCATTGTTCGTG
>Ga0213920_1001257_pt1 | contig 14446 bp, 8 predicted proteins | sample McNCre1117MG_FD_161054 | JGI IMG/M metagenome (GOLD analysis project Ga0213920, IMG submission 161054) | Freshwater microbial communities from McNutts Creek, Athens, Georgia, United States - 11-17 MG | ecosystem: Environmental > Aquatic > Freshwater > Creek | place: USA: Georgia | collected...
TAAGCTCAGAGGCGACCAGGAAAAAAGACTGCGCGATAACGGACCATATACAGTAGAAGAGGCGGACGTAAACCAATTCAAGAACGATGCAGACGTACAGAATTATCTATCAGTTCACGGAGACGCGGATACCGCTAAAGAGTATCTCGACGCTCGCGATAAAGTGCAAACAGAACTCAACAAATACAGGCAGCGTGAGAAGATGGGTGTCAAGTTATCCGTCCGCGACACTCAGAAAATGGACGACCTTGAAAAGGAATTAGCTGACCTTAATAAGCAGTACAGTTCTATCAAAGGACACACCGACATCGTGGGCTTTGAGAATACTGACGGACTTGCCCCTGTAGTGGATAAGAACGGTGAAGTCATTGATGGTAAGAAGCGTATAGCCAAAGCCATCGCTGACGGAGAAACCAAAATCGAAGTAGCCCGTCCGTTAACGATAGACGAAATAAAAGAACTGCATAAGGATATACGCGACGACGCGGCTGACGGAGACGCTCCTGCTGGCGGTGCCGCACCAAGTGTCGAAGCAGCTAAACAAGAGTTAACATCTCTGGTCACTAAAGGAAAAGACCAGTATGACGAGAACGGCAAGAAGATATCCGACGGAAAAGAACTTACTACCGAAGAGAACAACAGGATTAAAGAGTTACAGCAGATAGTGGGCAGCGGTGAACAAGGAAACAAAAAACCTGAAGTAGTAGAAACGCCACAAGCAACAAGTGAGTACACCCAAACAGAAAAAGAAAAGAATAGGGAGAAAAAAATGGAAGAAGAAGGGTTGCAATTAGTCCTTCAACCTTTAATTTTAGAAGAAACTCCTGAAACTATTAAAAACGCAAAACAAATTGAAGAACATAATAACAGGGTAAAGGCGAGAATAAGAGAAATCGATAAGGAGTTTGATGACTCACAAAGTCAGCCATCTACCAAAAATAAAATAGACGGAGAAACGCTGTTGGTAAGCATAGATAAAAATGATGAGAATTACGATAGCATTGAAGAAGCCGTAAAAGGAAAAAACTTTGTTAAGCAGACTGTAAATATCGATGAACTTGTAGCAAAAGATAAAGACCTTCAAGAATACTTAAAGGACAACAAAGAAACGAAAGGCAGAAAAGTTGAAAAAGCGATAATTGTTGGGGATATTACACGCGGCGGAGAAACACAAAAGGGGGGTGTTATTGACGGCTTTCATAGAATTGCTCAAGCTATAGCAAATGGAGAAACTGAAATCGATGCTTACGTAGAACAACCCACGTCTGACCCAATCGCAGAAGCACGCGCACTGTATGACTCTGACCCTGAAAACGGATTGGAGTTAGCGAGTAATTACCTGAAAGGAATCGCTAAGAACAAGAGCGAGCATCAGCGTATGCTTATGTCCGTTAGCCCGAACACCATCAGTAAAGCGATTGCAGAGGGCATGTGGAACAACGCAGGTACAACTAAAGCGGAGAAGGTAGTAAGGGAAGCAGTCATCCCGCGTTTAAAGAAAGCCTTCCTGAGCATTGGAACTAAGATATACAACAACGCCGCAGAGATGATGCAGGCGCTGAAGAATATCGGGGAGGATAACGTGCAGTACAGCATAACGATGCCAGACGGTTCGAGTAAGACCGTGCGCTCTGTAGGTGCTGACGTAGTGAACGGGTTCTACTCTCCTTTAGAGAAAACAATCAACGAAACTAAGTTCGATAAACTTCCTGCAAAACAATGGCTTGATAAGTTTGGCAAAAGTGAAGAAGCTAAATGGACAGGGTTGAGTGAGTGGTTATCTCAACAAGAAGGAAGCGTGAGCAAGGGTGATGTTAAGAAGTTCTTGAAGGATAACAGGATTGAAGTTGTAGAAGTCGTGAAGGGTGAAACTTTTGAAGATAAAGGTTTTTCTTTTGGTAAAACAGCATCAGGAGAGTATTACTTTAAACATGAAGGGGAAGATATTGCAACAGCCTATGGTATGAAATCAAAATCCCCGATAGATGCTTTTAAAGAATGGGTTGAGGATAATGGAGGGGTAGATGAAGTTTCTGATTTTTATAACATCCCGAAAGAAGATTTTTTTATTTCTGAAATACGACAACACGGAGAACTTGGGAGTGAGGTAAAGTTCCAACAATACCAGCTCGAAGGCGATAAGAGTAACTACAAAGAATGGCTAATAATAAATCCAAAAGTTGATTATACAGACCCACATTGGGAAGAAAAAGGTATTGCAGTATGGTTAAGGGGTAATATCAGAAAGGATGCAGAAGGTAAAAAAGTTTTCTTTTTGGAAGAAATACAAAGTGGACATGGGCAGAAAGGGAAGAAGGAAGGATTTGCTGTAAAAAAAGTGTTACCCGAAGATGTTAAAATACTTTCAGATGAACAAAAATACTATGATGATGAAAAAGGAGATTATCGTCATTATGTTACATTTAAGGTAAAAGGGTTTCCTGATACAGATGGAGTTTCGTATTATCCTAAAATAGAAAGTAAACAGCAACTTATTGAAAGGTTGGCTAAATTATATACAAAATACATGGTTTCGCAAACACCCTCCGCCCCATTCGTAACCGACACAAACGCATGGACTAAATTAGGCTTAAAAGTAGCCCTTAAAGAAGCCGTAAAACAAGGTGAGCAAATGCAAAGAACAGCGTTTGAAAAACTTGTTGATAAAAAAATGGATTGGGTTGAAGCAAGAATGAAAAAATTAGGTAAATTAGAAATCAAATGCCCGTAGCCCCATTTTACATATATCGCCATATACGCCCTGATACCAATGAAGTTTTTTACATTGGGAAAGGGAACAATTTATCTGAACATCACTATAACTTTAGAAGAAAAAATGTAACCAAAAGAAGAAATAAAATTTGGAACGATATAGTTAAAAAGAATAATGGTGTTTTTGTAAGTGAGATTTTATTTGAGTGCGAAACAGAACAACAAGCAAACGAGAAAGAGATTGAATTTATTTCATTGTACGGCAGAAAGGATTTAGGCGTAGGCGCATTGGCTAATTTAACAGATGGTGGCGATGGGTGTATGGGAATGAGGCACAACGAATCAGCAAGAAAAAAAATGTCAAAATCAAGAAGTGGAGAAAAAAACTACTTATCAAAAAAAGTAATAAATGTAGATACAAAAGAAATTTATGTGAATATACCTTTATTGTCAGAAAAGTGCGAAATTAGTAAGTGGTGGCTATATAAGTTGATTAGCGGGAAAAGACTAAATTACACACCTTATGTTTTTTATGATGATTATAAAGCAAAAGGTATTGATTGGGCTATTTCTAATTCAAATATGAATAAGCCGAAAGTAATACTTAATAATTGGGAAAAGATTATTGATACAGAGACAGGAACTATTTATGATAATAAAAGAGAAGCCGCAAAAGCAATAGGTATTTCAACATCAAAATTATTAAGACAATTAAGGGAGTATTACATTTCAAGAGGTAAGAAGTTACCTTGCATTAACAATACAAAATTAAAAATATACGATGGGATTTCCTTGTGATTATTATTTTAAAGGTAGGAAACTAACCTACGACCAATTCCGAAAAGAATTGAAAGGTCTGCCTATGTCCGAAATTGAAGAAATGTTCCCATCTATAAAAGATGAAGGAATAAGAACCATAGCTTGGACAACAGGTGAGCAGCAGAATGATAGGTATGATTTGAGTAAGCAAGTAGATAAAGTAAACTATAAAAAAATAAACAATGGTAAATATGAAATATCAGTAAGAGATAAAAATAACGCAGGAAGAACAGGAGAATGGAAATTTATTGGGGAATATAGTGAAAAGGAGCTTGATGGTGTTGTTGGTAAAGAACTTGCAACTAAAATAGTAAATGATAGTAAAACAAAAAACGAAAAAGAGTATTCGGGGCTTGACCTAAAAGTAGGCGGTAAAGGCATGAAAGGCTTTTACGGTTCACCAACAGAAGGCAGTTTAGGCATAGTAGGTAATGTAGCAAAGAGTTTGTTTAAGCAAGAACCGAAAACGGTAAGTATTTCAAAAGATATTGACAATTCATTGTTGGATGGGAAATACACTATTGACAAAGCAAAATTAGGTGGATATGATATAAATACAAGCAATGGTAAAAGATTTGGCGGATTTGAAACAATAAAAGATGCCGAAGAATATATATCAAATAGAATTACTACCCAACACTCCATAGAAATAACACCCGAACTAAGAAAGCAGGCAGAGGAAGGGCAACCGCTATTCCATCTTAACGACAAAGGCGAGGTGCTCGGTTTCACACACAATGGCGTGCTGCACTTGAACGGGGAAGCCATCACACCGAATACCACGATGGAAGAAGCCGGTCATGTTTGGATTAACCACGTTAAGACGAACAACGAGGGCTTGTACCAGGCAGGTATGGCGAAGATAGAGAACAGCAAATACCTCGCTGACGTTAAAGCGAATAAAGCCTATCAGGAACAAGCCGCTAGGAGCAGCGACCCTGAGACTTATTTTAAAGAGGAGGCGTTGGCTAAAGCAATCGCAGATCAAGGTGCAAAGTTCGTCACAGAAACACAGCGCCGCACATTCCGTGATTGGGTGCGTGAAATGTGGAAATCAGTAGCCGACCATTTCGGTCTACGGGCTATGCGACCTGACGACGTTGCTAAGCTCACACTTGAAGAGTTCAGCAAACGAGCAGCAGCGGATGTATTCAACAAACGCAAAAACGAGACACCTCCTGATGCCGATACTATTATAGACGCGATGACAGAGGATGAGGCTAAGGCTTTTCTGAATGGCGACGAAAAAGTTTTGGAGAATGTAAAAGAACGCATAAATTCGCAACCTAAAGATGAATCTATGCAACCAACAACCAACTTCGAGCAGAAGCATGGCGTATCTCCAAAAGCCATTGCTGACAAGCTATCAGAACTTGCAAAACAGTTCGGCGCTAAAAGCTCATTAACTTCCTTCAATTACGCTTACGAACAACTTACAGGAAACAAATTTCCCGACGAAGGAACTCCCGAATATCGTGAAGCGATGACGGATTTCCTCAACGAGATTAACGCGGAAGGCATCAAACTGAAAGTACCGTTTAAGTATGTCGAGGGACTTACGTTACAAACACCACAGACGGCAGCGCCTAAAGTTAAACCTGTAAAGAGTGTTACCGACATACCTGCTTCTCTGTCAGGTGTAGTGTCGAACGACATCATGCGTCCTGCAATGACGGGTGTGTACTTCGACAACGGCAGCGCGATTGCTACTGACGCACACATGCTCGTCGTGATAAATAACGTCGATACATCAGCGCATGAGGGGCAAATCATAAGTCCTAAGACAGGAAAAGCAATAGACGATCGTTTTCCACCATACAAAGATGTAATCCCTGAGAACTATATTCTTAAAACAGAAGAGTTACCGATTGACGAGGTGCTTGCCACAGCTAATGGGGCAGTAGCCTCTTTCAAAAATGTCGATAACAAAGGAGCGCTTCGTTTGCACTTTGGTGGTGTAGATGGAGCTATATATGTAAACCCTGACAAACTGTTCAAAGCGATACAGGCGCTTAAAGCAAACGGCGCGAAGAGTGTTCGTCTGTCAGTCGAGACGCCACAACGTGCTGTACGAATAGACGCTGACAACGGGAACATGGGTTTAGTAATGCCGCTGATGGTCGGAGAAGACAGTGCGCTCAACAGGTCGCAGCCTATACCGTTTAAGATGGACGTAGACCCTGCGTATGTTACCGAACGACTCAGTACTCTTGAGAAAGAGAAAGACGCTCTTACTGAAGCACAAGCAGTAGAGGACGACTACCTACTCGCGAATAGACCTTTAGGTAAGGCTGTTGGCTACGAACAGAACAATCTGAAAGCAGCTATATCCGATTTGAACGAAGCGACGCGTGAAGGAAATGTGTCTGACCACGACAGGAAGTGGGTTGCTAAGAAGGCACAGGATTTACGGGAGGCTATCGACAGCAGGCTATCAGACATAGAAGCTGAAGTAGCCCGCTATAAGACGTTGCTTCCTGAGTCGGGTGTGAAGGAGAGACAAGAAGCCCCTCGAAAAACAGAGACACTTAAAACATGGCGCGATTTTATTAACTACAGAGATGAACAAGACCTCTCTGAGGGTATTAAAAGAATGACTGAGAGTCAAGTAAGAGATTTGTTAGCTAATAAAAAAGCTAAATTGGAGCACTCGATGACTTCAAGGAATGATAAAACACGCTTGAGAGACGAGGTGTGGAACTTGCAAAAGTTAATAGACGCTTACGACAAAGCTAACGCAGCCAACAATCAAACCGTTTCTGACGTCGATAAGAAGCCTGATTGGATGCGTACTTTCGACGAATACTTTGAGAGCGTTAAACCGAGTCTTCCTGAGAACGGGAAGTACGCAGAGGAGCAAGTACGCGAGCGGTACAAGACTTTAATAGCTGATGCCTTAGAGAACAAATATACGATGGGAGAAAAGACCAACACTACGATAATGGATGCTATCGCTGACGGACGCATGAGTGCCGAAGATGCGAAAGAGATTATCGAGAGTGCGGGCTTAGAAGTTCCTGAGAGTATAGAAAAGCGTATCTTTGTGGATAATAATATCAACAATATCGCTGCTGTTCTTGACAAATCTAAATACGCTGATAAAATAAAAATCAAATGTCCGTAAGAAACTTATTGAACTCAAAAGCTGAAAAGATATGGGTGTCGATCTCGAAAGAAGAGATGTATGCACACCACTTGTATCTGCACATCGCTACGCAACTGCAACGCGCTGGGTATTTCGGAGCGCAAGCCTATTTTGACGGCGAGAGCACCACAGAGTTGGAGCATTTTAAGAAGATACGCGAGTTCATGAATAACTTAGGCTCGGTACTCCCTACACCCGCTGCACCTGAGTTGAAGGCAGAAATTAGTGTAGGTGTGTCGGCGTTAGAGGACGCACTTAATCTGTACTACGATACAGAGGTTTCTCTGTTGCAGAAGTACGCAGAGGCGCATGAGGACTTAGAAGACTCCGACTGTTACTCTGAGCCACTGCTGTTAGAGTTTATTAAAATACAAACTGACAGTGTTGGCGAGGCAGGAGATTTACTCGCGAAGTTCGCCATCGCTAAAGAGTGTAAGGAATTATTGTTCTTCGATAAAAACATGAAGTAATGCCAATCGGAAAGGATTGCATATTTACCGTAAAGACGACCGACCCGAATACAGGAGAGGAGCGCGATAGAACCCTAAACTTAGAGGAGTTCAAGGATTACCTTGCTAAAGGCGGTCTTGAACAACTCGGTATTGATAAACTCAAACTCCCTAAACCTGACCTCTCTGACAGGGGTCAAACGAATTGGAAGGAGCAGAACAGAGAAGAACTGAAAGACCGAATAAACAACGCGTCAGGAGCAGGGGAACGCAGCACAGAGCGACGCGAGAGGACGACAGGACGAAAGTCTTTGCCTAATCCCTTACTCGTCGAACTCGCTAAGAAACTACTTGGTAACGTTCCTTTCGTTAAACGGTTCAAAGATGCCCTCGGTAAATTCTCACACAAGGGAACTATTGGACTGCATCCCGATTTATTTCTTCCAGGCAACGAGGAATTACTTGGTAACGTATTGGCGCACGAAATCGGTCACGCAGATGATTGGCTCGGAGATACAATAGATACCAACAATATCGGCGCTAAGATTTCAGCAGTAAAAGGCTGGCTTAAAAAGTTCCTTCCGTTTGCGCCTGGCGCAGCAGGGGAGTTAACGCCTGATGACATGACCCGACTGCGCAAACTCGCAAAGCAGTTGAGTAAAGGGGCAACTGTTGAACGGGAGATAGACGAGGAAATCGTAAAAGAGATAGGCATCACTCCTCAAGACGTTATCGACATTTGGAATACTGTAGATGCTGGCGCCAAACATCCCAAACTTACCGAGTTCATCAAGAAACTAAGCGATGCTGAGAAGAAGAGTATTGTGAAGGAAGTGATGAAAGGTAAGCTACCTAAAATACTTGAGCAGTTCAAAGAGATTATCCGTGAGAAAACAGGACGAAAGATAACAGTAAAAGAGACCATCAAAGGCGACTATAAAGTAGAACTGAATAAGTTAATAGCCGAAGAGGTTGCTAAACGGAAATTGTGGCAAGAGTCTGAATTGAAACAGGAACTCTACGATTTCTCCCGTAATGTTTGGAGACCTTATGACGAATCTCAGGCATCGGCGGCAGATGTTAAATATCGTAAAGACCCTGCCGAAATTTACGCAGATGCGATAAGTGCTTTTTTAGTATCGCCTGGAACACTTGAAGAGCACGCGCCTAAATTCTATGAGGCTTTCAACAACTACATTAAAGAACATAAAGAGTTAGCACAACATGTCGAAGACCTTGCTAAGTTCGTGACGCCTGACCCTACTGACCTGAACAAGCATTTACTCGCAAACATCCAAGCAGGATACGAGGAAGCGAGGCGCTTACGTCGTGAGGCAAACGCTAAAGCAGAAGGTGAGAAAGGAGTCGGCGCCTATTTCAGGAAACTCATCACCGACTTAAAACGCCAAGTGCTGTCTAAGAACTTCGGGCTATTCGATAAGCTGAAAGGTGACTTGTTTACAGATACGGGAAGCCTCAGTGATAAGGCTAAAATCATGAACGTCATAGAGGCTATGACCAACGTCCGTGCTGTGCAAAACAACGTTATCCATAGACTCTATACCGAACGCTATGAACGCTTAGAACGTAATCCCGAACTTGCTAAAGCCTTCGGTACCATACTACAGCTTGAAGCGGAAATGAACCAACGCTCGGATATAGCAAATCCAGGTGCAGTAAACGCTAAATCTGCTGAAGAACAACGCGACCTATTGCTGTCACAACTCTCCCCTGAAAACGCTAAGTTGGTGCAAGATGAGTTGAAGGGTTTTCACGATGACGTGTACGCCATAATGGAAAGTGCTAAAACACTATTCACCCCTGAGCAATGGGACATAATCGAAAAGAACAAAAATACTTACGCAACCTTCACTCCTGTAAAGTATGCGGTAAAAACATTGTCGGGGGGAATCAGACAAGCGGAAGGTACGTTAGACGATATAGCTGACCCGTTTGAACAGACCGTGCTTAAAATGGCTGCTGTCGTAGGATGGAAAACCCGCAACGACGCGGCTCTCGGTATGAGGGACGGACTGCAATTACTTGGTGCTCCCGAAGACATAGAGGAAGCCACGCCTAAATATGGACCCGGTGGGGTCGTTCACTTCGACGAGAAAGAAGGGTACAAACTAATTACCTACACTGAGAATGGTAAGACTAAGGGCTTCTACGTAGAACCCGAAGTGGCTAAAGCTATGGACAGAGTAGGCGGAGAAACGATCCGTGTGTTCAGCGACTTTAACCGAGTGTTCAGACCTATGGTAACGAGCCTCAACTTAGGGTTCGCTATTTGGAACAACCCTATTCGAGATAAGCGCAGGACGGTAAACAACATCGTCACTATTGTCACGTCGAGCAAACGCGGTGGTTACGCATCCACCATGATTAACTACCTCAAGAACGACATACTCTCTTTCAAAGAGGCGTTCCGCCACGCGCAAGGAAAGCTATCGCCGTTGCTTGTTGAGATGCACGAGAACAACGCTATCTACAAACACGCTTTCGGCAATTACGAAACGCATTTCGCAGGAGAGGACGCGCAACTCCGAGAGCAGTTAGGCATTAACGCAGAAGAGCCATCAGGCATCTATAAGAACAAAATAGTCCGACTGTTAGCCTCCTTGGCATCGGCGTCTGAAATATCGACTAAGATAGGGGCGTACAAGACCTTCAAGCATTACGGCTTTACTCCTGAAGCATCAGGCATGTACACTCGTAAGTATACAGGTACTCCTGATTTTGTCGATAAGGGTACGCTCACTCCTATCACTAACACCTTGTTCCCTTTCTCGAATGTAATCTTGCAAGGGCTAAGGTCTGACCTTACGCTCGCCACAAACAAGAAGACAGCAGGCATGTACTGGTTGAATCAAGCTGTTAACATGCTTCCTTCAATCACTATGCGTTTAGCGATGATAGGGTATTTCGGGAAAAAACTACAAGACGCATACACGAGTATCGATGCTTACACGAAGTCCAACTACCTCGTTATTCCTGTTTGGCACAAAGACGAGAAAGGCAATCAGCCTTATGTACGCATACCGATGGACGAGTTCAGTAGATTAGGTCACACAACCATAATCAGTGCTCCTGATAAACACTTCTCCGATATATTTAACATCGGTGCAGGATTGACCCCAAGCCTATCTCCTCTATTCGACATTACTCGCGGGGCAATACAGTACGGTACGACAGGGAACGTATACGATCAGTTCTACGGCAAAGAGATATTCAATCACAGCGAGGAAGTACTCAACAAGGACGACCGCACTGAAGGTGCTAAAAAGTTCTTGATTTGGACAGGTAAGAAAGCAGGTCTGTGGATGGTTAAGTTCTTAGAGTACGACAAAAGAGATGATACTTGGACAGAGTACGCGATTAACAACCTCCCTGGCATTAATGCTATTATCAAATCCACTAATCGCGGGGACACAGAAAGGGCGGAAGAATTAGCAGAACGGTCTAACGTCCGTAACGCTCAAATCACGCAAGCCATCAACGCCTCTGTAGAAACGCATGTAATAGATTTAGCTGGCGGAGAATACAATGAAGACGTGAAAGACAAAGTAGTCGACGCTACGCTTAACGACCTCACGAAAGTATCCATTGAACGCGACATACCTAAGAAGTATCAGGACGCTGTTACGAAATTACTCTCTGACGACACGCCTCCAAGAGAGAAAACAGAGACGTTAGAGTATCTGAAATCAACATTGGGTGAATCCGAGTTCAAAGATTTAAAGCAATCGATAGACGACATTCAAGACTTAGTGGACAGCAAGGCATCTACGGTGGAAACGATAACCAAGGTAAACATGCTGTACGGTATTAAGACACCTTTCTCAGGTACGCTGAAAGCCATGAAGCACTTGAGTATCGACGCGAGACAAGATGTCTTAGCCGATTATAAAGAACACCATACCGAACAAGAGTATCGAGATTTCTTAGACGCTCTTGATAAGTGTGATATTGAAGTAGAAAACCCTTAACTTTGCAAGTGATATGGATCCTGTAACATTAGCGATATTAGGTGGCGGAGCAGCAATCTCGCTCGGAGAGTCCATCTTTGGCGGCGTGCAACGTAACAAAGCGCTTAAAGAAGCGCAGAGCCAACTTGCTAACATGCCACACTATCAGATACCCACAGCGGTGACTAATAGAGTAGGCACGGCAGCAGCCATGCTTAACGCTGAGAATCCAGCAGCAAATCAGCTATACTCTCAAATCCTGCGCAACAATGCTACTCTTGGTGAGAATGCTCAGAAAAACGCGGTAAGCGGGGCAGCCGCATTAGGTGTGCAGTCGGCAGCTACAGCCAACACGACGAATGCCTTGCCTCAGATAGCAGAACTCAACACACAATACAAACAGCAGAACCTTAATAACTACTATGGTGCTCTTGACGCTCTGTCACAGGAGCAGCGCATGAAGCAGCAAATGGAGATGGAACGTCAGCAACAACTGTTGAACTTCTCTCTCGGTAAAGCTGGCGCAGGTAGCGCGATGCTCGGTCAAGGCATGAGCAGTTTAACAAGCATACTCAGCAATCCGTATTTACTAAGTGGCGGGAATACAGGAGGCGGTCAACCTTGGACAAGCGGAAACAGCTACACGGGTCCAAAAATGAATTTCAGTTTAAAAACACCTGCAATAGGAACATGAAACTACAGCTCTGGAAGGAAACAGAAAAACACGTAATCGGAGGTCAGGAAGTTGATTTCGCTTTCGATACAGCAGAAGTTCTTAAATCACTCGTACCAGGACACGACAGTGCGTTCGGTTATACCGTTGAGAATATACGTCAGCGCGGTAAACTGCTCGACCAACTCGTAGAAGGTGCGGAAGAAATAGAGGTCTCGAAGGAGATGGCGGCAATGTTGCTTGAACGTATCAAGAACTATCGTGTATCGGTGCCGAGCCTCAACATGGTTAAACTATCAGAACTATTAGAGAAATGTCAATAGCATCCATACAACAACAGATAGCCTTTGCCGATGTGAATCGGGTAGGTAAGGTGTCTTGGTCAGGCACGAACGGTGAGGCTTCCATCCTTACTAATATCGTAGAACTGATACAGCAACGAGGGGTGTTCTTCCTTCCTGTTCTTGCTTCGGGTTCGCCGATCATAGCAGGCATGAGTCAACTCGGAAGCGCCGATACCAATTTGTTGTTAGTGGAGAAAAAAGGACTTTACGTTTTCGACTCCAACGGTGCGAACGTACTGCCTACTTCTGTAACCGCTATCGGGGGTTTGTGGCAGTTGGTGAGTTCTCTATATGACCAATACTCTGAAATCGGCGGTGCAGGTAATACAAGTTACACCGTAACACATAACTTAGGCTCTGCAACGCCTACCGTATTAGTGTTCGGATATACATCGTTTACATCCACCTACCCGATGACCGTAATAGTTCCCGACAGCATCACTATAAACAGTGCTAATGTCGTTACGCTTGGTTTTGATACTTCGACAACATACAATCTACTAATAGTAGTTAAACGATAATAATGGCAACAGTAGCGCAACTCATTACAGATATAGCCCATGCCAAGAATACGGCGTCAGGCAAAGTGGAGTACAACGGCAACTCACTACAGAGTATCTTACTCAACGATGTCACTGCGCTGTTATTAGGTCGTGGTGTTTATCAGGTAGCCAACACGACAGCGCTGCAAGCCGTAGGCGCATCGGAGTCTCTGTGCTGTGGTATAAACGGCACGGGTATATTCTTTTGGCAGTCAAGCGGTACTCCTGATTATAGTTCTTCCTTCCCTGCTTCCGGTGGAGGTATATGGGTAAAGCAGAACTACACGCAGAGTTTGGCACTGTCGAACCTGACGGACGTTTTCATCCCGACTACTCCTCACGACAATCAAATACTCTCTTTCTCAGGCGGTAAGTGGATAGCCTCTACAGCGTCTAACAGCCTTGCCGCTCTAACTGACGTGGCGATAACGTCTATTGCAGATGGTGAGGTTATATATTATAACAGCACGTCGGGCAAGTATGTTAACAGCACGACGTTTAAACTCACGGGGGTAAACCATCGCGACATCACGACTATTGGTAATCTTTCCATCGCTAACATCACTGCGACAGGAGCCATCACTGCGGCAAGTGTCGCTACGAGCGGGGCTGTGTCTGTCGGTTCTAACTTAACAGTAGCATCCGACGCGCAGATTAGCGGTTCATTAGACGTTAATGGTGGTGCTTTCGTAGTAGACGCGGGCGCTAACAACGTGCAGATAGCTGTCGACTTACTCATCAACACAAACAAATTCACAGTAGCGGAGGCTACAGGTAATACAACTGTGGCAGGTACACTCTCTATTGCGGGTATATCTACGCTCACGGGAGAGGTCGTAGCACTCGGTAACATCTCTGCTAAAACAGGCGGCGGCGTTACTAAGTTCTCGGTAGTAAGCGCGACAGGTAACACCTCTATCGCGGGCACGCTCGCAGTAACAGGCGCGACAACTATCACAGGTGCCCTGACAACAGCGTCAGATGCTACAGTAGGTGGTATTTTCTGGGCGCAAGGAACTGCTGAGATATCAGGTGACTTATCTGTAAACAATGGTAACTTCTATGTTTACGCGGCTACAGGTAATGTAGAGTGCGCAAATATTACAGGTGGAAATTTCACGGCAAACGGTACGTTATCTGCATCAGGAAACTTCGCAATCGCAACTAACAAGTTCACAGTAGCATCTGCTACAGGAAACTTGGCAGTGAACATTAACAAGTTCACAGTGGCAGGCGCTACGGGTAATACGCTTGTAGCAGGCACATTTGACGTAAGCGGTGTGACTACTTTAAGTTCAGATGTTACTGTCGCAGGTGATGCAACCTTATGGGGAGACTCTACCTTTAATGGTGCTATAAACGCGCACGCAGGTGTAGGGATTGCGAATGGTCAAACACTTGACTTTGCGGCTAACACCTTCGCTATAACAGGCGGAATAGCAGGAACAACACTTGCGGCTGTAGGAACAGATAAGTATGTGCCTATCACGCTCAATGGTGTAGCTTATAAGGTTAAACTGTTCAGTTAAATAAAAGACCCCTAACTGTGGAAACGGTCAGGGGTAGAATGAATCTTTATGCGGTTCAAAGATAATGCTTTAATTTTGTAACGATGCAAAATATTTGGGACGTATATCTAACAATCAAACAGCTCATCGCTGATAAAACTAGGAACTCCGTCCCGACTCCTGAGTCTATATCGTATGCGCTTGACTTAGGTCAGCAAGCAGTGAGAGACTACTACAAGCAACTCAAAGAGCAAGGTGACGACTTAGCTAATACCGCGCTCGCCCC
>Ga0213920_1001258_pt1 | contig 14436 bp, 22 predicted proteins | sample McNCre1117MG_FD_161054 | JGI IMG/M metagenome (GOLD analysis project Ga0213920, IMG submission 161054) | Freshwater microbial communities from McNutts Creek, Athens, Georgia, United States - 11-17 MG | ecosystem: Environmental > Aquatic > Freshwater > Creek | place: USA: Georgia | collected...
TGTACATACACCAAAGTATTCACAATTTCGCATGAAATCATAGCAGCTTTGTCCATGCATCGGATATATGTTAGCTGCTTCATACATCTTAAGTATCTCTACATCAAAGAGAAGCTCTTGTATCCAGAGTGCGCGTTGTGTGTAAGTTTTCTCAAAGATGAATTGTTCTAGCTCTCTATCCGTAGTCTTGTACACAAGGTATAGGACATGATAATCTGCGAGAGTTTCATCTTTGTATTGTGAAGTGATAGCATCAAGGATAATACTGTATCCTAATGCCTGCCCACTGTTTTTATACTGCGCTTCATCCACATTATAAGAGCCATTTGTTTTTAGCTCAAGAACAAGTAACTCACCAGACTGCTTATGCTTAAGGACAGCATCGACAAAGCCAATATAGGAATAGCCATCGGGGAACGTGATCCGAAAAGATAGCTCGATAGCAGGAACTTCCTTCCCATCCGCATCTGTAAAGAAAGCCAGTTCATAATCTTTCACCTTTGTCATATGTGCTATAGCTTCATACTTCTCTATCGCATAGATAGCGTTCCATATGTCTTTGTTCTTTCCTTTCTTTCCTTCGATAAGAAGGTCTGCACTCCACGCGATATAGGCTTGCCACACTGCTTCTTCTTTGGTAGCTCCGCTTAAGATAGCTTGGATACCTGCGCCCACTGCGTGTCCGAAAGCAAAGTGAATGAGTTCCTTCTGCTCCCCATTATCCTCACTCCTAAGTTTGTATAATTGATACTTCCTGGGGCACTGGTGGAAGGTTATACGGGAAGAGTGCGAGAATCTCTTCAGCCGTGGATCTGGCTTGCTGGAGTCCCAGTCTGATGCTATCGCATCTATTGCAATCTCTTCGTCCCATAGGGATGTTTCTGTGTTTTCCATAGTCATATATTACCTGAGATAGTATCTGCATAATGGCCGCATCTGGTATTACGAACCACTTCTTAAAAGGCTCTCTAATCTTGCAGCTAATATTTTTATAAAGCTGCGAAGACAGGCGCCAATCTCTGTTAATACCTTTGCAGGAATGGCAATCATTGCGTACAATACTGCCGGTGGAATCAAGCACATTACCGCAAAGACACACATCAGGAAATTCCGTATCTGGATAAATGAGATCATCTTGTATTCTTTGTAGTGAGATATAAGGAAAGAACCATGCATCAAGAATAGCACCTAAACCTGCTTGGTCATTATGATAAAAGCTTTCTGGATGTTTCCAATAAAGAAAGATAATAGGATAGAGAAGGCTTTGTGCTGTATCTTTTTTAAAGCAAGGATTCTCAATGCCGGCACTCATTAGCATCATCCTTAGTTGGAAGCATGAAACGCACATAGGCAAATGCAAAATCTACAATGTCACTAGGTTCTAAGTCTTTTAGATTATAAACTTTGATAACAGTCTTTATAACACCAGAAAGAGAACTAGAAAGTGGGTTACCTGAATTAGGAGCATACACAATAAAAAGATTGAGTACTTGTTTCTCATTAGGATGTTCCGTAGAAAAGATATTAAGGATACCATCTTCAAATGGGGCATCGTAGTAAGTTGTTAGTGATGGTGTTTGGTTTATGTTCATGGTTAGTTTCCTTCAGCTGATGTTGTCACTATTTTAGTATTAGATACTTGACAATCAAGGCAGAATTCTACTCCATCACCGCAATAGCGTTCATTGCAGTTTGGGCACGTTTTAGCTATCCCAACACTAATTTTTTTAGTTTCTGACGGCTTTAGCATAATTGAGTTAAGTAGCTCTTGAGTAATTGAGAATCGTGGTATAACTGGACTTCCTATTAGTAACTTCTGTTCATTGTTCACAGTTAGTTTCCTTAGCAGCCTGAGCTACAAACATGTTTGTTAAGGTTTCTTGTGGGATATAACTTTCCACACCACTTGCACCTTGTTACTAACTGTTTCTTGTTTACAGGTTTGATGATAGGTACAGGCTTTCCATCTATGATGTCTTGTATGTGTGAGGACATGGTGATATATCCTCTCAAAAGATAGTATCAATGATGGAGATGACAACAGCTATGGCTGCTTGTACAATCTCATAAGGAACGTTCATTATATGTCATCCTCAGTCATGTTTTTAAGTGCTTTCTTAGCACCTTTTGCAGTAGCGTCTGCTGCTATCTGCGTCATAGTTTGTTTCATGAGGCCGCGCACAAGGATACTTATCTCTTCTTCAGAAAGGATAGTAACTGTGCTATGATCTTCTCGTATTGCAGTGTGAATGGTGCGAAGCATGAGTGGAAGACCAGGATTAGAAGATAAGAGAGCTTCTTCTATCTCAAGAATCTTTGTATGTATCTGCTCTTCTGTGGACATCGCACTCATTTCTTATCTCCGTCTGTATGTCTGCGTTTGTATCCATGAGGATTACGTGATGTTCCTATCGTTGGATTCGCCGCCGTATACGCAACAGATAGTTCAGATAATTTGCGAAGTTCCTCAATCATTTCTTTATGCACATTATCTGCTATTGTAGCTAGACTTTCTAAACGTTGTACAGGAATTGTATTAAGAAGTTCATCAGGAAGTTTAGCAAATACATCTGATCTTGCTCTTTGTAAATTAACAGCACCTAGATGCAAGCGTAATGCCCATGATATGCTGCGTTGACGTGTTTGGTGTGCGGAATTTATGTTGTTCTGTGAAGACATGTTAGTATCTCAGTTAGTTATCACTATATGTTAGATAATATCGTGCTTCTTAAGAATCCAATCAAAGATAGTAGCTATGTGTGTCTTGCTATCCGCGTTTGGAAAGTGGCGAGAAGGCACACAGGATTTTGGAATCCATGCGTTCTTATCAGCTGATACGAAATAAAAGAGATAAGCTTTTTCTGTAGCAGCTAGCTCTTCTACTTCGACTGGGGTTGTTTCTTGGTTTACAGATGCCATCTTGTTTCCTCATTAGAAGGTTAGATTGAGGGAAAGGTTAGTTCCTAAGAACTATATTGAAGTGGTACGAAGATATATCTCCAAGATACCACTAGGTTGAGAATGAAATTCTAATTCCATACTTATCTCTGCTTCCGCTTGCTGATACTTCCATGCCACATCCGTATACTTCTCTTTGATAACCATCTTTTTTATCTTTGTATGCAGCTGATGAGGTGCAGTTAGTTTTACGTAACCGTCCTTTTTCAGTGCAATCCAGATAGGTTGATAGCGTCTCATTGTTTTAGTACGTAAGAGGTGTGATATAGATAAGAAGAAACAGAGATAAGGATGCTCGTCTTTCCGAGCTGTCAGCCCATTTGCGTTCTAGGCGTTTGAACACCGATTGAAGAAGAAAATTACAGGTTTTCTAACAGAGCGTTATCGTCTGCTTTCAACAGAGTTTCCGCCTTGTCGGTCAGAAACTTATACACATCTGCAAAGTCTTCTGCGTTCTGTGTATTAGTGAACCAGATATTAATGTTATCCACTAGTTTGGAGATAACAGCTTTATTTGTTTTAACTTGCTGAAACTTAGCAACCAGGATTTTAGCTGCGTTAGCTGCTTGTTCAGCTGTTTTGCCAGCATGAGAGATAACAACAGCAGTGTAATCTTTTGCAAAAGATTCCCAAACTTCTTTTGCGATACCGGAACCAGTGCGTTCGCTGCGTGGGATATTTGCAATGAATTCCCAAGTTACTTTTGATGGATCAAACTTATCTGCGGTGTAATCAGGATCATCCGAGATAAGACTGCGTTGTTGTTGGTAGATTACGTTAGCAACAGTCTCTACCAGAAGATCAGCTTGCTTACCACCAGCTTTCAGTGCCGCTAGGATACCATGTTTGGTAAGAACTGGGATAGTAAGTTCGATAGAAGGACGTTTGTTACCAAGTTCATCTTTGCGGAAGTGAAATTTGAAATCACTGTTAGTTACCAAGTCAGGTGTCAGTTCCGCTTCGCTTGTTTGTACTGCTTCGTTTGTATTCTCGTTCATGGTATTTACCTTTAGGTTGTGGCTTTCGCCGGTTGTGAGGAAGTTCCTCGTTGGAAAGTCTTTCTCTTTGAAAGAGATTATAGATTACATGAGGCGTCCATGCCTGTCAAGCACTAAATTCAAGTTAGTATCTTTTCTTTTTTAGTAAGTATCTCTAGGTTTTATATAACCTGAAGCTTTGTTATCACAGTTAGGATCATATCTATTTGTTACGTAAAACATCCCACTATCTTTATCTTTTTCTGTTGTGAAGTACTCGTTTTGTTCTCTAAGTACAAAGGTACATTCATACCAAGCCTCTTCTAGATTTTTACACTCTTCTTCAGTTTTGTATAAGTAACTGTCATATCTTTCAGCCATGTTATTTCTCCAGTTTACACTCTGTGTCGTGTTTATTGTATATGAGTAAGAAACATACTTCTATGCGTATCATTTCTGCACTTCATCATAATCAGTTATTATGTCTTCATGACCTAATAAGGTCAGCAGTTCACATAGCAGATCATCTGCCTCTCCATGCCAGGTTTCTGGATCCCCTTTAGGTAGATTATTTGTTGCTAACTCCTTCATTCTAACTTTTATTTCAACTATTCTTGTATTCATGATAATATCTCCGAGATAATTTCTGCGCTGGTTTGCATTTCTTTTCTATCTACCTTTCCTTGAAAGAAGATAGCTTTCTCTTCTAACGTGTTTCCTTTTATCCTTTGGTTAAGGATTCCTTTCTCCATACTTTCTGGTTCACAGATAATATAAAGTTCCTCTTTAGCTCGTGTGCAAGCAGTATAAAGAAGCTCCCTTTGTAACATTGTATTATGAGAAGTGTGGAGAAGAAGGAAAACCTTTCTCCATTCAGAACCTTGCGATTTATGTACTGTGAGTGCGTAAGCAAGTATGAGGCTATTAACTTCCGCACTGCGAGAGATAACTATCTCTTCATCAGTATTAAGAAGGCGCACTGTAATGAGGTGTGAAGATTCTTTCGTTCTATCTTCAGATGCATTAGCAAGTGCTTCAAGATAATCATCAATATCATCTATCTCTGCATTCATGAGATCCTTATGTGATGTGGAACTATCTTGCTCATGGCCCCAGTAATCTAAGGTAGGTGACGCAGGTTTGTAGCTCTTACCTACATACGTAGGGTTAGAAGAGATAGCAACAATCTCTGCATCCTCTTTCTCATAGAGAACCTTATCACCGACAGTGAAGTATAGTTTTGTGAAACCTGCTATCACTTCATAAGTATCTCGTTTGGATGCGCGTGCTAGGTAATTACCTATGTGCTTATTAAGTTCGTCTGTACCAAACGCTTTGTTAAAGGGTATGAGGATAACATCATTGATAGGATCATAATCGCCTTGTGCAATAGCTGTAGTAAGAAACTTAGCAGCAGTGAGAAGTGCCACATCTGGGTGTAGTTTCTTTTTCCATGGATGTATCTTTAGTTTCCCAGGTATGTGCCAATCTGTGTATGCAGCATGAGAGATGCTTTCACCAGATAAAATGTGATGTGCCAGACGAATGATAGGACTTTCTAACGCCTGGCGATAAACTTCGGTTAGTTCTACCACCGGCCATTCTAGCATCTTATAACCTAGAATAGCAGAACCAAAAACAGGTGGTAGCTGTTGTATATCCCCGATAAGAATGATTTGTACTTTGTGAGTGCAAGCCGTTATTATTTCAGCATATAGTTCAAGAGATACCATTGAAGCTTCATCTATGATGATGGTATGTATCTCTTTAGGCAAGGCGTTGAAGGCATTACGTGTTGCTTCAAAACGCATTGTTTTCTTCATCTTATCATTCTCATCATCATACACTTCATAGTAAATAGGTGCATATTCGAGAAGTTTGTGGATTGTCATGCAGTTACCTTTAAGATCTTCTGGCATTGCTTTCTTTATGTTCTGCACTGCGCGGCGAGTATAAGCACAGAGGACAATACCATTCATACCACCTTCTAAGTGCTTGTGAGATACGGTATCAGGAAAGATAGGAAGTTTTCCGTTTTGTATGAGAGATAGCACGGCACCTTTTGTGGTTGTTGTCTTACCTGTACCAGCCGCACCTAGAAGGATACAGTTTTCACCTTTTAAAATGGTATCTATAGCTAGTTGTTGCTTATCATTATACGTTATGGTTTGCCCATATTGGTTAGTTACGCTTGTGTTTTCTTCTTTTCCATCAAGGATGTTTTCTATCTCTTGTGAAAGAGGTTTCTTTGTATCTTCGATAGCTGTGTTCTGTTCTCTTTCTCTAGCTTCTTTAGCAGCTCGTGCTTTTGCAAGTAGTTCCAGCACGTTAGCACTAGGTTGTTTCTTTATGTTCATAATAGTATCTCGTTATGTTATATCTTTTATAGGAAAAAGGTTTGTTGAGATAAAAGCTACGCGTAAAGGATTTAATTGCGGAGCTTCCGGCACTGGCCATAAAGAACGTAATCTTTGCTCATTTCTTTCTTTAGCTAAATGTTCCCTGGTTTTCTGTATGCGTTCTGCCACTGATAATTCCTTTGCATGCTTATCCCACTTACGAAGGTGAAGATAACAAGCCGTGTGATAAAGCTGGCCTTTGCCGCAATTATCTATCAGTTGGTCACATATCGGACATGCGCGGATATAGATGCGTTTTGTTTTCATATTCTCTCCTTTTTCTTTCTTATAATGTTTTCAACAGCGTCACATAGCATGTAGGTATGAGACCTTTCTTCTGGAGTGCAATAGATGGACAGCGAAAAGAAAGGATAACGCTTTCTCTCTTTTCTGTTCCAAAAGATGCTTCATATAGTGGCCGAGACGCATATGTTACTTGGTATCTTTGTCCTTGATGCCAGATAATGTTTTCACCTATCTGTGGTTGCAATAAGAAAAATGCCTTGCTCCAACGCAGGATATAATACCGTGATAAGTTTCCATCTTTACGGAAACCAAGTGGAATGCTATATGAAGTATTTAGCATCTCTTGCGTTAAAGTGTTCTGTTTGTGGGAAGAGATCATAATGAGTCACCATCTTGAGAAGTGTTAGCAGGATGAGAAGATAGAAATTTCTGTGCAGTTTTCCACTTTCCTAGGTCACGAAGGTAACTGACATAGCTAACATAATCCGCGCGTACAGGTTCTGTTTTAGGTGCATCTTCTATCATAGAAAGAATGGCGTTATCTTCTATCTTTTGTGCTGCTGTTGCGTTCTCACTTGGCGCACCTGAAAGTATCTCATATGGCGCGCTCAGGTCAATACCAAGAAAGTTATCTTGCTTGTCTATGGTGCGTTCAAGAAGTTTAAAGAGAGCATTGCTGTAAAGTGTACCTAGTTCAAGATTATCTTCTAAGTGATCCAATATGTCTTGTAGGTCACCTTTATTTATCTTCCATACGTTTAGGTTCTTTTCACCGCAAGTGATGATAATTTCTTTCCATAGAAGATTACATGGAATAGTTTCAATACCGCCAAGTGCATCCTCACGAGAAACAAGAAAGGTAGGAAAACTAGCTGCTTTATCCGCCCAATCTGCTAAGCGTTTAGCGTAAGTAGTTAGGTCTTTAGAAGATGCACGCGCTAAGCGTTCCATTGCGCGTTCCCTGTTACTTTCTCTTTCTTCACCAATGCGCCTAAGCCCTGCGTTTATTGCATCCTTTGTTTCACTCCAAGTTTTAAGGAGAGAAGAGATATGTTCTAGTGAAGCATTCTCTCTTGTTATGATGAAAGATGGAAAGATAGAATGCACATCATCTTGCGTATAGATGAAGGTTGCTAGAGAAGCAAGAGACAGAATGTTCTTTTCTATGATGCTATCTTCCGGTATAGCAGCTGTCTTAAATGTGACAAGACCAGTGGAGTGAAGAAGAGATAGAAAGAGAAGGCGTGTATCTGTGGATGAAAGAGAACCATCTAAGTATCTTGGTATCAGCCCCGTAAGTCTCTTAGTTGATAATGAGAACGCCGGATGATACATGCTTTCATCTTTCTCTTTAGATGAGGATAGTGTGAATGGAAAATATTGTATCTCGAATGGTATAGCGCTGTATGAACATATAGCTTTCATATCTTAGTATCCTTGCACAATCTGTGCAGTTGTTAGTATCTATGATCCTTTTTCTGAAAAACCCTAGGTAATCCATTACCCAGGAATCGACAGCATATCATAAAAGGCAATATGCTGTCAAGAGCTTTTTTTCATTAACGTAGGTATAGATGCTATCTCTTTCCTCATATATCCATTGATGGTGAAGAGGCTTCTATCATTGCCATTAACTCTTCGTCTGTGAAAGCATCTATATCATCTGGTGAAGAGATAGGTGTATTTAGTCTTGCATCTATGATAGCTTTAGGCGTTTCCGTATGTGCTGTTTCTAGGGAAGGAAAAGACAAAGATGATACTTCATCTTCTCCTAAGCCTAAGCCATAGATAGCATCTTTCTTTGCTACGTGCCTTAATGTTTGTTGCTTCATTGCATCTTTACTTTCTCCGCCACCTAGTTTTCTTGCGAGAAGAATACCTTCTAACGTTTTATCTTTCTGTGTTTCTATAAGCATCATGATGATCATATTACATTCTGTTTTTGTGAGATAAGGACGAATAGCCATGGTAGTTTCCTTTGTTTTGTTTTTTGTGAAAAAGATATATAGAGAATAAGGGTCTGTGTCTGTATGTCTGTATGTCTGTATGACATAGTGAAATGATACCCCCCTGTCCCCATGCCATGCAAGGTGGTGATCCTAATTACCTGAGATAGCTCTGTATGTATAGATATGCTTGTGTATGTCATAGCCTTATGCTTATAGATAAGGACATAGAATCCTTCATAGAGATAGCAACGTGCATCTTGTGAATAGATAGCTTGTGCATAGTGCTTTTACTTAGAAGGGTTATTGAAGGGGTATTTAAAAAATAATAAATATAAAGATATACCTACTATCTCTCTCTGCCTACGCCTTCTGCTATCTCTGCTTATCCTTCTGCCTATGTGCTGCGTAGCTTCCCACTTCTATCTCTAAGGTGCTGGTAACTAGAAAGGGTGAAATGCTGAGGGATAGGGTGGGGTCGAAAGGGTATGTCATACAGACAGACATATGTCATAGACCCTCACATGAGATATGAAGAGCGCCAAACGCCCTTTTGATGCTATCGCCAGGGCTTGTGACGGAAAGGTGAGAACGCTATCGCGTTACAATGCCATTATATCAAATTGTGCTTTTTGTCCTTTTACTTCGATGCGTTCCAGAACCTTCACATAAAGATCACTTTCCAGTGCGCTTTCATCCTTTTCTGCAAGTACATCCATGGCCTTAACGAGATTCTCTAGCACAGCATCTGGTATTACGGTCTTACCAGCAAGCAATGCCATATTCTCTCCATATGCATCAACAACCTTTCTCACTCTCATATCTTCCTTTGTACTGCCTAACTTAGCTGCGAATGCTTCCCGAAGTGCATCTCTCATACCTCCACTGATAAACCATTCCTTAATAGCTTCCGCACTGAGAACGTTCCGTCTTCCGTCACTTTCACCTTCCTTCTTACAAGCTTCAATCACTTCACTAAGCGTTGGGACATAGCACTTATCGGCGCAGTCCTTCACATCTAGCCTTGCACGTATCATCTTATCTTGTACATCCATAAACTTGCCTTCAATCCATTCCGCAAGCTTCTTATCATCACACATGAGAACGCTAGATGCTGAAAGCATCGGAATGAACGCACCTAATGATGCGCGTTTCTTACCCGTTTTTACTCCATTTATTTTTTCCTCCTTATACAGCACCTTACACAAACGGCTACCAGCAGGACATTTATCTGCATCTATACCAGCAAGTGCCGTGAAAGAGATTTTTGTAACTACATCCAGTGATGCATTAGTATCTAAATTTGACATGATGAAAACTCCAAAAAAATGAAAATAATGATGAAAAGAGAGAACTTAAAGAGAAAGAAACGAAGCACGTTGCATACGTCTACGCACCCTCGCTTGTTTCTCTATTGCCCAATCTATACGCGCTGCAACCATTCGTAACGAACGATGCTTACGATTTGCGCCTTTAATAATGACTTTCATGCCTTGCCTCCATCCATACTAAACAACGCAATAGCTCGTTCACAGCATGCACGGTCAAGAGCAATCAATTCCTTTGTGCGTAGACCCAAGCCAAACACTTCATACAGGTTTGTAAAAGCTTCATCAACGTGGCCAAGATCACGTGTGATAATACCTACATAATATGCAAAGATCATTCTCTGTACTGCAACACGTTTTATGTCCATAACTACCAACCTTGCATCGAGGGATGCGAAAAGAGAAAAAGAGAAAAAGAGCAAGGCTTCCTTAGAAACCGTGGTTATTATCTCATATAAAAAACGAAGAGAGCAAGAAATAATTTCATAAAGAGATAGCAACACAGGAAGAGGCTATCACAAGAGATACGAATGAGAAGAGATACGAAAGGATAATGATAACAATAATGAGAATGATTCTCACTCACTACCGGGGGGTAAGGCTTTTTTAGGTCTGCGGCTGGCTCGTATCCTAAGACAGAATCACCTATTTTCTAATCTAAATAAACTGTATATACTGTAGTTACTTTAATTCAACCTATAGGACAGTTACTTATGACAGTAAATTTAATTGGTAAGACATTTGGGCGAGTCACAGTTATATCTATTTCTCATCACAGGCAAGGAGCTTCTATATGCTGGAATGTTTCGTGTAAGTGCGGAAAGAAGAGAGTTATATCTTCAAGAGATCTTACCTCTTATAAACGCAAAGGATGTGGAGCATGTGAAGATAGTAAACATCCGCTATATGGAACGTGGGCTGGAATAAAGTCTAGGTGTTTAGATGTTAACTCTTCAGCTTATAAAGATTATGGTGCACGAGGAATCAGTATCTGTGACAGATGGAAGGAAGATTTTCTTGATTTTGTAGCTGATGTAGGGGAAAAACCTGCTTGGTATTACACTTTAGACAGAATAAATAATGATGGGAATTACGAACCAGGAAACTGTAGATGGGCTACAGCTACAGAACAAGCGTGCAATAAAAGAGATGCAAAACAAAGACTTCTTAGTAAAGAAGATATTATAGCTATCTATATAAGCAAGGAAAGCGTCGCCTCATTATCAATTAAACATTCTATAGCCGAAAAAACAGTGCGAAATATAAGAGCTAGATCCTACAGTGCAAAAGCTACAAATATTTGTTTAGACTACATTCTTAGTAACTCTTGAGGATATAATCACCACTATCTATCTTTCTCCGCCGTCTGTATCCTAAGAACCTAATGCAGAAAGCCTCTTTCTATCCTTCTTTCTTCCTTCTTTATGGAGCGCGGCCATGGCCACAACTATCACGTGTGTAATAACTAATAATGATGCAGTTAATGCTATCCAGTATCACATTCATCCAGGTAATCCTGCAGGTACAATGCCAAGCGCAGATGGTCGCACTGGCGGGGTAACTATTGGAACGATCGCGGCCTCTCCTGGTAACGCATCTCTTACATTATCTCATACCGATACGCTGACGTTTTCTCCAGTAGTGCGTCCTCGTAATAAGTATCCAACTTAAAAACCCTTTCTTCTTTTTCTTTTTCTTTCTCTTCTTTCTTCCTAAATACAAATGATGGAAACGCTCGCTCCCACAGAAACAGTTTTTGAAAAAACCTTCACAGGTAATGCTGGTCGTATCTTAGAACTTCTAGGAAACGGCTTATCGCCTGAGATAGTTGCAACTGCTGCGGGCGTATCTCCATCATTCATATCTCAGCTTCTTTCGACTGAAGAGTTTGCTACGCAAGTAACAGCTCTTCGCTTTAAGAACCTGCAAGAAGATACGGAGAGAGATAAACGCTATGGAAAGTTAGAGGATCAGCTTCTAACAAAGATGGAAGATCTTCTTCCCATGATGTACAAGCCAATGGAGATACTGCGAGCAATAACAGTAGTTAATGGAGCCAAACGCCGCGGTGCTAGCGCCCCTGAAACACAGCACATAAACAACACTGTAGTTAACTTGGTAATGCCTCGCACCATACTACAGCAGTTTATTACGAATGCAAATAACCAGGTAGTGGAAGTTATTGACGCTCATCATGAAGAAAAGATACGACCACCTGAAAGAAAGACTTTAGTAACAATGCCTTCTGCATCCTTAAAGGATCTCGTTGAAGGCCGTAGAAAGGAGATAGGCCATGAAACCTATGCACCACTCCTCTCTAATTCTTCCGCAGGTTAGAGCTACGTTGCCACCTCGCAGCGAAAGTGCTCAAGTTGCGAGAGATAAAGAGAGAGCACTAGAAATTCTTATGGGATTGAGATTGCAACTAACTGCATCTACTCCTATCTCATCCACGTATAAAAGATAGCAGGAAGAAAGATGGCCACATCCATCGAAGAAAAGCTTGGATTCTCTTCAGGAAAAGAAGAGGTTGCTGTCAGTGATGCTACCTATGAAAGTCCAGTAACAGAGTTCAGTGCAACCCATGATCAGGTTGTGGAACTAGCACGTAACTCTATGGATTTCTTAGCAGGTATGGCGATGCCTACCGTAGCACAGTATAACTTCCCAGAGAGATACCAAGCAATATGGATGTGGCTTCTTTCCTATCTTCCTCAAGAACGAGTCTTTCCTAAGCTAGCCCTGGGCCTTCCTCGTGGCTTTGCAAAGACTACGTTCATAAAACTTTTTATCCTATATGTAATTCTCTTTACAGATAAGAAGTTTATAATGGTGATAGCAGCAACTGCGGCGAAAGCTGAAGGCATCATTGCTGACGTTATCGGGATGCTGGAAGAGACGAATATCAAACGAGCTTTTGGGGATTTTTCTCTTGGTCTAACTATCGACCGTCAAGAGCACAAAGAGTTTGGTTTCCGCGGTCGTCACATAATTATCTTTGGTGATGGCCAGAATGGTAAGGGTATTCGTGGATCTAACTTTCACAATAACCGTCCAGACCTAATGATCTTTGAAGATATCCAAACGCGTGAGGATGCAGATAGCCAGGTAGTATCTGAAGGCATCGAACGCTGGATGCAAGGTACAGCCATGAAAGCTAAGTCTCCTTTTGGCTGCATGTATATCTTCGTAGCTAACATGTATCCCACAAAATGGAGTATCTTACGACGCCTGAAAAACAATCCCAGCTGGATCAAATTCATTGCTGGAGCTATCCTAGAAGATGGAACCTCTTTTTGGGAAGAACTTCATCCTATTGCACAGCTTCTCGAAGAGTTTGAAAGTGATAATAACGCAGGACACCCAGAGATATTCTTCAGTGAGGTAATGAATGATGAGAATGCATCTGCTAATAATAGCATGGATCTCTCAAAGATACCTCCATACGCATATGAAGAAGCAATAAGTGCTGGTTCTTTCATAATGATCGACCCATCAAATGATAAGGCAAACAGTGACGCAGTAGCTATTGGTAACTTTGATACTTACGAAGGGGTACCAGTGCTAACTGATCTTATCGAAGATCGCTTATCTCCTGGAGATACTATTAAGAAAGCATTGAAGATGGCTATGAAGCATGGCGCATCTCTTATTTGTGTGGAAGCTAACGCCTATCAGTACTCTTTATGCTATTGGTTTGGAGTTATCATGAAGGATCTTGGCTTTACTGGTATCGAGGTTGTTCCTATTTATAGCGGAAGCCTTGCAAAGAACACTCGTATCCTTTCTATGTTTAAGGCCTATGGAAAAGGTGAGATAGCAATACATCCAGATACGAGAGCTGCTGTACACGCACAGATAATTGCATTCAATCCATTACGCCGAGATAATACAGATGGTGTTCTCGATCTTCTAACCTATGCACCTCGCGTACTTACAGAGTTTTCTCACTTCATTACCATAAATAGCATTATAGGTAATGAAGATTATGATAAGGCTGAGGTCTGGGATGTAGAAGAAAATTGTTCTTTTTAATCTGGAGACTTCCAGTGAAGATGCAAACAAAGCGATTCTTTACATGGTATCATGCAAATATCTTTTTCTCTGCCCACCGTAAGGTTGGTAATTTCTCTATCATACAGAAACAACCTTGGATAGGTTACAAGGTAATTTTTATTCCGCATAGACCAATAGGAAAAACTAATGGCCGCAACCGCTCCTATAATTAACCTCTCTAAAAAATCTCAGAATGGCATTGTAGAATTCCGCCGTGCTTGTCATGATCTTACCAGACAGCACTGGAACATACGAGACCAAATGCGTGAGATAGATTTAGCTTATATGCGAGAGCAAGATCTTACTAAGAAACAGTGGGAAGCTCGTATCGCAAATAAGTATGGAGATAGCACCAAGCTCCAAAACTTCACGATACCTGTAGTAATGCCACATGTAGAGACAGCTGTAGAATACCAGGTAGGTGTCTTTCTTACGCACAATCCTATTTTTGGTTGCGTAGGTTCTCGTCAGTATGAAGATGCTGCTTTCCAGATGGAAACACTTATAGATAACCAAGCTATTCGGG